>Ga0265798_10001351_pt1 | contig 38302 bp, 41 predicted proteins | sample P3T30metagenome_FD_192430 | JGI IMG/M metagenome (GOLD analysis project Ga0265798, IMG submission 192430) | Plant litter microbial communities from East Loma Ridge, Irvine, California - P3 T30 | ecosystem: Environmental > Terrestrial > Plant litter > Unclassified | place: USA: California...
CTATTCCTAGATCAACGACCACCTGCCGGACAACATCGTCGATCCGGAAGCGATCGAAGGCATCATCGGCACCTTCAACGACATGGGCATCGCCGTCTACGAGCATGCCCCTGACGCCGAGACCCTGCTGCTATCCGACAACGTCGCAACCGTCACCAGCGACGACGAAGCCGAAGCCGCCGCCGAAGCCGCCCTGTCCACCGTCGATTCCGACTTCGGCCGCACGACCGACCCGGTCCGCATGTACATGCGCGAAATGGGCTCGGTCGAGCTGCTGACCCGCGAAGGCGAGATCGAGATCGCCAAACGCATCGAGGACGGCCTGCGCGACATGATCCAGGCGATCTCCGCCTGCCCGGTGACGATCGCCGAGATCATCGACGCCTCGCGCCGCATCGAGAACGACGAGATCAAGATCGACGAGATTGTCGACGGCATGGTCGACCCCGACGAAGACGAGAACACCTCGCCGACCGCGGTCGCGCCGACCTCGACCGATGACGACGACGAGGACGAGGAAGAAGAAGGCGAGGAAGAGGAAGAGGAAGAAGAAGCCAGTGCCAGCTCCGGCGCGGCAGGCTATTCCGCCGAGCAGCTCGAGCAGCTGAAGGCATCCGCCCTCGAAAAGTTCGCCTTCATCGACCAGCAGTTCGACAAGATGCGCAAGGCTTACGAGAAGCAGGGCTACAACTCGAAGGACTACGTCAAGGCCCAGGAAGCGATCTCCAACGAACTGCTGGGCATCCGCTTCACGGCGAAAGTGGTCGAAAAGCTGTGCGACACGCTGCGCGGCCAGGTCGACGAAGTGCGCCATATCGAGAAGCAGATCCTGGACGTGGCCGTGAACCGCTGCGGCATGCCGCGCGCCCACTTCATCAAGGTCTTCCCGGGCAACGAGACGAACCTGGAATGGGTCGACGGCGAAGTCAACGCCGGTCACGCCTACAGCGCCATCCTCGGCCGCAACATCCCGACGATCAAGGAACTGCAGCAACGCCTGATCGACCTGCAGGCGCGTGTCGTGCTGCCGCTGCCCGACCTGCGCAACATCAACCGCCAGATGGCGGCCGGTGAAATGAAGGCCCGCAAGGCGAAGCGCGAAATGACCGAAGCGAACCTGCGACTGGTCATTTCGATCGCCAAGAAGTACACCAACCGCGGCCTGCAATTCCTCGACCTGATTCAGGAAGGCAACATCGGCCTGATGAAGGCGGTGGACAAGTTCGAATACCGCCGCGGTTACAAGTTCTCGACCTACGCAACGTGGTGGATCCGCCAGGCCATCACCCGTTCGATCGCGGACCAGGCGCGCACCATCCGTATTCCGGTGCACATGATCGAAACGATCAACAAGATGAACCGGATCTCGCGCCAGATCCTGCAGGAGACCGGCGCCGAGCCCGATCCGGCGACGCTCGCGATCAAGATGGAAATGCCGGAAGACAAAATCCGGAAGATCATGAAGATCGCGAAAGAGCCGATTTCGATGGAAACGCCGATCGGCGACGACGACGATTCGCATCTGGGCGACTTTATCGAGGACAACAACACGCTGGCGCCTTCGGACGCAGCGCTGCATGCCTCGATGCGCGGTGTGGTGAAGGATGTGCTGGATTCGCTGACCCCGCGCGAAGCCAAGGTGCTGCGCATGCGCTTCGGCATCGAGATGTCGACCGACCATACGCTGGAAGAGGTTGGTAAACAGTTCGACGTCACGCGGGAGCGGATTCGCCAGATCGAGGCGAAGGCGCTGCGCAAGCTGCGTCACCCGTCGCGCTCGGACAAGCTGAAGAGTTTCCTCGAGGGGAGCAGCTGATCTGCTTCGTTGAGCCTTGACGGGCTCTCGCTAAAACAATATCCTCTCGCCACTTTGGGTTTTCGGTGTTCCACCGTTGGCCCGGAAGTGGCGAGTTTTTAGCGCCCTCATGTAGTACAGGTTTCGGGCCTCTAGCTCATGCTTGGTTAGAGCAGCGGACTCATAATCCGTTGGTGCGCGGTTCGACTCCGCGGAGGCCTACCAATAAAATCAAATACTTGCACCATTTTTTGCGGAAGAGCGAGTTCCGCAAAATGGTGCGAGTTCCGCAAACCGCGATTTTGTGCGGTGTCATTCTCTTCTTGTTATCTCGGCTGTAGGCCAGACTCTTTGTTGCTTCTAAGCTTCGGCTCATGCTTTGTAAGATGAGGTCGGTCCGCTGTAAGTTTGGAAAATGCAACGAAAGGACTGTAGCGTTAAAGCGGTACAATTGAGTCTTTGAATTACTGGGACATGCGATGGCACGCGAGCTATTGATCTACTGCGATGAGTCGGACAAGAAGGGAAAACACTTCGAAAACTTTTATGGTGGAGCGTTAGTTGAATCGACCCATCTGCTGGAGGTGGTTCAGCGCTTAGAGGAAAAAAAGAAGGAACTGCATCTCGGCGCGGAAGTGAAGTGGCAGAAAATCACGGAAGCCTACGCCGAAAAATATATGGCTTTCCTTGATGAGGTCTTCGCGCTCATGGAAGAAGGGAAGTTAAAGATGCGTATTATGTTCACGCAGAAATACTTTCGAGCGGTAAATCTCACTGATGAGCACCGGGAAAACGAGTTCTTCATCCTCTACTATCACTTTGTAAAGCACGCCTTCGGCCTCCAGTACGCTGGTAGCTCGGCTGAGACACCTGTGCGTATGTACTTCGATATGTTGCCCGACAAGAAGTCGAAATGCGACGATTTTAAGGAATTCGTCGTGGGCCTGAACAATCAAAAAGCCTTCCGTTCAAATGGAATTGTTATTAAGAAAGATCAGATTGCCGAGGTCGACTCAAAAGACCATGTGATTTTGCAGAGCTTGGATATCGTTATGGGCTCTATGCCTTTCCGATTGAACGACAAGCACAAGGAAAAACCGGAAGGCTCTAGAGTACGAGGGAAGCGTACTGTTGCAAAAGAGAAGGTCTACAAGTACATCCTTAGCAGGATCCGTATCATTTACCCCGGCTTCAATAGTGGAATGAGTACGGGAATCGAAGGGGATATTGAGAACCGCTGGCGACACGCTTATCGCCACTGGAAGTTCATGCCTGCAGAAGTGGAGATCAGGCCAGAATTTGCGAAGAGCAAATAAAAAGGCCCCGCGCCAGCTACATGAGTGTCCCAAGTGAAACTTGGGCGTTCGCTGAACGAAGGGCCAAAAGAATTATAGCTAAATGCTACGACAGAGTCACGAGGTTTCTTCAACTGTACTTGACAGGGGACGCCGAGCAGCGTAGTGCTCACAAGATGAGCTCTACTTAGTTGGCTTCACCAGTTTGCCTTTCCGATGTCGAACATACTGCCTAGTCATCGTAGCCGAGGCGTGGCCTAGCTGACTCTGGGCCGCTTCCATGCCCTGCTGCTCTTCTTTGTCCGTGCCAGCCTTCGCACGAAGGTCTCGGAACTGGAATTCCCTAATTTCGGCGGCGAGTCCTGGGTGCTGCTGGACAGCTTTCGTGCGTGCTCGGTCAAATGCGCTACGGAATTGACTGTAGCTTTTGGGGATTAATCGGAGGCTCGTGACCTTTTCGGCCGCGTTCCGCGCCAAGATGCGGTTGATCACGGCCTCTAGTTGGCCCTCGATCGCCACGCGCAGCTTCGTCCCGGTTTTGTTCTGCTCGACCCATACGGCGCCCTCCTTGACGTCAACCCTGCCGATCTTGAGGGAGTCGGCTGGCCGCTGGCCTACCAAGTAAGCTAGGTCCATAAGGTCCTGCAGCCAGTCATCGGCAGCCGCGTGAACAGCATGGTAGACCTGATCCTCGACATAGACGTCGCGTCCGGTCTCTTTGTGGCCTTTGATGCCGGCGCATGGGTTCGCAAGCTTCGTCAGACCTTTCTCGCGGGCGTAGTTCCAGATGTGCGAGAAAAGAGCCTTCTCACGGTTGGCGCGCACGTGGCCAGCATTGGCAGCCACCGGCAGCGGATCCTTTCCTGCTTCGGCCCGTTTCTCGTTTTCCTTCTTCTTCTTTTCGATCGTCCATTGAATGCGCCAGTCTAGGTACTGGCGAATGTGCATCGGCTCGATCTCGTCTAGGATAGCCGGAGGATCATCAAAGAACTTGTAGAGCATGGCCAGCTCTTCGAGATTGTCCTCTTGGGTGCGTGGTGCCTTCCCAGGGAGCTTGTCGCGCATGTAGCGCTCGGCGGCATGGCGAAACGTGATGGCTTTCCCGGCCGTCGGTGTGCCGTTGAGTTCTGCCCATTTCCGCACGGCCTCGGTGTAGTCCTTGCCTACAGGTATCTCGCGGCGTTTTCCATCTTCAACCACCTCAACATAGTAGTAGGTGCCAGCCTGGCGGTGTCGTGCTCGCATGCCAGCTGGTAGGTTGAGGTTTTTAGTCGGCCTGCGGCCCATATCACGCTGTCCTTAATACTCGAGGCACCCAAGCCTTCTTCGGTTCGCTTGTTGCATGCGTCGGCATACGGCCTTCGATTGCGGCTCGGGCAACTATAGCCCATCCTCTTCCATTAACGAAGAAGGGGATACCCATACGTTTTAGCGCTGCTATTTGGGGCAGTCGATGAGCGAAGCCCGTGAGCTTGCGCATATCGTCTTTATCTAGAAAGGTATCGGGGGTGTCCACAACTTACCTCAACTTGATCCTATTTGTTTCCGTCTGCGTCGCCTGCTGGTCGGCCGGGGTGCCCGATCCTGCGCTGGTTCGCTTCTTTCTCTTGCCAGAGCGCTTCCTCAGAAGCCTGTCTCGGACGATGCGTTCGAGCGCATCGCCAAGTGTCATGTCCTTGAACCGAATGTATTTGGCGAGTGCTTCGGCCACCTCTAGCGAAACCTTTGCTGCTGGGAGCAGTGTTTTGCCTTCCGCTTCCAGTTTGGCGCGACGCCGCGCCTGCCTGGCTGATGGGCTCAACGCCTTACCGGTCGACGGTCGCCCCCGCTTTCTCGGGGTGTCTTCCGGCTTCGCTGCATTGTCAATGGTCTGCATGGTCATTAATCCAGCAAGGAATTAGCGTGAGAAATCACGGTTTTTCTGTGGTTGAATTTTCCCGGTCGAGGCGCTAGGTCGATGCTGCGAGCTTTGCGGGTCGATCTCCGCCTTTTGATAGTCGCGCTCCACATCAAGCTTGCCGATCGACGCAAGCTGTTCAAACGTAGAAAGCGAAGCGCGGACCTGTTGAAGCATTCCTTCAATATTGTGGAACTCGTCACCCAGCATCGCTTTCAAGCGTTCATGGAGCTTATCCACTGCGCTATTTGCGTCCGGCACTGCTACCGGCTCGCCACGGTTCCACAGCATCATGGCGAAGTTGCCGATGTCTACCGGGTCGCCTTTGGCCAAGTGGTCGAGCAGCATTGCACGGAGGCGGTCTGCAGGGCATAGCACTTCGTTATCCCAGCCGTTGCGGCCCTTCGCTCGGCTTGCTGCCATCTTGGCTTTCATGGCCGCTGCAAAACGGTCCACGGCGCCGTCATCAGGATGCTGGAATTTCGGATACTCGTCCTGTGCCGGCGCTGCCGATCGAGACGTGAGGGCCAGCTGCGAGCCAAGCCATCCTTCGCCCTCATACCAAGCATCGCAGAAGGCATCGTCGATTCCGGTTTCAGCCGTGATGGGAAAGGCACCGCCGCCTACTTCCTGGCCGTCGACGAGCAGCTTCAACGTCCAGCCGCCGCCGACTTCCACATCGCGCGGATCGATCGTGTATTTGAAGCGGCCTTTGCCTGCCGTATGACTACCTTCGCCTTTAGGTCGTTGAATGTCAGACATGTGCGGTCTCCTCTGTCGCTTGCTGGGGAATGGTCATGATTTCGATAAGCGAACTGTCGATGCCCTCAAGCCGGCCGCTCAGATATACGAGCATCGTAATGTCGCAGCCGGACACGTTGCTCGTCAGGCCCTGGATGAAATACTTAAGGCCGAGGTACAGCACAGGCCGACCACAATGCTGTGATTTCAAAAGTAGGTGATGGTGTTTGTAGGCCTCGACGTTGAACGGCTTGTCCTGGCTGTTGTCGATCGGGCCCGTCATGCTGTCCTCTGGCGTTCTGCAAATACATCGCGCAGCTGGGCGTGGAACTCGAGCCACGGCGCTACTTCGTGGTTGAGTTCGCGGAGAGCCTCGGCATTAGCGTCGAGCTCGAGTTGAAGTGTCGCTTGATAGCCGGCATGGCCATCGCGTTCGGCTTCGTGAAGCGAATTGATCGCTTGCATGCGCACTGCGATCAGGGCGCCGACGGCAACGCTTATAGTTTCTTTGCTGAGGTCTTTCACGCGGCAACTCCCATTTTCGAAAGTTGAGGTTTGGTCGCGCCAGGTTTTATAGCATCGAGGGTATAGAACGCGAGGTCGAACTCGGCGCGGGTGACGCGGATGTGAACCATCCAAGCCGTATAGCCGCGTTTTGGCTGATGTGGTGCACGGACAGGATCGGATACCTGGTAGCCCCGCGAACGCATGAGCTGCAGCACGCGCGGCAAGTGGAGGCGCTTGCCGTCTTCAGATACCTGGTCGGGTGTGCAGACGTGTGCACTGCAAAACTTCCGCAGCGTGTTCCTATCCCGATCGTCTTCAAGCGCGCGGCTTAGTTCGCCGGTGCTTGGCACAGTAGTGCGAGCGCGAGAGGTCGGCGTACGGTTCATGCTGGCACGACCGTGATGCCGAAGACATCGTCACCCTGTTCAGCGGCGACTAGGTCGTATGCCGAGGCTGAGGTGAAGGCCGGGCGGAAAAAGTGGCGGACTTTGCCTGCCTTTCGCAGGGTTACCAAGTAGTAGTACATCGACGCATCCTTTCAAAAATAAGAGGAACTGCGTCGATATTACTAAACGGTAATGCGAAACGTCAACACCATTTGGTAATAATTACCGCGTGGACATAAAAGAGTCGAAAAAAAATCGGCGGTTTACTAGCTTGATCGTACGTACGTTGCGTATATGCATCATGCGCGGCACGGACCCCCGACACACGAGAATCTGGCAAACTCAAAAAGACTGTATATTTATACAGTATTTTTGTGTAGGATATTTCGTACAGAAAAGTTGCGGTGCGCAAAGGCCGGCGTGATCGCTTGCGGGGTGAGAAGTGGAACAGTATTTCAGAGAGATGAAGGAGGCGCTCAGGGCGATGAACCCTGAGGCACGTGCGGAGATGTTGAAGCTAGCGCAGGCGATGGCGAAGAGGCATCCTGCGCAGGCGCAGCCGTTGCTACGACTGGTGAGCGGAGCCCGTCGCTGACTCCTCGCCTGCCGCCGATTCGGCCGCGGTTTCGACCAGACTCTTACCCATGTCCGAAGCCCTGCGGTAAAGCGTAAGCAGATCGAGCTCCCGCTGCGTCACATACACAAGAGCCATTCTCTGCGGTTCGACGTTTTCCACGACGGTAAGCTCAGCGCGCAGCGGCCGAAGTGTGGAGAGCGCTGCCGATTCCTTATCATTCCGTAACGCCTTGCGGGCTGCTTCCTCGTCCTCGATGTCGAGCCACCCGGTCGGCACTTGGCATTTCGCCTCGAGCTTGCGCGCCTTACGTTCTCCGAACGACTTGGCGCGCAACAGTCCAGAAACCTCACCCTGGTTCTCGCCGGTTTCATCAACGAACCGCGCTTGAGAGCCGTCGTATCGCTCTCGAATCAACTGCGCTAGCCGCGCGCGTCGTATGTCTTGAATTTCCATAGGCGGGATTGTCCTAGGCGATTACTAAAGAGTAAATCACCAAATGGTATTGACCAACCTCATTACCGTTTAGTAATATGCTTTCCCATGGAAAAATTACTCGCATATTTGAACGGCCTCGATAAAGCAGCGCGCACAGCGTTCTGCACCGCATGCGGTACGACGGAGCGCTACCTGCGCAAGGCCATCAGCGCCAAGCAGCCGCTCGGTGCCCATCTCTGCATCAACATCGACAGGGAGTCGCGCGGTGCCGTTCGCTGCGAGGACTTGCGCCCGGACGTCGACTGGGCCTACCTCCGGGGCACGGCCAAGCTCGCGCCAGGTGAACCGGATGGCGCCACCGATGCGTAGGTCACGTGCACTAGCGCCTGTAGGTGCCGCGGGATTGGCCGGCATTGTGCAAAGCGCTCGACAGCATCAATCGTCAGCGGATCAGTCGCGTCGACCACTTTCCAGCACGGCTCCTCGACCGCCGGCCCGCCTGCAATCTGAAACGCGATCAGGACCGACCGACCTCCCGCCAGCTGCGCGAAAGAGTGCGGTTCGAGCGTCCGGACAAAGCCGTTGTCGAGCCAGTGCACCAGGTGCTTGTTTGCGACCGCCTCCGTAAGCGTCATCGGAACCTCTCAATTTCAAATAGGAAAGAGCTTCGCACTTTACTGCTTAGCAATAGTTGGCAAAACCAAAATAAACCAGAGGGATGTATGGAATTGCGTGAAGCAAAACTCAAGATGATCGCCGCCGTCCGGGGTGGCTGGGAAGTTGCCGCCCCTTACCTCGGCATGTCGGTGAATGCGCTGCGCAACCGGGTCTACGGCGTGAAGGACCAGAAGCTGTCGGACGAAGACTCCCTGGCGCTGCAGCTGCTGTCGGACACCAAGCACTATGCGGAAGCGATCGCCACGGCATCGGGCGGCATCTTCGTCCGGCTGCCGGACGGTGGCGAGCACGAGAACCAGGATCTCATGAAGAAGTTCAACGAGCTGTACACCAAGCTTGGGGATCTCTCGCGGGACTTCACCGCGGCCATCGCAAACGATGACTCGATCGACGCGCGCGAGCGGAAGATCCTCGAGGAGGACGCACGCAAGATGCACCAGACGCTGACCGAGTTGCTGGGCCTGATGTTCCTGGTCTATGGCCAGCCTGGCGACGGAGGCAAAGATGCGTAACGGTCCGCGCGCGGGCAGCCGCGCCTACCTGGCTCTCCAGTTCCTGCTTCAGGTAGGTCCGCTCGATACCAAAGACTGGATGAACCACACGTCCGTCAGCAAGTCGGCCGTGAAATTCGATCGCGAAGTGACCGGCCCTCTCACGCGCTGGAAGCTGGTCGACGTCAATGCGTCCGGCGTGTTCTGCGTCACGCAGGCCGGCCGCGACTTCCTCGACGAGCGCACACCCGAGCCGGATGAGCAGGAAGCCGTCAGCGGCCGCTACGTTCACCCGATCCAACAGCTGTCGGCGCGTCATCGGCCCCAGCGTCCCATGCGCCTTGGCGCCTTCGACTACCGGGATATCCCGTCCCGCTGCGCGAACGTCAGCGTGCCGTACAAAAGCAGCATCAAAGCGGAGAACTGATGAGCAGTAAGGAACAAGTAGCGCTGCAGATGCTCGAGTACGGTCTGCCGCCGCTCCCAGCGGGGCATCCGCTCACGAACGGCAAGTTCCAGCGATTCGGCCCGCAGAAGAAGTGCTGGTACATTCTGCGCGAGCTGATCTTTAAGTCGGGTCGTACCGTTGTGACCGGGGCGTTCGGACGATTCCAGGGCGAAAACCGCAACACGGTACCGGTGAGGATCGACACCTCGAGCATGACCGACGAGGACCGGGCCGAGTACACCAAGAAGCAGCGTGCTGCCGAGAAGGCCGAGGAAGAGAAGCGCGAGCAGGCCGCGCGCCTGGCAGCGGGCCGCGCCCACGACCAGTGGCGCAAGGCCGACGGCATCTCGGTCGTGCATCCGTACCTCGCCCGCAAGCAGGTGCCGGCCGAAGGCCTGCGCGTCGGACTCGACGGACGGCTTCTTATTCCCCTGGTGCGCGGTGGCCAGCTGCTCGGCCTGCAGAAGATCGACGCTGCCGGTGAAAAGATGCTCAACAAGGGCATGGACGCGATCGGCGTCGCGCACGTGCTCGGCAACTTGGCCGGCGCCCCGATCATCGCGGTCGGTGAGGGCTACGCGACCTGTGCCAGCGCCCGCCTGTCCCTCGCCCCCGGCTACGATCTCCCCGTCGTCGTCGCCCTCAACGCCGGCAACCTGATACACGTCGCCAAGGCGCTGCGCCAGCGCTATCCGAACGCGCACCTGCTGCTGCTGGCCGACGACGACTACCTGCTGGTCGAGCGTTACGTCGAGTGCCTGCTGGAGGAGTTCAAGGTTTCCGTCCAGGTGCCGATCGACGGCGCAACACATCGCGTCACCGCTGATGACGGTGAGCAGGTCGAGGTGATGGCGCGGTGGCGTGCCGATGCCCAGGGGATTCGGTACATCGAGGCCGACGTTCGCAAGGGCCGCGTCGTTCGCACGCCCACGTTCACGAATGCCGGCGTCGCCAGCTGCCATGCAGCGGCTGCAGCCGTTGGCAATGCCTCGGTCGCCACGCCGCTGTTCACGATCGAAAGGGCAGGGCGCAAGATTACGGATTGGAACGACCTCCACATCGAAGAAGGGCTGGACAAGGTCGCGGCGCAACTGGGTGCTTCCCTCCTCGCTGCGCAGCAGCGCAATACAGATTCTCCCGTCGAGCCCACGCAAGCGGCCGAGGGTGACGGCGACGCCGACCTACTGTACAACCAGGCAGTGGCAGTAGTGTTGCAGCATCGCCGCGCCTCGATCTCCCTGGTGCAGCGTCACCTGCGTGTCGGGTACAACCGCGCCGCTCGCCTGCTTGAGCAGATGGAGCAGGCTGGAGTCGTGTCTGCGATGTTATCGAACGGCGACCGTGAGCTCCTGGCGCCGGCGACAGCCGGTGCCTCCCTTTCCCTCGCTGCGCAGCAGCGCAATACCGAGTCCACCGCCTCCAATCTCGCGCAAGCGGCCGAGGCAGTTCAGCAGCCTGCGAACGTCCTCCCCTTCGCTGCGAAGCAGCGCAATATCGATTCTCCCCCTTCCCCCCACGCGGAAGCGGCCGACGTGCAGTCGCCTGCGCCTCCCGCTCCCCCCGCTGCGAAGCAGCCGCGCGCAAGCGCGAATGCGGAGGTGCCGCCGAATTTTGACGAGAGATTTGGTGAGAATGCGCCGCAAGGACTGAGCCCTGCCGGCGGCGCTTCGCGCGCGGGGGCGGGGGACGGTGGCGATGAGGACGACCAGGGCGAGAAGAAGGAGAAGGAAAAGCCCAAAAAGGTGTACGGGCGCGATCACTGGGACAAGGTCGACGACGTGCTGGAGAACTTCATCCTGGTGTACGGCGAGGACATGGTCTGGGACTGCCGGCATCGCATGCTGATGCGCCTTGCCGCCATGCGCACGATCGTGGCCAACAGTGACGTTATGAAGTTCTGGAGCGGCGACGCCCGCAAGTGGGTGCTCAAGAAAAACATCGTGTTCGACCCGAAGGAGACGCCGTCGCCGGCCGAGAGCGGCCCTACCGCCACGGTCAACCTGTTCAACGGCTGGCCAATGAGGCCCAAGAAGGGCAACTGCCTCCTGATCCGGACGCTGCTCGCGCATCTGTGCAACGGCGACGAGGAGCTAGAGACGTGGATCATGCGTTGGCTGGCGTACCCGCTGCGGAACCCGGGCGCCAAGATGCCGACCTCGATCATCATGCACGGCGACGAGGGATCGGGCAAAAATTTCTTCTTCGAGCGCGTGGTGAAGCCGATCTACGGCGACTACGGCTACGTGATCGGCAACGACCAGCTGGAGTCGAAGTTCAACGACTGGGCCAGCATGAAGCTGTTCATGGTGGCGGACGAGGTGGTGACCAGGGCAGAACTGAAGCAGATGAAGGGCAAGCTCAAGGGCCTGATCAGCGGCGAGACTGTCATCGTCAATCCGAAGGGCATGCCCGAACACGTCGAGAAGAACCAGATGAATTTCGTGTTCCTCTCCAACGAGCTGCAGCCGCTGGCCCTTGACAAGACCGATCGCCGCTACCTGGTCGTCTGGACGCCGCCGGCGCTCGGTCGCGAGTTCTATGAAAGCGTCGGCGCCGAGATCGCGCAGGGCGGTATCGAGGCGTTCTACCACTTCCTGATGTACGAGCTGGACATGGGTGATTTCAACGCCCACACGAAGCCGATCTACAACGACGCCAAGGACAGCCTGATCGAAAAGAGCCTGGCGCCGGCCGAACGGTTTTATCGCGAGTGGTCGCGCGGCTTCCTGCCGCTGCCGTTCATCACCGTCAGCGTCAATCAGCTGTACGACGCCTTCAAGGTGTGGTGTGCCCGATCGGGCGAGCCGATGTACACGTCCATGACGGCCTTCAGCCCGATGGTCGCGCGCTACGCCGGCGACGCCATGCGCAAGCACCTCATCAAGTACGACCTGGGCAGCAAGGTGAAGCAGCGCATGGTGTTCCTCGTCGGCGACCAGCCGCCGGGCAAGTCCCTGGCCGAATGGGCCGAAGGATCGAGCGCCCTCTTCGAGTCAGAGCTGCGGGCTTATCGTAGCCGATACGGAGCCAATGTGGATGGTGAGCATTAACACGGCGGCAAAGCCTTCATATGCAGGAAGCCCGTAGATAAAGGGTTTGTGAACGATGTGAATGGTGTGAACGGTGTTCCCTCATGTGCGTGCGCGCGTGAAAAGCCGGGCAAAACTGACGGAAGAATAGAAACGATTAGGCCATTCTTTGCCGATTAACTATTCATACCCTTCACACCATTAACAAAGGTAAAAAAAACAAAGAGATAGGGATGTTAAGGGTAGGTGAATTATGTGAATGGTATGTGAACAGGCAATTTTCGATGGGAGACGGTAGATGGCGAAAGGTGGGATGAGGGAAAAGATGCCGACGGTCGCTGCGTGGATCGACAAGCTACGCGACGCCTTCGGTGCCGAAGAGATCGGCGCGCAGATCAGGAAGGGCATGCGCGGCGAGCCGGTGTTTTTCGCAAGCGAGAACGGGTTCACAGTCGGCACCCCGAGCCCGCCGCGAGTCAGGGTGCAGTGGGACGATCGAGGTCTGCCTTACGTCATTGAGCCGGGCCAGCAGCAAAGCACGAAGGGGTGAGCGCCGTAGAGCGCTCGGAAAACTGAAAGGGTGAAAGGGGTTTAACGATGGGAGCAGGGTTGGAAATGGAAGCGATTTTTGGAAGCACAGGCCAAGCTGTGCACGTGGCCTTTGTGGTGATGAGCCAGCCGGCAATGCAGGACGCGCCGATGCGCAAGGCGCTGATCCGGGTGCTGGAGTCGATCAGGATCGACAACAAGCAGCGCGCCTGGCTCGACCAGTTGCGCGGGCAGCCTTCCGAATCTGTCAACTTCGGTGGCCTGAGCGGCGACGAAGTGCGAGCCCAGTGCGCGATGATCACGCAGGCCGTCAAACACCTGCCAAAGCCGGAGATGTGGACGCTGCAGGCGAAGTACGGCCACGTCGAGTTCGAGGATATCGCGCCAGCGGATCTCACGGGAGGCCAGCTGGCTGACGCCTTCGACCGCGCGACAAAGCAGGTCGAGGCGGCGACGGAAAAGATGCGCCAGGCACGAGTTGCGCTCGATGCGTCGCGGGAGCAATACTTGGCCAGCCAGGGCGGCATTACCAGGGCAGACGTCGAGACGACGATCCGCAATCAGTACGAGGCTGCGCGTGATGACGTGCGCGATGCTGGGGGCGAGTTGGCTCGGGCCGAGGCAGCGGCGCGAACCGTGCAGATCGCGATCGACCGGGCCAAGGGCGGCGTGACCGACAGTGGTCGCCCAGCAGGTGGCCAAGCGCGCCGTTTCGCGTTTTCGGCCGAACGCATCGAGGCCATCAAGGGTCTATCTGACTGGCTTCGGCCTCAGTTCCCACGAATCAAGCCCCTCGCCTTGGACTGCATGCTGGGCCGGCTGTTCGCCAACCATGCGAAGGTCGGTGTCACGTTCCGCGACCTGGCCAATTCGTTTGGCGGCAACCCGATGCTCTACCAGCGCGCGTCCTTCAAGATGAGCAATAAGCTGCGCGAGCTCGAGGACATGGCGATCCAGCGTCTGGAACAACGGCTCGTCAATGATGGTGTTGCGTTACCGACAGAAATTGATTGACGGCATTGTTACAGAGCATGTATATTTTCGTCATTCTCGAAGCAATTACGTCTTGAGTTCGAATTCAAGCAAAAGCCCTGTCCGGTGAACTCCCGACAGGGCTTTTTCTTTCCAGCGTCTCCTCGGTGCCATCCCGGCGCCTTTGCCGGTCCCGCGCCGGCGCTTTTATTCTCAACGACGAAAGGTGGTGATCCTGTCTCGATCCGCTGAAGAGCGGGGGATACAACGATCGTTCATTCGTTTGCCTGGTTCGCCAGGCCTTTTTATTCGCAGGAGCGCACGAGCATCTTTAGGTAGCCTGCGCTTGGCTTACAAGGCTGGGCCGGACGGACCGTGCGAAGCAGTTGTGGATAGTGCATGCGTCTACACAGGCGCAGCGGCTTGATCGAAAGGCGTGTCATGGCAGACGAACTCGATGTTTATAGCCACCATGTGATCCGTGTCGTGCTGGGTACGCATCCAGCGATGCTGGCCAAGGTGGCAGACCCCGTCGGGCTCGAATGCCTGTGCAGACGTCTGTCTGAAGCCGAGAGAGCACTCGATCTGCTGTGCAAGAACGGTTACAGCGGACAGCCCCTGTCCGACCTGGTGCGTACGCTCCTCCAACGTGGAAAGGATAGCTCGACATGACTTTGTTCGTCTGCATTGTTGTCTGCCTGGTAGTTTTGGCTGTCTTCGGCGCCTGCTGCGAGATCCAGCGTGTCCATAACGCGATCCATGGCCGGAATCGCAATTCGGAGAATAGGAGCGATATCGATCCGCATCCTGGTTCCCATATGTTCATGTCGTATGACATCTGGTCCTCGCACTAGAGAGCCGTTTCCTCATTCCCGTGTTTCTTGCCCTGCTCCTCCAGCAGAGTTTCGCCCGCTTCGTGCGGGTTTTTTTTCGAAGGTGACCCATGGCCTCTGGCGCAATCATCGTCCCCAATAAGGCAAAGCTGAACATCTTCAACGCTACCAACCTGCTGGGCGCTAATCCTGCGAACTTCAAGCTGGCCCTGGTCACCTCGGCGTGGGTGCCGGACAACAGCGACACTGGCAACGAGGTCTTCGCGGACTTCTCAACCAATCTGCTGCCGACCGGTGGTGGTTACGTGACCGGAGGCATTGCGCTGACGAACGTCGTTCTGTCGATGAATGGCGGCGTGGTCAAGTTCACCTGCGATCCCGCCCAGTGGACTGCCAGCGGCAGCGGCATCCCGGCCTGGCGCCGCGGCGTCATCTACTATGCTGGCACCCTGAACGGCAAGGTGAACCCGATCGTCGGCCACTTCTTAGGCGACTCGACGCCGGCGGATGTTCCGGCCACGACCGCACCGAATACCCTTACCGTGACCCCGAACGCGGCCGGCCTGTTGACGGCGGCTTAAGCAAAGGACCAGTATGCGCAACACCCAGCCCCAGGGCACGGCGCACATTGACACGTCCAACCCGATTGCCGCCGGCTTAGTCTTCGCCATGCAAGGCGGCACCGGTCTTACCGAAGTCGTCCTCGGCGGCCAGACGACGAGCCAGGGCTCGAACTTCGCAGTTGTTGCAGCCCCGACCGATAAAGCGTTCGACCTACGCAACCTGAGTGCGGCCGGCACGATCAACGTGCCCGGGGCGACCAACGGCACGAACAGTCTAGCCAGCGATCAGTCGGTCGTGTTCGACATGGTACTGAGCGGTGCGCCAGTAGGTTCGGTCCCCGCTATCGGCGGTATCTGGCGCTCCACCGCGCAGAACGACGCATTGCTGGTCCTTGAGCGAAGCAGTGCCGATGGCCTTCAAGTCGGCGCGCGAAGTCAGGGCTCCCTGGTAAATCGCACCTTCGCGGCCAGCGTCTCATCCCTCTATGGAACCCGGATCACAGTCGGCGCCACTATCGCGCGCGGTGCCGCTGGCCGCACGATCTCTCTTGTCATCGCCGCAGCTGGCACTGTTTTGTTTTCGAGCAGCCAGACTTATGGCCTTACCGGGAGCGCTGATGCGACGATGTCCGGCACAGAGTATCTGTCGGTCGGCTCGGAGCCTGTCGAGAATTCATCGCGAAACGCGAATTGCCTGATCTTCGCGCAGTACCATTTTGCGCGCGTCGTTACCGCCGATGAAGTAGCTAGCCTATCGCAGTCTCCATGGCAGCTGTTTGCAGACGACGCGACTGCCGGCGCAATAGTGAGGCCAAGTGCCGGGACAATGAGCCTGTCGGGGTATGCCCCGACAGTGCAGCGTAGTGCGGTCCAGAGTGCAGCGCCTGGCGCGGCCAGCATCAGCATCACCGGCTACGCGCCCCAGATTGCTCAGTCGGAGGTCCGCAGCGCGTCACCAGGTATTGCCGAGCTGTTGATTAGCGGTTACGCGCCTCAGATCGCGCAGTCGACAGTTCGAAGCGCGGGACCAGACGCTGGCGTGCTGTCGATCTCCGGCTTTGCCCCATCTGTTGTGCAGTCGCTGTCCGGATCTGATTCGAACGTGACCTCGGGCGCGGCGACGTTGTCCCTGACCGGCTTTGCGCCGGCAATCGCGCAGACTCGGAACGTCTTAGTGACACCGATTGCTAGTGCGATGGCCTTGGCTGGCTATGCGCCAACCGTCGTGCGAAGTGCGGTCCAGACGGCGAATCCTGATACAGCCAGTTTGAAGATCGCCGGATACGCGCCCAGCATCACCCAGACATCGATCCCGGTGTCTTCCATGTCTTTGCTGCCGAACGAAAGCCGAACTTACCGGGGCATGCCTCGGGTGCGTGCCTACGTCGCACAAGAGCGAGTGAGGGAACTATGAATTTCAGCCCGAAGCGGTCGGCCGAGCGTGATGTGTTCACGGTAGATTACGCGCCGATACTTCAGCCTGGCGAGACAATCTCGTCTGCCAAATGGTCGAATGTGGCGGTGCGTCGCACGGACCCCGATCCAGACGCAATGATTGAAGGCGACTGCACCATTACCGGTGCGAAGGTCAGCCAGGTGATCGTGTCGGGTGTGCCGGGCGTGACCTACGCGCCTTTCTGCACCGCGCAGACGAACCTCGGGCGGCAGTTGATCCTGCCTGATCCCGGGTTCGGACTACTCTTCGTTCCAGCTTGACATGGCAAACGTACACGTTCAGGGCTTGCCCGAGCTGCTCCGGAATATGAGCGACGTGCAGCGCAAGCACGTTCCCTTCGCCGTCGCAATGGCCCTGACGAAGACAGCGCAGAAGGCGCAAGCTGGCGTGCTGGACGTGATGCGTCAGCGGTTCGACCGCGCAACCCCATACGCCCTGAACAGCCTGCGCATCTTGCCCGCAAAGAAGTCCGATGCACAGCCATTCGCACGAGTCTACTTCAAGGACGATGCTTTCAAGGGCACGCCGGCCAGCAAGTTCCTGACCCCGGAAGTCTACGGCGGTGCCCGCGGTGCGAAGCGCTTCGAGCGCGCACTGATCGGTAAGGGCCTGATGCGCGGCGGGCAGTTCGCCGTCCCCGCATCCGGTGCTCAGCTCGATGCGTATGGCAACGTAAGGCGCGCGCAGATTGTCCAGATCCTCTCGGCCCTGCGCGCATTCGGCGAACAGGGCTACATGGCCAACCGCACCAGCAGCAAGCGCAGCCAGCGCAAGGGCGCCGCAGCGCAGTACTTCGTCGCGGCGATGGATGGGGTTGAAGGCATCTGGCAGCGCAAGCAGTTCGGCCACGGGGAGGGCATCCGTCCGGTGTTCGTGTTCACCGGAGGCGCGCCGCACTATCGCGTGCGTGTCCCCTTCGACAAGATCGTCGAGAACGTCGCGCGCGCCCGGTTCGTCGGCGAGTTCAAGTCCGCGATGGACTACGCGCTGCAGAGGGCAGCTGCCCCGCGCGGGTAGGCGGGCGGCCGGCCCGCCCACCCGGCCAGGGTCGGATCGGCGCCGCCAGGCGCCGTCACCAGCCGCGGCCTCCTCTCAGTTTTCCAGGGTCCTTCCTGGGGGTACCGGTTCACGGGTAATTCGAGCCGCGACATTCGTACTGTCACAGATTTTTAAAGGGGTAGTCAGCGGGTAGTCAGTAGTCAGGTAGTCAGTTCAGGAGTAGTCAACATGGCTTTGATGGGATATCGGGAGTACTCGCGCCACGCCGGCGTCACGCTGCGCGCAGTGCAAAAGGCGATCGAGGCCGGCCACATCAAGGTCACCGCAGAGAAGAAGATCGACTCCGACCAGGCCGACCGCGATTGGAGGGACAGCGACACCGTCTCGCGTCCTGTTGTGAGCATTGCCCAGCCAGAAAAACAGCGCGTTTCTCCGGCTGCGCCAAGCAGCGGGGAAAGCGGCCGGTCGGATGCCGCCGATGGCGCCGAGACGGAGAGCGATGCGTCGACCAGCGAGTATCGGTCCCATCGCGCCGAGCGCGAGAAGTACAGCGCGCTGACGCAGAAGCTCGAGTACGAGCAGCTGGTGGGCAAGCTGATTGAGGTGGACGAGGCGAAGCGGATCGCGTTCACGACGTTCCGCAGCATCCGCGACTCGGTCCTCAACGTGCCGGCCCGGCTGAAGGACCAGCTGGCGGCGCTGGCGGACCCGTACCAGTGCGAGCGCATCATGGAAGCTGCGCTCTCCGCGGCGCTCGCCGGCATCGATGTTAGCAAGCTGCTGCAGGACCAGGACGAGTAATGGGCGCGGTCGAAGCATTCATCCAGTCGCTCACCGAGGCGATCAAGCCGGACAACAGGATACCGATCGCGGAGTGGGCCGAGTCCTACCGCGTGCTGCCGCCAGACAGCCCCGAGCCGGGCCCGTGGCGCAACAGCCGTACGCCGTACCTGCTCGGCATCATGGACGCGCTGTCGCCCGACAGCCAATACAGGGAGGTTTACCTCAAGAAGGGGCACCAGCTCGGCGGCTCTGCGCTGGGGGAGAACTTCATCGGTCACGCGATCACGTCGGCGGCCGGCAACATCCTGGCCGTGTTCGCGACCCTCGAGGACGCGGAGAAGTGGGAGTTGTCCCGCTTCGAGCCGATGCGGCTCTCGACCGCCGAACTGAAGAAGCGGATCCGCGACGCGAACGTCAAGGGTTCCGACAACACGAAGCGTCGCAAGAAGTTCCCGGGCGGCTTCATGCAGCTGATCGGTGCGAACCGGCCGGGCGGGCTGAAGTCCTCGACGATGCGCTACGTGCTGCTCGAGGAGATGGACGAGTACGCCGGCGACATCGGCGACCAGGGCGCTCCCGAGACCCTGGCGAAGAAGCGGACGTCGAACTTCGGCCGCAAGGCGCGCATATTCGGCAACAGCACGCCGACCATCGTCGGCAGCTCGCCGATCGACCGCAATTACCTGCGCGGCGACCAGCAGAAGTACATGGTCCAGTGCCCATGCTGTGGCACCCGCCAGTTCTTCAAATGGTCACAGATGAAGTGGCCGGAGGGCGAGCCTGAGAAGGTCCGCTACGTGTGCGAGGACTGCGGGGTGCTCAGCACCGAGGCCGAGTGGAAGACGCGCGGCTACGAGGGGGCGTACTGGCACCCGACCGCCAAGGGCGAGCCCGGCGTGGCCAGCTTCCACCTGCCGTCACTGTACGCGCCGCTGGGCTGGCGCCCGTGGACCGAGCTGGCGTCCGACTGGATCGCCGCGCAGAAGGACCCGGTCGCGCTGAAGGCCTTCATCAACAACGAACTGGCGGAGTGCTGGGAGGACTTGAGTGGCCAGGTGAAGGGCGCGGAGATCGCGAAGCGCCGCGAGACCTTCCAGCTGCGCACGATCCCGCAGGGCTGCCTGGCCCTGGTGATGTCGGTCGACGTGCAGGGCAACCGTCTTGAGTACCAGACCCTGGGCTTCGGCCGCAACAAGAAGCACTGGGTCATCGACTACGGAATCATCGACGGCGACCCGGCCAAAGATGACGTATGGACGCGTCTCACCACGCTGCGCGAGCGGCCACTGGTGAACAGCTTCGGTGTCTCGATGCGTGTGCAGACGTGTGCAATCGACTCCGGTGGCCACCATACGCATGAGGTCTATCACTACGCCCGGCTGTACCGGCATGCAGGCGTGTTCGCGGTCAAGGGCGCCTCGACCGCGGGCAAACCCGTCATCGGTCGTCCGAAGGCGATGGACGTGAACCACAAGGGCCGGACCATCAAGGGCGGCGTGCAGCTGTGGGAGGTTGGTACGGACACGGCAAAGTCGCTGCTGTTCAACTACATCGCGTCGGACGAGGAGGCGGTTCCTGACGATCGCTTCATCCGGTTCCCTGCAGGCCTGGCGGATGACTACTTCGAGCAGCTGACCGCCGAGGTGTACGACGCCGGCAAGTCCCAGTGGCGCAAGCTGCCCGGCCGCCGCAACGAAGTCATCGACCTGTTCGTGTACGGCTTCGCGGCTGCGTATCACCCGCTCCTGAGGTTAGACACGATGCGCGATGCGGACTGGGCCCAGTTGGAGAGTCTGATCGAACCGGTGAACGGCGATCTGTTCCGGCAGCCGCTTCCTGTCCCGGACGAGGCGGCGCCGGCCGCGCCTACAGCTGGCAACGATGCGGTACCGTCACCTGGTGCCGATGTGCAGGCAGCAACGGCGCCCGAACCGCCGCCGGTTGCGGCTGTATCACAACCCGAACAACCGCCCGATGCCGATTGGCTCTCGGGCACAGATAACTGGCTGGACTGACCATGGCATTCACACTTTCTCAACTCAACGCGCTCGACGCCGCGCTGGCATCCGGCCAGCTTTCGGTCAATTACGATGGCAAAAGCATCACTTACCGCAGTGTGACCGAACTAGTCACGGCACGGAACATCGTGCGCTCGGAACTGATTGCCGCAGGCCAGCTGTCCGAGGGGCGGCGGTCCAACCGGGGACCGGCGTCGTTGGCTTCCTTCAGCCGGGACTGACATGAATCTGATCGATGAATTCGTCAGCTTCTTTAACCCGCTCGCGGGCGTCCGGCGTGCACAGGCCCGCATCGCCTTGGATCATGTGCGCGGGTACGATGCAGCCAAGGTTGGCCGGCGCACGAGCGGCTGGGTGGCGGGAAGCGGGAGTGCGAACGCCGAGATCGGCCCAGCGCTGACTCGGGTAAGGAACCGGTGCCGCGATGTGGTCCGCAATAACGAGTATGCAGCCCGTGCACTCGACAGCCTGGTGACCAATACGGTCGGCGACGGCATCACGGCAAAGGCGACCGACCAGGCGCTGTGGGACGACTGGTGCGAATACTGCGACGCGGACAACCAGCTCGACTTCGCCGGCTTGCTGGAGCTGGCTGTCCGCACGCGTCGCGAGAGTGGCGAGGTCCTTATCCGCTTCAGGCAGCGCTTGCCCGAAGACGGTTTGGCAATTCCCCTGCAGCTGCAGGTGCTGGAGCCGGATCATCTCGACAACACGAAGCATGGTCCGCTTGCGAATGGCAATTTCGCCATCACCGGCGTCGAGTACAACCTCATCGGCCAGCGAGTCGCTTACTGGCTCTACCCGGTGCACCCCGGCGAGGTGGCAACCTACCAGCTAAATTCGCTACAAAGCGTTCGCGTGCCGGCATCCGAGGTGCTGCACTACTACCGCAAGCGCAGACCTACCCAGGTGCGGGGCATGCCGGAGCTGGCGGTGTCGCTGCTCCGGATGCGCGACCTGGACGACTACGAGCAGGCCGAGCTGGTGCGCAAGAAGATCGAGGCCTGCTTCGTTGCCTTCGTCCGAACCGATAACCAAGGCTCGCGCCTGGGCCCTGCCAGCGACTCGCCTAAGGGGCAGGTGCAGGAGAAGGTCGCGCCGGGGATGATCAAGTACCTGTCCAACGCTGAGAGCGTCGACTTCGGCAGCCCATCGTCTAACGGCGGGTATGGCGAATACACCCGGTCGCAGCTGCAGGCGATCGCCGCCGGCGCCGGCGTCATGTACTCGCAGATGACCGGAGACCTGTCGAGCTTTAACTACAGCAGCTACCGAGCCGGTCTCGTTGAGTTCCGCCAGATGATCAAGGCAGAGCAGTGGCTGGCGTTGAAGCCGATGGTTCTGGCGCCGATCGCGCGGCGTTTCCAGCAGGTTGCCCTGCTGGCCGGGAAGACCAGGAAGCCCGTCCAGCCCTTCGTCTGGAACATGCCGAAGCTGCAATGGGTCGATCCGCTCAAGGACGTGATGGCCGAGAAGGAAGCGATCCGCGGTGGCCTGAAGTCGCTGTCGGCCTCAATCCGTGAAGGAGGCGAAGATCCTGACAAGGTGCGCAAGGAAATTGCTGAAGAGCGCGAGCAGCTCAAGAGCATGGGCATCGTCGTCGACTCGGACGCCGCGGTTTCCAGCAAGCTTATCGACGCCGCAACCACGGCAAAAATCATCGGCGCGGACTGAAGCCGCTTTCATTCACCAGCCCCGCAGGCGTGAGCCTGACGGGGCATTTTTTTTGGGATAAACAATGCCGCAACCTGCAGAACAGCAGCAGATTCAGCAGCTGCCGATGATGTCGCGCGAGGCGCCCGTAACCGCGGTGAACGCCGAAACGCGTTCGGTCGACCTGGTGTGGAGCACCGGCGCCGGCGTGCTGCGCTACGACTGGTACGCCGAACGCTATTACAACGAAGTGCTGAGCATGGATCCGTCGCACGTGCGTATGGCCCGGCTGCAGTCCGGCCGAGCGCCGCTGCTCAACACGCACAGCCGTTGGGATCTCAGCAGCGTACTCGGCGTTATCCGCTCGGCGGCCCTCGAGCAAGGTCAGGGCGTCGCCTCGGCGGAGTTCTCCAAGCGCGCCGACGTCGAGCCATACTACCAGGACGTGGTCGACAAGATCATCGGCAACGTCTCGGTCGGCTACACCGTGCATGCGTTCGAGCGGATCCCGCCGACCAACCCGGGCGACCTATGGACCTACATGGCCGTCGACTGGGAGCCGACCGAGGCCTCCCTCGTGCCGATCGGTGCGGATGCCGACGCCGGCGTGCGCAGCATCGACCAGACGCCGCCAAAGATGCCCGAAGGACGACTCAGCCCGTGCAAGTTCACGACCCGCAGTATCGATTCCAACCACCCGCCGGCAGCCGCTGGCACCACTACCACCCGAAAGGACAACACCATGCCCGGTGAAAACACCACCCCGGCGGCAACGACCCCGGCCGTTCCGCAGATCGATCAGCGCGCACTCGACGCAGCACGTGCCGAGGGCGCCCGCGCCGAAGCAGAACGCCAGGCCGGCATCCGCGAAGCCGTCACCCTGGGTGGCCTCGATGCAGCCTTCGCCGACCAGCTGATCGCCCGCTCCGATATGACCGCGGCCGATGCCGGCATGGCCGTGCTGCGCGAGAAGGCTAAGCGCGACGCCGCAGCCCCGACCCGCAGCGCGGCCGACATCCAGACCGTCCGCGATGAGACGGAAATGCGCCGCTCGGCTATCGGCGACGCCATCGTACTGCGCGCGAACCCGAATGCGGCATTCCGTAGCGATGCCCGCCGCCTGGAAGCTGCCCGTCAGTATCGCGGGATGACCCTGATGGACATGGCGCGCGAGTCGATCGAAGCTGCCGGCGGCAACGCGCGCGGCCTGTCGCGTCGCGAGATCGCCGTCATGGCGCTGAACCTGGACAACGATATGCGTGGCCGCGGTGGCATGACCTCGACGAGCGACTTCCCGCAAATCCTCGCTGGCACCGTGAACCGTACCCTGCGCGCTGCCTACGAGATTCAGACGCGCACCTTCACTGGCTGGGCCCGCGAATCGAGCGCGCCTGACTTCCGTGAAGTGGCCCGCACCCAGCTGTCGGAATCGTCCGCGTTCAAGCAGGTCAAGGAAGGTGGTGAGTACAAGATGATCACCTTCGGCGAATCGGCCGAGAAGTACTCGCTGGGCAAGTGGGGCGGCATCGTCGCGCTGACCTGGGAAACGCTCATCAACGACGACCTCGGCGCATTCGACCGCATTCCGCTGGCACTCGCAGCTGAAGCGGCTGCGCTCGAGGGTGACATCGTCTACGGCATCTTAACCGGCGCCGCTTCGATGGCGGACGGCAAGGCGCTGTTCGATGCCGCGCACGGAAACGTCGCCGCCGCTGGCGGCGCAATCACCGACCTGACCCTGAGCGACGGCCGCGCAGCCATGCGCAAGCAGGTCGGGCTGAAGGGCCGCAAGTTGAACCTGACCCCGGCCTTCCTGATCGTCGGCCCGGACAACGAAACCGCGGCGAACAAGTACACCTCGGCCTCGTTCGTAGCGGCCAAGGCCGGCGACATCAACCCGAACTACAACACCAGCCTGGAAGTCGTCGTCGACCCGCGCATCGAAGGCAAGCCGTGGCACCTGGCCGCGACGCCGGCGCTGGTGGACACCATCGAATACGCATACCTGGAAGGCGAACAGGGCCTGTTCACCGAGACCCGTCAAGGCTTCGAAGTCGACGGTCTGCAGATCAAGGCTCGCCACGTGTTCGGCGCCAAAGCAATCGACTGGCGCGGCCTGTACAAGAACGCCGGCCAGTAAACGCGGTTCGCTCCAAGGCTGGCCAGCAGCAGCTGGCCAGCTGTGTCTGAAATTTCCCTCTTAAAAGGAATCACATGCAGAACTTTATTCAAAAAGGCTCGACCCTGAGCCTGGCCGTCGCAGCCGCTGTCCAGGCTGGCCAAGCTGTCCTGGTCGGCAAGATCTTCGGCGTTGCGGTGGCGAATGTCGCAGCCGGCGCGTCCGGCGAGTTCCAGACCGAGGGCGTATTCGATCTGCCGGCACTCGGGACCGACACCGCTGCTCAGGGCGCAATCCTGTACTGGGATGCGGCCAACAGCCGTCTGACGACGACGGCCGCCGGCAATACGCGTGTCGGTGTCGCGGTCGTGGCGAAGGTTGCCGGCGCCGCCACGGCGACCATTAAGATCGACTCGGTCATCAGCTAAACACAACAGTCGTGGGGACGTAATGAGCTTCGATGCTTCTGTCTTCTGGCCGGCATTCAAGGATGCCGGGATGCTGGACGTGGCGGTCTACCAGCCACTGAACGGGATAGCTATTCCGTTCGATGTCAGCTTTAAACGTCCGGACCAGGTGGTGCTCGACGGGATGGTCCATACCACCGACTACAGCATCGAGTACCAGGCGGTCGACATCGTGCTGCAGCGCGGGTACGTGTTGCGGATCGAAGGTATCGACTACAAGGTTCGACAGACCCCTTCAGCGAAGGGGGATGGAACCTTCTACGTCGCCTCGCTGGAGGTGGTCAAGCCATGACCTTGCGCGAAAGCTACATCCAGAGCTTGATCGCCCTGCTCGAGGTGATTCCCTGGTTTGGTGCCAATGTGACCCGCTCGATGTCCGTGGCGTTCAGCCGTGAAGAGAGCCCGATGGTGATCGTCCACCGCGGCGCCGAGGATGTCGAGAACAGTCTCGGCGACGACACTGACCGGCATTGTGAGATCCGTGTCAGCGTGCTCTCGCGTGCGGATGCTCCCGATCAGGAGGCGGACGAAGTCATGGAGCGGGCGCACCCGGTAATCATGCAGTTTCAAGCTCCCGGCGTCATTCTCGTAGAAGAGGTGGGCACGGACGAACCGAGGTTCGCCAGCGCCGATGGCACCGCATGCGTGGTTACGACCCGGTACAGGATCCACTACAGCTCGTCCCGACTCAGTCTCAGCGACTGAGCTCCCAGCTACAACCATGCCGCGCAAGCGGCTTCAATTTTTGGAGAATTTACATGTCCGGAATTTCCGCACAAGGCAGCACGCTGGAGATCGGCACCGGCAACGGCGCGGCGAAGAACATCACCGCCATCACCGTTGGCTTCCCGGCCGTCTTCACCAGTGCAGGCCATGGCTTCACCAATGGCACCGTGATCAAGCTCGCCGGCATTGGCGGCTCGATGGCGGCCCTGAATGGCAGCGAGCACGTCGTCGCGAATGCGACTGTCGACAGCTATGCCCTGCTGGATGTCAACACGACCGGCCTGGTGTTTGGTGCCGGCGGTACGGCAACGCCGAAAGCGTATACCAAAATCAACGGCCTGCTGTCGTTCGACGGCTTCGATGGCGCAGCATCCGACATCGACTCGACGGACCTGGACAGCCAGGCGATGGAATACATTAGCGGCCTGCGCGATGAAGGCAAGTTCGGCTTCGAGACCAAAGTGCTGGCGGCCGACAACGGGCAGATCGCGCTGCGTGCTGCACGTGCCAGCGGCGCCGTGGTGGACATGAAGCTGTCGCTCCCGGATGGCACCGTCGCCAGCTTTAAGGTCTTGGTCAAGTCGATCCCCAGCTCCGGCGCCGTGAACGCTCTGCTGAAGGGCAAGGTCGACACCAAGATCAGCGGCCCAGTCGTATGGAGCTGACCATGCGCCTGCTCTCTAAATCGGCAATCCTCGGCGCCGCAGACCTGAAGCACGAGGACGTTCCGGTGCCCCAGTGGGGCGGAACCGTGCGCGTGCGTGTCATGAACGGCGTCGAGCGCGACGAGTTCAGGGCGGCACTCGCAGCTGCAGGCGACACGGTCCCGGTCGGCAAGTTCTCGGCGGCGCTGCTCGCGGCGACCTGCATCGACGAGAGCGGCGCCCGGCTGTTCACGATGGAGGACATCGAGGCCCTGCAGGCCAAGAGCGCCGCCTCGCTGGACGCGCCTGCAGCCGTCGCCATGCGCCTGAACGGTCTCGGTGCGACCGCGGTCGAGGACGCTGCAAAAAACTCCGCGAGCGGCCAGAGCGGAGATTCTGGTTCCGCCTAGCGAAAGAGCTGGGCATGAGCGTCCACCAGGCGCAGCTGCAGATCAGCTCGACGGAGTTCACTGAGTGGATGGCCTTCTACGAGCTCGAGCCGTTCGGCGACATCATCGCCGACCTGCGGCACGGGACTGCAGCGGCGCTCCTGGCGAATATCAACCGCGACAGCAAGTCCCGGCCGGAGCAGTACATGGCCGAGGACTTCATCTTCTGGCGCCGCGAGGACCAGGCAGTGGAAGACGCTGCACCAGTCTTGCTGGACGACCCTGTCGCCCAATCGAACCTGCTGCGTGCTGCCCTGTTTGGGCTGTCTCCAAAATAGTTGTGGCATCATTCCTCCGGTCAACATTTAAGGGAGGAATGATGAAGGCAGCGATTCTAGCGTGCGTTCTCGCGATAGCGGCCGTTGGCTGCACGACAACAAGTGGCGTGCAGGTCCAGCAGTCACAGCTGTCAAGTTTCCAGAAGGGCGTCACGACCGACGAAGATGTCATCAGGGCGCTCGGGGCGCCGACCATGTCGAGCGCGACATCGGAAGGCGAACGGGTGCTGGTTTATTCGTTCGCGCAATACAAGGCCTTCGCCGCCAGCGGGAACGTGAAGGCCAATTCGGTAGTGTTGAACTTCGATAGAAACCGGAAGCTGGTGTCGTACAGCACGTCCGACATGAACCTCAACAGCGGGACCTCAGCAGCTGGGCAACCGCGGCAGTAGTACAACGCTGCGCGCTGGACGCGCGCCACCGTGAACAACAGAGAGCTCGCCACCGGCGGGCTCTTTTCTTTTGGAAGACAGAATGGCAAATCTCGGCTCCCTCATCGTAACGCTGGAAGCGAACGTCTCGAAGTTCGTCGGCGACATGAAAAAGTCCAGCGAAGACACCGAGAAGGCGATGAAGCGCATCGAGGGCGCCGTCGAGCTGGGCAAGACCGCGATCGAGGCGTTGGGCGTCGGGCTGACGGTCGGCGCTTTTGCCGAGCTGATCAAGGGTACGATCGACGCTGCCGACGAGCTGCGCGACATGTCCCAGAAGACTGGCATCGCCGTCGAGGAATTGAACGGGCTTGGATTTGCAGCTGGCCAGGCCGGCGGCAATCTGGAGAAGATTGCTGCCGGTGCTACCAAGCTGAACAAGACGGTCGTTGAAGCGTCGCGAGGCAACCGCGATCTGATGGAGCCGTTTACCAAGCTCGGTATCTCCGTCAAGGACGCCTCTGGCCAGCTTAAGACGGCCGACGTCCTGATGGCCGACCTGGCGGACAAGTTCAATCAGTTTGCGGATGGTCCTGAAAAAACCGCGATCGCGCTGCGCATCTTCGAGGATGCCGGCGCCGACATGATCCCGCTGCTGAACGACGGCGGGAAGGCGCTGCGCGAGAACATCGAATATGCGAAGCAATACAGCGGTACGACGGAGGAGCTGGCCAACGCGGCGGACAACTTCAACGATACGATGGGCAAGCTGACCATCCAGCAGAAGGGGTTCTACAACTCCATGACGTCTGCTGTGCTGCCGGTCCTGCAACTCGTGGCTGACGAGATGCTGGGCGCTGCCGAGAATTCGGACAAGTTTTCCTTGGCGGGGGACGTGGTCCGCACCGTCCTCGAGACCTTTGTTGTGGTCGGCTCCGAGGTGGGCTTCACCTTCAAAGCGGTCGGCACCGAGATCGGTGGCATCGCCGCCCAGCTAGCCGCGCTCGCGCACGCCGACTTCAAGGGCTTCAACGCGATCAGCGAGGCCATGAAGGCCGATGCCGAGAAGGCACGCAAGGAGCACGACGAATTCATCAAGAAGGTGCTGGACCGGACGCCCAAGCCGGTGGAGAAGCCGGCCGAGGACACGAACGCCAACAAGCCGAAGCCGCGTGCGCCGAAGATCCGCGGCAGCGGCGACGATCCGACGAAAACGCTGCTGGATGGCCAGATCAAGGCGATCGAGGCGGCCTACGCGAAGGAGCGCGACACGGCGGCGTTCCAGGACCAGTTCATGCAGGAGCTGCGCAGCCAGGAAATCGTGGATGTGCAGACGTTTGCACAGTACAAAATCGCCGCGATCGAGCAGGCGCGGGACGCCGCTGTGCGTGCTTACGACGCTGAGATCGCCGCGCTGCAGAAGGCGAAGGCAGCAGCCAGCAAGGAGTCGGAGAAGGCCGAGCTGGCGAACCAGATCAACGAGAAGATTGCCCTGCGCGACAAGGCTCGGACCGATGCAACCCGGGCGCTGGAGATGCAGACGCTGAGCATGGGTGCTGCCCAGTCCGGCCTGAACAAGACCATGCGTGACTGGAACCGCGAGCAGGGCCAGGCGGAGGACCAGCTCAAGTTCAATAACGAACTGTACGGGAAGTCGGCGCTGGAGGTCGCGAAGCTGACCGAGGCGCGGCGCCTCGAATTGGACATCGAGGAGAAGATCCGGCAGGCCAAGGAAAAGGGCACGATCACCGAGGCGTCGATCGCGCAGTTCCGCAAGGACGCGGCCGACCACGCCGAGCGCGTCAACAAGCTGCAGACGCAGGGCATCGGAAATCAGATCGCCCAGCAGCTGCAGACGCCAGGCGAAGCCGAGCAGCAGCTGCACGAGAACCGGCTGAAGGATTTGAAGTCCTTCCAGGAGCTGTCCCTCGAAAACACTATCGAAGGCAACCGCCTGATCGAAGCGGAAAACCGCCGGCACAACGAGACGATGGCGAACATGCAGCTATCTTCTGCACAGAACATCCTCAGCATCGCCCAGTCGTCGGCCAGCCAGCTGTACGACGCGCTCCAAGCCGCTGGCATGGAGCAGACCGCACTGGGCAGGGCCATGTTCTACGCGCAGAAGGCGATCCAGGTTGCGACGATCATCGTCAACACTGAGGTGGCTGCAGCTGCCGCGCAGGCGGGCATGATTGCCGCGGCTGGCGCAACAGCTGCCGTCTCCGGCCCTGCGGGTCCGGCCATCTTAGCTGCAGGCATTGCCAATGGCGCTGCGTTCGCGACGATGACGCGCGTGATGGGCTATGCGACCGCAGGCCTGGTGGCAGGTACAGCCATCGCAGGAGCGCGTGAGAAAGGCGGTTCTGTGTGGGATGGTGGCGCCTTCCTAGTGGGCGAGAAGGGCCCGGAAATTTTCCGGCCGCCGACCCACGGGACAATCATCCCGAACCATCAGATCGGCGGCGCCAGCGGCGGCATCCAGATCAACACGAACGTCACCGTCTCCGACAGCGGGACCAGTTCGTCGACGGAGGGCGGCGCTGGCACTGGTCGCGCGCTGGCCGACATGATCAAAACAACGGTCAAGGAAGTGATCGTCCGTGAGAAGCGGCAGGGTGGCCTGCTTTGGCAGAGATGAGGTAACGCATGACAACGACATTTTCCTGGGTGCCGCGCGTAGAGCCGACCGGCACGGCGAGCTATCGCGTGCTGTCGGCGAAATTCGGTGACGGTTACGAGCAGACTTCGCGCGACGGCATCAACAACAAGTCGCAGAGCTGGCCGCTGGCCTTCGTCGGCAACGCGGCGAAGATCGGCGCCATCCGCGACTTTCTCGATGCGCGCGGCGGCGACCAGTCGTTTTACTGGACGCCCCCGCTTGGCACGCAAGGCTTCTACAAGTGCAAGTCGCACACCGTCCGGCCGCTGGGTCTAGGCAACTATGAGCTGACCGCAACCTTCGAACAGAGCTTCCAACCATGATTACTGCAGACATTCAAGGCCTCGAGCCTGGCGCCCGGGTCGAGCTGTTCGAACTGGATGCGTCCATGATCGCCGGCGGCGGCCTGCTGCGCTTTCACGGCTACCAGCAAGCTGGCACGATCTGGTGGCAGGGCCACGAATACACGGCCTGGCCGATCCAGGCCGAAGGGTTCGCCAAGACCATCGAGGGCCAGCAACCCACGCCAAAGCTCTCGGTCGGTAACGTCGACGGCTCGATATCGTCGCTGTGCGTCCTGCTCGACGACCTGGTCGGCGCCAAGCTGACGCGACACGTCACGCTGGGCCAGTACCTGGACGAGCGTAACTTCGAAGGCGGGAACCCGGCAGCGGACCCGCAGCAAGAGTTTCCACCCGACGTCTGGTTCATCGAGCAGAAGTCAGGCGAGACGAACGAGGTCGTCGAATTTGAGCTGTCGAGTGCGCTGGACTTCCAGGAAGCGATGCTACCGCGCCGGCAGATCATCGCCAACCTGTGCCCGTTCCAGTACCGCGGCGCTTATTGCAACTATACCGGCGGTGCCAAGTTCGACGTAAATGGGAATCCTGTAACCGATCCTGCGCTTGATGTCTGCCCAAAGACGCTTGCCGGATGTAAGAAGCGCTTTGGCGCGACAAGTGTGCTCAACTTCGGCGGCTTCCCGGCCGCCGCCCTGATCCAGTCCTGACCATGCAGAGCAAAACCATTGAAGCGATCCGCGCGCACGCTGTGGAGGAATATCCGCGCGAATGCTGCGGGCTGCTGGTCATCATCAAAGGCCGCGAGCGTTACCTGCCGTGCACGAATACGGCTCAAGGAACCGAGCACTTCATCCTGCCGGCTAAGGAATACGCCGACGCGGAGCAGCTGGGCGAGATCATCGCCGTCGTGCATTCGCACCCAGACACGCCGGCGGCAGCGAGCCAGGCCGACTTGGTGTCGTGCGAAGCCTCGGGTCTGGCGTGGCACATCGTGCGGGTCGACCTCGTCGACGGCGCGCCGGCGGCGGGCGAACTCGTGACGATCGAGCCTTCGGGGTACGTGGCGCCCTTGGTCGGCCGGCAATTCACGCACGGCGTGCTGGACTGCTACCAGTTGATCGTCGACTGGTACCAGCAGGAGCGAGGCATCGCTCTGAAGCAATTCGCGCGGGCCGACGAGTGGTGGAACGACGGCAAGTCCGACCTATACACCGAAGGCTTTCCGCAGGCCGGCTTCGTCAAGCTGCCGGACAGCACCGCGCCGGAGCCAGGCGACGTGATCCTGATGCAGATCCGCGCCAGAAACGGCGTTCCAAACCACGCCGGCATTTACCTGGGTGATGGGCTGATGCTCCACCACATGCACGGCCGACTGTCGAGCCGGGATCTGTGGGGCGGCTACTTCCGAGAGAACACAAGAGCAATTTTGCGGTACCAGCCGTAACCCTGACAGGCCGCCTCGAGCGGCCTTTTTCATTTGGAGCCTATGGACACTCTTCGAACAATCCGGCTTTACGGGAAGCTCGGCGCCACCTTCGGTCGCGTGCACCGTCTGGCGGTCGAGAACACGGCCGAAGCCGTCCGCGCGCTGTGCGCCCTGGTTCCCGGCTTCGAGAAGGAGCTGATGACCTCTCACCAGCGCGGCATCCGCTACGCCTGTTTCCTGGGCAAGAAGAACATCGGGAAGGATGAGCTCGAGCTTTCCGGCGGCACAGACGATATTCGGATTGCGCCAGTGCTAGCCGGGGCCAAGTCTGGAGGCGTCCTGCAGTTCATCGTAGGCGCTGTGATGGTTATTGCCGGCGCAGTGCTGACATATGGCAGCTTTGGCTCCTTGAGTGCGGCCGGCGTCCCGATGATGAAAATAGGCGTCATCATGATGCTCGGCGGTGTCATCCAGATGCTCTCGCCACAGCAGACGCCGGGCGCTGGTAGATCGGTCGAGAACGGCGCTTCCTACAACTTCACCGGCCCAGTCAACACCACCGCACAGGGCAATCCGGTGCCGGTGCTGTACGGCCGCATGATCGTCGGCTCCGCCGTGATCTCGGCGGGCATCCTGGCGCAAGACCAAGCCTACGTTGGCGCGCCGCGAACCGGCGCACCAATCCCCAAAATTCTCGACACCTACACGGATCTGTAATGAAGGACATCATTGGCCACGGCGGCGGCGGCGACTCGCACACCCACTACGAAGCAACTGACAGCCTGCACAATACGTCTTACGCCCGCGTGTTGGACCTGGTGTCGGAAGGCGAGATCCTCGGCCTGGCTAACGGCCTGGGCTCGATCTACTTGAACCAGACGCCACTTGAGAACGCGGATGGCTCGAAGAACTTTTCGAACGTCACTGTCGATTTCCGCACCGGTACCCAGGATCAGGACTACATCGCCGGCTTCCCGGACGTCGAGAACGAGATCGCGGTTGGCGTCGAGCTGAAGTCGGGCACGCCGTGGGTCCATGCGATCAATAACACCTCGTTGTCGGCGATCCGCATTACGCTCGGCGTGCCGATGCTGAGCAAGCAGGACACCACCAACGGCGATGTGCTGGGACACCGCGTCGACTACCAGATCGAATTGTCGAAGGATGGCGGCGCTTACTCGACCGTCATCTCGAGCAGCTTCAAGGGCAAAACCACGTCCGAATACCAGCGATCGGCACGGATCGACCTGCCGCCGGCAACGACCGGCTGGCAGGTGCGCGTCACGCGCCTGACCGCAAATGCCAATACCGCGGCGATCGCGGACACGACGCGGATCGTGAGCTACACGGAAGTCATCGACGCCAAGCTGCGATATCCGATGTCGGCCATCGTCGGTATCCAGCTGGACGCAAGCCAGTTCCAGAACGTCCCGACCCGGGCTTATGATCTGTTCGGCAGGATCATCCAGGTGCCGAGCAACTATGACGCCATCAACCGCACTTACACCGGCGCATGGGACGGCACCTTCAAGCCGTCGTGGTCGAACAATCCGGCATGGGTGTTCCGCGACCTGGTCCTGAACGGCCGCTACGGCCTGGGCAACCGCATCACGGCATCCCAGGTGGACAAGTGGGCACTGTACAAGATCGCGCGCTACTGCGACGAAATGGTCCCGAACGGGAAGGGCGGCACCGAGCCGCGCTTTACCTGCAACCTGTACCTGCAGAGCCGCAAGCAGGCCTACGCCGTCCTGCAGGACATCGCTTCGATCTTCCGTGGGATCTCGTACTGGGGCGCCGGCATGATCATGGCCTCGGCCGACATGCCGGCAGACCCGATCTACGTCTACACCGCGGCCAATGTCATCGGCGGCAAGTTCTCGCGTGTGGGCTCGAAGAAGGCGACCCGCTATTCGGTTGCCCTGGTGACCTGGAATGATCCAGAGGACTTCTACAGGCCGAAGGTCGAGTACGTCGAGGATCAGGAGGGCATCGCCCGTTACGGCATCCAGCAGGTCGAGCTGACCGCTTTCGGCTGCACTTCGCAAGGCCAGGCGCAGCGTGCCGGCCGCTGGGCGCTGGCAACCTCCCGCCTGGAAACCGAGGGGATCACCTTCGACGTCGGCATGGACGGCGCAATTTCGCTCCCAGGGCAGATTGTGCGGGTCGCCGATCCGTCGCGCATGGGCAAACGAGTGGGTGGCCGCGTGCGCACTGCGGCCGGCCGTGTCGTCACCCTGGACAAGGCGCCGGTGATCAACGCTGGCGACAAGCTGACCGTCATCCTGCCGGCGGGCACGAGCGAGACCCGCACCGTGTCGGCTGTCGCCGGCGATTCTGTCACTGTGGATTCGGACTGGAGTGCGCTGCCGGTTGCGCAGTCGGTGTGGTCGGTTGACAGCGACGAGCTGTCTGCGCCGCTGTATCGAGTGCTGTCGGTGACCGAGAAGGACGAAGTCACGTTCACGATCACCGCCGTGCAGCACGAGCCGGGCAAGTTCGCCTTTGTCGAGAACGGCACCGCCATCGTGCCGCGCACGCAGACCTCGCTCGATGTGACGAAGCAGGCGCCGCCGGCGGCGGTGACGCTTGCCGGCTACACCGTGACGCTGAACGACGTCCAGAAACTGGCCCTGCAGGTCAGCTGCGCTCCTGTCTCTGGTGCTGTGGCCTATGAAGGCGCGTACCGTCGCGGCAATGACAACTGGGTAGCGATTCCGCGCCAGGCCAGCCCGACGATGGACGTGCGCGACGTGCTGGCGGGCGCCTACGTTGCCAAGATGTGGGCGATCAACTCGATTGGCATCTCGTCGATCGAGACGATGTCGGTGGCGGTGGAAATCGCTGCTGACGGCGCGTCGAAGAACGCCAGCGTGCAGCTTGCGGCGGACGCCGAGTTCTTTCACACGAACCAGGAGGGTGAGGCGGACCCGGCAGTGATCAACTTCACCGCCGATCTGACCGCCCTGAGCGGGCCGGTAACGTGGTCTTGCGTCGGCGGCACCTTGACCAACAAGACCGCGACCACGGCGCAGCTGACCTTTGCAAACGCGACCGCAGCGCGCGCAGAAGTGACCGCGAGCGTGACGGCGTTCGGCCGCTCGTATTCGAAAACGGTCAAGATCGGGAAGGTGCAGGACGGTGCCGCTGGTACGGACGGACTGAAAACCGCGATCGCTCGCCTGTTTCAGTGGGCGCCGGCGGCGCCGGCCAAGCCCGCCGGCGTCAGCACCTTCGTCTGGGATACCTTGGCGAATACCGACTACACCGGCACGGATGGCTGGGCCTACCCGGCGCCAAGCAACCCAGGTACGCCAGGTTGGAGGCTGTTTGCGGCTGCAGTGCCGCTGGCGGCCGCCGTGGCCGCGACAACATCGCCTGTCGAATACGTTGACGCGGTGATCGAGGACGGCGCCCAGAACGGCGCAACCGGCGCGAGCGGCGTGCAGTCGCGCGATGTAATCGTCTACCAGTGGGCCGTCACGATCCCGGAGGGGCCGACAGGACCGGCCACGCTGAAATGGGCCGACGGCTCGTTCGGCGCCGCGCCGGCCAACTGGACGCTCACGCCTGGCGATGCGCCATCCTTGGGCATGACGCTGTTCGCAGCCAGCGTCCGGGTCGCGGACTCGGCCGTGAATGCGACCACGGCATTCAACTGGCAGTCGGCGAGCATCATGGCGATCGGCTATGTCGGCACCAACGGCGGCAAGGGCGATCAGGGCGCCTCCTACGTCACCGCGTACATCGCCTCAAGCGCAATCGCTGCCAACGGCGCGCCGGCACAGACCACGGGTAGGAATAGTCTGCCGGCCGCGAACAGCAGCGGCCTGGCCGGCGCCTGGTCGGCGGGCGTGCCGGCGCTCGCCGATGGCCAGCGCATGTACCAGACGGATGGCATCTACGATCCGGCCACGAATAAAGTGACCTGGTCGATCCCGTACTGGTCGTCGCTCAAGGTCGCGACGTTGTCGGCCATTACGCTTGGCGTCATGGGCGACATCACGTCGGGCTCGCTGAACATCGGGAACGGTAAGTTCACCGTCGACGCTGCCGGCAACGTGACCATGCGCTCGTTCATCCTGTTCGACCCGAACACCGGCAAGGCCATCCTGCAGGCCGGCGGCGTGGTGAACCCGGACTTCCTGCCGGCGAGCGTGAAGAACAGCGAACTGGTGCCGAGCATCAACGCTTCGACCAAGCGTGGCGCGGCGTTGAACGATGATCCGATGCTTGAGAATCCCGCAGCGTGGGGTCTGAATAGCGGGATCGAGCGACACGAATATTCGACTGTGCCTGGCGCGCGCGGAAGGTATTTCTTTTCCGCCGGACCCGGTACAGGGCAAGACCTGTACGCTACGAGTGCCGAATCATTCCCGATTGATCCGACGCGGACGTACAACCTGAGCGCCAATCTGTTCGTCGCTGCGGGTAACGACCGGAGCATGTATGTGTTCGTCGAGTTCTACGACAACGCCGGGAACTATATCGGTTCGGCTGCAACTGGATGGGGCGGCACCCTGTCGGGTTATGTTTATGGCGGCAAACCACCGTCGGGTAAATTCACACTGTGCGGGGGAGATTTCGGCGCAAGAACGTCACGCCCTATTCCGGCGAATGTAGCGTCTGCCTATATTGGCGTTTGGCATCGCTACAGCGGGGACGGCGTGACATCCGTTGAGCACGCATCGCAAGAGATTCGCCTGGTTGATATCACCGACGCGATCCGTGCGCAAGACGCGGCCCAGGCATATGCCGAAGCACAGGCCGAAGCTGCACGCGTGAGTGCCGCCGCGCACGCGGACGGCATCGTTACCGAATCCGAGGCGCGGGCCATTGCCGCAGCACAGGCCAAAGCCGACGCGGCAAAGGCTGCGGCGATCCAGGCCGCTGCTGCTGACGCTACGGCGAAGGCCAATATAGCGGCGACTACTGCCAACGCTGACGGCTCGATCCGAACGCCAGCCGGGACTACGCTGCTTAGCGGAGTGGCCCACGTCGATGGGGCCATCAAGATTCGCCTCCCGCAATCGTGGACCAACACGATGATGAAGTTCACGGTGGATATCTACGAGTATTCCGCCGGGTACGCCTGCACCCTCGATATTTCCGGCTACAACTATGAGTCCGGCAACTGGCACAACGTCACCGCCCGCGTTGTGGGTGGCAGCAATGTCGAGTACCCGGTCTATTTCGGCCATGACGGTACGAAGTGCTGTATTTGGATCGGCAATGCAAATGAATCGTGGGTTTATCCGCAAGTGCAGGTGCGTGATTTCCTTGCGGGTTTCTCCAACACCAGTAAAACCCTGTGGGAGTCGGGCTGGTCGATCAGCTTCGACACGGCGGCAGCAACCTACGTATCCGCCGCCGTCACCGACACATTGCCCGGCGCGGACTGGTCGAAGATCCCCAACAGGGCCGGCAGGCCGCAGGACAACGCCACGGTTGGCGCGCCGGCAGGCACCTATGTAGGCGGCAGTCCTGCGCAAAGCGTCGCCGAATGGGCGGCTGCGGGTGCGAACGCGTACGGGCAACTGCCGGGCATGAACGCCGCCATTACCGACAAGCTGAGCAAGACCAGTGCGAGCCAGTTGGCTGCTACTGTCACGCTCGCCACTGGCGGATCACTTCTGGCTGGCACGCCGGACAACGGCGTGTACATGACGCCTGCCGGCTTGTATTGCGTGCAGGGAGGGGCTGTCAAGGTCTTCATCCCGATCAGCGGAGACCCGACTTTCGCCGGCAAGCTAATGGCCGCGTTCGGTTCATTCGGCAAGCTGACCGTTGCAAACGGTGGCAGTCTGTCCACTGAAAATTTCACAGGCTGGGTGTGGCCTCCAGACGGATCGACGGGCTTTTACCTCGGCGCCGACGGCCTGATGCTTGGGAATCCAATCACGGGGCAGTGGTTCAAGGTATCTGCTACCGGGGCAGTTGAAGGACCGGGGCTTGACTACAAGAATGGGCAACTTACGTTGAGTAACCCAGTGCTGGTCAATCCTAAGACCCAAACCGGTTTCAGCGCCTCGATGTCCAACCTCATCCTGAATAGCCAGACAAATACGTCGTCCTACCAGACGTATTCGAAGTCCCCAACTGTATCGGGCGGCACGGCAGCGAGTTACTTGTGGAGCCTTGAGATGGAAGAAGGCGACATGCGCCTGTCTGGCGATCCTACTTCGTCTTACGCAACGATTCAGGCACGTGGGACCAACAGGCTATGCGCGGGCTGGCTCACGGTAACAATCAGGGATACAAACGGGGCGACAGCTACGGCGTCGTGCCGCGTGTCCATTCAATTCGGAAGCGGGGCGGCGATATGATGAAGCAATATTTAGTGGTGCGTGATTCCGACGGCCTGGTCTACGGCACGTCAATGCAGGCGGACCCGGACGCAGGTCCGTACGTCCCGCATGATCCTCCCATGGAGGGGGTGACGCTGCTGCCGTACGATTCTGAGTTCAGCCGGACGGGCCGGCGCGATACCGAAGCCGCCTACTGGGCCGATGGCGAGTTGCAGTGGGTAGAAACCGCACCGCTCGACGACCTGGTCGAGCGCGCAATCAGCCAGATCGATGCGGATGCCGATGCCGCACGCGTGTCGGTGCTGGTCAAGCCCACCAAGGCCGAGGAGTACATGCAGGCCGAGACGCAGGCGCGCGAGTGGCAGGCTTCTGGCTACCTGGGCGCCGCGCCGCCCGACGTCGCCAGCTGGGCAGCGGCGAAGCGCCGCGATGGCATGACGGAGCA
>Ga0265798_10001352_pt1 | contig 38257 bp, 30 predicted proteins | sample P3T30metagenome_FD_192430 | JGI IMG/M metagenome (GOLD analysis project Ga0265798, IMG submission 192430) | Plant litter microbial communities from East Loma Ridge, Irvine, California - P3 T30 | ecosystem: Environmental > Terrestrial > Plant litter > Unclassified | place: USA: California...
ACTTGGGGACGAGGACCGGCTTCTTCTTCTCGTCGGCGACGAAGGCCTCCTTGGGGGCCTTGGTCTTGACGGTGCTGACGGCGTCGGCGTCGCCCTTGAACTTGCCCCAGTCGCCCGTGAGCTTCAGGAGCGCCGCGACCTGCTCGGTCGGCTGCGCGCCGACTCCGAGCCAGTACTGCGCGCGGTCCGACTCGACCTCGATGAACGAGGGCTCCTCGGTGGGGTGGTACTTGCCGATCTCCTCGATGACACGACCATCGCGCTTGGTGCGCGAGTCGGCGACGACGATGCGGTAGTAGGGGGCGCGGATCTTGCCCATGCGCTTGAGACGGATCTTGACAGCCACAATTCTCCTGTGTGATGTGATGTGGGCGAGTTGCCAGCCGTGAGCGTGGGGGCACACTCGGCTCGAAAGCTCTGATGGGGTCTGGTCGTCCGCCTGATTAGAGGGTCGGGCGGACGGAGACTCGACCCACCATTGTTGCAGACGAACGACCGGTTCCACCAATCCCCGGCGCTCGGGTTTCCCGGCGCGTCGCCGTGCGACTCCCCTGTCCCTCCGCCGGTCTCGCCGCGACCACGACTGGCAGGATGGACGCCGCGTGCGACACTCGACGCTCGCGGCGGACCGACGGAGGGCCCCGACCATGCGCATCGACTTCACGAGCTCCGAGCGCTCGACCCTCGGCATCGAGTGGGAGCTGGCACTGGTGGATCGCGAGACCGGCGATCTGGCTCCCCACGCTCCGGCCATCCTGGCCGATCTCGCGCACCTGAACGCCGACGGCCCCGAGCGGCTGACGCACGAGCTGCTCACCAACACCGTCGAGGTCGTGAGCGGCGTCCATCGCCGCGTCGCCGACGCCGTGGACGACCTCCGCTCGGTCATCGACGCCGCGCACCGGTCGGCCGACGTCGTGGGGGCCGACCTGATCTGCGCGGGCACCCATCCCTTCGGCCGCTACTCCGACCAGGAGGTCACGCCCGGCAGCGAGCGGTACGCGACCCTCATCGACCGCACCCGCTGGTGGGGTCGGCAGATGATGATCTGGGGCGTCCACGTGCACGTCGGCATCGATTCGCGCGAGAAGGTCCTCCCCATCCTCAACGGGCTGCTGACCCACCTCCCCCACTTCCAGGCCCTCACCGCCTCGAGTCCGTTCTGGGTCGGCGAGGAGACCGGTTACGCCTCGAACCGCGCACTCATGTTCCAGCAGCTGCCGACCGCCGGACTCCCCCCGCAGTTCGGCGCCTGGGCGAACTACGAGGAGATGGTGGCGGACATGACGCACACGGGCGTCATCGACCACCACAGCGAGCTCCGCTGGGACATCCGCCCGTCACCGAAGTGGGGCACCCTCGAGACGCGCGTCTTCGACGGCATCTCGACGTTCGGCGAGGTCGCGGCGGTCGGAGCGCTCGTCCAGTGCCTCGTCGACGACATGTCGCAGTCCCTCGACGACGGCGAGGAGCCGCCGCAGATGCAGCCCTGGTTCGTCCGCGAGAACAAGTGGCGTGCGGCCCGGTACGGCATGGACGCCATCGTCATCCAGAACTCGGCGGGAGACGAGCGACTCGTGACCGACGACCTCAGGGATCTGATGACGCGCCTCGAGCCCACCGCCGAGCGTCTGGGATGCCTCGCCGAGCTGCGCTCGATCGACTCGATCATCGAGCACGGCGCGAGCTACCAGCGTCAGCTCTCCGTGTCGGCCCGCCATGGCGGCGACCTGCGGCCGGTGGTCTCATCGCTGGTCCGGGAGCTGCGAGAGGGCGTCGACACGACCCTCTGACCCGAGGAGGCGCGGTGCCCTGCCGCGGGCGCCGCGCCTCCTGCGGATCGATCGGCGGACGAGGCCCGCCGAGGGGTGCGATCAGCCGCGCCCGAGCATCTTCTGCAGCGACGCCAGCTCGTCGGGGGTCGGCGCCTTGTCACCCTGCGCGCCACCCAGGCCGAAGCCCGAACCGGCGGCTCCCGGCGACCCGGCGGGCTTGCCCGACGCGAGTGCGGCGTTCTGGGCCGCGCGCTTGGCGGGGTTGCCGGCCTTCGAGCCCTTCTTCTTGGCGGCGGGCCGCTTGCCGGCGTAGGAGGCGCCGGGGATCGGACCCATGCCCGGCATCTGGGGCACACCGCCCTTGGCCACGGTCTTCATCATCTTCGAGGCCTGCTCGAAGCGCTGCACCAGCTGATTGACGTCGGTCACGGTCATGCCGCAGCCCTTGGCGATGCGCAGACGACGCGAGCCGTTCAGGAGCTTGGGCAGCTGGCGCTCCTGGGGGGTCATCGACTGGATGATCGCCTCGGTGCGGACGATCTCGCGCTCGTCGAAGTTCTCGAGCTGCTCGCGCATGCCCTTGGCGCCCGGCAGCATGCCGAGCATGCCCTTGATCGAGCCCATCTTCCGGAGCTGCTGCATCTGCTTGAGGAAGTCGTCGAGGGTGAACGAGTCGGTCGCGATCTTCTGCGCGACCGCCATCGCCTCCTCTTCGTCGAACGCCTGCTGCGCCTGCTCGATGAGCGAGAGGATGTCGCCCAGGTCGAGGATGCGGCTGGCCATGCGGTCGGGGTGGAACGGCTCGAAGTCGTCGAGGCCCTCACCGGTCGACGCGAACATGATGGGCCGACCCGTGACCGACGCCACGCTGAGCGCCGCACCACCGCGGGCGTCGCCGTCGAGCTTCGAGAGCACGACGCCGGTGAAGTCGACGCCCTCTTGGAAGGCCTTCGCCGTGGCCACGGCGTCCTGACCGATCATCGCGTCGATGACGAAGAGCACCTCGTCGGGGTCGACGGCCTTGCGGATGTTCGAGGCCTGCTTCATGAGGTCGGCGTCGACGCCGAGACGACCGGCCGTGTCGACGATGACCGTGTCGTAGACCTTGTCGCGGGCGAACTTGATGGCCTGCTTCGCCACCTTGACGGGGTCGCCGACGCCGTTGCCGGGCTCGGGCGCGAAGACGGCCGCACCGGCCTGCTCGCCCACCACCTGGAGCTGCTGGACGGCGTTGGGGCGCTGCAGGTCGGCCGCGACGAGCAGCGGCGTGTGACCGTCTTTGGCCAGCCACTTCGCGAGCTTGCCGGCCAGGGTCGTCTTGCCGGCGCCCTGGAGGCCGGCGAGCATGATGACGGTCGGCGGGTTCTTCGAGAACTCGAGCCGCCGCTGCTGACCGCCGAGGATCTCGACCAGCTCTTCGTTGACGATCTGCACGACCTGCTGGGCGGGGTTCAGCGCCTTGCTGACCTCGTCGCCCAGAGCCCGCTCGCGCACCGTGGTGGTGAACGCCTTGACGACCTCGAAGGCGACGTCGGCGTCGAGCAGCGCCCGCCGGATCTCGCGCACGGTGCCGTCGACGTCGGCGGGGCTGAGCTTGCCCTTGTTGCGGAGGTTCTTGAAGGTTTCCGCGAGGCGGTCGGAGAGCGTTCCAAATGTGGCCATGGTGACGACAGCTTAACCGACGTCGGCGGACCGCGTGGTCGTGACTAGGCGATGAGGTTCTGCACGAAGACGTGCGGCGTGAAGCCGGTCAGGTCGCCGATGCCCTCGCCCTGTCCGACGAGCTTGATGGGGATGCCGGTCTGCTCCTGCACGGCGAGCACGAAGCCCCCGCGCGCCGAACCGTCGAGCTTGGTGAGCACGAGACCGGTGACGCCCGCGTGCTCGATGAACGCCTGCGCCTGGGCGAGACCGTTCTGACCCGTGGTCGCGTCGAGGACGAGCAGCACCTCGGCGATCTCGGTCTGCTTCTCGACGACCCGCTTGATCTTGCCGAGCTCGTCCATCAGGCCCGACTTGGTCTGGAGTCGGCCGGCCGTGTCGATGAGGACGATCTCGATGCCCTCCCGCATCGCGAGCTCGACGGTCTGGTACGCGACGGAGGCCGGGTCCTGGCCCGGCTGCTGCGGACGCACGATGCGGGCCCCCGCCCGGTCGGCCCAGGTCGCGACCTGCTCGACGGCGGCCGCCCGGAAGGTGTCGGCGGCCCCGACCACGACCGAGCGGTCGTAGTTGCGGAGGAACTTGGCGAACTTGCCGATCGTCGTGGTCTTGCCCACCCCGTTGACGCCGACCATCAGCACGACCGCCGGGCGGTTGCTGAGCTTCAGGGTCGAGTCGAGCTTCGAGAGACGCTCTTCGAGGACCTCGCGCAGCATCCGCTTGAGATCGGCCGGGTCGGTCGTGCTGTAGCGCTGCACCTTGGCGCGGAGGTCGTCGACGACCTGCTCGGTGACGTCGGGGCCGAAGTCGGCGCCGATCAGCGCCTCCTCGAGGTCGTCCCAGGTCGTCTCGTCGATCGTCTTCTTCGCGAACATGCCACGGAGTGCACCGGAGAGGGACCAGGGGGAAGCCATGCCGTCAGCATATTCGGCCCCCGGCGGACATGCAGACCGTGCAGAGGCTGTAAGATCGGCGAGTTGAAGGGGAGTACTCCCGCGCGGTGGCGTCGTCAATACGGAAGAGACCGATCTCGACCCGGTGCACCGGTTCGCCTGCGTTCGTCGAGAACGTCGCGCGAGTGGAGGAGACCTTCAGTACCCGCTGCGTACTGGAGGTACGACCATGGACGTCCACTTCATAACCTGGGCGATCACCATCGCCGGCATCATCGGCCTGCTGTTCTTCGACTTCTTCAGTCACGTGCGCACCCCGCACGAGCCGACGATCAAGGAGTCCGCCATCTGGTCGGGCGTCTACATCGGCATCGCGATCCTGTTCGGCGTCGGCGTCGGCGTGTTCTCGAACTGGACCTACGGCGGCGAGTACTTCGCGGGCTGGATCACCGAGAAGGCCCTCTCGGTCGACAACCTGTTCGTCTTCCTGATCATCATGACGAGCTTCGCCGTGCCGCGGATCTACCAGCAGAAGGTCCTGCTCGTCGGCATCGCGATCGCCCTCCTCTCGCGCGGTCTCTTCATCGCCGCCGGCGTCGTGATCATCGAGAACTTCTCGTGGGTGTTCTACCTCTTCGGCATCCTGCTCTTCTGGCTCGCCTACAGCCAGGTGCGCGGCGGCCACGACGACAAGGACGAGGCCGACAGCAAGCTCATCCGGACCCTGCGTCGCATCATCCCGACGTCGAAGGACTACGACGGCCAGAAGCTCACCACCAAGGTCGACGGCAAGCGCCTCTTCACCCCGCTGTTCCTGGTCATGGTCGCCATCGGCCTGACCGACGTGCTCTTCGCCCTCGACTCGATCCCCGCGATCTTCGGTCTGACCCAGGAGGCCTACATCGTCTTCACGGCCAACGCCTTCTCGCTCCTGGGACTGCGTCAGCTGTACTTCCTGATCTCGGGTCTGCTCGAGCGCCTCGTCTACCTCGCCCAGGGGCTCGCCGTCATCCTGGCGTTCATCGGCGTGAAGCTGCTCTTCCACGCCCTGCACGTCAACGAGGTGCCCTTCATCAACGGCGGCGAGCCGATCGAGTGGATCCCCGAGATCCCGATCTGGTTCTCGCTGGGGTTCATCCTGCTGACGATCGCGGTCGCGACCGTCCTCAGCCTCGCCAAGACGCGACGCGACGCGCGGGCGGCCGCCGCCGGCGACCGCGCCGGCGTCACGAGCACGACCGACGACGACCACTAGCCCGACCCGTCGTGCGGTCGCCGTCCGCGACCGCACGCCGCAGATCCATCGAACGGAACCACCATGCGCCTCGAACTCATCCGTCACGGACAGACCGACTGGAACCTGAACGACAAGCTGCAGGGGTCGTCGGACATCCCCCTCAACGAGACGGGGCGCGGCCAGGCGCTCGAGGCCGCCGGCCTCCTCGCCGGCGCCGACTGGAGCGCGATCGTCTCGTCGCCGCTCGGCCGTGCCCGCGAGACGGCGCGCATCATCGCCGACACGCTCGGCATCGAGCTCGGTGACGCGTACGACGAGCTCATCGAGCGCGACTACGCGTCGAACGAGGGCCGCCGCCCGGTCTCGCCGATCCCCGACGAGCCCAACGACGACTACCCCGACATCGAGCCCCGCGAGTCGGTGTCCCGCCGCGGCATCGGCGCCCTCGAGACGATCCGCGACACGCGGCTGCCCCTCGACGGCGACGACGCGCACATCGTCGTCGTCTGCCACGGCACGATCATCCGGTTCATCCTGTCCGAGATCCTCGGTCGCGAGGTGCCGCACATCGAGAACGCCGCGGCGAACACCGTCGAGTGGGACGGCGCGGCCTGGCACGTGCTGAGCATCAACGGCGGCGTGGTCGACACCGACATCGACTGAGGACGCCGGTCCGACGACGGAGGCCGAGGAGGCGCGCACGAGATGGTCGCGCCTCCTCGGCCTCCGTCGCATCCGGGTGCGGCTCAGCGAGCCGCCCGGCCGAGCAGCGTCCGGAGGGACGGCCCCGTGGTCCCGCGGGCGAGGACGGACGCGGCCACCAGCAGGACGATCAGGACCACGCCGCGCACGAGACCGTCGAAGTAGTAGCTGACCCCGAGCAGCGCCAGCCCGTTCGAGAGGATCGTGAAGATCAGCACGCCGATCAGCGTCCCCACGACGTTCGGCCTGCCGTAGCGGCTGAGCGTCGCCCCGATGAACACCGCCCCGATCGCGTCGAGCACGTAGGCCTGGCCGCTGCCCGCCACGAAGCCGTAGCTGCGGGAGGCCAGGAGGACGCCCGCCACGGACGCGATCGCTGCGGCCACGACGAAGGCCGCCCCGAGAGCGGGACGCGTGGCCCGACCGGCGATGGTCGTCGCCGTCCGCTGCTCCCCCGCCGCCGTCACGACCCGGCCCCACCGCGTCCGATCGAGGAGCAGCCAGGTGACGATCGCCAGGAGCGCCGCGGCGGCGACCGGGAACGGGACGCCCGCCACGGTCGCATCGCCCAGGGCCGCGAACGACTCCGGCGTGGCCGGTCGCCGCAGGTAGATCGGCGCACCGCCGTCGGTCAGCAGCTGCTGCACGCTCGTGCCGACGAACCAGACGCTCAGGGTCGCCAGGAATGCGCGGATGCGGAGAACGGTGACCAGCACGGCGTTCACGACCCCGGCCAGCGTCCCGAAGGCGAGACCCGCGACGACGGCGAACCAGGTCACGTAGCCGTCGGCGATGAGGGCCGTGGCCCCCAGCGCGGCGAGGTCGACGGCGACCCCGATGGACAGATCGATGCCCCCGCTCCGGACCACGACCGTCATGGCGCACGCCGCGATCGCGACCAGCGCGGCCGCCGACAGCACCGACCGGAGGTTGCCGCCGGTCGCGAAGGTCGGGGTGAGCAGCCCGAAGACGAGGACGATGACGAGGAGCGCCCCGGGTGCGAGGAGGCGCGTCGCCAGACGGCGGAGGCGATCGGGGTCGGACGGCGGGGCGACCGCGGGAGCGGATCCGCGGGACGGACCCGCGGCGGGATCGGGGCTCGACGGCTGCTCGGGTGACGGGCGGTCGGTGACGGTGCTCATCGCACGAGTCCTCTCTCTCGGACGGCGGCCAGGGCGAGCACGGCCAGGATGAGGACGCCCTTGACGACGCCGACCCACTGGCTGCCGATGCCGAGCAGTGTGAAGCCGTTGACGAGCGCCGCGACGAAGACCGCCGCGACGAGGGTTCCGCCGATGGTGACGACGAGTCGGCGGGAGAACACGATGGACATGTAGGCGGTCAGCACGATGTCGAGGAGGATCTGCTCGCCGACGTCGGGGACGGCGGCGGCCAGACGCGAGGCGAGGACGATCCCCGCGACGCCGGCGAGCAGCGCCGACAGGACGTAGCTGCCCGCGACGTACCGCCAGACCCCCACCCCCGTGACGGACGCCGCCGTGGGGTTCTCGCCCACCGCGTAGCTGCGGACGCCCCAGGTCGTCCGCCCCACGGCGAGACCGACCACGACGGCCACGACGGCGAGGACGACGATCGGAGCCGGGACCCCGACGAGATCGCCGGACCGCAGCCAGCGGAAGACGGCGTCGTCGAGCGGCACCTTGACGTTGCCCGTGGCCAGGTAGACGACGCTGGTGACGATCCCGCCGGTGGCGAGCGTGACGAGCAGGGGGCTGACGCCGAGGACGACGACCGTGCCGTTCAGGGCGCCGAAGCCCGCCGAGACGAGCAGCGCCGCCGCGATCGCCGCCGGGGCTCCCCCTCCGGCGGTCGCGACGAGGGCCGCGACGACGCCCGAGACGGCGACGACGGCGCCGCTCGAGAGATCGATCCCTCCTCGGACGACGTCGTCGCCGCCGGTGATCACGACGATGGCGAGGCCGAAGCCGGCGATCGCGTACACGGCGGCCTGCGAGAGGATCGACGCCGCGTTGCCCGGCGTCGCGAACGACGAGGAGGCGGCGGCGAGGACGCCGAACTCGACGACCACGACGGCCCAGCCGAGCAGCGAGACCCAGCGGGGCGCGCCACGGCGACGGGCCCGCGGCCGCTCGGGCCGCTCGGGCGTCGACGACGGCGGCGGCGCGGCGGACGGGTGTCGGCCCGCCGCCTCCACCCCGTGGGTGCCCACGGCGCTCACGCGGCGGCCCCGGACGCCACGGCGAGCACGCGGTCGACGGTGGCGTCGGCGTGCTCGATGACGGCGCGCACGCGGCCGCGGTAGAGCACCACGATGCGATCGGCCAGGCCGACGAGCTCGTCGAGGTCGACCGTGACGAGCAGGACGGCCGCGCCGTCGCGGAGCTGCTCCTCGACCCGGTCGTAGACGGCCTGCCGGCTGCCGACGTCGACGCCGGCCGTGGGCTGGTCGAGCACGAAGACACGGGATCCGGCCGCCAGCCAGCGACCGAGCACGACCTTCTGCTGATTGCCGCCCGACAGACGACCCGCGACGGACTCGGGGTCGGCCGGTCGGACGTCGACGTGCGCGACCTGCTGCCGGGCGAGCTCCCGTTCGCGACCGCGGTCCACCCAGAGACCCAGGCGCGAGGTGACCCGCGGACTCGCGAGCGCGATGTTCTCGCGGACCGTGTGCCGCAGCACGACGCCGTCTCGTCGACGATCGCTCGGGACGTGGGCGCCCCCGGCGCGGACGAACGCCGCCGGGGTCCGGATGCTGCGCGTGCCCACCCGCACCGCGCCTCCTCGGCGCCGGAGGCCCGTCACGGCCTCCGCCAGCACCTCGACGCCGGAGCCGACGAGACCCGTCACCCCGACGATCTCGCCGGGGCGCACCGCGAGATCGACGCCGTCGAGGTGCCCGGCGACGCTCAGCCCCTCGATCACCAGCGACGGGTCGGCGCCGAGGCCCGCGCCGTCGCGACGGCGACCGCCGTACTCGTCGACGCGGCGGCCGACCATGAGCTCGACGACGCGGTCGAGTCTCGTGCGGGCGAGGTCGTCGGAGGCCTCCCGGCTCGTCGCCGTGACCTCGTCCGCATCGTCGCGGAGGTCGACCTCGCCGACGACCGACCCGTTGCGGAGGACGACCACCCGGTCGGCGATGTCGTCCACCTCCTGCAGGTAGTGGGAGATGTACACGATCGGGACGCCACGGGACCGGAGGCGCGCGACGGTCTCGACCAGCCGCGCGACGTCGTGCGCGGCGAGCGGCGCCGTGGGCTCGTCGAGCACGAGGACCCGCGGCTCGGACAGCACGGCACGGGCGATCTGCAGCAGCTGCCGCTCGGCGACGGTGAGGTCGTCCACGAGCAGGTCGGCGCTGATCTCGAGCCCCACGGAGGCGCGGAGGTCGGACTCCGCTCGACGGCGGAGGGCCCGGGGCGAGACCCAGCCCCGACGCCCCTCGGAGCGTCCGAGGTAGAGCTGCTCGGCGACCGTCAGCCGCCCGGCCTGATGGCGGTCCTGGTGGACGACGCGGATGCCCAGGCGCTCCGCGTCGGCTGCCGTCGCGATCCGCACCGGCACGCCGCCGAGCGAGATCGTGCCCGAGTCGGCGGGGTGGAACCCGGTCAGGATCTTGATCAGGGTCGACTTGCCGGCCCCGTTCTCGCCGACCAGGGCGACGACCTCGCCGGGTGCGACGTCGAGGTCGACGCCGTGCAGCACCTCGACGCCGGCGAACGACTTGACGATGGAGCGGAGCGCGAGCGCGGCGCCCGGCGTGGGCGCGGGCGTGGGTGTGGGTGTCGTCACAGGCCCAGCTCCTCGCGCTTCTCGGCGATGTTCTCCTTCGTGATGAGGACGGGCGGGAGGTAGCTCGTGACCGGCACGTCGGCCTCGTCGCCGCCGAGGAACCGCGCGACGTTGTCGACCGACGTCGTGCCGATGGCCGAGTTCTGCTGGGCGACCGTCGCCGTGTACGACGAGTCGGGGTCGGCGATGAGATCGAGCGCGCCCTGGTCGGCGTCGACCCCGTAGATCCGGATCTCGTCACGGCCCGCCGCGTCGACGGCCTGCGCGGCCCCGATCTGAGGGGTGTCCCAGCACGACCAGATCGCCTGGATCTCCCCCTCCGGGTACCGCTGCAGCGCGTCGGTGACCTGCTGCTTGGCGTCCTCGATGGTGCCGACGTACTTGTCCTGCAGCTCGGGGGTGATCAGCTCGATGCCCGGGTAGTCCTTCAGCACGAGCGACAGCTCGTCGTAGCGGATGCGGCAGGGGGCGACGCCCGGGAACCCGTTGAAGACGAGGATCCTGCCCTCGCCCCCGATGTCCTCCGCGATCGTCCGCGCGAGGGTGGAGCCGATCTGCCAGTTGTCGCTCGTGACGTTGTTCTCGCTGAACTCGCTGACGTTGTCGATGGTGAACAGGGGGATGCCCGCCTCGTGGACCTTCTCGAGCTCGGGGGCGAGCGTGGTGGCGTCGCCGAGGATGACCACGATCGCGTCGACGTCGCGCGAGAGGAGGGCGTCGATGTCGCTGACGTGCTTGTCGTCCTTCGCCTCGGCCTGCGTGGCGACGACGGTGCCGCCGAGCGCCTCGACGCGGTCCTGCACGTTCTCGTAGACGATGCGGCTGAAGTCGTGGACGACGTCCTTGGCCGCGACCCCGACGGTCTTGCCTTCGAGGCTCGGCACGTCGGCCGTTCCCGCCGTCGCGGCAGCGGGCGCCGGCGCGTCGTCGGCGTCGGCCGTCGAGGTCTTCAGCGAGCAGGAGGTGAGGACGAGGACGACGCCGAGGGCGGCGGCGACGACGGGGGCGAGTCGAGCGGGGCGGGTCACGGTCATGATGTCCTCGGGGTGCGGGAGGCCGGCGGGCCAGGGATGTCGACGCGGCGGTCCACCGCGGTGGCCACATCCTGGAGGGTGCGCGAGGGCGCCGGGAAGACCCGGCGCCATGCACGGTCACAGGGGGTCACGGGGCGTAACGGGCGTCCGCCGCGATCGGGGGCGGCCCTAGCGTGACCGACTACACCCACGACTGGAGGCCACGGATGACCGATCTGCTGAACCCGCCGACACCGTCCCCCGCACCTGCTCCCCCCGACGCCGCGACCCCGCCGCGCAGCCACTGGACCGGCGTCGCCGACGCCGACGAGCTCGCGCGCTGGACGGCCGTCGCCCTCGACGTCGCCGCCGTCCTGGCCCGCGACGTGCTCGAGCGGGACCGCCGCGGGGCCGACCCCACGACCGAGCTCGAGCCCCTGCGGGCCAGCGGTCTCGTGACCCTCCTCGACCCGGCGGCATTCGGCGGGGGCGGAGCGCACTGGCAGACCGCGTTCCGGGTGGTGCGGATCCTCGCCCGGGCCGACGGCTCGTTGGCGCAGCTGCTGCTCTACCACTACGTCAACGTCGCGAACATCGCCACGAGCGCGCCCGCCGCCGAGCGGGAGCGCTTCTACCGGCGGACCATCGAGGGACGCTGGCTCTGGGGCGACTCGGTGAACCCCGTCGATCCCGACCTCCGCCTGCGACCCGACGGCGACGGGTACCGCCTCGACGGCCTCAAGCGCTTCTCGACCGGCGTCTCGTCCGGCGACCGGGCGCTCGTCAACGCCGTGGTCACGGGCGGCGAGCGCGAGGGCGACGTGATCGCCTTCGTCATCGACTCGCACGCCGACGGGGTGGAGCACCTCGGCGACTGGGACGCCCTCGGCCAGCGGCAGAGCGCCTCCGGCAGCGTGCGCTTCACCGACGTGCGCGTCGAGCCCTCCGACGTGCTGGGCGCCCTCGACGGCGAGCCGTTCTCGACGCTCATCACCGCCGCGATCCAGCTGGGATTCGGCAACCTGTACCTCGGTCTCGCCGAGGGGGCGCTGGCGGCCGCTCGTGACATCACGATCGCCCGCCCGAACGCCTGGTTCCTCAGCGATGCCGAGCGCTACGCCGAGGATCCGTTCGTGAGGCGGCTCTACGGCGAGCTGGTCGCGCAGGCGGCCGCGGTCGAGGCCCTGGCCGACCGGGTCGGCGTGCTCTTCGACGCGGAGACGGCGAAGGGCGACGGCGTCACGGCCGAGTCGCGCGGAGCGCTGGCCATCGAGATCGCCAAGGTGAAGGTGGTCTCGAGCGATCTCGCGACGGACGCCACGTCGCGAGTCTTCGAGGCGACCGGGTCGAGCTCGACCCGCAGCTCGGTGGGTCTCGATCTCTACTGGCGGAATGCACGGACGCACAGTCTTCACGACCCCGTCGACTACAAGCGGCTCGAGGTCGGCGCGCACTTCCTGACCGGGGTCCTCCAGCCGCTGTCCCTCTACACGTGAGCGCCGTCGACGTGACCCGCGCGCCCCTCGACCTCGAGTCGGCCCGGGCGCGGTTCGCCGACCTGTTCGCGCGCATCGCCGACGGGGCCGCCGACCGCGAGCGACGGCGCGAGCTGCCGAGACGGGCCCTCCGGGATCTGCAGGAGGCGCGGTTCGGCGCGATCACCGTCCCCGTGTCGCACGGCGGTCTCGGTCTCGGCCTCGCCGACGCCATCGACCTCCTCGGCGAGCTGGCCGAGGCCGACTCGAACGTCGCGCACGCCCTGCGCGGGCATCTCGAGTTCGTGGAGGACCAGCGCTCGTTCGCCCCGTCCCCCGCCCGCGACGACTGGCTGCGACGCATCGCCGACGGCGAGCTGATCGGCAACGCCTGGAGCGAGCGGGGCACGGCGGCCCTCGGCACGACGGCGACCCGTCTCGTCGAGGCGCCCGACGGGACGCTCACCGTGCACGGCGCGAAGTACTACACGACGGGCACCCTCTACGCCGACTGGACCGACGTCACCGTCGGTCGCGACGGCCTGCCCGACACGGCCGTCGCCGTCCGCGTCGACCAGCCCGGCGTCACCGTGCTCGACGACTGGGACGGCTTCGGTCAACGCCACACGGGCACCGGCACCGTCGTCTTCGACGGGGCGGTGGTGCGACCCGAGCACGTCTTCGACGGCATCGAGCGCGCCCCGCACCAGACGCCGTTCTTCCAGCTCGTGCTGAACGCCGTCCTCACCGGGATCGCGCGGGCCGTCGTGCGCGACGCGGTGGCGAACGTCACGGGCCGCAGCCGGGTGTACAGCCACGGCAACGCCGACCGCGGTCGCGACGACCCGCAGCTGCAGGCCGTCGTCGGCGAGCTCTCGGCGACGGCGTTCACGGCCGAGGCGCTCCTCCGCCGCGGAGCCGAGGCGGTCGAACGCGTCGCCGTGGCCTCGCGCGACGGCGCCCGCCCCGCCGGCCTCGACGATCTCGTCGCCCGGGCCGGCGCCGACGTCTACCGGGCCCAGACCGTCTTGAGCGACGCCGTTCCGGCGGCCGCATCGCATCTGTTCGACGCCCTCGGCGCCTCGGGGGTCTCGGTCGACGCCGCCCTCGACCGTCACTGGCGGAACGCGCGCACGGTCGCGTCGCACAACCCGCAGGTCTTCAAGCGGCGGATCGTGGGCGAGTGGGTGCTGAACGGCGCTCCCCCGCCGACCGCCTGGGCCATCGGCGTCGCGCCGGGCACGGGAGGCGGGCCGCGCGCGTCGTGACGGCGCGGCGACCGACTCGACCCGCGCCTCCTCGGATCGGGAGGCGCGGGTCGTCGACCGGGGGCGTCAGCCGGTCGAGCGCTCGGTCACGACCCGCTGCCCGACGACGGCGCTGACGCCGTCCTGGCGCATCGAGACGCCGTACAGGGCGTCCGCGATCTCCATCGTGCGCTTCTGGTGCGTGATGACGATGAGCTGGCTCGACTCGCGGAGGTCCTCGAAGATCGCGAGGAGCCGGCCGAGGTTGGCGTCGTCGAGCGCGGCCTCCACCTCGTCCATGATGTAGAACGGGCTCGGCCTCGCCTTGAAGATGGCGATGAGCAGTGCCACGGCGGCCAGCGACCGCTCGCCGCCCGACAGCAGCGACAGCCGCTCGATCTTCTTGCCCGCCGGTCGCACGGTCACCTCGATGCCGGTGGTCAGCAGGTCGTCGGGGTCGGTCAGCTGGAGCGACCCGCTGCCGCCGGGGAAGAGGATCGGGAACACCCGGTCGAACGCCGCCTGCGTGTCGTCGAAGGCGCTGCCGAAGATCGTCTGCATCGTCTGGTCGATCTCGTCGATGATCGTCAGGAGATCGGCGCGCGTGCGGGTCAGATCGGTCAGCTGATCACTGAGGAACGCGTGACGCTGCTCGAGCGCCGCGAACTCCTCGAGGGCCAGCGGGTTGACCCGGCCCAGCCGGGCCAGCTTCCTCTCGGCGGCCGCGAGTCGGACCTCCTGCTCGGGTCGGTCGAACGCGGACGACGATCCGTCCGGCCCGGGCACGGGAACGTCGGGGCCGTACTCGGCGACCAGGACGTCCTCGACGAGACCGAGACCCGACGCCGCCCGCTCGAGCAGACCGGTGAGATGCAGGCGCTTCTCGTGGAGCTCCATCTCGAGACCGTGGACGCTCTCGGTGACGGTGTCGAGGCGGTCCCGGACGACCCGCGCCTCCCGGCGGAGACCGGCGAGCTCGTCGTTCCGCCCGGCCCGGGCGCGCTCGGCCTCGGCGAGCCCCTGGCGCGCCTCGTCGAGCGACCGGGCGACCGCGTCGACGGTGGGGGGCAGCGCGGACAGCACCGCCGACGTGGACGCCATCTGCCGCTGCCGGACGACGGCTCGTCGGGCCGTCCGCTCGGCCTCGAGGCGCTGCTCGTCGAGCTGCCGCTGCAGGGTCCCGGCCCGCGCCGTCTCGGCGCGCACGCGCTCCCGGACCGTCTCGAGCACGACCCGCCGCTCGACCTCGTCGGCCCGGGCGGCCTCGACCTCGTCGAGCAGGCCCTGCCGCGCCGACACGTCGAGCAGCGGGCGCGGGCGCGCGGCATGGGTCTCGTGCGCGGCCACGGCCGCCTCGACGACGACCGAGGCCTCGTCGGCCGACCGGGTCGCCACGCTCAGCGCTCCCCGCAGGCGCTCGACCTCGGCCTCGGCGGCGTCGGACCGGGCGCGCAGACGACCGAGACGCTGCTCGTGGTCGACGACCCGCGCCTCCTCGGTGGTCGCTCGACGTCCGGCCTCGGCGGCGGCGGCGCGCACCTCGGCGAGCCGACGCCGAGCCTCGTCGTGTTCGGGGACGAGCTCCGCGAGCGACGCCTCGACCGCGGCCAGGCCCTCGGCCGCGGCGTCGCGCTCGGCCGCGAGCTCGAGTCGCGAGCGCTCGGCACCGGAACCGCCGCGCAGCACGTAGTCGGTGAGGACCTCGCCCGACCGCGTGATGACCGTGACGGGCGCCGGGTGATCCACCAGCGTCGCCCGAGCGGCTCGCGCGACGACCAGGTCGTCGGCGATGACGGTGCCCGCGAGCAGACCGAGGACGCCGGGAGGCGCGGTGACGACCGACATCGCCGTCACGACCCCGGTCGGGAGCACCGCGTCGAGAGCGACGACGCGTCTCTCGGGCTCGGCCACCACGACCTCGATCCGACCCAGCTCGGCTGCGGTCGCGTGGGCCAGGGCGTCGAACGCGGCGGTGGAGTCGTCGACGAGCACGGAGTCGACCAGGGTGCCGAGCGCTGCGGCGACCGCCGCCTCGAACCCGGGGCGCACCTGGACGTGATCGGCGAAGCGACCCCGCACGCCGTCCCGATCGGCCTGCAGCAGAGCCGCCCCGCCGTCGTCGCCGTCGAGCGCCATCGCGAGAGCCGCGCGCCGTGCCGCGAGCGCGTCGCGCTCCCGTTCGGCGACGTGCAGACGGTCGCGCAGCCCGTCGACGCGGAGGGTCAGGTCGGCGGCCTCGCGCTCGGCCTCGGCCTGCACCGCGCGGTGGTCGACGCCGTCGCCCTCCGGCGCCTCGTCGTCGAGGGAGTCGAGCTCGGACCGTGCGGTGTCGCGCCGGGTCTCGGCGGCCGCGAGAGCGGCCTCGTGACGCAGACGCTCGCCGCGGACCGCCGCGAGCTCGGACCGCGCGAGGTCGAGAGCCGATCGCAGCCGACCGGCCTCGAGATCGTGCTTCGAGACGAGCGCGCTCTGAGCCGAGATCTCGTCGTCGAGCGCATCGAGGGCGCGGCGCGCCGTCGCGAGCCCGGCCCGGGCCCGCTCGACCGCGGCGGTGGCGGCGGCGACGTCGCCCTGCAGACGCTCCGCCTCGTCGCGCGCGTCGGCGACCATGCTCTCCGAGACGGTCGTGACGGCGGCCGGCTGCTCGGCCTGCTGGGCGAGAAGCTGCAGGCGCTGCCGGGCGAGACTCGCGAGACTGCGCAGCCGCTCGTGCACGGACTCCAGCTCGAACGCGACCCGCCGCGCCCGATCGACGTCGTCGCCGACCATGGCCTCCTCCAGACGCTGCTCGGCCGCACCGAGCTCGTCGAGCCTCGCGGTCAGCGTCCCGCGCTCGGCCCGGTGCTCGGCCTCGGTGCTCGACCGCGCCGACAGCACGCGGGTCAGCGCGACGACCTCGTCGGCGAGCAGGCGCGCGCGGGCGTCTCGGACGACAGCCGCGATGGTCTGCGCCTCGCGGGCGATCTCGGCCTGCCGGCCCAGGGGCTTCAGCTGCCGACGGATCTCGCCGGCGAGATCGCTCAGCCGGGTCAGGTTGGCCTGCATCGCATCGAGCTTGCGGAGGGTCTTCTCCTTGCGCCGGCGGTGCTTGAGGATCCCCGCGGCCTCCTCGATGAAGCCGCGCCGCTCCTCCGGGGTCGCCCGCAGCACCGCGTCGAGCTGCCCCTGCCCCACGATCACGTGCATCTCGCGGCCGAGACCCGAGTCGCTCAGGAGCTCCTGCACGTCGAGCAGGCGGCAGCCCTCGCCGTTGATCGCGTACTCGCTGCCGCCGTTGCGGAACAGCGTGCGGCTGATCGTCACCTCGGTGTAGTCGATCGGCAGGGCCCCGTCGGCGTTGTCGATCGTCAGCACGACCTGCGCGCGCCCCAGCGGGCCGCGGGTGGACGTGCCGGCGAAGATGACGTCCTCCATCTTGCCGCCGCGGAGGTTCTTGACCCCCTGCTCGCCCATCACCCACGCGAGGGCGTCGACGACGTTGCTCTTGCCCGAGCCGTTCGGCCCCACCACGCACGTGACGCCGGGCTCGAACGCGAACGTCGTCGGCGACGCGAACGACTTGAAGCCCTTGAGCGTGAGGCTCTTCAGGTGCATGCGCCGCGCCTCCTCGGGTCCTGTCTGCGGGGGTGACCTGCGCTCAAGACTAGGTGCGGGGAGAGCCGTGCACGCGTTGGCAGCGGGGGCAGAGGTGGCTCGATCTGTTCATGAACGCCTCGCGCACGATGGCGGTGCCGCAGCGGGGGCAGGGGCGCCCCTGCTGCCCGTACGCCGCGAGACTGTGCGCGAAGTAGCCGGACTGGCCGTTGACGTTGACGTACTGCGCGTCGAAGCTCGTGCCGCCCTCGCCGAGCGCCCTGAGCAGCACCGCACGCACCTCGGCGAGCAGCACCCGCGCCCGGGCCCTCGAGAACGACGCCGTCGGCTGCTCGGGGTGCACGCGCGCTGCCCAGAGGCTCTCGTCGGCGTAGATGTTGCCGACCCCGCTCAGCAGACCCTGATCGAGGAGGGCGCGCTTGACGCCGGTCCTCCGGGCGAGCAGACGGGTGATCACCCGGGCCTCGTCGAAGGCCGGGTCGAGCGGATCGCGGGCGATGTGCGAGACCTGCCGCGGCACCCGGATCGCCCAGGCGGGGGCGTCCGTCTGCCCGCCGGCGGCGGCGTGCTGCGCGGCGGCGTGCGGCTGCGCGGCGGCCTGCTGCACGGCGGCCTGCTGCACGGCGGTCTGCTGCGCGGCGGCGGCTGCCTCCGACGAGGGCGAGCCGAGGAGGCGCGGCGCCGAGAAGCCCGCAGCTCGCCCGTCGAGGGTGGGCACCGTCTCGTCGAGCGCCATCGAGCCGAAGATGCGCTGATCGACGAATGCGAGACGGACGGGACCGAGCGCCGGGCTGTCGACGTCGAGGCGGATGCGCATGAGGCGGTCGGGCTCCGCGTCGCGGCTGCGGAGGAGCACCTGACCGCTCATGCCGAGATGCGCGACCAGGGCCAGCGGATGCTCGTGCGGAGCCGCCGGCTCGAAGGGGAACCAGAGGAACTTGCCTCGACGGACGGCCGCGTCGATCGTGCCCCCGACGAGCCGGTCGACGAAGTCGTCGGACGGGCCGTGATGCCGCTTCAGCGACCGGTGGTCGAGGACGTCGACGCCGGTGATCACCGCGCCCGCGACCACGGGCTGCAGTCCGGCGCGGACGACCTCGACCTCGGGGAGCTCGGGCACCGGTCAGAGACCGTCGGAGGGGCTGCTCAGCAGAGTCCACGACTCGAGCGCTGCGGCCATCTCGGCCTGCTTCTTGCTGCTGCCGACGCCGGTCGCCACGTCGTCTCCGCCGAGGCGGACCGTGGCATGGAAGCGCTTGTCGTGGTCGGGGCCGCTGTCGGTGACGTGATAGCTCGGCATCCCCCGGCCGAGGGCCGCCGCCAGCTCTTGCAGGCTGGTCTTCGGATCCATCGCCGCACCGAAGCGGTCCGGATCGTCGAGGAGGGGCGCGATCAGCCGGAGGACGAGGGCCGTCGCCGTGTCGCCGCCGGCGTCGAGGTAGGTGGCGCCGATGATCGCCTCGACGGTGTCGGCGAGGATCGACGGCTTGTCGCGACCGCCCGTGAGCTCCTCGCCCCGGCCGAGCCGGAGGTGGGCACCGAGACCGATCGCTCGGGCCGCCTCGGCGAGTGCCACCGTGCTGACGAGACTGGCGCGTCGCTTCGCGAGGTCGCCCTCGTCGAGATCGGGGTTCGCGGTGAACAGCATGACCGTCACGGCCTGCCCGAGGATGGAGTCGCCCAGGAACTCGAGACGCTCGTTGTTCGCGATGCCGCCGTGCTCGTACGCGAACGAACGGTGCGTCAGCGCGAGGTCGAGCAGCTCGGGGCGGATGTCGATGTCGAGGCGCGACAGCAGATCAGCCCGGTCGGCACGGAGGCTCGACACGGGCTGATCGGGAGTGGTCGTCATCTCGACACCGCCGAGGAGGACGTGATCACGAGGGGAGTGCTCAGACGTCGGCGACCTTGCGGCCCTTGTACTCCATGTACAGGGCGGTGCCGGCGCTGTCCTCGACGACCTTCGCACGGTGCGGGAGGCTGTAGGTGACCTTGCCGTTCTCGATGGTCTTGACGAGCTGAACGGGCGCGGCCTTCCACTGCGAGCGGCGGGCGTGCGTGTTCGAGCGTGACTGCTTCCTCTTGGGAACGGCCATGAGCATCTCTTCTCTCTTGCGGCTCCCCCGCAGGGGGCCTGGTCTGACTGGTGGGTGACGCGGTGGTGTGGTGCGACCCGGTCGGGCCGCCGGCCACCCCTACCGACGTGAGTCGGAGTCGGGCGAGCCCTCGGCAGGTGCCGATTCAGCCTGGAACCCCGTGAGAGCGGACCAACGGGGGTCGATGCTCTCGCGAGGCTGGTAGTCGTCGATGTCCTCGATCCGTTCACCCGTCACCGGGTCGAGTCCAGGACAATCCGGCCGACACACCGGCTGGAAGGGCAGTGACAGAACCACTGCGTCTCTGACCACAGGTTCAAGATCCACGTGGTCGTCGTGAACCTGATAGTCAAAAGCTTCGTCGACAGCGTACGCGAAAAGCTCGGCGAAATCGACTTCGACAGGCTCGGAGAGGGGTTTCAGGCACCGACTGCACTCGCCCGTGGCGGTACCGGACACGTGCGTCGACACGAGGATGCCGTCGTGCAGACCCTCGAGCCGCACGTCGAGACGCAGCGTGTCACCCGCGGCGACGGCGATCTGGCCCTCGCCGAGTCGCTCCGGGACGACGACGTCGAGGTTCCGCTCGCGCATCTCCCCCGGACGATGCATGAGGTCGTACACCGGGAGCGTGTAGGGGGTCTGGATGAAATGAGGCACGAGAGACGAGTTTACGCCGTCAGGCCGTTTCCCGCTGGGGAAGGCGCGATCAGCGACCTCGGCGCCAGCCGGGCCACGAGGCGCTCGCGCGACGTCGACGACGATCGGAGACCCGCGACGACGAGCGCGGCGTCTGACCACGCGGACTCCCCCGCGGCCACCCCGCCGAAGCGCTCGGTCTGCAGGGCGGAGACGAGCCGGTCGAGGGCGAGCCGCGCCTCCTCGGCCCCCTGCCCTCGGGCGAGCCGCTCGGCGAGGGCACGGGCCGTCGCCGTCGGCGTGGCCCCGCGAGGCGGTGCGACGCCGAGATCGGCTCCGGTGTCGACGACCTCGCGCCAGGCGGCCAGACCGACGTCGGGCGGCGCGACGGACCGACGGCGACGACGGCGCCCGGCCCGGAGCCCCGAGGGGACGACGAGGACGAGCGCGAGGAGGGCGACCACGATCAGACCCGTCGCCTCGAGCCCGCGACCCGCCTGGCCGGAGGCGGACCCGGATGCCGTCGGATCGGTCGCATCGGTCGTCGGAGTGGGCGTCGCGGACTCGGCGGGCGCGTCGTCGGCGGACGGCGTCGGGGTCGCGGCGTCGTCCGCCGAGGGCGCCGCGGTGGGCTCGACCCCCGTCGGCTGGAGGTAGGACTGCGGCCTGCCGAGCCCGACGGTCGGTTCGAACGGGACCCAGCCGAGGCCCTCGAAGTACAGCTCGGGCCAGGTGTGCAGATCGTCGCTGCTGACCCGGCGCTCGGCGTCGGCGCCGAAGCCGGTCGACTCGCCGGGCAGGAACCCCACGGCGACGCGCGACGGGATGCCGATCGTGCGGGCCATGACCGCCATCGACGACGCGAAGTGCACGCAGTAGCCGCTGCGCACCTGGAGGAACGTCTGCACGGCGTCGAGCCCGCTGCCGTCGTAGCCCTCGTCGACGGGGGTGTCCTCGGAGTAGACGAAGTCGCCGTCGCGGAAGAAGCTCTGCAGCGCCACGGCCGCGTCGAACGCGTTGGGCGTGTCGGCGGTGACCTCGGCCGCGAGGTCGACGACGCTCTGCGGGACCCCGTCGGTCGACAGGTACTCGGCCATCGCGGCGCCCTCGTCGGCGAGCGACGCGACGACCTGCTCGCGACTCGGATCGACGGGCGAGCTCTCGACGGTGTACTCGAGGCCCTGGGTCCCGGTCGAGGTGCTGCGGACCGTCACGCCGGACTCGACGACGACCCCCCACTCGTCGTCGACGCCCTCGACGCTCGTCGCCGGCACGGGCAGGGGCAGGTACGGGCTGCGCAGCGAACCCACATCGATCTCGGTGGTCACCTCGCGCCGGTCGGTGCCGTCGGCGATGCCGGGCGCGGCGGGGAGACTGTCGAGACTCGCCTCGGGATCGGGGTCGCCCTCGGCGGGGCTCCACGACCGACCGGAGAAGTCGACCAGGTCGACGAGCTTGAGGTAGTCCCCGTCGGCGTCCGACGACCGGTAGGTCAGCACCGTGACGGGGGCGCCTCGGCGCAGGTCGTCGCCGAGGTCGACGATCGGGTTGACGCCCGTCGCCAGCCCGAGACCGGACCCTCCCGAGCCGCTGAGCGGGGCCACCCCGCCGAGAGGCACGGTCGCAGTCAGCACACCGGCCACCGCCACGGCCGCGACGCCGCCGACGAGACCGCCGACGGTCGGACGACGCCCGGTCGCCAGAGCCAGCAGCACGAGGAAGAGCAGGACGGTCACGGCGACGGCGGGCCAGCTCGTGGTGACGCCGGGCACGAAGGCGGGGACGGCGAGCACCACGACGGCGACGATCCCCGAGAACGCCGGCAGCTGACCGACGGACGACACGAGGTCGATGATGATGGAGGCGGCCAGCACCGACACCAGGACGGTCGCGAGGACGCCGTCGGAGACGTCGAGCGGCGCCGATTCGGCCACGATCGCCGCCTCGGCCTGATCGGCGAGGTCGCGCACGCGCTGCAGCGTGGCCGAGGTGGGGATCACCCCGAGCACGGCCGTGCCGCCCGACACGAATGCGCAGGTCAGCGCGGACCCGGCCACCGCGCCGACGATCCAGGCGACCCACGAGGGCGCCCGGAGACGACGCGCCGCGAGGGAGACCCCCAGGACGGCGGCGGACACCGACGTCGCGGCGAGCCACCACCCGGCGCCGACGAAGAGAGGCTGGAGGCTGGCGAGGGCCGCGACGAAGACGAGCCAGGCGACGAGGGTCGGCTGCCACGTCCCGGCGGGGACCCTCACGACCGGGCGCCGCGGCGACGCGTCAGTCATGGAGCAGCCCCGCCCCGACGACGACGTCGGACACGGGATCGCCCGACGTCGCGGTCACGACCCGCCAGCCCGCCTCGCGGAGCGCGTCGGCGACGTCGTCGGGACCCAGATCGTCGTCCGCGCGCTCCCCGCCGACGGGCGACGTCTCTCGGAACCCGAGCGGCGGCGACACGACGAGGGCGACGGCCGACGAGCCGACGGCCCGCGAGCGGCCGAGCGCCTCGATCTCGGCGGCGCGGAGGCCCGAGACGACGGCCACGACGGGTTCGCGGGGCGCGGGAGGCGCCGCGACGACGCCGGCTCCCCCGGCCCGGAGGTCGATCCGCCGGAGATCGTCCAGCGCGAGGTCGGCGAGCGCCTCGAGGTAGGCGGACGGGGAGTCGGGGTCGTGCCGGGCCAGCAGGTCGCCGGCGGGGGTCGTCACCTGCGTCACCGAACCGCTCCGACCGGATTCGACGCCGAGACTCGCGACGACCGAGACCGCCCACTCGAAGGCCTCGCTGGCGCTCCGTCCGTCGGGCCCCGGGTGCGAGTCGGACCAGCCGTCGGCCGCGACGGCCAGGACGAGCCGCGCGCTCGGCAGACCGTGCTGCTCCTCCTGCCGGACCATGAGCTCGTCGTGCCGGGCCGAGGCCTTCCAATGCACCCGTCGCATGGGGTCGCCTCGTCGGTACTGCCGGGTCACGGGGTCGTCGTCCCCGCCGGCGAGGCTCTGCTCGCGCTGCCGCCGCGCACCGTCGCCGAGGGCGCGCGACTCGGCGCCTCCCCCGAGCTCGTGGACCTCGGGGACGACGATCAGCTCGGCCACGCCCGGTGCCACGACCCGGCGGCGGGCCACCCCGAACGACTCGATGAGGTCGACGTGCAGCGGGCCCACCCGGTGCCGACCGCGCGGCAGACCGTCGTGACGGAACACCGCCGAGGAGGCGCGGCCCGGCACGAGCGCGATGCCCACGGCCTCGGAGGGCCGGGTCCGGCGCCAGCCGACGTCGTCGCGGATCCCCATCGTCCCGGCGGCGCCGCCCGTGGCCGTCAGGGTGACGGTCTCGTCGACCGACCAGCCCGCCACGCCGCGGTCGGGCGAGAAGCGGCGGGTCACGACGAGCCGGGGCCGGCGGAGGAGGAGCGAGACGAGCACCGCCACGACGAGGACGACCAGCGTGGTGCCGGCGAAGACCAGCGCCGGTGCCGGCAGGATCGTCCCCAGGACGATCAAGGCGAGACCGGCCCCGACGACCGCTCCCCCGCGCAGGGTGGGTCGCGGGACTCCGCCGCGGGTCGGCGAGAGACGTCGCGCGGCCTCCGCACGCCGCGGCTCACTCGCCCGCGGAGCGGGTGGTGCCTGCGGGCCGTCGACCACGATCAGCGCGCGTCGCCGAGCGGGACGGGCGTCGACGCGACGACGTCGGCCACGACGTCGTAGGCGGCCGACACCGCGCCGGCGCCCGCCCGGCCGGCGAGGATGATGCGGTGTCCGAGCACGGGACCGCTCATCGCGTCGATGTCGTCGGGCACGACGAACTCGCGACCGCTGAGAGCCGCCCACGACTTCGCCGCCCGCATGAGCTGCAGCGTCGCCCGAGGGCTCGCGCCGAGTCGCACGTCGGGGTGGACCCGGGTGGCCTGCACGAGCGCCACGGCGTACCGCTCGACCGCCTCGGCGGTGTACACGGCGCGGACGGACGCGATCATCCGCCGCAGGTCGACGAGCGTGACGAGGGGCTTCAGGACGTCGAGGGGGCTGACGCGTTCGCGCTGCTGGACCATGCGCAGTTCGCTCTCGGCATCGGGGTAGCCGAGCGAGATCCGGGCCATGAACCGGTCGCGCTGCGCCTCCGGGAGCGAGTACGTGCCCTCCATCTCCACCGGGTTCTGCGTCGCGACGACGAGGAACGGATCGGGCAGGGGGTGCGTGATGCCGTCGACGGTGACCTGGCGCTCCTCCAGGCTCTCGAGCAGGGCCGACTGCGTCTTCGGCGATGCCCGGTTGATCTCGTCTCCGATGACGACGTTCGCGAACACCGGGCCGGGCTTGAACTCGAACCCGCCCGAGGGCCGGTCGAAGACGGACACGCCCGTGATGTCGCTCGGCAGCAGGTCGGGGGTGAACTGGATGCGCGTCACCGTCGCGTCGACGGCCTTGGCCAGAGCGCGCGCGAGCTGGGTCTTGCCGACGCCGGGGACGTCCTCGATGAGGAGGTGCCCCTCCGCGAGCAGGACGGTCAGGGCCGTGCCGATGGCGCCGTCCTTGCCGTCGATGACCGTGCCGATGGCCTCGAGGATCCCCCGGGCGCGCTGCTGCACCTCGGCGAGCGGCATGAGCCCGACGTCGTCGTGGGCGGCATCCGCCAGGTCGGCGGGTCGGCTGGTCGTGGTCATCGGCGTGCTCTCTGACGAAGGGGTGCGCGGGTGCTGCGGGGCGGGGCGTCGAGCGGTGTTCGGAGCGGTCGCCCCCGAGGAGGCGGTGCTCGGGCTGCCGCGTCGGCCTCAGGTGGTCTGGAGGTACTCCGCGACGACCCGCGGCACGTACGGCGACACGTCGCCGCCGAGCCCCGCGACCTGACGGACGAGCGAGCTGGAGACGTGGGCATGGGCGGGGTCGGGCAGCAGGAAGACCGTCTCGACGCCGGCCAGGCTCCGGTTCATGATCGCCATCGGCGTCTCGTAGGCGACGTCCACCTGCGATCGGATCCCCTTGACGAGGACGCTGGCGCCGACGTCGGTGCAGTAGTCGACGAGCAGCCCCATGCTCCAGCTGTGCACGCTGACGCTCTCGGGCAGCCCGGCGTCGCGGAGTGCGGCAGTCAGGAGCGAGACCCGCTGCGCCAAGGGCAGGAGCGCCGACTTGTCGGGGTTGTGGACGACGAGGACGTGGACCTCGTCGAAGATGTTGGCCGCCCGGGCGATCACGTCGACGTGACCGAGGGTGACCGGGTCGAACGACCCCGGGACGACGGCGATCCTGCTCATGGCCACACAGTAGCGGCCCGGCCCGGGAGGTTGGCCGAGCATCCGCCGGACGACGCCCGAGGGCTCAGTTCTTGCCCATGGCCTCGCGACCGCGGTCGTCGAGCCGCCTGGCGATGGCCGCGGCGAGGGCGGGGTGGTCGAGGAGGCGCGGGTCGGCGTCGAGCACCTCGGACGCGTGCTCGCGCGCCAGACCGATGAGGTCGCCGTCGCGCGCGACCCGGAGCAGACGGAGCGACGAGCGGCCGCCCGACTGGAGGTCGCCGAGGACGTCGCCCTCCCGCCGGAGGTCGAGGTCGACCTGGGCGAGCTCGAAGCCGTCGAGCGTCGAGGCCACCGCGTCGACGCGTTCGCGGGCGACGGTGTCGCTCGGGGCCGAGGTCACGAGCAGGCAGAGCCCGGCGTGCCCGCCACGACCCACCCGCCCCCTCAGCTGGTGGAGCTGCGAGACGCCGAACCGGTCGGCGTCGAGGACGACCATGGTCGAGGCGTTCGGGACGTCGACCCCGACCTCGATGACCGTGGTGGCGATGAGCATGTCGATCGCGCCCGCCGCGAAGCGCCGCATCACGTCGTCCTTCTCGTCGGACGACATGCGGCCGTGCAGGGGTTCGATGACGAGACCCTCGAGGACGGGCAGGGACGCCGTCAGGGCGAGGACCGCCTCGACGCTCGCCCGGGGCGGGGCCGCGGGTCGCTCGGCTCCGTCGGTCTCGGCGTCCGAGCCGGAGGCGGGCTCCGCCTCGTCGCCCGGCTCGCTCGTCGCCGCGTCGATGGCGGGGCAGACGACGAAGACCTGACGGCCCGCCCGGATCTCCTCCGCCGACCGCTGCCAGACGCGGTCGACCCAGCCCGGGTGGTCGGCGAGCGGCACGACGAACGACTCGATGGGACGTCGGCCCTTCGGCAGCTCGGCGATGGTCGAGATGTCGAGGTCGCCGAACACGGTCATCGCCACCGTGCGCGGGATCGGCGTCGCCGTGAGCACGAGGACGTGCGGCGGGGTCGCACCCTTCTTGCGCAGGGCCTCGCGCTGCTCGACGCCGAAGCGGTGCTGCTCGTCGACGACGACGAGACCGAGATCGAAGAACCCGACGGTCTCGCTGATCAGGGCGTGCGTGCCGACGACGATGTGCGCCTGACCGCTCACGATCGACAGCAGCGCCTTCTTGCGCTGGGCCGTGGTCATCTGCCCGGTCAGCAGCGTCGGCCGGAGTCGCGCGGCGAGATCGGGGCCGAGGGTGGCGGTGATCGACCGGAGATGCTGCGACGCCAGGACCTCGGTCGGGGCGAGGAGCGCCGACTGCCCCCCGCTCTCGGCGACGGCGAGCATGGCCCGCAGGGCGACGAGGGTCTTGCCCGAGCCGACCTCGCCCTGGACGAGCCGGTTCATCGGCACGTCGGCCTCGAGGTCGCGGGTGATCTCGTCGCCGACGAGCCGCTGATCGCCCGTCCGGTCGAACGGCAGCGCCGCGTCGAAGGCGGCCAGCATGCCGTCGGGGGCGGCCCGCCGCGGCGTCGCCGCCGAGCGCCGGACGAGCGCACGCTGCTGGAGCAGTGCGCTCTGCAGCACGAACGCCTCGTCGAAACGGAGGGCGTCTCGGGCCCTCAGATGGTCGCGGTCGGTCTCGGGGCGGTGGATGCGCTCGTACGCCTCGGCGACGGGCATCAGCTCGAGCTCGGCGCGCACGGACGCGGGCACGACGTCATCGATAGGAGGCAGGCCGTCGAGCAGCACCTCGACCGACTTCTGGACCTGCCACGAGGCGACGGACGCGCTGGCCGGATAGATCGGGATCGGTTGACGCGCCCACTTCTGCGCCTCGGCGTCGCCCACCCCGGCGACGGCCTCGTGCGAGGCGTCGAACAGCTCGTAGTCGGGATGAGCCAGCTGCCGCAGCCCGCGGTAGTCGCCCACCTTGCCCGCGAAGATGCCCCGGGCCCCGGGTACGAGGTCGCGGGCCCGCCACGCCTGGTTGAAGAACGTCAGGGTGAGGATGCCCTGCCCGTCGCCGATGCGGACCTCGAGGATCGACCCGCGTCGGGCCCGCATCGTGCGCTCTCGGACGTCGAGCACCTGGGCCACGATGGTGACCGCCTCGCCGAGGGGGAGCTGGTCGAGGGCCGTGAGCTCGCCCCGCCGCGCGTACCGGCGCGGGAAGTGCGTCAGCAGATCGCCGACCGTTCGCAGCCCGAACGCCTTCTGCAGAGCGGTCGCCGTGCGCCCGCCCAGGGCACCGGCGAGGGACGCGTCGAGGGGTGAGTCGGGCACGGACTCACGCTACCGCCCACCCCCGACAGACGCTCCCGACCCGGGCGGCCGTCACAGGGTGTAGCGGTACCCCCCGGAGGCGCGGGTCTCCGCGGCGAGCGCCGCACCCCGTCGATCGTCGTCGACCTCGAGACCGCGCAGATGCCGTGACACCGCGCGCGCCGACTCCCGGCAGTAGTCGACGGCCAGGCGACGCTCGGCGTCCGAGTCGGCCCGGCCCTCCTGCAGGGCCGTCGACGCGCGCGACAGGACCGCCGTCTGGGCGTAGATGCCGCTCGCCGCGTCCGCGAGGCGCTTCTGCACGAGCTGCTTCTCCTGGACCCTCTTGCCGTGGCGACGGAGGGCGCCCTCCGCACGCTCGCGCAGCCGCGAGACCTGCTCGCCGAGCTCGGCGGCCGGCTTCGCCAGCGAGGGATGCACGCCGACCGGCCGGTCGGGGCGGATCCTCCGCTGCACCCGCCCGGCCACGTAAGGCGCGAGCACGCCGAGGGCGCGGCCCGGGGCTCCGATGCTCAACGACGCCACGTCGGGCAGCTCGTCGCTGAGCGACTTGAGGCCGTTCAGCGCCACGAAGGCCCGCAGGACGTCGTTGGCGCCCTCGAAGATCGGGAAGATGCGGAAGTCCCGGAGCGCCTTCGCCAGCGGGTGGCCCTCCATGTACGCCTCGCCGCCGTGCAGCTGGACCGCGCGGTTCAGCGCGTACCACCCGGTGTCGCTGGCGGCGACCTTCGTCATGGCCGACTCGAGGGCGAAGTCGGTGTCGCCGCGGTCGACGAGACCCGTGGTGAGATACGACATCGACTCGACGCCGTAGATCTGGCGCGTCATCCAGGCGAGCTTGTCGCCGACCATCTCGAAGTCCGCGAGCGGTCTGCCGAACTGACGACGCGCCTCCGTGTGCTCGAGGCTCAGCTCGAGGAACCTCTTCATGCCGCCCGCGATGGCCGTCCCCATCGACATGCGCCCGTTGTTGAGCGTGTTGACCGCGATGCGGAAGCCGTCGCCGGGCTCGCCGAGCAGGTTCTCGGCCGGCACGCGGACGTCGGTGAACCGGACGCGCTGCAGGCGATTGGCCTTGAGGCCGTGCGTCTCGAACCGCGGCCCCGTGCTGAGCCCGTCCATCCCCTTCTCGACGATCAGCGCGACGTGCCCCAGGTCGCTCTGCGCGAAGACCGTCAGCACGTCGCCGTCGCCGTTGCCGATCCAGCGCTTCTCGCCGTTCAGCAGCCAGCTGCCGTCGCTCTGCCGCTCCGCCCGGGTCTCGAGCGCGTAGGCGTCGCTGCCCACGTTGGGCTCCGTCAGGACGAAGGCGGCGAGCTTCCGACCGCTGGCCAGGTCGGGCAGCCAGCGGGCCTTCTGATCGTCGGTGCCGAAGAGGTGGAGGGGCTTCGTGCCGATGGACTGGTGGACGCCCATGACCGTGGCGAGCGTGCCGTCGACCCGACCGAACTCCTCGTAGACCCGGCAGTACGCGCTCTGTCCGAGACCCAGCCCGCCGTACTCCTCCGAGACGAACAGGCCCATGAGCCCGCGCTCGCCGAGCTCGCGGACGAGATCGTCGCCGATCCACCCGTCGCGTTCCGCCTTCAGGGGGTCGTAGCCGGACAGGACCTCGCGCGCCGAGGCCGAGATCGTCTCGACCTTCTTCTTCTCGTCGGCGGACATCTGCGGATAGGGCAGGACGAGCTCCGAGGCGATGCGCCCCGCGAACATCGACTTGGTGAAGGAGGGACGGATGGTCCGATCGACGCTGGTCATGCTCAGGGATGCTGCTCGACTCGACGGGACGCGCCAAGTCGCTTGTGCGACATCCACGAAGACGGGCGTGGCACCGCGCGACCGACTTGTCGGGTTGCGCGAAGCCGGCCCCGACGACCTGGCAAGGTTGTCCCCATGTCCCGCATCATCTCCGGCTTCGCCGACAACCTCACGCTCGTCGTCCCGAAGGTCGGCACGAGGCCCACGAGCGACCGCGTGCGGGAGGCCCTCTTCTCGTCGCTCGACGCCCGCGACGAGATCCGAGGGCGAGCCGTGCTCGACCTCTACGCCGGGACGGGCGGGCTGGGGCTCGAGGCGGCCTCGCGCGGGGCCGCGTCGGTCACGCTCGTCGAGAAGTCGCCCGCCGCCGCCAAGGTGCTGCGCCGGAACGCCGACGCGGTGCTCGCACGGGCGCCGAAGCCGCCCCGAGGCGCGCCGCCGCGCGTCGACCTCGTCGTGCAGTCGGTGCGGTCGTTCCTCACCGGCTCGGGCGCCCTCGTCGACCTGGTCTTCTTCGACCCGCCGTACGAGCTCACGACGGACGAGCTGGCCGACGATCTGTCGGCTCTCGTCCCGCTCCTCGCACCCGAGGCCCTCGTGGTCGTCGAGCGGGCGAGCCGCGACGGCGCGCCCCGCTGGCCCGACGGACTGAGCCTCGACGTCAAGAAGCAGTACGGCGACACGACCGTCTGGTTCGCCGTCCGCGACTGACCCGCGAGAGGCCGTCCGGGGCGACGGACGGCGTCAGCCGCGGTCTCCGGACCACCGGCGGTACGGGTCCCAGCCCCCGGTCGCACCGGGATCGACACCGTCGACCGTGACCGGCGGCGAGCCCGGATCGGCTGCGCGGACCGTTCCGATCGCGCGGAATCCTCCCGGCAGGAGGGAGTCGGGCGGGAACGTCGCGAACAGCGAGTGATCCTCGCCGCCGGAGAGGGCGGCCGTCGGGTCGGCGCCGAGCGCCCCGGAGTCGAGGTCGATCACGACGCCGCTCGCCCGGGCCACCCGACCCGCGTCGAGGGCCAGACCGTCGGACAGATCGAGCATCGCGGTCGCACCGGCCCGCGCGGCCAGGGGTCCGTCGGCCACGGGCGGGGTGGGCGCCAGCTGCCAGCCGACATCGGGATCGCGTCCGCGCAGACCCGCTGCGGCCACCGCGTCGGGCGCGCCGTCGTGATCGACGCCGAGGCGGAACAGGAGCGCCAGCCCCCGAGCCGCCCGTCCGAGCGGACCCGAGACGGCCACGACGTCACCCGCGGACGCCCCGTCGCGGGTGACGGGACGACGCCCTTCGAGATCGCCGAAGGCCGTCACGGCGATCGTCAGCGTCGCCGAGACCGACAGATCGCCGCCGACCACGCCGCAGCCCGGCGCCATCACGGCGCACGCGTCGCGCAGCCCGTCGGCCAGGGCCTCGAGGTCGGCCACCGGGGTCTCCCCCGGCACCGCGAGCGCGACGACGAGCGCCGTCGGCACCGCTCCCATCGCGGCGACGTCGGCGAGGTTCGAGGCGGCGGCCTTCCAGCCGAGGTCGTACGGCGACGACCAGGCCAGACGGAAGTCGGGGCCGTGCACCATCAGATCCGTCGTCACGACGAAGCGGCCGTCGGGCGCCGACACGACGGCGGCGTCGTCGCCCGGTCCGAGGTCCGTGCGCGAGCCTCGGGGCAGTCGGGGCAGGATGCGCGCGAGCGTCTCGAGCTCACCGGCCCCCTGCACCGTCACGGGTGGTTCGACGTCGACCGACGTGGCGGGGTGCTCCATGGAGACGACGGTAGCCTGAACAGCGTGCCCAGCCCGACCAGGCGACCCCGTCGCCGCCTCCTCAGCCTGCTCGCCGCCGGCGCCGTGGTCGTACCCGCGCTCGCCGGCTGCACGGCCGCCGTGCCCCTGACCGCCGCGGCCGACGCGAACGACCCGGCCTGCGCCCAGGTGACGGTGCACCTCCCCGAGAAGGTCGGCCCCGAGAGCGCGCCCTACGAGCGCCGTGAGACCGACGCCCAGGCCACCGGTGCGTGGGGCACGCCGAGTCAGGTGCTGCTGCGATGCGGCGTCGAGGCTCCCGCCGTCTCGGATCTGCCGTGCTACCCGGTCAGCGGCGTCGACTGGCTCGCCGACCAGGATTCCGACGACCCGGACACCTACGTCTTCACGACCTACGGGCGGACCCCCGCCGTCCAGGTCGTCGTCACGGCCGAGGCGGGCAGCAGCGCGCTGTTCGACCTGGCGGACGCGGTGGGGTACCTGCCGAACGACGGCCGCGGCTGCGTCGGCGTCGAGGACCTCCCCGGCACCGAGGCGACGCCGGCCCCCTGAGTCGGCCCGCGCCTCCTCGGCTCCGGTCTGGGCGGCGCTCTCAGCGCTCGGTCTCGAGGCCCAGTTCGATCAGCTCGGTGATGAGCTCGGGGTAGCTGAGGCCGCTGGCGAGCCAGCAGGCCGGGAACATCGAGATGGGCGTGAAGCCGGGCATCGTGTTGATCTCGTTGATCACCCAGCCGTCGTCGGTCAGGAAGAAGTCGACCCGCGACAGGCCCGTGCCGTCGACGGCCTCGAAGGCGAGAGCGGCGAGGCGCTGCATCTCGGCCAGGTCGTCTGCCGCGAGCTCGGCCGGGCAGACGAGGTCGGCGCCCGGCGCACCGAGGTACTTGGACTCGAAGTCGTAGAAGGTCTCGCCGCCGAGGACGATCTCGCCGCCCACGGACGTGCGCGGAGCACCCCCGTCGCGGCCGCCGAGCACGGCGCACTCGATCTCGCGGCCGACGACCGCGGCCTCGACGAGCACCTTGCCGTCTTCTGCCAGACCGACCTCCATCGCGGCGGCGAGACCGGCCTCGGAGTCGACCCGGGACACCCCGACGCTCGACCCCGCACGCGCGGGCTTGACGAACACCGGGAAGCCGAGATCGGCGACGTCGGCCGTCACCTGGGCGGGGTCGTCCTGCCAGGCCCGCCGGCGGACGGTGCGCCACGGGGCCACGGCGATGCCGGCCGCCTGGAGCACCGTCTTGGTGAAGTGCTTGTCCATGCCCACCGAGGAGGCGAGCAGACCGGCCCCGACGTACGGCAGGCCCACGAGCTCGAGGAGGCCCTGGACGGTGCCGTCCTCGCCGAACCGGCCGTGGAGGATCGGGAACACGACATCGACCGCGCCGAGCAGGCGCACGCTGCCGTCGGGTTCGACGACCGAGAGCTCGCGACTCGAGGTCGACTCCGGCCAGTGCACCCGCGTGCCGTTGTCGACGACGCCCGGGAGGGAGTCGGCGGAGAGCGAGAAGGCCCCGGCGTCGTCGGGCTGCAGGGTGAAGGCGCCGTCCCGGGTGATGCCGACGGGGACGACGTCGTACCGATCACGGTCGATCGCGGACAGCACGCCGCCGGCGGTCGCACAGCTGATGGCGTGCTCGCTCGACCGCCCGCCGAAGAGGACGACGACGGTCTGCTTGTGCCCGGCGGGGGCTGAGACGGCCGTCGTGGCCCCGGTCTCTGCGGGGCTCGTCGGATCGATGCTCATCGGGGTCCCTCTCGGGTGGTCGGCGGGCGCGGGCCCCGGCGTCGCGCCGCACCGGGGGCGCGCCGTCGACCGGAGGTCACTCGCCCTGGGGCTCGCTGGTCTCGGTGAGGTGCGGAGCGATGTTCCGCGGGTCAAGCGTACCGGCGAGCACCTCGGCCACCTGCTGCACGATGGGCATGTCGACGCCGCGGCTGCGGGCGAGCTCGAGGATGGGCGCGACCGACGCGAGGCCCTCGGCGGTCTGGTTCATCTGACGGACGACGTCGCCGAACGCGTACCCCTGCCCCAGGAGGCGTCCCGCCGTGTTGTTGCGCGACAGCGGGGACTCGCAGGTGGCGATGAGGTCGCCGAGCCCGGCGAGCCCGGCGAGCGTCTCGGCCTTGGCCCCGAACGAGACGGCGAAGGCCGTCATCTCGGCCAACCCGCGGGTGATGATCGAGGCCTTGGTGTTCTCTCCGTAGCCGACCCCGTCGACGATGCCGATGGCGACCGCGATGAGGTTCTTGAGCACTCCCCCGAACTCCGTGCCGATGACGTCGGTGTTGACGAACGAGCGGAAGTACGGGTTGGTGGCCGTGGCCGCCACGAGGGTCGCGGTCTCGAGGCTGTGCGACGACACCACGGCCGCCGTCGGCTGCCTCTTGGCGATCTCGAGGGCGAGGTTCGGGCCGGACGCGACGGCGATGAGGGACCTGTCGACGTCGAGCTCGCTCTCGATCACCTGGCTCATCCGGAGACCGGTCGCCTTCTCGACGCCCTTCATGAGGCTGACGACGGGGACGCCGTGCGGGACGAGCGAGCGGATGGCCGTGAGGTTGTCGCGCAGCGTCTGACTCGGGACCGAGAGGTAGACCTGCTCGGCGCCGTCGAGGGCGGTCGCGACGTCGGACGACGCCACGAGCGTGCGGGGGAGGTTGATGCCCGGCAGGTAGTCCGTGTTGCGCTTGCTCTCGGTGATCTCGCGAGCAACCTCGGGCCGCCGCGCCCAGAGCGTGACGTCGGCGCCGCCCTCCGCCAGGACCTTGGCGAAGGTGGTGCCCCAGCTGCCCGACCCGAGCACGGCGACCCGGCGCGGGACGGACTCGCGCATGACGATCGAGATCGCCTCGGTCGTCACGGCGCCCTCCCCGAGGGCCTCGATGGCGCCTTCGCGCGATTCCGAGCTACTCAAAGCTGCCTGTCTCCCTCTGCTCGTTCTTGGACGGGTTCCATCGTTCGGCGGGCGCCTCCTCGTGGCGGATCCGCTCGAGGAGGGCGGTGATCGACTCCATGACGAGCGCCGTGGCCTCGGTCATGGACGCCTGATCGAGGGGCCTGTCGCGGTACGGCGAGAGGTCGACGGGATCGCCGACGATCACGGTGATGCGCTTCCGGGGGAACGGCCTGAGCTTCGACGAGTACCGCCCCATGAGCTCCTGGCTGCCCCAGTGGGCGACGGGGATGATCGGCACGCCGGCCGCCAGCGCCAGTCGCACCGCACCGCTCTTGCCCTTCATGGGCCAGAGGTCGGGATCGCGGGTCAGGGTGCCCTCGGGGTAGACGATGACGCCGCCGCCGACGGCCGTCAGCCGACCGGCGGCGCCCAACGGATCGCTGTCATGGGTGCGCCCCGCGCGCTCGACGGGGATGTGACCCATGGCGTGCATCAGCCGGCCGAAGATCGGCACCCGGAAGAGAGAGGCCTTCGCCATGAACCGGGGCAGACGACCGAAGCGCCACATCACGCGGCCGACCACGACGGGGTCGATGTTGGTGATGTGGTTCGGCGTCAGCACGAACGAGCCCGACGCGGGCAGCTTGTGCCCGTCGACGACGTCGATCTTGGCCATCAGGTCGAACAGCGGCGCCGCCGGAGTCGCGAGGACCCGGAGGACCGCGCCCTTCTCTCGGCGGCGCTCACCCGGGCCGACCGGGACGACGGGGGCGTCGGGGTCGCCGTGGGGTGCCACGCGGGGATCAGCCCTTGAAGTCGAAGTCGGCGCCCAGCTTGCGGAGCTTCGCGATGAAGTGCTCGTAACCGCGGCTGATGATGCCGACGTTGCTGATCTTCGACTCGCCCTCGGCGGTCAGCGCGGCGATCAGGTGGCTGAAGCCGCCCCGCAGATCGGGGACGCGGATGTCGGCGCCGTGCAGCGCCGTCGGGCCGTTGATGACCGCGGCCTGCTCGAACTCACGACGGGCGACGCGTCGGTCGTGACCGGGGAGTCCGTCTTTGTGCACCGTGATGTCGGCGCCCATGTCGTTGAGCGCCTCGGTGAACTGGAAGCGGTTCTCGTAGACGGTCTCGTGCACGATCGACGTGCCCTGCGCCTGCGTGAGGGCCACGATGAGCGGCTGCTGCCAGTCGGTCATGAAGCCGGGGTGGACGTCGGTCTCGACGACGACCGGCTTGAGGTCGCCACCGGGGTGGAAGAAGCGGATGCCGTCCTCGTGGACGTCGAAGTCGCCGCCGACCTTGCGGAAGACGTTGAGGAACGTCATCAGGTCCTTCTGGTCGGCGCCCTCGACGAAGATGTCGCCCTTGGTGGCCAGGGCCGCGGCGGCCCAGCTGGCGGCCTCGTTGCGGTCGTTGATCGCGCGGTGCGTGTACCCGCGGAGCTTCTCGACGCCCTCGATGAAGATCACGCGGTTCGGCTCGACGGAGACGATCGCGCCCATCTTCTGGAGGATGGCGATGAGGTCCATGATCTCGGGCTCGATGGCCGCGTTGCGCAGCTCGGTCACGCCGGTCGCGAGGACCGCCGTGAGCAGGACCTGCTCGGTCGCCCCGACGCTCGGGTAGGGCAGCTCGATGTTCGCACCGGCGAGACCGTTCGGCGCGGTGAGGTGGATGCCGTTGTACGACTTGTCGACGACGGCGCCGAAGGCGCGGAGGGCGTCGAGGTGGAAGTCGATCGGGCGGTCGCCGATGCGGCACCCTCCGAGATCGGGGATGAAGGCCTCGCCGAGGCGGTGCAGCAGCGGGCCGCAGAAGAGGATCGGGATGCGGCTCGAGCCGGCATGCGCGTCGATCTCGGCGAAGTGGGCCGACTCGACGTTCGACGGGTCGAGGATCATCTCGCCGCGAGCGGGGTCGGTGATGCGGACGCCGTGGACGGAGAGCAGCCCGCGGACGACGTTGACGTCGCTGATGTCGGGCACATCGCGCAGGATGCTCGGAGTGTCGCCCAGGAGGGCCGCGACCATGGCCTTGGTCGCCAGGTTCTTGGCGCCGCGCACCTCGATGCGACCGATCAGCGGCTTGCCGCCGCGGATGACGATCTCGTCGGACTTGAGGCCCACACGGGCCCCGGCTGCTGCTGCGTCTTGGATGAGCGAGTTCACTTACTTCACCGGCAATGTCTTCGGGCGCCAGGCGGCGCGGCGGGATTCGAATTCTGTGATGGCCGCTTCGTCGCGGAGGGTCAGGCCGATGTCGTCCAGGCCTTCGAGGAGTCGCCACTTAGTGTAAGCATCGACCTCGAACGGGACTGACAGGTCGCCGAGCGTGGCGCGTTGCGACGCGAGGTCGACCGTGATCTCGACCCCGGGCGAGGCCTCGACCGCGGCCCACAGGCGCTCGATGTCGTCTTCGGCGACCATGGCGGCGAGGAGCCCCTGCTTGCCCGAGTTGCCGCGGAAGATGTCACCGAAGCGGGCGCTCAGGACGACGTCGAAGCCGAAGTCGCGGAGGGCCCAGACGGCGTGCTCGCGGCTCGAGCCCGTGCCGAAGTCCGGCCCGGCGATCAGGACGCGGGCGCCCTGGTACTCGGGTCGGTTGAGGACGAAGTCGGGGTCTTGACGGGCGGAGAAGAACAGGGCGTCTTCGAAGCCCGTCTTCGTCACCCGCTTGAGGAACTCGGCCGGGATGATCTGGTCGGTGTCGACGTTCGACCGCTTCAGCGGCGCCGCCACCCCGGTGACGGTGGTGAACTTCTCCATCAGAGCGCGCCTCCTGCGGGGGTGCCGGTCAGGCGTTCGGCGAGGGCGTCGCCGATCGGGGTGTCGGAGGCGAGATCCCACGGGGACGACAGCGTGCCGCGGACGGCGGTCGCCGCCGCGACGAGCGGCGAGACCAGGTGGGTGCGACCGCCCTTGCCCTGCCGCCCCTCGAAGTTGCGGTTCGAGGTCGACGCGCAGCGCTCGCCCGGGGCCAGCTGGTCGGGGTTCATGCCGAGGCACATCGAGCAGCCGGCGAATCGCCACTCGGCCCCGAAGTCGGTGAACACCTTGTCGAGACCCTCGGCCTCGGCCTCGAGCCGCACCCGCGCGGACCCCGGCACCACCATCACCCGCACGCCCTCGGCCTTCGTGCGCCCGCGGATGATCGAGGCGAAGGCGCGCAGGTCCTCGATGCGGCTGTTCGTGCACGACCCCATGAAGACGGCGTCGACGGCGATGTCCTTCATGGCCGTGCCGGCCTCGAGGGCCATGTACTCGAGGGCCCGCGATGCCGCGGCGCGCTCGTTCGGGTCGACGATCGCCGCCGGGTCGGGCACGGAGTCGCTCAGCGAGACGCCCTGACCCGGGTTCGTGCCCCAGGTGACGAACGGCTCGAGCTCGTCGGCGTCGAGGAAGATCTCGGCGTCGAAGACGGCGTCGTCGTCGGTCGGGAGGGTGTCCCAGTAGGCCACCGCGTCGTCCCAGTCGGCCCCCTCGGGGGCGTGCTGGCGACCCCGGAGGTAGTCGTAGGTGGTCTGGTCGGGGGCGACCATGCCCGCGCGGGCGCCGGCCTCGATGGACATGTTGCAGATCGTCATCCGCCCCTCCATCGAGAGGGAGCGGATCGCGCTGCCGCGGTACTCGAGCACGTAGCCCTGACCGCCGCCCGTGCCGATCTGGGCGATGACGGCCAGGATGATGTCCTTCGCCGTGACACCGGGCCGGAGGGTGCCCTCGACCGTCACCGCCATCGTCTTGAAGGGCTTGAGGGGCAGGGTCTGCGTCGCCATGACGTGCTCGACCTCGCTCGTGCCGATGCCGAACGCCATGGCGCCGAAGGCCCCGTGCGTCGAGGTGTGCGAGTCGCCGCAGACCACGGTGATGCCGGGCATCGTCAGGCCGAGCTGCGGACCGACGACGTGGACGATGCCCTGCTCGGCATCGCCGAGAGGGTGCAGACGCACGCCGAACTCGGCCGTGTTGCGGCGCAGGGTCTCGATCTGCGTGCGGCTGGTCAGATCGGCGATCGGCCGGTCGATCGCCAGCGTGGGCGTGTTGTGGTCTTCGGTCGCGATCGTCAGATCGGTGCGACGCAGCGGCCGCCCGGCCTGACGGAGGCCGTCGAAGGCCTGCGGGCTCGTGACCTCGTGGACGAGGTGGAGATCGATGTAGAGAAGGTCGGGGGCGCCGTCTTCGCCCTTGACGACCAC
>Ga0265798_10001355_pt1 | contig 38244 bp, 27 predicted proteins | sample P3T30metagenome_FD_192430 | JGI IMG/M metagenome (GOLD analysis project Ga0265798, IMG submission 192430) | Plant litter microbial communities from East Loma Ridge, Irvine, California - P3 T30 | ecosystem: Environmental > Terrestrial > Plant litter > Unclassified | place: USA: California...
ATCGCGGTCGAGGCGTCTCCGGACAGCATGTCGCATGCCGAGAAATACACCGAGTGCCGTGTGATCGAATCGATCTCCGCCGATTTCACCGGCGGCGGCAGGCGGGCCGGCGACGTAGCGCGTCTCCCCGGCAACGACGCGCATGTCTTCGGCGCCAGTACCCACATCCGCCGCCGTAACATAGCGTCCGTCCAACGCCTGTACCGCTCGCCCGAATGCCTCGAAGAAAGCGCGCCGGTTGACGAAGCCTGGAGGTTTCCTGATGACGGCACTGCCACCGCCGAGCGGCACGTCAGCCAGCGCGTTCTTGTAGGCCATCGCCCTGGCCAGCCGGCACGCGTCGGCGACCATGTCGTTGCGGTCGGCATAGGGCCGCAGGCGGCAGCCACCGACAGCCGGCCCAAGCGCAGTGGAGTGCAGCACGATTATCGCTTCGAGACCCGTTGCAGGATCTGCGACCACATGGACCTGCTCGGGCGATTGCCCAGCCGCCGCGTTGAAAACCATGCGCTTATCTCCGGTGGATTGTGGAGGCGCTTATCACCGGACGGCGCAGGAAAGTTTCTCCCCATCTTCCGACATATTCACGATTTGCGGTGAAACTTACCCGATTTTCCCGTACAGCCGGTTGGATGATCGATCTTGATCCCTTCGAACGGAAGATCCTTCGCGAGCTTCAGCGCGACGCCGTGCAGACGATCGCCGAACTGGCGGCAAAGGTGGGTTTGTCCGCTTCCCCATGCTGGCGCCGGGTCGACCGGCTGCAGCGTGAAGGCGTTATTCGCGGTCGGGCGGCGCTGGTTGACCGGCGCAAGGTCGGTCTGAACGCCCACATCTTCGCGCAGGTGAGGCTCAACGCGCACGGCAGGGCAAATCTCGACGAGTTCAGCGATGCGATCCGCTCCTTCCCGGAGGTGCTCGACGCCTATGTCCTGATGGGCCAGACCGACTTCATGCTGCGGATCGTCGCGCGCGACATCGACGCTTACGAGCGGTTCTTCTTTGAAAAACTGAGCAAGCTGCCCGGCATTCAGGAGATCACGTCCACCGTTGCTCTCTCCGAGATCAAGTCGACAACCGAATTGCCGGTTTGATCGGCGCAAAACGCTTTGCAGGCGGCATGAGTCGGCAGTCGCGTTGCGCTGGCGTGCGACACACACGCTTGCAGGCTGCATTTCAAGTCTGATCCCTTGGCCCAAGAGCGGCAAAGATCGGGAGAAGGACGTCGAACGCACCCCGAATAGAGGCTACGAGCTTGCGCCCCATACGTCAGACGGGACCATGATCTTGCCGTCGGCGTACAATCTCGCCGCGTGCGGATCGTCCGCGACGAACCAGGGTCCGTCCAGATCCACCACGTCGCAGAGCTGGGCAAGAACAAACGCCGGCGCGGCGGAAAGCGTCGCGCCCCCCATGTTGCCGACCATGATGCTGAGCCCAAGCTGCCGGCCGCGTTCGGCCATCATCAGCGCCTCGGTCAGGCCACCGCATTTGTCGAGTTTGATGTTCAACACCTGAAAGCGGTGATGCTGCGCCTCCAGTTCGGCGAGATCCAGGATGCTTTCGTCCGCCGCGATCGGAACCGGCGAACGCCAACCATCGAGCAGCGCTTCTTCGCCGCGCCGCACGGGCTGTTCGAGCAAGGCAACGCGCTGTTCGACCAGCATCGCGGCGAGCGCGTCGAGATCGGCACCGCCATAGCCCTGATTGGCGTCCACCCCGAGCCACACATCCGGGCGCGCCGCCCGCACCGCGCGCACGCGTTCGCTATCCGCGACAAGCTCACCATCCAGCTTGAGCTTGAGCGCTCTCACCATCGGGAAACCGGCGAGCCGGCGCAGGATCTCGGCCGGGTCTTCGGCCGGCAGCGTGAAAGTGGTGACCAGCGGTTTTGGTTCGGGCACGCCGGCGAGCCTCCACACCGGCACGCCGGCACGGTGCGATTCGAGTTCCCACAGGGCGCAGTCGAGCGCGTTGCGCGCGCCACCCGGCGGCAGCGAGCGGCGCAGCGCCTCACGGTCGATCCCGGCCTCGACCTCGCCCCGGCAGCGCTCGATCGCATGCTCGATCTGGTCAGGACCGTCGCCGAGGTAATACACCCCCGCCGCCTCGCCGCGCCCGGTCGCCGTGCCGTCGGACAGCGTCGCGATGACAGCCGGCATCGATTCGAACAGGTATCCGGAAATCCGGAAGGCTTCGCGAAAGACCATCGCATCGCGGCGAGAGGTGAGCGTGAGGGCAGCGTTCATGGGCCTTCATCCCACGGAAGCGCGTCCGTTTCAACTACGGAAACACTGTTTCAGTTTTCCTCGGAAGCGCGACCAGATATGGCGATTTGCGCACTTTGCCGTGCCAACGTGGCGAAGCGCTGCATCCCCGGCCCGGCGCAGATCGACAGCACGCGGCACGGTTCGTCGCCGACGAGGATGTAGCAATGCGCCATCCCGCTATCGAAATAGACCGAGTCGCCCTGAGCCATCATCAGGGGCGCATACAGGTCGGAATGCAGTTCCATCGTGCCGGACAGGACATAGAGATACTCCTCCCCGATATGACGGACGAGGCCGCCGATCTCATCGACGCTACGCGCTTTGACGTCGATCACGATCGGCACCATCATCTTGTCGAGCAGATCGCCGGCCGGGTAGAGATGATTGTACTTCTCTGTCGTGGCCCCCTGCCATTCTCCCGCCCGCGTAACGCTGCGCCGCCCGAGCGCGGCGGGCGGCTTTTCGGCGGGGACAGCCCCGGCGATCAGGCTGGCGATGTCGACACCAAGCCCTTGCGCGAGGCGAACGAGCTTTTCGTATGTCATCGTCATCTTGCCGTTCTCGAGCTTCGACAGAGTCGAGAACGGCATGTCGAGTCGCGCAGCCAGCGCGCGTAATGTCAGGCCCTGTTCGAGACGCGCGGCGCGCAACACGCGACCGGGATGGGTTTTGCTGGCGTTGATGGTCATGCCCCGGCACGCTACCGCAAAGCGGCGCGGCGCGAAACTGCCGTGCGCGTTCGAGAAACGGGTTGCCAAAGTTGAAACATGCGCCATGATGCCCATCCAGAACAGGGGAATAGGCGATGGCGATCATGTCTCGACTAAGGACGGTCTGGCTGGCATCCGCAGCGGTGATGGCATGGGCGCCGGCCGCGCACGCTCAACAGATGGCCGCGCCTGCGTCAGGTTCCGCAAACGCCGAGTCGATTCTCGACGGAGACATCATCGTCACTGCGCAGAAGCGGGCGCAGACGCTGATCGACGTGCCGCAGTCGATCACGGTGGTATCAGGCGAAGTGCTCGACCAGCGCCACGCCGTCAGCCTGATCGATTACGCATCGCTCGTGCCCGGACTGAGCATCCAGCAGCAGAATGCGGGCGAAAGCCGCATCATCCTGCGCGGCATCAATACCGGCGGCTCGAGCCCGACCGTTGCGGTCTATATCGACGACACGCCGTTCGGATCGAGCACCGGGCAGACCAACGCCGCGCATCTCGCCGGTGATATCGACCCGTTCGACATCGAGCGGATCGAGGTACTGCGCGGCCCGCAAGGCACGCTGTACGGCGCGAACTCGCTCGGCGGCCTGATCAAATACGTCACCGCCGCACCGAAGTTCGACAAGATCTCGGTGCGCGGGCAGGCGGGGGTGGAAAGCGTCGATGGCGGCGGGGTCGGCTGGTCGGGCAACGGCGTCGTCAACGTGCCGCTCAGCGACACGCTCGCGGTCCGCGCCAGCGGCTTCTACCGGGAGATACCCGGTTACATCGACAGCGTCGGGGTTCGTGCGTCGGACATCAATCACACCGCGGATTACGGCGGCCGCTTCGCCTTGCTGTTCAAGCCGACCGACCGCTTCACGCTTCGTCTGACCGCGATCGCGCAGAACATCCGCGCGCACGGCCGCGACACCGTCGATGTCGATGCGGCGACGCTGACGCCGATCACCGCCGACCCGTTTACCGGCACGCCCGGCAACGGGCTGCTGCGCTATCAGGCACTGCCCGAGGGCAACCGGGTGAATTACCGGCTCTACTCGGGCACGCTCGACTATGATTTCGGCTTCGCCAGCCTGACCTCGGTGACGAGTTACGCCACGCTGCGCCAGCATGAGGACACCGACGCAACGCCGCTGCTGGGCGATATCGGCCCGTTCTACGGCGCGACGACCCCTTACGGGACCGACCAACCCTCTGACATCAGCCAGAAGAAGTTTGCGCAGGAAATCCGCCTGACCTCGGCGAAGTCGAGCCGGATCGAATGGTTGATCGGAGGCTATTACACGCGCGAGCCGGGCCGGATCTATCAGCTGTACCGGCCGTTCGATCCGGCGACGGGTGCGTTCCTGCTGCAGGCCGGCACGATCCCGCAGGATGTGCTCGGCCCGGGGGTTCCGGCAGCGCCCCTGCCCTTCGACCAGTTCCTCACCGCGCAGCTCGATTCGACCTACAAGGAATATGCCGGGTTCGGCAGCGCCACCGTCCACCTCACGCATGCGCTCGATGTAACCGGTGGGGTTCGCTACAGCCACAACGAACAGGACACCACGCAGACGCTCGGCGGCGCGTTCGCGGTCGTGCAGGGCGCCGATGCCACGTCGGTCGGCCATTCGTCCGAGGGCGTGTGGACGTGGTCGGTGTCGCCGCGATACGAATTCAACCGACGCGTGGCGATCTACGGCCGCGTCGCCAAGGGCTATCGCCCCGGCGGCCCCAACGTCGTCCCGCCCGGTGCGCCGGCCGATTACCCCGCGCGTTTCCGTGCCGACACGCTGATCAGCTACGAAGCCGGCGTGCGTGCCGAAACGCCCGACCGCACCTTCGGCATCGACGCTTCGGTCTATTACCTCGACTGGAAGGACACGCAGGTCTCGACCACGTTCCAGACCTCGATCGGCCCGGTCAGCGCCGACGGCAATGGCGAGGGCGCGAAAAGCTATGGCGGCGACGTGACCGCGACCCTCCGGCCGACGCGCGGGTTTCTCGTGATCGCTTCGGCCGCGTACAATTACACCGCCTTGAAGGGCAACATCCTGGTCGGCGGCGCGGACGGCGACCAGCTCCCGTATGCACCGCGCTGGACCGCCAATCTGTCCGCCGACTACGACTGGGCGCTCTCCGCGCGGGCCAAGGCATTCGTCGGCGGCACGGTCGCGATGGTGAGCGACCGCCCGGCGGATTTCGACTCCGCCTATCAGGCGACCTTCGGCCACCGGCTTGTCCTCGATGGTTATGCGACCGTCGATCTGCGCGCGGGCATCGAGATCGCGCCGTTCACGCTCAGCATCTATGCGAAGAACCTCGCCAACTCCGGCGGCCAGACCTACGCCGGCGCCTATGGCAGCCGCTATGCGGGTCTAATCGACGTCGCGTTGATCCGCCCCCGCACGATCGGCCTCACAGCAGGATTTGACTTCTGATGCGCATGCACCTGACCAGAACCGCGACGCGCCTGCTGAAGCTGGTGCTGCCTTCCGTCCTGTTGATCGCCGGACCGATCGCGGCACAGGTGCCGACGACGCTCGTTCCCGCCAAGCCGGGCGTGAGCGTGGCGAGCGGCCCGACGGCGCCGGTTGCCGGCGCCACACCGGCGGTGACCAAGACCGATATCGACGCATGGCTCGACGGTTTGATCCCCTATGGCCTCGACACCGGAGCCATCGCCGGCGCGGTGGTGGTGGTGGTCAAGGACGGACAGGTCGTGACCGAGCGCGGCTATGGCTATGCCGATCGCAAGGCGCACAAGCCGGTCGATCCCGACACCACATTGTTCCGGCCGGGTTCGATCTCCAAGCTGTTCACCTGGACGGCGGTGATGCAGCAGGTCCAGGCCGGCAAGCTCGACCTCGACCGCGACATCAGCAGCTACCTCGACTTCAAGATTCCACCAGCGTTCGGCAAGCCGATCACGCTACGCAACCTGATGACGCACACCGCCGGGTTCGAGGAGACAGCGAAATATCTGATCGCGATCGATGCGGCCAAAAACGTCACGCTGGAGGCGGCGCTGAAACGCTCGGTGCCGGCGCGGATCTATGCGCCGGGCAGCATGCCGGCCTATTCGAACTACGGTGCATCGCTGGCCGGGTATATCGTTCAGCGCGTGTCGGGCGAACCCTTCGAGGCGTATGTCCAGCGCCACATCTTCACGCCGCTCGGCATGGCGCATTCCAGCTTCGTCGAACCGTTACCGCCGACGCTCGCGCCGTTGCTGTCGAAGGGCTATGTAACCGCCTCCGAAGACCCGAAACCGTATGAGTTCATTCCGCTGTCGCCGGCGGGTGCGCTCTCCGCCACGGGCGCGGACATGGCGAAGTTCATGATCGCGCATCTTTCCGCGAACAATCCGCTGCTCGATGCGAAGACCGCGAAGCTGATGTACACCACCGTCGACACGCCGATCCCGGGCATGCCGGGAATGGCGCTCGGCTTCTATCATGAGGACCGCAACGGGCTGAACATCATCGGCCACGGCGGCGATACCGACTGGTTCCATTCGGACCTGCACCTCTATCTCGACAAGGGTGTCGGGCTGTACATGTCGTTCAACAGCGCGGGTAAGGACGGTGCGGCGCACGTGCTGCGCCAGCGCGTGTTCGACAGCTTCACCGATCGCTATTTCCCGGTGACACCCGCCGCGGCACCGACACTCGCCACCGCGGCCGCACATGGCCGCGCGATGGTCGGCAATTACGTCAGCAGCCGTGGCTCGGTCACCAACTGGCTGCGCATCGCCAACTTCATCGGGCAGCCGACGGTGGTGCTGAATGACGACAACACCATCACCGTCTCCGCGCTGACCGATCCGGCCGGCGTGCCGAAGCGCTGGCGCGAAGTCGCGCCGTGGCAGTGGCTGGAAGTGGGCGGCAGCGACCGGCTCGGCGCCAAGGTTCGGGGCGGACGGGTCGTGGCGTTCGCGCCGGCCGGCTATGCACCGATCTTCCTGTTCGTACCGGCGAGCACGGGCATGAATGCGGCGTGGATCATGCCACTACTGCTCGTCGCGCTCGCGGTGATGCTGGTGACGGCGCTCAGTTGGCCGATCGTCGCGCTGACCCGCCGCCGCTACGGCTACCGCGCGACGATCGCACCGCGCGCGCGGCTGTTGCACCGCGCAACGCGTGTGACCGCGTGGCTGCTCTTAATCATCGCCGCCGGCTGGATGGGGATCATTACCGCGCTCGGCGCCGATGTCGCCAATTTCGATGGGCGGCTCGATATCTGGATGCGGCTGCTGCAACTGCTGTCGCTGGTCGCGATCGTCGGGACCGCGCTGACGGTCTGGAACGCCTGGATGCTCGCTACCGCCCGTGAAAAGCGCTGGGCGACGACGGTGTGGGCGGTGATCGTCGCGCTGTCGGCGGTGTTCCTGGTGTGGGTGATGATCGACATGCGGACGCTGACCCCGAGCCTGAACTTTTGACGATGCCGAGCGGTACAGCCGTGGCGGGGTCGCCTGTTTCCGGGCGAACCCTGTTCGGCCACCCGCCCGGGCTGACCGTGTTGTTCATGACGCAGATGTGGGCCGAATTCTCGTATTTCGGCCTACAGGCGCTGCTGGTCTATTACATGACCCAGCATCTCGGCTTCAGTCAGGCCAAGTCATCGCTGATCTACGGTGCTTATGGTGCGGCCTCGTTCTTCAGCCCGTTCTTCGGCGGGATCGTCGCGGATCGCTGGCTGGGACGGACGCGTAGCGTGGTGAGCGGCGCGCTGCTGATGATGTTCGGCCATTTCGCGATGGCGTTCGAGGGCCTGCTGTTCCCGGCGCTGGCACTGGTCGCACTGGGCAACGGCCTGTTCATGCCGCCGCTCGCGGTGCAGGTCGGCGGGCTCTACGCGGATGACGATCCCCGCCAGGCGCAGGCGTTCAGCGCCTATTACATGGGGATCAACCTTGGCGGCCTGCTCGCCCCGCTGGCGTGCGGCACGCTTGGCGAGCTCTACGGCTGGCACTGGGGGTTCGCGGCGGCGGGCTTCGGCATGCTGATTGGACTGGTCGTCTACCTACGTTTCCGGCACCTTCTCCCCTCCGACCCGCTGAACCGATCGCAGATCCGCACCGCCGGCCGAGCGGCGCTGTCGCCGAAGGATTGGGTCAATCTCCGCCTGCTGATCGCGATCATCGCCGTGGTGGTACTGTTCCGGATCGGTTACGAGCAGAGCGGCAACGTCATCGCGCTCTGGGTCCAGCAGCAGACCGACCGCAGCCTCGATCTGTTCGGCGCGCGGGTCGAGATTCCGGCGACATGGTTCCAGTCGATCAACCCGTTGCTCATCATTGCGCTGACGCCGTTCCTGATGCGTTATTGGGCACGGCGCGCGGAACGTCACGGCCCTGCCAACCTGCTTGCGAGGATGAGCATCGGTTGCGCGGTGGCGGCACTGTCGATGGGATTGATGGTGATCGCCGCGGCATTGAACGCGAGGACCGGCAGTCCGGTCGGCGCGGAATGGGTGATCGGCTATTTCGTGCTGCTGACGCTGGGCGAGCTGCTGGTCATTCCGATCGGCCTGACGCTGGTGGGCGCGCTGTCGCCCGTTCAGATCGCCGCGATGACGATGGGCGCCTGGTACATCGCGAAGTTCCTCGGCAGCCTGCTTGCCGGTGCGATGGGAGCCTATTGGGGCATCATCCCGGCTACAGTGTTTTTCGCGCTGGGTGCGGCGTCGGTTCTGGTGGCGGCGCTGTTTCTCCTGCTGCTCAGCCGGATCCATCCGGTGCGCCTGGGCTAGTGGCGGTCGCTCACTTCGCTACTGTCCCGACGCACCGCTTCCGCCCTGCTCGACCCCTGGGCCGATGAAACCGAGCAGCGCACCCCAGTGGTAGAACCAGTCGGTCGTCGCGATGGTGTCGCTATCGGCGGAGACGGCGCTGTAGTTTTCATGCACATGGCCCTTTGCCCGCCACTCCCCCATGAACAGCGCCAGCGATCGTTCGCCAAGCTGCTGACGGGCGGATCGCGCCACGGCCGTGTCGTAATGGCCGAGCCCGCGCCACAGCAGATAGTTCATCGGTCCCCAGATACGCCCGCGCCAGTAATTCTGGTCCTTGAAGCCAGGATCGCTGCGCGCGATCGACGGGACGACGCGGGCCCCCCAGAACTCCGCCGGGTTGAGCAGATGCTCGCGGATCATCTGGTCTGCCGCCCGGGGTAATGGCACGTTGGCGAGCAGCGGATAGAAGTTCGTCGGCGACAGATGCGCGCTCAGTGTGCCGGTGCGAAGATCCTTGTTGCGATAGATGTGCGTGACCGGATCCCACAGCGTTGACAGCCCGCGTTGGTAGCGGCCGGCGCGCGCGCGAAGATCGCCGGCATCGCGTGTTCGGCCAAGCTCGTCGGCGATCGTGGCGAGTGCGCGGCAATCCGCGATGTACAGGCTCATCAACCCGACATCGGCGAGTTGCATACGACGGCCGTCGAAACCCGCGCCATCGTACATCGGACTGTTGTCGAGACCGGATTCGTACTTCGCGCCCTGAAGCGTGCCGGCGCTGAGGTCGTCCGGATTGACCCGCGACTGGCTCGCGTCGCTGCCCCAGACGAGGTAATCGCCGACGCTGCGGTTCGCCGGCCACCACAGATTCCACTTCAGCAGCCGGTCGTAACTGTCCTCGAGCAGCCAGCGATCGTGAAAGCGGCGATACAGGTCCAGAATGGTGACGGCCCCGACCGGCGGCTCGGAGCGATCCCAGCTCTTCCAGCCACCGGCGCGCGCGAAATTGGGCACGAAACCGGCCGGCGTAACTTCGTTCAGAACTTCCAGCGCGTTCGCATAGGCAAGATCGCGATTGCCGAGCGAGGCCATGGTCGCGGCGAAGAACGTGTCCCAGTCGAACACGACATAGCCACCCCAGTTCTGGTTCCAGATCCGGCTGACCGGAGACATCACGCGTTTGCCCGTCGGATCATAGATCGTGTCCCAGCCGAGCACCGTCTCGATCGCGCCACGCACCTCGGCCGGGGTGCCGGCGGCTGAGGTCCGGGCGGTGAACGCCGCGCGCGCCTTCGCAATCAGCGCGGCGATGTCGGCCACGCTGCGGACCTTGCCGGTGCTGATCCCGGCGGGACGATCGAGGCGGAAGGCGAAATAGGGGCCGGTCACCGGCACCTGTGCGTCGTCGATCTCCGATCCCGCACCGTGGATCGTGACGACAGCGCCGGGAAGATGCGCGACGATGTCCCGCCCTTCCCGCGCGACGCTGCCGGACCGGTTCCAGATCATGTTGGCGGATAGGATCGCGACGGGCGGCTGGCTGGTTGCTTCCGTATCGGAGCGGAAGGTGGTGTTCGTGCGCTTCGCGGCGGCTTGGAACGACGCCGGCGCGGACAGCGGCGTGACCAGCATGACGAGATCGGTGCCGACGTGCGCGGTTTCCAGCCGCAGCTCGATACCGCGCCATCTGAGCCGCAGATCGGTGTAGGAGCCGTCGTACGTATGCGGTCCGGGGATCACCGTCTCCTCGCCAGCCGCCTTCCGGCCGATCAACGCCGTCGGCAGGAAGGCGTCGGTGTTCTCGGCGCTCTGCTTTTTCACGCCGAGCCGGATTTGCAGGCCGTACGGCAACAGGACCTGTCCGGTGACGGTGTTCGTGTCCCAGCTGTTCCACCCCTGCTGGAGGCGGGCCTGAACGGCGGCATAGTCGGACGAGCGCGCCGGTTCGGCAGCGCAGACGCCGATCGAGAGAACCGACGCGACGAGAATGGCGATGAAGCGCATGCTAAACTCCTGCTACGCATGGGCTATCACCGCGGCGGACAAGTTGCACGCCCGCGCTCTTGCCGTCCGACCTGCCGGTTGTAGGATGCCCGTAATCAACGGAGAGGCGAATGAACCCGAATGCGCTGTTGCGCCGCGATGTGATCGGCGGCGGTATCGCGGCGGCTGCGGTGGCGGCAGGGCTTGGCTCGCCGGCACTGGCGGCGACACCGCTGAGCGCGGGCGAGGTGATCGCCCGCATGCAGCAGCATATCGGTGCGCCCTGGAAAGCGCAGGGCGTCGACGGGTTCAAAGCCGGCGACGGCGGTACGGTGGTGCGCGGCATCGGCACGACGATGATGGCGACCTTCGATGCGCTGAAAGCGGCGGCGCGCGGGGGCCTCAACATGGTCATCACGCACGAACCGACCTACTGGTCACACCCCGACACACTGACCGATCTGCAAGATGATCCGCTTTACCTGAAAAAGCGCGCGTTTCTGCGCGCGCACGACATGGCCGTGTTCCACTTCCACGATAATTGGCATGCACTGAAGCCGGTCGACGGCATCAACTTCGGCACGCAGCAGCTGATGGGCTGGACCACGTACAGGCACGCCGACAATCAACGGCTGTTCACCTTGCCGCCGACGACGCTTGGTGCGCTGGCGGCGGATTTCAGCGAAAAGATGGGCGCGCGCACGATGCGGGTCGTTGGTGATCCCGCGCTGCCGGTGCGTACGGTTTATGAAAGCTGGGGCTATTGCAGCGCGTTTCCCGGTGTCACCTTCCTCGATAGCGCCGATGTGCTCGTGATCGGCGAAGCGCAGGATTGGGACCTGATCGCCTATGTGCAGGACCTCGTCGCGATGGGCGAGAAGAAGGCGTTGATCATCCTCGGCCACGTCAAATCCGAACAATGGGGCATGCGATATTGCGCCGACTGGCTGAAGGGCTTCGTGCCCGAGGTGCCGGTCCGCTTCGTCCCGATCATCGAGCCGTACTGGAACCTCGACGATCCCGTGTTCGAAATCGGCATGCAAGGCAAGGTTGCGTGATGGAGCCCGGCCCCGCCCCCACCTCTTCCCCCGCCACCGTCGCAACGCCGCTCCGTCAGGCCGTTACGGCACGTCAACTCGCCGGACAGATCCTCGCCGCCGCCGACGTCGGCGCGGCGGTTCCCGCGACCGACCGTATCGTCGCGGGTGATCCGGCGACCGTGGTGACCGGCGTCGCTACCGTGGCGATGGCTTCGATCGAGGCCTTGCGGGCAGCGATTGCAAAGGGCTGCAACCTCATCGTCAGCTACGACCCGACGTTCTGGTCCGATGGCGATCAGCTCGGCCCGCTCGCCGGCAACCGCCTGCTTGCGATGAAGCGTGCGTTCATCGACGCGCATAATCTCGTCGTTCTCGACCTGCACGACGGCTGGCGACAGGGCATCGACACCGGCATGGCGCAGGCGCTCGGGTGGGAGGCGCACCGGCAGACGCCCGGCGGGCTGCTCTACCTTCTACCGCGCACGACGCTGCTCGCGCTTGCACGGACGCTGCGGGCTTCGCTCGGCGACCGCACGCTGCGGGTGGTAGGCGACCCGGCGCTGCCGGTCGAACGCGTCGCCGCGATCTGGGGCAACGCTCGCCAGCTACCGACGATCGCGCTGCTGAACGGACCCGCCGAGGTGGTCGTGTGCGGGTACAGCCACGAGTGGGAAGCGGTGGAATATGCCCAGGACATGATCGCGACCGGAGCCGGCAAGGGGCTGATCCTGCTGGGCGAGGCCAAATCGGTCGATGCCGGCATGCAGCACTGCGCCGCGTGGATTCGCACCTTCGTGCATGCGGTACCGGTGGTGCATGTCCCCGCAGCCGAACCGTATTGGACGTTGCCCCGCCACAGCCGTCACAACACCAGTCGCTAAGGTTACTGGTCCGACCCCGCGAGCCCGCGCGGGATAGCGGCACGTCCACCGGGCAGTTTCGCGATCTCGTGCGTTGAGCAGCCTGGACGATAAGCAGGATAGGCATGGATCAGAAAAGCGCGCCTTTGGCCGAGGCACTGAAACGGATCGAAAACAGGCCTGTGGTCGGCTTCGGCGCGCCAGCTCACAACCAGGGCGCAGCAATACCATCGGGAATGCGCGCGCTGCTCGGCAAACGCGTCTTCCAGGCCGACGTGCTTACGCCGAAGGGGCTGGACGACCGCACGGAAGGCGCGCTGGCGCTGCAACGTGCCCACGAAATCGCGGCGGAGGCCTGGAATGCGGATTTCTGCCGCTTCGTAACCGGCGGATCGACGCAGAGCCTTCATACCGTGATGGCGGCGGTGGCCGGTCCGGGTGACACCATCCTGATCGCGGCCAACGCGCACAAGGCCGAGCGGACCTACGCGCTGGCAAGCGGTCTCGACGCGGTGATCGTTCCCGTACAGGTCGACGCGGAATGGGATATCGAACATGGCGTCACCCCGGACGCGCTTCGTACGGCGTTGGCGCAGCACCCGTCCGCCAAGGCGTTTGTCCTCGTGAGCCCGACCTATTTCGGCGTAACCAGCGACGTCGCTGCGCTGGCGGATATCTGCCACGACCACGGCATCCCGCTCATCGTCGATGCGGCGTGGGGCGGCGCGTTCGCCTTTTGCGAAAGGCTGCCTGACGATCCGCTGACCAAGGGTGCCGACGCGGCCGTCTACAGCGCACACAAGACGATGGGCGCGCTGGCGCAAGGATCGGTAATTGTCGCCAAGGGCAACCTGATCGATCGTCAGCGCCTGTGGATGGCCTATGAGCTGTTCGAGACGACGAGCCCTTCGGTGCCGATCCTCGCAACGCTGGACGCCACCCGGCGCGACCATGCGCTGCGTGGCGAACAGATGTGGGGCAAGGTGATCGCGCGCGCGGAAACGCTGCGGAAGAAGATCGCCGCGATCGCGCCGTTGCGCGTGTTCAGCCGGGAGGACCTGCCCGCCAACACCGATCTCGACACGACCAAGGTGTTGATCGACGTGTCGGCGCTGGGCGTGTCCGGCTATGCGGTCGATGACTGGCTCTACACGCATCACCGGATCAGCATGGGATTGTCGGACGCGAGCCACATCCTCGCCGTCATCTCGCTCGGAACGACGCAATCGGACGTGCGAAAGCTGGTTCATGGCCTCGCCGATCTGGTGAAGCAGCTCTCGGCCGAGCCTTCGATCCTGCCACGGCTTTCCCCGGTGCCGAGCGTGGCGACGCTGTCGGTCGACATGGCGATGCCCGGCCCGGCCGCGCTGAACAGCCCGGCGGAGATGGTGCGCTACGAAGATGCCGCAGACCGGATCGCGGCGGAGATGCTCGCCCCCGCCCCGCCCGGCGTACCGCGCCTCGTTCCGGGGCAACGTATCTCTGCGCAGCATGTCGCCTGGCTGGTCGCGCAGCGCGCTGCCGGCGCCTTCGTCATGGATCCGGTCGATCCCACCCAAGCGACCATCAGAGTGGTCGCCGCAACCCCTGGGTGAGAGGACCCAAGCACGTTTCATCCTCGCTGAAAGGGTGACGAGGGCGCCGCAATCTTGCCCGTCCGGTGATTTGGCCGCGCCGCTGCGAAACCGACACTAGTGTTTCGCGTTGAACGACCATGCGTCACGCCCGCCCGGATTTTCATGTCGACGCAATGGCTTGGTCGCTGATTTGCGGTCTAGCGGTGACCTGTGGTGTGCTCGGACCTGCGCTGGGCTTCGGCGTGCTGCTGGGGCGTGCGGTGTTGCCCGGCATCGGCCTGGCTGTGCTGGCGGGAGCGCTGGCGATCGGACGGCGGCGCGGAAACGCACGGCTGACGGCTGGAGCCACCGCCTTCCTGCAGATGACCCTGTTCACCATCCTCGGCGTCGTGCTCACCTACCTTCTGGCGGCGCGGGCCGGTCCGTTGTGGGATGCCGAACTCGCGGCGGCGGATGCCCGCCTCGGTCTGGTGTGGCCGACGATCTTCGCCGCGGCCGATCGGATGCCGGCCGCGCTCCTGATGATCGGCGGCGTTGCCTATCATAGTCTGGTCTTGCAGATGGTGGTGAGCATCGTGCTGCTGGCGGGCGCCGGCCGCTTGCAACGGCTGCGCATCATGGTTGCCGCCGCCATCCTGTCGGGAACGGTGACGGTTCTCGTGTCCGGGCTCGCGCCGGCGATCGGCAACCTGTTCGACCCACATCATTACCGGACGCTGTGGCCTTCGGTGGCATGGCTGGATCGCGATCTCGTCCTGCGGCTCCGCGACGGCACTTTGCGGCAGGTCGACCTGTCGCACATGACGGGGATCGTCAGTTTCCCGAGCTATCATGCGACCCTGCCGGTCATCCTCGTCTGGGGACTACGCCCCTTCTCCCGGTTGCGCGCTCCAGCGACCGTCTGGGCCGGGCTGACGATCATCGCGACCCCGTTGTTCGGCGGCCATTACGTCGTCGACGTGCTGGCGGGGCTGCTGCTCGCGATCGCCGGGCTTGCCGTTGCGGCGCGGCTGCCATCGGCAAGCGCCGAAGGGCTGCTCCAGCCAAAGCTTTGTGGTACACCCGCACCGCGCACCGCCGGGCTACACCGTATCGGCAGCAAGGACGGTGTCGGAGTGGTCCATGACCTGGTATGAAAAGTTGCTGCTCGTCGTGGGCATGGTGTTGTTCATGGAGTGCTTCGCGTGGGCGACGCATAAATACGTGATGCACGGTTGGGGTTGGGGCTGGCATCGCTCCCACCATGAACCGCACGACGACGCGCTTGAGCGAAACGATCTTTATGCGGTGACGTTCGCGGCCATCGTCATCGCGCTGTTCGTCGCGGGCACGCGGTGGGAACCCGTGTGGTGGATCGCGCTCGGCATCACCGTCTACGGCGCGATCTACGCGTTCGTGCATGACATGCTGGTGCACCAGCGGTTCGGAATGCGCTGGGTGCCGCGGCGCGGCTATTTCAAGCGGCTGCATCAGGCGCATCGGTTGCACCATGCGTCAAAAGGCAAAGAGGGCGCGGTCAGCTTCGGCTTCCTGTTCGCGCCCGATCCCGCCCGACTGAAACGCCGGCTGAGCGAGCGAACGAGCCGATGAACACGAACCCGCGCCGCCAGCACGAAGCACAGCGCGGCATCGCACTCGCCGCCACCATCATCGCGGCGTGGGCGGCGGTGCACATCGGCGCCATCTTCTTCTGGCGGTGGAGCATCGCCACCGCGCCGCTCGCCCTGCTCGTCGTTATCGTGCAGGCCTGGCTCAGCACCGGGCTGTTCATCATCGCGCATGATTGCATGCATGGATCGCTCGCGCCGGGCCGGCCGCGCCTGACCCGCATCGTCGGCACCCTGTGCCTCGGCGCGTATGCCGGTCTGTCCTACGCGGCGCTGATGCCGAAGCACCACGCGCACCATGCCGCTCCCGGCACGGCGAGCGACCCGGATTTCCATGCCGCCGCGCCCAAACGTGCCCTGCCGTGGTTCGTATCGTTCTTCCGCAATTACTACACACACGGTCAGATTCTCAGGATCACCGTGGCGGCGACCGCCTATATGTTGCTGGGTGCTTCGCTGCTCAACATCGTGGTTTTCTGGGCGATCCCGGCGCTGTTGGCCTTGGCGCAATTGTTCGTGTTCGGCACCTACCTGCCGCACCGCCACGACGAGCAGCCGTTTGCCGATGACCACAACGCGCGCAGCAGCACGTTGCGGCCGCTATTGTCGTTGATCACCTGTTTCCACTTCGGCGCCTATCATCACGAACATCACCTCAGCCCCGGTACGCCGTGGTGGCGGCTGCCGGCGTTCAGACAGGAGACGTCAGCGCGGCGGTGAGTGCGGCAGCGGCGCGGTCGGCACCGCCCCCGCCGGCGATCTCGGCCGCGATCGCGCGCGCGGCCTGTCGGTAGCCCGGCCGAACCATCACCTCCTGCAAGGCATCCGCCAGCGCACGCGCGCGCAAACGACGCGGCGACAGCATCCGACCGGCGCCGATCCAGACGAGCCGTGCGGCAGTCCCGGGCTGCTCGAAGCCGATCGGGAGCGCCACGACCGGTACCCCCGCCGCAAGCGCGTCCAGCACGGAGTTGAAGCCACCGTGCAGCACCGCCGCCGAACAGCGGCGCAGCACCGCAGCCTGCGGCCAGAAAGCGCGCACCAGGGGATCGCCCGGCAACCCGACTTCCTCTGCCGCCGACAGTCCGCCGCCGTGGCCGATCACGGCCCTCGCCCCGGCCAGCGCACACGCCTGCGCCATGGTCGCGAACAGCGCACGCCGGGAGCCCTGCAAGGTGCCCAGAGAGCAGAAGACGAGCGGACGAGCATCGTCCGGCAGGGACAGATCTTCCGTTTCATGGGCACGCCAAGGGGACCCGTAAAGGAACTGCTGCGGCAGATCGCGGCGCGGGTAATCAAGCGCTTGCGGACACTGCGAGATGTGAAGGCGCGGCGGCTCGCCTTCGCGCGGGAGACCCCACGCGCGCCTACGCGCATCCAGTACGCGCGTGACGGGCCGCATCAGCCAATCCGTTACCGCATATCCCGAGCGGTTCCGGAACCGGCCCAGCGCATCGGGGCGATAGCGCCACCCGAGGAATGGTGGTGGCACGTCGGCTTCCCGTAGCAGCGGCAGGCCAGTGACCGCGACCGCATAGGGAAGCTCGAGCTTGCGGGCGATCAACGGGCCGGCGGGCTCTACCGCATCCGCGAGGACGGCGGTCGCGCCGACTCGCTCCAGCACCGCCGGCGCCTCCGCCAGCAGCCGGTCGGTCATCGCCGCCGTCGCGCGGATCATCCGCGTAAGACGGGTCGGTCCGCTCGGCTCCACCAGCGTTGCGAGATACGGCCCGAGAACTGCCTCTGTCCCGCTCGGCAGGGGCGAAAACTGGATGGCGGGATCGGTTATGAACCGCCGCGCTTCTTCCAGATGTATCACGGACACGCGCCAGCCCCGATCGATCAGGGCTCCAGCCAGCACCTGTGCCGGGTTGAGGTGACCCGCCAACGGCGCAGTGATGATGGCCAGGTGGCCCGGCGATGGTCGGGGCTGCAAGACGCTGTTTTCGTGCACTGTTGCCTCAGCATTCCCAATTCAGACGCCGCCGCCGATCAGCTGCCCGGCCGAGCTTTCAACGTGATCGCCTTGCGACCCTTCGCAGGACCCGGGATAGCTGATCGGCGGAATAAGGCTTCTGAAGAAGTTCGAACCCGTGATTGGCTTCCTGCGCAAGAACGTGGCTGTAGCCGGTTGCGAGGATCACCGGCAGGTCAGGCATCAATCTCGCCAGGCGTCGGGCCAGTTCGATACCTCCCATCCCGGGCATGACGACATCGGAGAACACGACGTCGAAACCGGCGCCGGTCGCGCCCAGACGCTCCAGCGCCTCCTCCGCATTGGCTACCCAGTGCGACTGGTATCCAAGATCGTCCAGCACCTGCGTGCAGAAACGTCCGACCTCCATATTGTCCTCGACGACAAGGATGCACAAACCCTCACCCTCGGCACCCAGATCGCCGTCCGCGACCGGTTGATCGGCCAGGGCGCTCGCTTCCGCCTCGGGCAGGTAGAGGGTGAAAGTGGTGCCCCGGCCGGGCACACTGGCCACGTCGACATCGCCGCCCGATTGTTTGGCGAAGCCGAACACCTGACTGAGCCCCAGGCCTGTGCCCTTGCCGACCACTTTCGTCGTGAAGAACGGCTCGAAAATCCGCGTCAGATCCGCGGCGGCAATGCCCGAGCCTGTGTCCGACAGCGATACGGCAATGAAGGGACCGGCCGCCCCACCGTGTCCGCGTATGCTCGGCATCGCGACGCCACTGCTGAGCGCGATCGTCAGGGTGCCCTCCCCCTCCATCGCGTCGCGGGCGTTTACGGCCATGTTGACCAGCGCCGTCTCGAACTGGCTCGTGTCGGCGCGAATCACGCAGGCACGCTCAGGCACCCGGGTCTCGACGGTGACCCGGTTGCCGGTCACCGAGTCGAGCATGTCGGCGATGACCGACAGGCGTTCGCGGACGTCGAACACCTCGGGTTTCAAGGTCTGGCGACGTGCAAAGGCGAGCAACTGGCCTGTCAGCTTGGCGGCACGCTCCGCCGTATCGCCGATCGCATCGATGTAGCGCGCGCGCTTTTCGGGCGTGATGTTCTCCCGCCGCAACAGATCGACCGAGCCGCGTATGACGGTGAGCAGGTTGTTGAAATCGTGCGCGACACCACCGGTAAGCTGGCCAACGGCGTCCATCTTTTGCGATTGCCTGAGCGCCTCCTCGGACACCATCAAGTCGCGGGTGCGTTCGGCGACGCGCTGTTCAAGCGTGACCGCAAGGTTGCTGAGGACGGCTTCCCGCTCGAGCCGCTCCTGCCCGATCGACAGGAACCTTGCGAGCGTTGCGAAGAACGCGAGCGCCTCCTCGTCGAATGCGGGACGACTGGTCGACACGAAGGCGATCACGCCGAACAACCTGTCGCGGTCCGCGATCGGGAAGCCGGCATAGGCCATGATCCCCGCGTCGCGGGCCGCGGCGTAGCGTTCGAGCGTGGTCGATTGCACATCGGCGACGAACAGCGGCTCGCGCGTTTCGGCCACGATCCCGCAAATCGGCTCCGCGAAGGGCGCGTTCTGCAACCCCTGCTTCACCGCGTCCGACACGTTGATCGCGTGGGTCAGCCTGAGATGCTGGCCACCGGGTTGGATGACGTAGGCGTAGCTCTCATCGACTCCGAGCACGTCCGAACCGGCGCGCAGGATCGTGTCGATCACGACATCGGGATCGCTCGCCGCCAATAGCCCGGAGGAAGCCCGTCCGATCAGCTCCAGCCGCTGCTCGCGCAGTCGCTCTGCGGTGCGATCACGCAAGACTTTGACAAAGCCTGCGATCTCGCCGTCATCGGTCTTCAACGGGGTGAGCTTGCCCTGCGCCCAGAAACGCTCGCCGGACTTCTTCATGTGCCAGCGCTCATCATTGCCCTGCCCCTGCTCGAGCGCGCACCGCATCTCGGTGGCTGGCCGCTCGATCGCGCAATCTTCCGGCGTGAAGAAGCGTCCAAGCGGCTGGCCGATCATCTCGGCTTCGCTCCAGCCGAGCACCGCTTCGGCGCCCTTGGTCCAGCGCGTGATCGTGCCGGCCATATCGGTCGCGACGATCGCGAAGTCGGTGGCGCTGTCCATGATCTGGCGGTTGCGCAGGTCGTCCGACTGCCGGCCCCGCTCGGCCAGAACCTGCCGCGTCGTATCCGTGACGACGAGAAAGATGCCCGCAACCGCACCCGACTCATCCCACAGCGGTGAATGGGAGTGTGTGAACCAGGCTTCCTCAGGCTCACCATGGCGAGCGGGCGTGTAACGCGCATTTTCCACATACACGGTCTCGCCAGCGAGCACGCGATCGAAGATCGGCGTCAGCTGGTCCCACATTTCGGGCCACCAATCGTGCGCGGGCTGACCCAGCTGGCCGGGATGCTTGTTGCCGAGACTGGGGGCATAGGCGTCGTTGTAGAAGGTAACGAGGTCCGGACCCCAATGCACCATCATGGGAAAACGGGACGACAGTGTGATCCGTAAGGCGGCTTTCAGCGACTCGGGCCATCCCGCGGGATCGCCGAACGGGTGCAGGGACCAGTCGGTCGCCCGCAGGATCGACGCGCACTCGCCCCCGGATGCGGGGAACGGACCGATCGAAGCGGAGGTCTGGTCTGTCATTTCGGCACCTGAACCAAGCCCTTCACGATCGTCAAGAACAGGAAGCGTCGGCTTCGCATAGCTGACGTGCGAAGTTGCCGAGGATCAGAGAAGACGCTTGGCTGCGGAACCATCATACCCTTATCTTCGCTTCTTCCGCCATGCGCCGCCTTATTTACGTCAGCAGGTCTCTCATCGGTCGCGATCACGATCAGGTCGCCGCAATGGTCAGCCGCGCGCGCGTACTGAACAGCCTCACCGGGATCACGGGCATGCTGTGGTGTGACGATGAGAATTTTGCGCAGGTTCTCGAAGGACCGCACGATCACGTCGGCGAAACGATGGAGCGCATTGGAAGGGACGTCAGGCACACCGATCTGGCTATCGTGTTCGACCGTGCGGTAGGCAGTCGAATATTCGGGGACTGGGGAATGAAGCGCTCCGACACCAGCCTGGAGTGCACGGCCAGCACGGCTTTCCTGATCGGGCTCGCCGCCAATGAAAATACGCCGCCCGCGCGGCGCTTGTCGGAAATCATGCTGGCCAGCGATGGCTGAGCCTTACGGATGATGTGGCGAAGCTGAGACAAATGTGCTCCCTTCTGACGGAACGCCGCCAGCGCGTTGAGGGGGAAACAGGATGCAGTCGGTCACGATGAAGCGGATCGCATTGTTGCTTGGTGCAACGATCGCCGCACCGGCGCAGGCCGCGTCGCCCCGCGTGACGACGCATTCGGGCGTAGTGGCGGGTGCGCAGGAGAACACGGTCGCCGTATTTCGCGGCATCCCCTATGCGGCGCCCCCGGTGGGGCCGCTGCGCTGGCGGCCGCCGATGCCGGCTCCGGGTTGGGCGGGCGTGCGGTCCGCAGCCCGGTTCGGTCACAGTTGCTGGCAGGCGGGTTCGCCGCAAGGCTTCGGCCCGTGGACGCACGAATATGTCGTGGCGGGCGACATCAGCGAGGATTGTCTGTTCCTCAACGTCTGGACCCCGTTGAAGAAGGGTAAGCTGCGCCCGGTTCTCGTCTGGATACACGGCGGCGGCTTCAACTCCGGATCCGGCGCGATACCGATTTACCACGGCGCCGCGCTCGCCGCACGCGGCGCCGTGGTGGTCACGATCAACTACCGCGTCGGCGTGTTCGGCTTTCTCGCGCATCCCGATCTGACCCGCGAGGCGGGCGGCGCTCCACCCGCCAACTTCGGGTTGATGGACATGGTCGCCGCGCTGCGCTGGGTGAAGGCGAACATCGCGGCCTTCGGCGGCGATCCGGCGGCCGTCACCATCGCAGGCCAGTCCGCCGGTGCGATGGCGGTGCAAGACCTCGTCTCCGCGCCGATGGCGAAGGGATTGTTTCAACGCGCGATCGGGGAAAGCGGTCTGCCGCGCGCGCTCACGTCGCTCGGTGATGCCGAGGCGCAAGGCACCGCATTTGCGCGGGAGAAAGGCGCAACCTCGATCGCGGCACTGCGCGCGCTGCCGGCCGAAGCGCTGCAATCGAGCCGGGGGGGCAATGCGGTCCGCTTCGTTCCGGTCGCCGATGGCCGCCTGCTGCCGGCCGGCCCATGGCGTGCAATGAGTGACGTGCCGATGCTGGTCGGCTTCAACAACGACGAGGGAAGCGCGCTGGGTCAGGATTACGGGTCGACCGACCCGGGGAAGCTTCAGGCGCTGCTGGCGTCCGCGTTCGGCGGATCCGCCGATCAGGCGGCAGCCCTGTACCCCGCCGCCACGCCCGAACAGCGTGCTGCGGCAAACAAGCAGATCCGCCGCGACCAGAGCCTCGGCGCGGTCGACGCGTGGTCCCTGCGTCGCGCGGCCACGGCCCGGATGCCGGTCTACACGTACCTGTTCACGCACGTATTGCCGGGTGTCGATACGGCACGGTGGGGCGCCTTCCACTCCTCCGAGATCCCCTATGTGTTCGGGACGTTTGCGGCGTCCCCCGAGCGTCCAATCACCAGCGCGGACCGGGATCTTTCTCAGGTCGTTTCCAGCTACTGGTTGAACTTCATCCGTCGTGGCGATCCGAATGGACCCGGCCTGCCGAGCTGGCCAGCATCGACCGCGACCACGCCGGTCGCCCTTCATATCGACAGCCGCATTCGTCCCGAGCCGCTACTCCCGCCGGCCAAGCTCGACCTGTGGCGGCGCGTTGACGGATCGGCGTCTGCGGCAAGGTCGTCCGGCTGACGCGCGGGATATCCAAGTCTGGATCGGCACTCCGCCGCCTCGCCAAAATGCCGCTTGCCGTGTTGCCGACAGGCGGATCGCATGACAAACGAAACGCTTCAGGGAGAGTCCGGGATCATGCAGCGTCCCGGAACCGGCGGGAGAACAGGATGCTAAAGTCGTTGGTAGCCATGGCGCTTGTCGCCAGCGCAGCGCCCGCCGTCGCGCAGGATCGTACGATCTCCGTCAACATCGTCGTGGACGCGAGCAAACCCGGCGCGCCGGTCAACCCGATCTGGCGCTTTTTCGGCGCCGACGAGCCGAACTACGCGACGATGAAAGACGGCCGCACGACCCTTGGCACGCTCGGGCAACTGATGCCGGACCATGTCTACTTCCGCACCCACAACCTGTTTACGTCGGGCGACGGCACGGCGGCCTTCAAATGGGGCTCGACCAACATCTATACGGAGGATGCGGCGGGCCATCCGGTCTACAACTGGACGATCATCGACCATATCTTCGACACGTATCGTGCGCGGCACGTCAAGCCGTATGGCGAACTCGGCTTCATGCCGGAGGCGCTGTCAACGCACCCGGAACCGTATCAGCATGATTTCCGCCCCGGCAGTGGCGCGCTGCGCACGGGCTGGGCCTATCCGCCCAAGGATTATGCGAAGTGGGAGAATCTGATTACCGCCTGGGTGGCGCATTGCGTGGCACGTTACGGCCGGGCGGAGGTCGCCAGCTGGTATTTCGAGACATGGAACGAGGCCAATCTGCCCCAATATTATTGGGGCGGCACGCAGGATGAGTTCTTCCGTCTGCACGATGCAGCGGTGCGCGGCGTGCGGCGGGCGCTGCCGGAGGCGCGGGTGGGCGGGCCGGATATCGCCGGTGCCGGCGACGATTACATGACCGCGTTTCTCCACCACGTGAAAGCCGCAGGCACGCCAACCGATTTCCTGTCTTTCCACGCCAAGGGAAAACCCAGCTTCATCAAGGACGGTGCAGGATCGCATGTTCGCATGGGGATCGCCGACCAACTCAACGCGGCTGACCACGAGTTCGTCCAGATCGCCGCCGAACCCGCCTTCAAGAACAAGCCCATCGTGATCGGCGAGTTCGACCCCGAAGGCTGCGCCGCCTGCCAGGGACCAGCCAACGGCTACCGCAACGGCACCATGTATTCGAGCTACGAGGCAGCGGTGTTCCCGCGCCTGATGATGCTGGCCGAGCGTCGCGGTGTGAACATTCAAGGCGCGATCACCTGGGCATTCGAATTCGAGGATCAGCAGCCGTTCGCCGGATTTCGCCAGTTGACCTCGGGTGGCATCGACCTGCCGGTGATGAACGCCTTCAAGCTGTTCGCGCAGATGCGTGGGCGCGTGGTACCCGCCTCTTCCGATGCGCAAAAATCACTGGACGCGGTGATGACCGAGGGCGTGCGCGGCACGCCGGACATCGGCAGCACCGCGGCCTTGGATGCGAACGGTCTGACAGTCTTGCTGTGGCACTATCACGACGATGATCTCCCCGGGCCAGACGCCGCTGCTCACCTCGCGCTGAACGGTCTTCCCTCCGGTCTGGCAGACGCGCGATCGGTTCAGATCTTCCGGATCGATCGCGATCACGCCAATGCCTATGCCGCTTGGCTGGCGATGGGCTCGCCGATCGCGCCCACCGATGCCGAACGCGCAAAACTCATCAAAGCGGCCGAGTTGCAGCCGGCGACCATGCCGATCACGGTCGCGGGTCACCGCGCAGCGCTGACCATTACCGTTCCACGCCAAGGCATCGTCCTGCTCCGTCTTGCCCACCAGGACGAGAGCGCGTCGCGATGAGCACGATAAATTCCGCTCCCGTCCCCCGCGCGAGCGGAACGTTCGCGTCGCGCGGCCGCTTCACGCAAAAGCTGTAGGAACAATCATGGACCAGGCGCGCGTGTGGCTGTTCGAAGCGAAGCTGGCGACCGCCATGCAGCATCCCGCATTGAGCGTCGACGAATGCTCGATTGTGCGTTCCCCCTCGCGTGTCGCATGAGCGGCGCGCCGCTCCGCAGCGAAGCGCTGCCGCCACTGGCGCGCCGGCTCGGTTATGCCGGCCTGTTGCCGCAAGCGGCGGCACTGGTCGTCGTGCTTCGTGGTGATCCCGCGTGGCACTTCGCCGCGCTGGTGCTCGGTTTTGCCTATGCCGCGCTGATCCTCAGCTTTCTTGGCGGTCTATGGTGGGGGCTTGCCGCACAGGCGCGCGCGCCGGTGCCGTCCTGGGTCTGGGTGGCAGCAGTCGCGCCGTCGTTGGTCGCGCTCGTCTCCACAATCCCGTGGTTGCTTGCCGACGCGCGGCCGGGCGCGTCGTTAGGGCTTCTTGCCGTAGCGTTGTTGGCGTCGCTGATCGTCGATTATACGATGGCCGCAGCCGCGCTCGCCCCGGTGTGGTGGTTGCGTCTTCGGCTACCGCTGTCGATCGGGCTTGGCCTGCTTACGCTCGTGCTTGCGCTGGTCGCCTGAACGTCGCAACCCTCGAGCGACCACAGCCGGCGCCGCAGACGATCAAGCCGTGCCCATCACCTGCGCGGCGAACCGCTCCATCTCTTCATCCTGCGGGCTCATCTGGAGCAGCAGCAGATCGAGGCCAGCGGCCTCATATTCTTCGATCCGTTCGCGCAACTGCTCGGGCGTGCCGACGAGATTGGGGCGCAGACCGCGGTTCGACACCGAATATTCCTGGATCTTCAATGTGCGCTCCAGTTGCGTGCCGGAAAGCCACTGGTCGAAATTGGCATAGCCCGCCGGAAGGTCGCTGACGGTGGTGATCCGCTCTAGCTCGCGCCTTGCCTCTGCCTCGCTGTCGCGCACGATCGCATAGGCGGCCATGCCGTACTGCATCGGCGCGCCGCCGGCCGCTGCCCGACGTGCAGCCATGTCGGCGATCTTCGGGGCGATCGCATCGACGGGGTCGCCGTGCATGACATACGCGTCGCATTGCGCGGCGATCATCGCCTTGGCCTTGTCGCTTTCGCCGCCGGCATAGACGGTCGGCCGCTTTGCCGGTTTTGGCGCGCAGATCGCATCCTCGGTCCGGTAGAACTGGCCGGAGAAACTGAAGCGCTCCTCGCTCCAGAGCCCGTCCACCACCGTCAACCATTCCTGGGTGCGGGCGTAGCGATCATCATGCTGGTCGAACTGCAAGCCATATTGCCTGGCCTCGTCTGCCCACCATGATGACACCACGTTGAGCGCAAGCCTGCCGCCGGAAATACGGTCGATGTTCGCCGCCGCCTTGGCGAACAGCGCGGGATGGTGGAAATTCGGCCGCACCGCGACCATCAGCTCGATCGTATCGGTTACCGCCGCAAGCGCCGCCGCGGTCGACCATGCATCCAGTGCCGGCGCCTCGACGCCCTTGATGTCGTTGAGGTTCAGTTCCGCGATCAGGGTGAGATCGTAGCCGATCCGTTCGGCGCGCTGGGTCAGCCGCTTGGCGTAATCCCAACTGGCCTCCATCCGCTCATCGGCCACGTTGCGCAGCCAGCCGCCGAACACCGGCATCCAGAAACCGTACCGCATCAGCCCCGTACCCCCTCGATCCGAGCGACCAGATAATCGACCAGCCGGTCATGCGGCTCCCAGCCGAGCACGTCGAGCGGCTTGGCGACGAAATTGGACAAAGCGTTAATGTCGTAGAAGCGCGGCGTTCCGTCGCGATCGTCGATCATCACCTCGACCCCGCCGACGTCGAGATCGACGGCGCGCGCGATCGCTTCGGCAGCTTGCTTCAGTTCGGGCGCGGGATCGGCCGAGACCATCGGGATCGGCGCGCCGGGGATCTGGCAGGCGTCGGCCGGGCAGAGATCGAACGTCCCCGCGCCTGCGATATCCAACGCGTAGAGATAGCGGCGATCCAGTGTCTCGATCCGGGTGATCTTGCCATCCCGCGCCGGCACGTAATCCTGCACGAGCAGCACACCGTCGATGCTGCCCGGCAGGGCGCGGTCGGCGATCGCGGCGCGCAGTTCGTCCATCGAATCATAGCGGACGATCCCCGCCCCTGCCCCGCCGATATTGGCCTTCACAACAAGCGGGAACGCCAGCGTTGCCGCCGCAGCCGCGACGTCGGCGGCGCGGTGCACGACCCGCGTCGCCGGCACCGCGAGGCCGAGGCTGGCGATCAGCGACAACTGCCGCGCCTTGGATGCGTCGATCGCCAGCACCTCGGGGCCGTTGATGATGCGCGCACCCGCCCGCCGCCAGTGATCCAGCAGCGCCATCGTATGGAAGATGGGATGCTCGTCTGCCCGGAGGAAGCTCGACATGGCTATCCGGTTGAACACGAACGGTGCCGGCACCGTGCGATCCGCCGGAGCGAAATGGCCGTCCGGCTTGAGCGCGGTGTAGGATACACCACGCCGCTCCAGCGCCGCGAACAGCGGCGTGAACCATGCGGGGTGTTCATAAAGAATGGCGAGGTCGGTCATAGGTCGGCTTCTTTATAGAGTGGCATGGGAGCGCGCCAGATTCGCCCTTCGCAGAACGAGGATTGGCGAGGTGGTACAGTGACTTCGGCGTGATAGCCGCATACCTCGAAGGCGTTGGACAACCGCGCCGGCACATCAATGGTTGCACGTACGCTTCACGCGATCAGCCGCGCAGCAGCTTCATCACCACGGCGCGGATCCGGCCGAACTGGCTGCGATCGAGCGCGCCGTGCCGGCTCTCCGGCAAATGCGACAGCGGATGGCCATTCGGGCGGAACACGTAATGATCGAAATACGCCCGCCAGGCGGCCCGCTCCCGCTCCGGACGGGCGGCGATGGCGGTCATTGCCAGCAGCAGCGTCGTATAAGGGGCATCGGGCCCGACGGAGGCGCTATCCCACCAGTAATTGAGCAGCATGTTGAAGGGTGCGGTCGCATCGACGCGGTGCCACCACAGTTTCGGCAGGTATAGCGCGTCGCCCGGTTCGAGCTCCACCGTCACGGCGCGCGCATGAGCGGCTGCGTAACGCGGGTAACGCGGGTCGCCGGGCGGCGCACCGGCGGCGAGGCTGGTCGGCTGGCCCGCCATCGTCAAGTCGATCGGCCCGACATACAGGTCACCGATCGCGTCGGGCGGATACAGCGTAAAACGCCTCTGACCTGCAACCACACAGGCGATGTTGTCGAACGTGTCGTAGTGGCAGGCGATCGTCGACGCGGTACCGATCCACGCGCGCGGCTTCACTCCTGCGGGTAGCACCGACAGCGCGTGCGCCTCTGCGAACCCGGGCAGGTACCGTTCGACCGGCAGTGAGCCGACGTAGATCGAAGGCGCCTGCGCGTCATCCGCCGCCGCCGCGATCCGCGCCAGCGCATCGGCGAGCGGCATCGGCTCGCGCGCGAAGTTGAACCCGTCGAGGTTCTCGGCATAGTCATAGCGGCCGGCGATATCGGGCGCGCCGATAAACGCCTCCGCCAGGTGACCGGCGTCGAACCCGGCGAGATACGCCAGCAGCGCCGATCGCGATTCGGCGGCGGCGCGAACGACCGGCCAGTCGCGGCCGAACCCGCGCAGCACCGCCGGTTCGCACGCCTGGGCAATCGCTGCGAACGCCTCCGGCGAGATATGGCCGAACTGCTCGATCACGCGACCGTGGCCAGCCGATCGTTGTGCAGCCGCGCCAGTCGCCCGACGTGCTGGAGCGAGCCGATGATCGTATAGGCCAGCTGAAGATACCCCTGCCGGAACAGATCCAGCGCCGTCGCGTCATCAAGCGCGGACACGCCGTCGCGGCTGATGATGTACAGGCCATCGAGCGTGAGCCGCTCGCCATCGTCAAAGCGGAACGACAGGTCGATCGGTTCGATCAACTTGAGCGCGAGGCAGCGTTGTATGAAACGATCGGTCGGCTCCAGCCCGGTGCTGAGGTGGGCGAGCGCGCGCTGGACACGGCGCAGCGCGTCCTCCGGCTGACCTTCCGCATCGAACAACGAGTCTCCTTCCGTGTCACCGAAGCGGGGATGCTCGCGGTCGATCACGATCGACTCGTCGGCGACATAGAAGCCCTCTCGCGCCACGTCGAACAGGCGCTGCGCGTCCTCCTCTTCGCGCATGTCGGCAAACAGCGGCTTGCCCGGCTGCAACCCGAGCATCGCACCGGCGTAAAAAGTGCCGGTATCGGCTTTTTTGGAAAACAGAATCGGAAAACGTGCCGCGGTCTGCTCGAATTCCGCCGCGACGATCTGCACGAACAGGCGCTCCCGCGTTTGCGGTGCCTCGATTCGAAGGGTCGCATGATTCTGACTGTCGAGAACTTCCCACGTCGGCATCGCCACCCATCCCCTTGATTGCGCCGGATATGTTCTATGACATACCGCTATGAAACAGCGGTACCGCGCGTGACCGAGTGCTTAGCCGGTGGACACCCGATCGCCAAGCGCGCCGAAAAGGGCTTGCGAAAGATTTTTGGTAGCGGTACCACCATGGCAACAACGGAACTTGCCTTACTGTCGTCGCTACTGCCTGGGGGCGGTGGTTTCGCCGGTGGAGCGGTAACATCCGGCAAAAATGCCGGGGTAAAAACATGCCGAGTTAACGGCTTTGCACAGGAGGGGATGATGAAAACATCAAAGATCTTTGCGCCTACGCGTTCGCGGGGCAAATTGCGGCTTAGACTGGCCAGCGCATCGAGCCTGATCGCGCTTGCGATCATGGATCCTGCCGCCGCCATCGCGCAGGATACCGCGCCACAAGCAACACCGGTTCAGGACCCCGCCACCGCGCCGCAGGCGGCGGTCGGCAGCGAACCGACCCAGACCGAGCAGTCGCAAGAGGACATCGTCGTCACCGGCCTGCGCGGCTCGCTCCAGCGCAACCTTGATATCAAGCGCACGTCTGCTGGCGTCGTCGACGCGATCTCGGCCGAGGACATCGGCAAGTTCCCCGATTCCAACGTCGCGGCATCGCTCCAGCGCCTTCCCGGCGTCTCGATCCAGCGCAATGGTGCCCGCGGTGAAGCAACCGGCATCACCGTGCGCGGCTTCGGCGGCGACTTCAACACCACGCTCTATGACGGTCGTCGCATCTCGACCGGTACCGGCGGGCGCCAGATCGACTTCTCGACCGTCGGTTCGGATTTCGTCGGCCAGTTGAGCGTCTACAAGACGCCGGACGTTGCGGTATCTTCGAATTCGATCGGCGCAACGGTCGACATCTCCTTCCCCAAGCCGTTCGATCATCCCGGCTTCCGCATCGCGGGCAGCGCGTCGGGTTCGGTACAGGACCGCGCGGGCAAGGTCGTCCCGACCGGCGGCCTGCTGCTGAGCGACACGTTTGCCAACGACACGCTCGGTGTGCTGGCGGACGCGATCTACACGCGTCACGACACCACCACCAATCGCGTGGCGGTATCGGGTTGGCCGGGTGGTCGCTACGCGCCGTGCCAGCTTGCCGGCAGCACCGCAGCAACCTGCGCCCCGACGGCGCAGGGCACCGCGGGCGCGACCGCGGCAGATCAGCAGACGATCGTCGGTTTCTTCCCGCAGCAATACGTCTACGAACAGGATTACACCAAGGACGAGCGCGTCGATGCGCGTATCGCGCTGCAGTGGCACCCGTCCGAAAACGTGATGCTGACGGTAGACGACAACTTCTCGCGGCAGACGGTCACCACCGATGCGTACGGCGTCGGCATGTGGTTCAGCCAGGGTTCGCTGCGCAACGTCACGCTCGACAAGAACGGACAGGCGACCAGCTTCATCCAGGCCGGCACCCCGACCGACTTCACTTCGGCGATCAACAAGCAGGTGCTGCAGACCAACCAGATCGGCGGCAACCTGAAATGGGACGCCACCGAGCATCTCAACTTCAACGCCGACGTCAGCTACGGCCAGAGCTGGCTGAACCCGGACGGCAACATCGGTTCGCAGAACGGCGACATCGGGTATGGCGGCAACCTCGGGACGACCACGGGTCTGTCGATCCTCGGTGACAGCAACAAGGCGTTCCCGACGCTGAGCTCTTATGGTCCGAACGGCGATCAGGCGAACTACGCCAACACCGCGCTGGTCGGCTCGCACGTCGTCGTCAACCAGACGCAGCAAAACGTCGATAAGCTCAAGCAGGGCCGCTTCACCGCAACGTGGAAACAGGATGACCTGACCCTCAAGGCCGGCGGCCAGTTCATCGACGACACGTTCGACTTCCTGAACAAGAGCACGTTCACCAACAACTTCTGGCAGGCGTATTCCGGCTACGGCGGCCCGTCGGGTCAGGGTGGCGGCATCAACCCGCTTCCGGCAAACCTGTATCAGGGCTCGATCAGCACCAACGGCTTCATCCCCGGCTTCAAGGGTTCGCTGCCGCCATCGATCTTCAAATACAATCCGGCTGCGTATCAGGCGTATCTGACCAGCCTCGGCAACCCGCAGACGAAGAACATCCCGGGCTTCAACTATTCGCAGGTTCCCGGCTTCACCGGCACGTTCGATCAGGCGACCGATCCGGGCAGCATCCAGCACATCAACGAACAGACGTGGTCGCTGTTCTTCAGCGCATCGTTCCAGACCGAAGTGGCGGGGATGCCGTTCCACTTCAACGCGGGTGTGCGGAACGAGAACACGCACCTGACCTCGACCGGCCAAGGGCGTTTGCCGCTGGTGATCAACACCAGTGCGACCGATCCTTCGCTGCTGTCGATCCCGGACCCGTCGGGCTATACGCCGGTGCAGAACGTCACCACCCGCAGCAACTATTCCTACCTGCTGCCGAGCATGGACGCCAAGCTCGAGGTGACCGACAAGCTGATCCTGCGTGTCGATGCCTCGCGCACACTGACCCGTCCGGGCCTGAACCTGCTGACCCCAGTGCTTAGCGTCGGCAGCGGCCAGCGCGTCGGTGCGCTCACGGCGAGCGGCGGCAACCCGAACCTGAAGCCGTACCTCGCCGACAATTTCGACGCCGCGGCGGAATGGTACTACCAGCGCAACTCGTACTTCTCGGTCGATTTTTTCCTGAAGAACGTCAGCAACTTCATCGTTGGCGGCGTGACCCGGCAGACGATCAACGGCGTGATCGATCCGACGACGGGCCAACCCGCGAGCTTCGCGGTGACGGCGCGCGTCAACGGACCGGACGCGACGGTGCGCGGCGTGGAGGTCGCCTGGCAGCAGGTGTTCGGCGACAGCGGCTTCGGCTTCAACGCCAACGCTACCTTTGTCGGCACCAACAAGCCGTACGATGCGACCGACATCTCGCAGACCGGTTTCGCGGTGACGGGCCTCGCGAACTCGGCGAACTTCGTCGGCTTCTATGACAAGAACGGCTTCCAGTTCCGTGCTGCGGTCAACTGGCGTGACGAGTATTTGCTTCAGTTCGGTCAGACCCAGAACACCGGTTCGTTCGGTGCCGAGCCGACCTTCGTCAACGCCGCGACGCAGATCGATCTCAGCACGAGCTACGACATCACGCCGCACTTCAGCGTTTTCGGCGAGGTGACCAACGTCAACAACGCACAGCAGAGCACGCACGGCCGCTTCAAGAACCAGCTGCTCGACGTGTTCGACTATGGCCGGCGCTTCACGTTCGGCGGCCACTTCCGCTTCTAACAGGTTCCTCAACCTCGGGGGTGCCTATCCGGCGCCCCCGTTTTTTTGGTAGTTGGAACCATGCAGAAGATCGAAAACATCGTGATCGTCGGCGGCGGTACGTCCGGCTGGCTGACGGCGGGGATCATCGCCGCGCGCCATCAGGGGCGGATGCCGGCGGACTTCACCGTTACGCTCGTGGAATCCCCCAACGTGCCGATCATCGGTGTCGGCGAAGGCACGTGGCCGACGCTGCGCACCACGCTCGCCAAGATCGGCGTGTCCGAAACCGACTTCTTTCGCGAATGCAACGCCACGTTCAAGCAGGGCGCACGTTTTGCAAAGTGGACCACGGGCGAGGCAAACGAAGGCTATTACCACCCGTTGATGCTGCCGCAGGGCTTCCAGCGCGTGAACATGGCGGCGCACTGGATCGCCGACCATCACCACCAGAGTTTCTGCGACGCGGTGACGCCGCAAGGGTTGCTGTGCGACGACGGCCTTGCGCCAAAGACGATCGCCACGCCCGAGTTCGACGCGGTCGCCAATTACGCCTATCATCTCGACGCGGGCAAGTTCGCCGGCTTCCTCCAGCGGCACTGCACCGAGAAGCTGGGCGTGCGCCACGTCCTCGCCGATGTCACGCACGTCAACCAGGCGGAGAACGGCGACGTGATGAGCGTCGTTACCGAACAGGCGGGCGAAATCACCGGCGACCTGTTCGTCGATTGCACCGGCTTCGCCGCGCTGTTGATCGGCAAGACGCTGGGCGTGGCGTTCAAGAGCTGCGCGGACGTGCTGTTCTGCGACACCGCGCTCGCCATCCAGGTGCCGTATGAAAGCGAGGATGCGCCGATCGCGTCGCACACCATCTCCACCGCGCAGACGGCGGGGTGGATCTGGGATATCGGCCTGCCCCACCGGCGCGGCACCGGGCACGTCTATTCGAGCAGCCATATCTCCGACGAAGAGGCCGAGCGCGAACTGCGCGCGTACCTCGGACCCGTTGGCGAGAAGGCCGACATGCGCAAGATCAAGATCCGCGGCGGCCACCGCGACACATTCTGGAAGAACAACGTCGTCGCGGTCGGGCTGGCGGCGGGGTTCCTCGAACCGCTCGAAGCCTCGGCGATCGTGCTGATCGAGCTTTCCGCCAAATTGATCGCGGAACAGATGCCGGTGTGCCGCGAGGTGATGGACATCATCGCCGCGCGCTTCAACACCACCACGCATTACCGCTGGGGCCGGATCATCGATTTCCTCAAGCTGCATTACGTGCTGACCAAGCGCACCGACAGCGACTTCTGGCGCGACAACGTGCGCGCGGACACCATCCCCGATCGGCTGCGCGACCTGATGACGCTGTGGAAATACCAGCCGCCGTGGTTCCACGACGAGTTCGACCGCATCGACGAGGTGTTCCCGGCGGCAAGCTACCAATACGTGCTCTACGGCATGCAGTTCGGGACCGAGGTGTCGCGCGCCGCACTCGCCGGCGAGGCACGCGTGGCGGAACAGACCCGGCGCGAGGCGGCGGTGCAGACGCAGCGCATGCGTGCCGGCCTGCCCCGCCACCGCGACCTGATCCGCCGGATCATCGAACACGGCATGCCCGCCATCTGATTCTTGACCCTACCGACACGAGGTACTTCATGGCTTTTGCGAAGACATTCCTGCTGATCGGCGCAAGCCTAACTACCGTCGCCGCGCAGGCCCAGACCGGGCCAGCGATCGCGCCCGCCCCGCACGTCTCCGCCGTGCGCGCCGAGGCCGACCGGATGGCAGCCGCGATGGTCGCGCGGATGACGCTCGACGAGAAATACGACCAGTTGCTGAATGTCGCGCCCGCGATTCCCCGGCTCGGCGTGCCGGCGTACAACTGGTGGACGGAATCGCTGCACGGCGCGATCGGTACGCTGCCGACTACAAACTTCCCCGAACCGATCGGCCTTGCCGCCACGTTCGACGCGCCGCTGGTGCACGATGTCGCCGGCACGATCAGCACGGAGGTGCGCGCGCTCCATACGCTGCGCGTGCAGACCGGCCGCACCGGGCGGATCGGTACCGGGCTCGACACCTGGTCGCCCAACATCAACATCTTCCGCGATCCGCGCTGGGGGCGTGGGCAGGAAACCTACGGCGAAGACCCCTTCCTCACCGCGCACATGGGCGTCGCGTTCGTCACCGGCATGCAGGGGCCGAACCCCGATCTGCCCAACGTGATCGCCACGCCGAAGCATTTCGCGGTGCACAGCGGCCCGGAATCGACCCGGCATAAGGCCAATGTGTTCGTCTCGCCGCACGATCTGGAGGATACCTACCTGCCCGCGTTCCGCGCCGCGATCGTTGATGCGAAGGCCAACTCTGTCATGTGCGCCTACAACCGCATCGACGGGCAACCGGCCTGCGCAAGCGATCTGCTGCTGAAGGATCACCTGCGCGGCGCATGGGGTTTCCAGGGTTATGTCGTGTCCGACTGCGACGCGGTGAAGGACATCAGCGACAGCCATAAGTACGCGCCGGACGGCGCCTCGGCGGTGGCGGCGGCGGTCAAGGCGGGTGTCGACAACGAATGCCACACGCAGACGCTGAACGACACCGCCGGGCTTGAGGATCGCTACAAGGAGGCGGTGCAGCGCGGGCTGATTTCCGAGGGCGATATCGACCGGACGCTGGTCCGGCTGTTCTCGGCGCGCTACCGCAACGGCGATCTGCCCGGTCTGGCAGGGCGCACGGCCGGTGCGGTGCCGGTGTCGCAGATCGAGACGCCCGAACATCGCGCGCTGGCGCTGACCGCTTCGGAAAAGAGCCTCGTGCTGCTCAAGAACACCGGCGTGCTGCCGTTCAAGCCGGGCTTGCGGATCGCGGTGATCGGCCCGCTTGGCGATGCGACGCGGGTGTTGCGCGGCAACTATTCGTCGGAGCTGTCGGCGCAACCGATCTCGATCGTCGAGGGGTTGAAGCAGGCGCTGCCGGGCGCGAGCGTGACGGTGGTGCCGTTCGGCAAATCCTTCACCGACGGCGACCGCGTGCCGACGACTGCGCTGCGCACGCCGGATGGCAAGACCGGTCTGCTCGCGCGCTATTACAATCCGGTCGAGACACCGCCCAAGAGGTTCGCACCGGGCACGTTCCGCGACGTGACGAAGGCGATGCGATTCCAGGCCAAGCCGGTCGTCACCCGGCGCGAGGCGGATGTGTCGGGCGCCAACCTCGATCTCGCCAAGGTTTCCGACCATCATCACACCGTGTGGACCGGCTTCCTGGTGCCACCGGCGAGCGGCGCGTACCGGCTCGGTCTGAACGGCTCGGGCAGCCTGATGTTCGACGGCAAGCCGCTGGTCGATGTCGCGGGCGCTTATGGTAGCCTCGCCACCTTCAAGGACGTGACGCTGGAGGCGGGCCGCCGCTACGCCATCACCGTCACCACCGATGCGCATATCGGTGGCGGGGTCGATCTGGTGTGGAAGCGCATCTCCGCCAACCCGGACGCAGACCTGCGCGCTGCCGCCGCCGATGCCGACGTGCTGGTCGCCGCGGTCGGCCTCACCTCCGACCTCGAGGCGGAGGAGACGCCGGTGAAGGTGCCGGGCTTCGAGGGTGGCGACAAGACCACGCTCGATCTGCCGCCCGACCAGCAGGCAATGCTCGAAGCCGCGAAGGCGACCGGTAAGCCGCTGGTGGTGGTGGCGATGAACGGCAGCCCGATCAATCTGTCGTGGGCGAAGGACAATGCCGCCGCGATCGTGGAGGCATGGTATCCGGGTGAAGCCGGCGGCCTCGCGATCGGCAACGTGCTGTCGGGCAAGGTCAATCCGGGCGGGCGCCTGCCGCTGACCTTCTACAAGAGCCTCGCCGATCTGCCGCCGTTCGGGGATTACGACATGACCGGGCGGACCTACCGCTACTTCACCGGCACGCCGGTCTATCCGTTCGGCTATGGCCTCAGCTACACCAGCTTCGCCTATGCGCCGCTTGCGCTGACGCCGGCGGCAGGGGGTGCCGAACAGGGCCTCGCGGTGGCGACCGAGGTGACCAACACCGGCAAGCGCGCCGGCGACGAGGTGGTGCAATTGTACCTCAGCTTCCCCGACGTGCCCGGCGCACCCAAGGTCGCACTGCGCGGGTACCAGCGGGTGACGCTGGCACCGGGCGAGAAGCGGCAGGTGACGTTCACCCTCTCGCCGCGCGACCTCAGCGCGGTGAGCGCGGATGGCACGCGCATGGTGATGGCCGGCCAGTACCGCGTCCACATCGGCTCGGGCCAGCCGGGGACGGACGTGCCGGTGCGCACCGCGTCGTTCAAGGCGGCGCAGTCCGCACCGCTGCCGCTGTAAAGGAACGTTCGATGCTGCGCATTATTCTCGCCGGCGTGAGCCTGCTCGCCCTCGCCGGCCCGGCCCTCGCCGCGCCGGCCCCGAGCGGGCTGATCGGCGATCATGCCGTGCTCCAGCGCGGCAAGCCGGTCGTGGTGCGCGGCACCGCCACGCCGGACGAGACGGTAACGGTGGTACTTGCCGGCCGGTCGGCACAGGCGCGCGCCGGGCGTGACGGCAGCTTTACCGCCACCCTTCCCGCGCTGCCGGCGGGCGGCCCGTACGACCTCTCGCTGATCGCGCCGAGCGGCACCACGCAGGTGCACGACGTGCTGATCGGCGACGTGTTCCTGTGTTCCGGCCAGAGCAACATGGAACTGCCGGTCGAACGCGCGCAGGATGCCGGCAGCGCGATCCACGGCCCGGCCGACGATCAGTTACGCCTCGTCACCATCGCCAAGGTGACTGCGCCGGTCGCGCAGGACCATCTCGCGCAGACGCCGGCCTGGGCGGCAGCGGGTCCGCAGAACATCGGCGGTTTCTCGGCAGCGTGTTTCTACATGGCGCGGGAGTTGCGCGGCACCGCCAAGGTGCCGATCGGCGCGATCCATTCGAGCTGGGGCGGCTCGTCGATTTCGGCGTGGATGGGCGACGATGCGCAGCGCGCCGCCGGGCGCGGCGCGCAGGCCGATCTGCTAAAGCTGTATGCGCGCGACCCCGCCGCCGCGATGCGGACTGCCGCCGCGACGTGGGAAACGTGGTGGCGCGCGCAAAGCGGCGACACGCCCGGCCACGAACCGTGGCAGCCGGACGCCGCGCTCGACTGGAAGCCGGTGCCGCGCACCGATTTCTACGAGAATTGGGCCGTGCCCGCGCTGCAAAGCTATCTCGGCATGCTGTGGTATCAGAAGACGGTCGATCTCACGCCCGAACAGGCGCGGCAGGTCGCCACCATCGCGATCGGCCCGGCTGACGACGCCGACCGGGTGTGGATCAACGGCAAACCGGTCGGCGGGCGTGGCGGCTGGGACGCGCGGGTCTATACCGTGCCGGCGGGAGCTTTGGTGGCGGGCCGCAACGTCATCACCATCAATATCGAGAATGCTTACGCCACCGGCGGCCTGCCCGGCCCGGCCGAGGTGATGAAGCTGGGCTTCGGTGATGGCAGCACGGTCGCGATCGGCGCGGGCTGGCGCTATGCGATCGCCAAGAAGGCCAGTGGCACCTCCCCGCGCGTGCCGTGGGACGACATCACCGGCGCAGGCACGATCTACAATGCGATGATCGCGCCGTTGGGGGCGATCGGGCTGGCGGGCGTGGCCTGGTATCAGGGCGAATCCGACACCGACATTCCCGGCTACGACGCGCGGCTGAAGGCGATGATGGCGGAGTGGCGCCGCCAGTTCGCCGCGCCGGATCTGCCGTTCGCGATCGTCTTGCTGGCGGGGTTCGGCAAGCCCGCCACGACGCCGGGCGAAAGTGGCTGGGCGCGCGTCCGCGACGATCAGCGGCGGGTGGCGGAGGGTGACGGCCATGCCGCGCTCGCGATGGCGATCGACCTTGGCGATCCGCTCGACATTCACCCGGGCGAGAAGCACGAGATCGGCCGGCGGCTGGCGCTCGCGATGGGGTCGCTCGCTTACGGCACGACGCCGCCGCCCTCCGGCCCGCAGGCGGCGAGCGTCACGCGCGACGCCGGCGGCGGCGCGACCGTGACGTTCAAGGGTGTTAGCGGTACGCTCCATACCCGCAGCGCCGCGCAGGCGACGGGGTTCGAACTCTGCGGCGCCGCAGCCGGTACGTGCCGTTATGCCACCGCCACTGCGAATGGCGCGCGCGTGACGCTGGCGGGCGACGG
>Ga0265798_10001356_pt1 | contig 38229 bp, 34 predicted proteins | sample P3T30metagenome_FD_192430 | JGI IMG/M metagenome (GOLD analysis project Ga0265798, IMG submission 192430) | Plant litter microbial communities from East Loma Ridge, Irvine, California - P3 T30 | ecosystem: Environmental > Terrestrial > Plant litter > Unclassified | place: USA: California...
TCACCACGGTGCTGCGGCTCAACAAGACCCCCAAGGCCGAGGCGCGCGAGCGCGGCCTGGCCCTAATGGACACGGTGGGGCTCGACCGCGCGCTGGCGAAGCGCTACCCGAGCCAGCTCTCCGGCGGCCAGCAGCAGCGCGTCGGCGTCGCCCGCGGTCTGGCGGTCGAGCCGAACATCCTGCTCATGGACGAGCCCTTCGGCGCTGTCGACCCGATCGTGCGCACCGAGCTGCAGGAGGAGCTGCTGCGCCTGCAGCGCGACCTCGGCAAGACGGTGGTGTTCGTGACGCATGACATCGACGAGGCCTTCCTGCTCGGCGACCAGATCGTGATCCTCAAGAAGGGCGGCGTCATCGCCCAGCAGGGCACGCCCGAGGAGATCCTCGCGAACCCCGCCGACGACTTCGTCGCCGACTTCGTGGGCGCGAACCGCGGCAAGCGCGCGCTCTCGCTCAAGCAGGTCGACGGCCGCACCATCGTCGTCGACGCCGACGGCAAGCCGGCCGGCGTGCTCCACGAGGGCGCGGCGTGAACTGGGTCCTCGACAACCTCGACCTGATCGGCAGGCTGTCTCTCGATCACCTGCGGCTCAGCGTCGTGCCGATCGTGCTCGGTTTCGTCATCGCGATCCCGCTCGGCTGGGTGGCCTGGCGGCTGCGCATCACCGGAGCGGTGCTCCTGACCGTCGCCGGCCTGCTCTACACGATCCCGTCGATCGCGCTCATCGTGGCGCTGCCGGCGATCATCGGCACCAGCCTGCTGAGCGAGTCGAACGTCACGATCGCCTTGACGCTGTACGCGGTCGCGATCATGTCGCGCTCGGTCGCGGAGGCACTCGGGTCGGTCGATACCGGCACCCGCCAGGCCGCCGTCGCGATGGGCTACTCCTCCTGGCGCCGGTTCTGGGGCGTGGACTTCCCGCTGGCCGGGCCGGTGCTCCTCGCCGGCCTGCGCGTCGTGGCAGTCAGCACGATCGCGCTCGTCACGGTCGGCGCGCTCGTCGGCATCGACAGCCTCGGCTACCTGTTCACGAACGGGTACCAGCGCCGCATCATCCCCGAGATCCTCGCGGGCCTGGTGGTGACGATGGCGCTCGCGCTCATCGTCGACGGACTCCTCGTGCTGGTCGGTCGAGCGCTGATGCCGTGGACGCGGCGCCAGCCGTCGGCCTCGGTCAAGGAATCGGCCGAGACGAGCTTCGGTCGCGGCGTCAATCCGGGAGGTGCCGCATGAACCTCTTCCAGGAGGCCCTCGCCTGGCTCACCTCGCCCGATCGCGCCTCGGGCACACTGCCGCTCGCGGAGGCGATCGGCCAGCACATCGGCTTCACGGCGGTCTCGGTGCTCATCGCCGCGGCCATCGCGATCCCGCTGGGCTACCTCATCGGGCACACCGGTAAGGGCCGGGAGATGGCGGTTGGGCTCTCCGGAGCCGCTCGAGCGATCCCGAGCTTCGGCCTCATCCTGCTGCTCGTACTCGTGCTGGGCGTCACCCGCAGCGAGATCGGTGCCGTCATCGCCTTCGTGCTGCTCGCGATCCCGTCCATCCTGGCCGGCGCCTACGCGGGCGTGCAGGCGGTGGACCGCCGCACCGTCGACGCGGCGCGATCCGTGGGCATGACGGAGTGGCAGATCCTGCTCAAGGTCGAGGCTCCGCTCGGACTGCCGCTGCTCATCGGCGGGCTGCGCAGCGCGACGCTGCAGGTCGTCGCCACCGTCACGCTCGCCGGGTACGTGAACCTGGGCGGTATCGGCTTCCACATCATCCAGGGTCTGCAGCTGCGCCGCTACGAGCAGATCCTCGGCGCATCGCTCATCGTCGTCGTGCTCGCGCTGACGCTCGACCTGCTCTTCGCGCTGATCACCCTCGCCGTCCGTCCCGGCGGCGGCTCCGGGCGACCGCGCCGTCGCCTCGCGACCTCCTGAACCACAGCCTCCGACCCCTATCAAGAAGAGAGATCACCATGCACGCACAGCACCAGCGTCGCCTCGTCGCGGCGGGACTCGCCACCGCAGCCGCCCTCATCCTGGCCGGCTGCGCCAGCGGCGACCCCCTGGCGGAGGAGGACGGTGGCGAGAGCTCGTCCAGTGACGCGATCGTCATCGGCTCGCAGGACTACTACTCCAACGAGATCGTCGCCGAGATCTACGCGCAGGCGCTCGAGAACGCCGGCTTCGAGGTGGAGCGCAACTTCTCGATCGGGCAGCGCGAGGCCTATATGCCCTCCATTGAGAGCGGCGAGATCGACCTGTTCCCCGAGTACACGGGCAACACTCTGCAGTACTTCGACGACACCGCCTCGGTGACCGAGGCCGACGAGGTCTACGAGGCGCTCGTCGCCGCACTGCCCGAGAGCATCACGGCGCTCGACTACTCCGAGGCCTCCGACCAGGACTCCTACAACGTGACCGCCGAGTACGCCGAGGCCAACGACCTCACCACGATCGCCGACCTCGCCAACGTCGACGGCGAGATCCGCGTGGGCGGCCCCGCTGAGCTCGAGGAGCGCGAGTACGGCCCCACCGGGCTCGAGGAGCTCTACGGCCTGACCGTCGCCTTCGAGCCGACGGCGGCGACCACGGCCGAGGCGCTCGCCGCCGGCCAGATCGACGTCGGCAACGTCTACAGCGCCGACCCGAACATCGCCGCCCTCGGCCTGGTCACCCTCGAGGACCCCGAGGGCCTGTTCCTCGCCTCGAACGTCGTGCCGCTCGCCTCGAGCGACATCGCCGACGAGATCGCCGAGGTCATCAACGCGGTCAGTGCCGCGATGACGGCCGAGGACCTCGTCGCGCTCAACCAGGAGAGCGTCGACGGCGGTTCGACCGACGACATCGCGACCGAGTGGCTCACCGCCGCGGGTCTGGTCTGATCCCTCGCAGCACGACGACGGCCCCGGGCAGCTGCCCGGGGCCGTCGTCGTTGCGCCAGGATGGTGCGATGCCCGTCTCCTGGACCCTCGTCGTGCCCGTGCGGCACCCGGAGCGCGGCAAGAGCCGCCTCGGCGCCGGCGCGGCGGTCGCCCGGGCCATCGCGACCGACACGCTGGTCGCCGCGGCGCCCTGCGCGGCGCGGCTGCTGCTGGTGACGGATGCGGACGACTGGACCGCGGGCCTGCCCGGCGAGGTGCTGCTGCAGCGCGGCGCCGGCCTCGGGGCGGCCGTCGAGGAGGGGGTCGCCGCCGCCGGAGCCGGCCCGGTCGCGGTGCTGCTGGGCGACCTGCCGGGACTGCGGACCGCGGACCTGGCGGCGGCGCTGGCGGGCGCGGAGGCGCATCCGCTCGCCCGCGTTCCGGACCACGAGGGCACCGGCACGACGCTGATCACAGCGCTGCGCGGCACGGAGCACCGGCCCGCCTTCGGCGCCGGATCGAATGCGCGGCACGCGGCAGCCGGCTACGTCGAACTCGCGCTGCCGGCGTCGAGCACGCTGCGGCGCGACGTGGACACCGCCGCGGACCTCGCCGCCCTCGCGGCGGAGGGGCTGCTCGGGGCGGCGACCCGGGCCGTGCTCGCGACCTGATCCCGTCGGCGCGGTGCCGAGCGGTCGGAGCGCGCGGGCGCTCAGCCGCGCCCGAGCCCCAGCGCGATTGCGTCGCGCGCGATCGCCGCGGTCTCCTCGACCGAGGTGAAGAGCAGCGGCCTCGCGAGCACGCGCACGCCCTCGGCCGCGGCGCCGGCGTCCGCGGGGTCGACGAGCCAGCCGTCGAGCAGCTCGGCGCCGTAGTGCCGGGCGACCGCCTCGGCGCTCGTGGTGACGCCGATGGCGCTGAGGCAGGCGTCCGCCATGCCGCGCACGACCCGTCCGCCGATGATCGGCGAGAGGCCGACGACCGGCGCGGCGGTCGCGCGCAGCGCCTCGCGGATGCCGGGCACCGCGAGGATCGGGCCGATCGAGACGACCGGGTTCGAGGGGGCGAGCAGCACGACGTCGGCCTCGGCGATCGCCGCGAGCACGCCCGGCGCGGGCGTCGCGGTCTCGATGCCGGCGAGCTCGAAGCGCTCGGCCGGCACGCTCGCGCGGTGCCGGACCCACCACTCCTGGAAGTGCATTCGCCCGTGCTCCGCCGTGTGCACGTGCGTCTCGACCGGCTGCTCGCTCATGGGCAGCAGCTCCACGCCGAGGTCCCAGCGGCTCGCGAGGCGGCGCACGACCTCGGCGAGGCCGACGCCCTCGTCCAGCCAGTGCGAGCGGGTGATGCAGGTGCCCAGGTCGCGGTCGCCGAGCGTGAACCAGGGCCAGCCGACGCCCCAGGCGGCCATCTCCTCGGACGCCCGCTCCGACTCGTCGCGGCGACCCCAGCCGCGCTCGACGTCGTTCACGCCGGCGAGGGCGTAGAGGATCGAGTCGAGGTCGGGGCAGACGCGCAGGCCGGCGAGCGTGAGGTCGTCGCCGGTGTTGACGATCGCGGTGATCGTGTCGCCGGGGTCCGCGGCGGCGCGCACGCCCCGCAGGAAGCGGGCGCCGCCGACGCCGCCGGCCAGCACGGTGATCCTCATGACGACTCCTCGGTGCCCGCTGCTTCGTAGGCGATGATCGGGCGGCCGGTGGACGGATGCGCGAGCACGGTCGCGCGCACGCCCCAGACCGGGTCGATGACGGCCGGCACGAGCACCTCGGCCGGCGCGCCGCTCGCGACGAGCCGCCCGCGGTCGAGCACGGCGACCGCGTCGGCCTGCGCCGCCGCGAGCGTCAGGTCGTGCAGCGCCGCGACGACCGCGACGCCCTCCGCGGCGAGCTCGCGGGCGAGCCGCAGGGTGGCGAGCTGCGCCGCCACGTCGAGGTGGTTGGTCGGCTCGTCGAGCAGCAGCAGCCGCGGCTGCTGGGCGAGCGCGCGGGCGAGGTGAGCGCGCTGGCGCTGCCCGCCGCTCAGCTCGTCGAGCGGCCGGTCGGCGAGCTCGGCGGCACCGGCCCTTGCGAGCGCCGCCTCGACGGCGGCCTCGTGACCGGTGCCGGGCGCGGCGAAGCGGTCGTGGTGCGGCGTGCGGCCGAGCGCCGCGGCCTCGCGCACGGTGAGCGGCAGCTCGCTGCGGCTCTCCTGCTCGAGCAGCGCGACGAGCCGGGCGCGCTCGCGGCGGCCGTAGCCGCCGAGGGGGCGCCCCAGCAGCTCGATGCCGCCGGCGCTCGGCGCGTGCAGCCCGGCGAGCGCGCGCACCAGTGTCGACTTGCCGGCGCCGTTCGGTCCGAGCAGCGCGGTGACGGCCCCCTGCTCGATCGCGAGGTCGATGCCGTGCAGCACCTCGGAGCCGCCGAGCCGCACGCTGAGCCCGCGGACCACCGCCGCGGCGCTCATGCGCGACCCCGGCGGCGCAGCAGCAGCGCGACGAAGACGGGGGTGCCGAGCACCGCGGTGACGATGCCGACGGGCAGCTCGCGCGGATCGAGCAGCGTGCGCGCGGCGGTGTCGGCCCAGACGAGCACGATCGCGCCGGTGAGCGCGGCGAGCGGCAGCAGGCGGCGGTGCCGGGCGCCGACGACGAGGCGCACGGCGTGCGGCACGACCAGGCCGATGAAGCCGATCGCGCCGCTGACCGAGACCATCGCACCGGTGAGCAGCGCGGTGGCGACCATGAGCAGCCAGCGGGTGCGCACCACGGGCACGCCGAGCGCGGCGGCGGCGGTGTCGCCGAAGGCGAAGGCGTCGAGGGTGCGCGCGGAGCGCAGCAGCGGCAGCCCGACGACGAGCAGCGCCCCGGCCGCGATGGCGACGGCGGGCCAGCGGGCGCCGGCGAGCGAGCCGAGCAGCCAGCTCACGATCTCGCGGTAGGAGTCGCCGGTGGCGGTCCAGAAGATCACGAGGCTGGTGAGCGCCGAGCCGAAGGCGCTCACCGCGACGCCGGCCAGGATCATGCGCCCCGGCTCGAGCCCGCGGCCCCCCGCCGACGCGATGACCAGGGTGAGCGCGAGCGCGGCGAGCGCCCCGGCGAAGGCCGCCACGGGCAGCAGCAGGCCGACGCCGAGCAGCAGCACGCCGACCGCGCCGACCGAGGCGCCGGAGGAGAGGCCGAGCAGGTAGGGGTCGGCGAGCCGGTTGCGGGTGACGGCCTGCATCACCGCGCCCGCGAGGGCGAGCCCTGCGCCGACCGCGGCGGCGGTGAGGATGCGCGGCAGCCGCAGCTGCCACACGATCGCCTCGTCCAACGGGTCCAGCCCCGATGCGGCTCCGGTGAGCCGGGCGAGCACCGCGTCGAGCACGGCCGTGGGCGGCAGGCCGGCGGTGCCGAGCACGGAGGCGACGGCGAGGCTCGCGCACAGCACGACGGCGAGCACGATCGCGAGGGCGACCGTGCCCGTCCTGCCGGCTGCGCGCATCCGCTCAGCCCTGCAGCTGCGCGACGATGCTCTCGACGGCCTCGACGTTGCGCACGCCGCCCTCGCCCGCGGCGAAGGGCACGATCGCGTAGCGCTGCTCGCGCACAGCGGTGAGCTGGGCGAGCGCGGGGTCGGCCTCGAGCGCGGAGATCTTGTCGGCCGCGGTGTTCCAGGTCGCGTCGACGAGCACGATGACGTCGGGGTCGGCGGCGGCGATCGCCTCCCAGCCGAGCGGGCTCCAGGTGGCGTCGACGTCGGCGGCGATGTTCGTGAGGCCGGCGGCGTCGAGCATCATCTGCGGGGCGCCGATGCCGGCGCCGACGTAGGGCGTGTCGGCGCCCGACGACCACCAGAGCGCGGTGAGGTCGCCGTCCAGCGGCTCGATCTCGGCGAGCCGCTCCTGCTGGCCGAGCACGAGACCCTCGGCCGCGGCCTCGGCGCCGAGCAGGCTGCCGGCCTCGCGGATCTGGTCGAAGAGCACCTCGAAGGTGAGCGGGTCGGGCTGGTAGCCGGGCTCCTGGCAGGCGGAGGGGGCCACGTAGGTGGCCACGCCGAGGCCGGCGAGCTCGGTGCGCTCGCCCGCGCCGTCGGCGCTGAAGTTCGACTCCCAGCCGCCGAAGACGAGGTCCGGGCGCAGCTCGAGCACGCTCTCCTGGTTCGGCACGTTGGCCGAGAGCACCGGCGGCTCCGCGCCGGCGAGCGCCTCGGGCAGCGGGCCGTCGGCGAAGGCGGTGCCGACGAGGCGGTCGCCGAGGCCGAGGCTCAGCACGAGCTCCGTGGCGGTCGACTTGATCGTGACGATGCGCTCGGGCGGTGCGTCGAGGCTCACCTCGGTGCCGCAGTTGTCGAGGCTGACGGCCTCGGCGCTCGCGACGGGCGCCTCGGCGTCGGCGTCGACGGCGGCGGAGCAGCCGGCGAGCAGCAGCACGGCTGCGGCGGCGGCGAGCGGGGGGAGCAGGAGCTGGCGTGCGGGCATGGCGGGACCTCGCTGGAACGGTCGGGGCGGATGACGGTTCGCGAGCACGGTGGGCTGCGGGCTCCCAGCGCGGCAGATCGGCCGCGCGTGCGCTCCGAGGTGCCGGGGAGCGGGGATCGCATCAGCCTAGGGCACCGCCGCGGCGGCGAGCAGCGCGCCGATCTCCTCGAATCCCTCGCGCAGTGCGCCGAGGCTCACCCGCACGAAGGCGCCGCGATCCGGCGCACCGGTGGCCTGGAAGGGCGTGCCCGCGGCCACGCGGATGCCGCTCGCCGCCAGGCGCACGATCGCGGCGCGCTCGTCCGCGACGGGGAGCCAGGCGTTGATGCCGTCGCCCGCATCCGCTCGTCCGCCCGCCGCCCGCACCGCGGCGGCCAGCGCCGTCTGCCGTCGCGCGTACTCCTCGCGCGCGCCCTGCACGTGCTCGACGGCGTCGTCGTCGGTGAGCAGGTGGTGCAGCATCGTCTGGGTCATGCGGCTGGTCCAGCCCGGGCCGAGGATGCGCCGCGCCACGATCGCGTCGACGAGCCGGGCCGGTCCGCCGAGGGCGGCGATGCGCAGGTCGGGCCCGTGCGACTTCGAGAAGCTGCGCAGGTGCACGACCCGCTCGGGCAGCCAGGCGGCGAGGGTGACGTCGGGCGCGTGCGCGATGGCGCCGGAGTGGTCGTCCTCGATGATGATCGTGGCCTCGGCGTGCCGGGACTGCCGGATCACCCGGGCGAGCTCGGCGGCCCGCTCCGCCGTCATCGACACCCCTGTCGGGTTGTGCGCCCGCGGCTGCAGCACGATCGCCACGGGGGAGCGCAGCAGCGCGGCGGCGAGCAGGTCGGGGCGCAGGCCCTGCTCGTCGAGCGGAACGGGCACCCGCTCGGCGCCGACGGCGTCGAGCAGGTCGAGCACGGGCGGGAACCCCGGGTCCTCGACCACGACGCGGTCGCCGTAGCGCAGCAGCAGGTCGAGGGTGCGCGAGATGCCGTCGAGCGCGCCGTCGAGCACGGTGACCGACTCGACGGGCGCCGGCCAGGTGGCCCGCAGCAGCGCCTCGAGCTCGGGGATGACGGGGCGGTCGAGGTAGCTCGCCGTGGCGGCGCCGCTCGAGAGCCGGGCGAGCGCGGGGCCGAGGGGCGGCAGCAGCAGCGGATCGGGGGTGCCGGTTGAGAGGTCGAGCCGGGTCGCGCCGACCTGCCGGGCGAGCGGGCGGAAGCGCGGCGGCAGCCACTGCCGGTCGCCGGCGCGCACGAAGCTGCCGCTGCGGCCCCGCGAGACGATGAGCCCCACGCCGGCGAGCGACTGCCAGGCGCCGCTGACCGTGGCTGGGCTCACGCCGAGCTCGGTGGCGAGCTCGCGCACGGTGGGCAGCCGGTCGCCCGGCGCCAGCTCGCCCGCGTTGATGAGCCGGGCGATGCCCGCGGCGATGCCGTGCGGCGTGCGCTCCTCCGCTGCGGCCGCCACGACGGCGGCGATCGATCGCCCCACCTTTTACCCCCGCGTCATCGTGAGAAACCGCCGCGAAATGTTCAGCCTCGAAGATAACAAAACGGCGGAGCAGCCGGAGACCCGAACGGACGAAGGGCGACCATGACCGTAGTGCGCGCAGCCATCACCCAGACCACCTGGACCGGCGACAAGGAGTCCATGCTGGCCAAGCACGAGGGCTTCGCCCGCGAGGCGGCCGCGCAGGGGGCGCAGGTCATCTGCTTCCAGGAGCTGTTCTACGGCCCCTACTTCGGCATCACGCAGGAGAAGAAGTACTACGACTACGCCGAGCCGGCCGACGGCCCGATCGTGCAGCGCTTCGCCGCGCTCGCGAAGGAGCTGAACCTGGTGATGGTGCTGCCGATCTACGAGGAGCAGCAGACCGGCGTGTACTACAACACCGCCGTCGTGGTCGATGCGGACGGCACGATCCTCGGCTCGTACCGCAAGCACCACATCCCGCACGTCGAGAAGTTCTGGGAGAAGTTCTACTTCCGCCCGGGCAACCTCGGCTACCCGGTCTTCGACACCGCCGTCGGCAAGGTCGGCGTCATCATCTGCTACGACCGGCACTTCCCGGAGGCGTGGCGCGAGCTGGGCCTGAACGGCGCCCACCTCGCCTTCAACCCCAACGCCACCAAGCCCGGCCTCTCCAACCGGCTCTGGGAGGTCGAGGGCCCCGCCGCCGCCGTGGCCAACGGCTACTTCGTGCTGCAGCCGAACCGCGTCGCCCGCGAGGACAACGAGTACGGCGACGAGGCCGTCGACTTCTACGGCACGAGCCAGATCATCGACCCCCGCGGCAACTTCGTGGGCGAGCGCGGCTCGAGCAGCGACGAGGAGCTGCTCATCCGCGACCTCGAGATGGGCCTGGTCCGCGAGATGCGCGACGACTGGCAGTTCTACCGCGACCGCCGGCCCGACAGCTACGGCGAGATCACGGCGCCGTAAGGGGCGGACGGATGAAGACGCTCATCATCAACGGCACCGTCGTCAGCGCGACCGGCCGGTCGCAGGCCGACGTGCTCATCGACGGCGAGACCATCGCCGCCGTGCTCGCGCCCGGCAGCGTGCTGCTCGGTCACGACCTCGCCGCATCCGTCGACCGCGTCATCGACGCACGGGGCAAGTACGTGATCCCCGGCGGCATCGACGCGCACACCCACATGGAGCTGCCCTTCGGCGGCACGGCCGCGAGCGACACCTTCGAGACCGGCACCCGCGCCGCGGCGTGGGGCGGCACGACGAGCATCATCGACTTCGCGGTGCAGAGGACCGGTGAGCGGGTGCAGGACGGGCTCGCCGCCTGGCACGAGAAGGCGGCCGGCGAGTGCGCGGTCGACTACGGCTTCCACCAGATCATCGGCGGCGTCGACGACGCCTCGCTCGCCGCGATGGACTCCCTGGTCGACGAGGGCATCACGAGCTTCAAGCTCTTCATGGCCTACCCGGGCGTCTTCTACTCGGACGACGCGCAGATCCTCAAGGCCATGCAGAAGTCCGCCGACACCGGGCTGCTCACGATGATGCACGCGGAGAACGGCCCGGCCATCGACGTGCTGGCCGAGCAGCTCGCGAAGCAGGCCAAGACGAGCCCGTACTTCCACGGCGTGGCCCGGGCCTGGCAGCTCGAGGAGGAGGCGACCCACCGCGCGATCATGCTCGGCAACCTCACCGGCGCCCCGCTCTACGTCGTGCACGTCAGCGCCAAGCAGGCCGTCGAGCAGCTCGCCTGGGCGCGCGACAACGGGCAGAACGTCTTCGGCGAGACCTGCCCGCAGTACCTCTACCTGTCGCTCGAAGACCAGCTCGGCGCGGTCAGCGAGGAGTGGGGCGAGTTCGAGGGGGCCAAGTGGGTCTGCTCGACGCCGCTGCGCTCGAAGCACGAGGGCCACCAGCACCACATGTGGCAGGCGCTGCGCACGAACGACATCCAGATGGTCTCCACCGACCACTGCCCGTTCTGCATGAAGGGCCAGAAGGAGCTCGGGGCGAACGACTTCCGTGCCATCCCGAACGGCATCGGCAGCGTCGAGCACCGCATGGACCTCATGTACCAGGGCGTCGTCACGGGTCAGATCAGCCTCGAGCGCTGGGTGGAGCTGACCAGCACCACCCCGGCGCGCATGTTCGGGCTCTACGGGCGCAAGGGCGTCATCCAGCCCGGCGCCGACGGCGACGTCGTGATCTACGACCCGAACGGCCGCACCACGATCAGCGCCGCGACGCACCACATGAACATGGACCACTCCGCGTGGGAGGGCTTCCAGATCGACGGCCACGTCGACACCGTCATCTCCCGCGGCAAGGTGCTCGTCGACGACGGCGCCTACCTCGGCCGCAAGGGCGACGGCCGCTACCTCAAGCGCGGCCTGAGCCAGTACCTGATCTGAGAGGCGACCACAGCATGGATTTCGGAGCAGTCCTCCAGACCGACCCGCCCGCCAGCCGCACCATCGCGCTCGCCAAGCTCGCCGAGCAGCACGGCTTCAGCCACGTGTGGACCTTCGACTCGCACCTGCTCTGGCAGGAGCCCTACGTCGTGCACAGCGCGATCCTCGCGGAGACCCGCAGGATCACGGTCGGCCCCTTCGTCACGAACCCGGCGACGCGGGACTGGACGGTCACCGCATCCGTCTACGCGACGCTCAACCAGATGTACGGCAACCGCACCATCTGCGGCATCGGCCGCGGCGACAGCGCGGTGCGCACCCTGGGCGGCAAGCCGACGACGCTGCGCGACCTGCGGGAGTCGATCCACGTCATCCGCGAGCTCGCGAACTCGCGCAGCGTCGAGCACCACGGCACCACCATCCGCTTCCCCTGGTCCACGGGCAGCGAGCTCGACGTGTGGGTCGCCGCCTACGGTCCGCTCGCGCTCAAGCTCGCCGGCGAGGTGGGCGACGGCTTCATCCTGCAGCTCGCCGACCTCGACATCGCGAAGTGGATGATCGAGACCGTGCGCACCGCGGCGTCGAACGCCGGGCGCGATCCGATGAGCGTCAAGATCTGCGTCGCGGCGCCCATGTACATCGGCACGGATCGCGAGCACATGCGCGCGCAGACCCGCTGGTTCGGCGGCATGGTCGGCAACCACGTGGCCGACATCGTCGCCAAGTACGGCAGCGGCGGCGCCGTGCCCCAGGCGCTCACCGACTACATCGCCGGCCGCGAGGGCTACGACTACAACTCGCACGGCAAGGCCGGCAACGACCACGTCGACTTCGTGCCGGACGAGATCGTCGACCGCTTCTGCGTGCTCGGCACCGCCGAGGAGCACATCGAGAAGCTGCGCGCCCTCGAGGCGCTCGGCGTCGACCAGTTCGCCGGCTACCTGCAGCACGACAGCAAGGAGGAGACCCTCCGCGTCTACGGCGAGACGGTCATCCCGGCGCTGCGCAGCACGGTGACGGCGACGTCGTGAGGCGCTGGCGCGCGGCGGGATGGGGCGCCGTCGGCATCCTCGTCCTCGCCGCGGCCTGGGAGCTCTACAAGCTGCTCGGCCCGGCGCAGGGGCTCGTCGTGGGCGCGGAGGGCTCCGAGTTCCTGCTGCTGCCGCGCACGCACGACCGCGCGATGCCGCACCTCTGGGAGATGGGAGCGCGCCTGCTCGCCCCGACGAGCGGCGGCGACACCCCGCCGCTGATCGTCACCGTCGCCGGCGCCGCGGTCACCACGCTCGGCACGGCCGCGGTCGGCTGGCTGCTCGGCGTGCTCGTCGGGGGTCTGCTGGCCATGCTCATGCAGCGCTCCCGGCTCGCCGAGCTGGGCCTGCTGCCCTGGATCGTCGTCAGCCAGACCGTGCCGCTCATCGCCTTCGCCCCGGTGGTCAACAGCATCGGCACGCAGCTCGAGCGCGGCGGCGGCGTCTGGCCGCAGTGGTTCTCGGTCGCGGTCATCGCCTCCTACCTGGCCTTCTTCCCGGTGGCCATCGGCCTGCTGCAGGGGCTCCGCTCGCCGGATGCGATCCACCGCGACCTCATGCGCAGCTACGCCGCCGGCTACTGGCAGACCCTCATCCGCCTGCGCCTGCCCGCCGCCGTGCCGCACCTGCTGCCGGCGCTGCGCCTCGCGGCGGCGAACGCCGTGCTCGGCGCCGTCGTCGCCGAGGTGTCGATCGGGCTGCGCGGCGGCATCGGGCGCATGCTCATCCAGCTCGCCGGGCAGGCGTCGAGCGACCCCGCGGCCCCCTGGGGGCCGACCTTCGGCGCGATCGCCCTCGGGCTCGTCGCCGCCGGCTCCGTGGCGCTCCTGGCGCTGGGGCTCAAGAACTACCGCAGAGGCGAGGAGACGGTCTGATGGAGCACGGACGAGCGGATGCGGTGCACGCGGTCGAGGCGAGCGGCGTCGGCAAGGTCTTCGCCGGCCGCGCCGGCGAGGTCGTGGCGCTCACCGACGTGGACCTCACGGTGCGGGCGGGCGAGTTCGTCTCGCTCATCGGCCCCTCCGGCTGCGGCAAGTCGACCCTGCTGCGACTCATCGCCGACCTCGACGGCGCCTCGAGCGGCGCCCTGACCGTGTTCGGCAAGCCCGCCCACCAGGCGCGGCTCGACCAGGACTACGGCATCGCCTTCCAGCAGGCGGGGCTCCTGCCCTGGCGCACCGTGGCCGAGAACATCGCGCTGCCCCTCGAGCTGCACCGGGTGGGCAGGGAGCAGCGCCGGGCGCGGGTGGCGGAGCTCGCCGAGCTCGTGCACCTCGGCGACTTCGTCGACCGCCACCCCGATCAGCTCTCCGGCGGCATGCAGCAGCGGGTGGCCATCGCCCGGGCGCTCGCGGCGAGCCCGAAGCTGCTGCTCATGGACGAGCCCTTCGGCGCGCTCGACGAGATGACCCGCGAGTACCTGCAGTCCGAGCTCACCCGCATCGCGGCCGAGACGGGCGCCGCCGTCGTCTTCGTCACCCACTCCATCCCCGAGGCGGTGTTCCTCTCCGACCGCGTGGTCGTCATGAGCCCGCGGCCGGGGCGGATCACCGACATCGTCGAGATGCCCTTCGCGGGGGAGCGCGACGAGGCGCTGCGCGAGTCGCCCGCCTACTTCGAGCGCGTCACCGCGGTGCGCGAGGCCCTGCACGGCGCCCCGGTCGAGCGGGCGAACGAACGATGAGCGCCGTGACGGCGGGAGCCCGGGACGGATGGCTGCGGGTCGCCGCGCCCGTCGCCGTCGGCGTGCTCGGCCTGCTGCTCTGGATCCTCGTCGTCGACGTGCTCGAGGCGGCGCCCCGCATGCTGCCCAGCCCGACCGCGATCGCCGAGGAGCTGGTGCTGCGCAGCGGCATCATCGCGGAGGACATGGCGGTGACCGCCACGAACGCCCTGCTGGGGCTCGGCGTCGGAGCCGTCGCCGCGCTGGTGCTCGCCGGCCTCGCGGTGGCCTCGCGACCCGTGGACGGCATGCTCGCGCCCATCGTCGCCGCGATCGCGGTCGTGCCGATCGTGGCGGTCACCCCCATCCTCAACACCATGTTCGGGGCGTCGAGCCAGTTCGGCCGCGTCGCGGTCGCGGCGCTCGCCGCCTTCGTGCCGATCTTCGTGAACGTGCTGCGGGGCCTCCGCCAGACCCGGCCCGTGCACCGCGACCTGCTGCGCGCCTCGGCCGCGACCGGCTGGCAGCGCTTCCGCGTGCTGACCCTGCCGACGGCGCTGCCGTACCTGACCACCGGACTCCGCATCGCCGGCTCGCTCGCGGTCATCTCGGCGCTCGTCGCCGAGTACTTCGGCGGCCCGGCCGACGGCATCGGCACGGCCATCGCCACCTACGCGAAGTCCGGTCGGGCCTCCCTCGCCTGGGCCTACGTGGCCGGCGGCATCGCCATCGGGCTCCTGTTCTTCCTCGTCACGGCGCTGCTGGAGCGGCTCGCGACGAGGCGCTCGCCGCAGTGAGCGGCGGGCAGCGCACCGACTGCACCACCCCGGCACCACCCGACGGAAGGAACAGCATGAGTCACAGCATCCGACGCGGCCTCGCGGTCGCGTCAGCCCTCACCGCCACGATCGCCCTCGCCGCCTGCTCGAGCGGCGGCGAGGCGGCCACCGAGGCCGACGGCGACTTCGAACCGCTCACCGACATCACCCTGCAGCTGCAGTGGCTGCCCCAGGCGCAGTTCGCCGGCTACTACGTCGCCCTCGAGCAGGGCTACTTCGAGGAGGAGGGCTTCGAGAACGTCGACATCGTCCCCTCCGGCGGCGACATCGTGCCGCAGGACGCGCTCGTCGCCGGCGACGCCGACTTCGCCGTGGCCTGGGTGCCGAAGGTGCTCGGCACGATGGAGGCGAGCGGCGTCGAGCTCACCGACATCGCGCAGGTCTACCAGGCCTCCGGCACCCTGCAGGTCTCCTGGGCGGACAGCGGCATCGAGAGCGTCGCCGACTTCGAGGGTCAGCGCATCGGCTCCTGGGGCTTCGGCAATGAGTGGGAGATCTTCGCGGCCATGGCCGACGAGGGCCTCGACTCGACGACGACCTCGATCGTCACGCAGGACTTCAGCATGAACGCGCTGCTCGACGGCGACGTCGACGCGGCGCAGGCCATGACCTACAACGAGTGGGCGCAGGTGCTCGAGACGGTCGACCCGGAGACGGGCGAGCTCTACACCGAGGACGACTTCAACGTGATCTCCTACGAGGACACCGCGGGCGCCATGCTGCAGGACGCGCTGTGGGCCGACACCGAGCGCCTGGAGAGCGACCCGGCCTACGCCGACGCCGCCGTGCGCTTCCTCAAGGCCGTCACGAAGGGCTGGGTCTTCGCCCGCGACAACCCCGAGGAGGCCGCCACGATCGTCTACGACATCGCCGTGAACGCCGAGGCCGCCTTCCCGGTCGGACCGACCCACCAGCTCTGGCAGATGAACGAGGTCAACAAGCTCATCTGGACGGGCGGCGAGTTCGGCGTCGTCGACTCGGAGGCGTGGGACGCGACCGTCGCCGGCGCGCTCACCGCGCTCAACCAGGACGGCCTCGAGCTCATCACCGGCGAACCCGCCGACTCGGCGTACTCGAACGAGTACATCGAGGCGGCGCTCGCCGAGCTCGCCGACGAGGGCGTGGTCGTCGACGGCGCCTACACCCCGATCGACGTGACCCTCACCGAGGGCGGCCAGTAGGCCGCCGTGCCGGGCGGGGAGCGATCCCCGCCCGGCGCAACCCCCTCCCTCCGCTCGCGAACAGGAGCCCGTCATGACCAGCACCCGCGACCTCGACCGCGCGCACGTCTTCCACTCCTGGTCGGCCCAGGGCGCCCTCGATCCGCTCGTGATCGACCGCGCCGAGGGCAGCACGGTCTGGGACGAGGCGGGCCGGCGCTACCTCGACTTCTCGAGCCAGCTCGTCAACGTCAACATCGGCCACCAGCACCCGCGGGTCGTCGCCGGCATCGTCGAGCAGGCGCGGGCGATGACGACCATGGCGCCGCAGCACGCCGTGCGCGTGCGCGGCGAGGCCGCGGCCCGGGTGCTCGAGCGCGCCGGCGACGGCTTCGCGAAGGTCTTCTTCACGAACGGGGGAGCGGATGCGAACGAGAACGCCATCCGCATGGCCCGCCTGCGCACCGGCCGGCACAAGGTGCTCTCGACCTACCGCTCGTACCACGGCAACACCGGCGCGGCCATCGTCGCGACCGGCGACTGGCGCCGCATGCCGAACGAGTACGCGACCGGCCACGCGCACTTCTTCGGCCCCTTCGCCTACCGCAGCGAGTTCTGGTCGTCGAGCGTCGAGGAGGAGGGCGAGCGCGCCCTGCACCACCTCGAGCGGGTGATCGTCTCGGAGGGGCCGGGCACGATCGCCGCGATCCTGCTCGAGACCGTGCCGGGCACGGCCGGCGTGCTCGTGCCGCCGCCCGGCTACCTGGCCGGCGTGCGCGCGCTCTGCGACCGACACGGCATCCTGCTGATCCTCGACGAGGTCATGGCCGGCTTCGGCCGCACGGGGGAGTGGTTCGCCTTCCACGCCGAGGGCGTCGTGCCCGACCTCGTCACCTTCGCCAAGGGGGTCAACTCCGGCTACGTGCCGGTGGGCGGGGTGCTCGTCTCGCCCGGGGTGCTCGCCGCCTTCGACGAGCGGGTCTTCCCGGGCGGTCTCACCTACTCGGGGCATCCGCTCGCGATGGGATCGATCGTGGCCTCGATCGACGCGATGGCGGATGAGGGCGTCGTCGAGCACGCGGCCGCCATCGGCCGCGAGGCGCTCGGCCCGGGTCTCGCCGCCCTCGCCGGCCGGCACGCCGCGGTGGGGGAGGTGCGCGGGCGGGGCGTGTTCTGGGCCCTCGACCTCGTGGCCGACCCCGCCACGCGGGAGCCGCTCGGTGCGCCCGCCGTGGCGCGGCTCAAGGGCGAGCTGCTCGACCGCGGCCTGCTGCCGCTGACCGCCGACAACCGGCTGCACGTCGTGCCGCCCTGCGTGGTCACCGAGGCGGAGGTCGCGGAGGGGCTGGCGATCATCGACGCGGCGCTCGCCGCGGTCGCGGGTTGAGCGGTCGCGGTTCGCCGAGGGCGAGCAGCGGTCGCGGCGCGGCCGTCGCCGCGTAGGATCGCTGCGTGTCCAGCAGCGCCTCCCCCTACCTCGTCCGCGTCCACGACCTCATCCGCCGTCCCGGTGAGAGCCGCGAGCTCGAGCTCGAGTTCCCGGCGCCCGCGCGCCTCGGCGAGGCGCTCATCGCCGTCGAGGAGGGCTCGACCGTCGAGATCGAGGGCCGCCTCGACAGCATCCACGAGGGCGTGCTCGTCGCCGCCCGCGCCCGCGCGACCGCCGTGGGCGAGTGCGGCCGCTGCCTCGGCCCGGTCGAGAAGACCATCGACGTCGATGTGACCGACCTCTTCGCGTACCCGAGCGAGGAGGAGTTCGACTTCCACATCCACGAGGAGCAGATCGACCTCGAGGAGCTCGTGCGCGACGCGATCGTGCTCGCGCTGCCGTTCCAGCCGGTCTGCCGCTTCGACTGCCCCGGCCTCGACCCCGAGACCGGCGCCCGTCTCGAGGACCACCCGGAGCTCACCCCGCGCGAGGCGCTCGACCCGCGCTGGGGCGCCCTCGCCGGCTTCCAGGCGGAGTCCGACGAGCCCTCCGAGGGCGGGCCCGCGACGCGCTGACGACGCGGAGTCGACGCCGCGCCGCTTTTCGACTATCCTTGCAAGGTCCGTCGGTCGCCGGCGTCTACCTCCACGTGGATCGCCGAATCTCGGCCGGCGGGCATCACAGGCTTCTTCGGCCGAACCCCACCGCAGCGACAGTCCCAGACTTCCTGCGCGCGGTCGGACCGGAGTTCAGAGGTCGTCTCGTACGACGTAGAGAGAAGAGAGAACCATGGCTGTTCCGAAGCGGAAGATGTCGCGCGCCAACACCCACGCCCGCCGCTCGCAGTGGAAGGCCGTCGCGCCCAAGCTCGTCAAGACCATCGAGAACGGCAAGGTCGTCTACAGCCTGCCGCACCGTGCGAAGGTCGTCGAGGACGCCGCCGGCACCCCCCTGTACCTGGAGTACAAGGGCCGCAAGGTCGCCGACATCTGATTTGGCTCCCTCCACGCGAGGAAGCGAGCGGCCCGTGAGCGGTGAACCCACCGCCCGGGCCGCTCTGCTGCGCGCGCTCGGCATCGATCTCGAGCCCGCGCTGCTGGAGCAGGCGCTCACGCACCGCTCCTTCGCCTACGAGCACGGCGGCATCCCCGACAACGAGCGGCTCGAGTTCCTCGGCGACTCGGTGCTCGGCCTCGCCGTCACCGAGCGCCTCTACGGCGACCACCCCGACCTCGACGAGGGCGAGCTGGCCAAGCGACGTGCGAGCCTCGTGAGCTCGGTGGCCCTGGCCGAGGTCGCTCGCGGCATCGGCCTCGGCGAGCACCTGCGGCTCGGCCGCGGCGAGGAGCTCACCGGCGGCCGCGACAAGTCCTCCCTGCTCGCCGACACGGTCGAGGCGATCATCGGGGCGACCTACCTGAACCTTGGCGGCGACGCCGCCACCGAGCTCGTGCTGCGCCTCGTGCGGCCGCTCATGGCCGACGCCGACCGCTTCGGCGTGGCGATGGACCCGAAGACGGCCCTGCAGGAGCTCGCGGCCAAGCTCGGCCGCCCCGCCCCGCACTACGCCGTCGAGGGCACCGGCCCCGACCACGCCCGCGTCTTCACCGCCACCGTGCTGCTCGGCGACGACGCCATCGCCACCGGCTCGGGCACCAGCAAGAAAGCGGCCGAGGTCGCCGCGGCGCTCGACGCCTGCGCGCTGCTCGGCCCCGCCGCCGAGTAGCCCCGCCGTGCCGGAGCTGCCCGAGGTCGAGGTTGTGCGCGCGGGCCTCGAGCCCGCCGTCACCGGCGCCCGCATCGCCGAGGTGCGCGTGCTCGAGACGCGCTCGCTGCGCCGGCACTCCGGCCCGTCCGAGGACTTCGTGGCCCGCCTCAGCGGCCGGCACCTGACCGGCGCGGTCCGCCGCGGCAAGTTCCTGTGGTTCCCGATTGCGGTCCCCGTCCCTCCGACGATCCCCGCAGCGGATGCGGACGCGCAGCCCGCCCCCGAGGAGGCGCTCGTCGCGCACCTCGGCATGAGCGGCCAGATGCTGCTGCGCGCGCCGGACGCACCGGCCGAGCGGCTCACCCGCGCCCAGCTGCTGCTCGAGCACCCGGCGCACGGTCCGCTGCGCCTCGACTTCGTCGACCAGCGCATCTTCGGCTCGCTCGCCATCGACGACCTGCTCGTCACCCGCGACGGCCTGCCCGCGGGCTTCGCGGGCGCAGCGCCCTCCGCGCCGGGCGACGACCGCATCCCCACCGCCGTCGCGCACATCGCTCGCGATCCGCTCGATCCGAGCCTCGACGAGGCGGCCGCCCTCGTCGCGCTGCGCCGCGGCTCGAGCGCGATCAAGCGGGTGCTGCTCGACCAGGAGCGCCTCAGCGGCATCGGCAACATCTACGCCGACGAGTCGCTCTGGGCCGCGCGCCTGCACCCCGAGCAGCCCGCCTCGACCGTCAGCGCCCGCAAGGCCCGCGAACTGCTCGAGGCGGTCCGCTCGGTGCTGCGCAAGGCCCTGGCCGAGGGCGGCACGAGCTTCGACGCGCAGTACGTCAACGTCAACGGGCAGAGCGGCTACTTCTCGCACTCGCTCAACGCCTACGGGCAGCACGGCAAGGCGTGCCCGCGCTGCGGCGGCGCCATCATCCGCGAGCAGTTCATGAACCGCAGCTCGCACTACTGCCCCCGCTGCCAGAAGCTGCGGTGAGCGCGGCGCCCCGGCGGATCCGCGGCGTTCCGGTAGCGTGAAGCGGATCACCCGGCGTATGCACAGGAAGGCGGTGCGGTGCATCTCAAGAGCTTGACGCTCAAGGGCTTCAAGTCCTTCGCGCAGCCCACCACCTTCGCCTTCGAGCCCGGCGTCACCTGCGTCGTGGGGCCGAACGGCTCCGGCAAATCGAACGTCGTGGACGGCCTCGCCTGGGTCATGGGCGAGCAGGGCGCCAAGACGCTGCGCGGCGGCAAGATGGAGGACGTCATCTTCGCGGGCACCTCCTCCCGCGGCCCGCTCGGCCGCGCCGAGGTCACCCTCACCATCGACAACGCCGACGGCGCGCTGCCCATCGAGTACAGCGAGGTCACGATCCGCCGCACGCTGTTCCGCAACGGCGGCAGCGAGTACGCGATCAACGGTGAGACCTGCCGGCTGCTCGACGTGCAGGAGCTGCTGAGCGACTCGGGCCTCGGCCGCGAGATGCACGTCATCGTCGGCCAGGGCCAGCTCGACGGCGTGCTGCAGGCCACCCCGGAGGAGCGCCGCGGCTTCATCGAGGAGGCCGCCGGGATCCTCAAGCACCGTCGCCGCAAGGAGAAGACGGTGCGCAAGCTCGAGGCGATGCAGAGCAACTTCACGCGCCTCAACGATCTCGCCGGCGAGCTGCGGCGTCAGCTCAAGCCGCTCGGCCAGCAGGCCGAGATCGCCCGCGAGGCGGCCTCCATCGCCGCGATCGTGCGCGACGCCCGCGCCCGGCTGCTGGCCGACGAGGTCGTCGAGCTGCGCCGCGCCCTCGACGTCTTCACGCGCGACGACAGCGAGCGCCGCAGCGAGCGCATCGTGCTGCAGGAGCAGCTCGACCGGCACAAGCTGCGCGAGCAGCGGCTCGAGCAGGCCATGGTCGGCGACGAGGTCGACGAGGCCCGTCGCGTCGCCTTCGGGCTCGAGAGCGCCCAGGAGCGCCTGCGCGGCCTGCACACCCTTGCCAACCAGCGCCTGGCGCTGCTGGGCTCGCAGGCGGAGTCGCCGGATGCGGGCGTCTCCGTCACGCAGGACGCGATCGACGCCGAGCGGGCCGAGATCGCGATCATCGAGGAGACGATCGACGACGCCGAGCGCCGCCTCCGCGAGGCGCAGGCCGGCACGCTGCGCGCGCGCAGCGCCCTCGACGCGCTCGACGAGCAGATCAGCGCCCAGAGCGCCCTCGTCTCGCAGCACGACCTCGAGCTCTCGAAGCGCTCGGGCCAGGCCGACACCGCGGCCAGCCGCCTCGCCGCCGTGCGCGGCGAGGTGCTGCGCCAGCGGAACGCCCTCGAGGCCGCGCAGCTGCGCCACGGGACCGCCGAGCGCGAGTTCGAGCAGCTCGAGGTGCAGACGGCCCCCGAGGAGGCCGGCGACCTCGACCAGGCCTACCAGGCGGCGCAGGCCGCGGTCGCCGAGGCCGAGTCGCGCACGGCGGAGCTGCGCGAGCGGCTGCACGAGCTGGAGCGCGAGCGCGACGCCCTCGAGTCCCGCCGCAGCGCGCTCTCCCTGGCGCTCGGCGCGAAGGACGGGTCGAAGGACCTGCTCACCGCCGGGCTGCCGGGCATCCGGGGGCTCGTCGCCGAGCACGTGCAGGTGCGGCCCGGCTTCGAGGCCGCGATCGCCGCCGCGCTCGGCACGCTCGCCGACGCGGTGCTCGCCGAGGACCAGGCCGCCGCCGTCGCGGCCGTCGAGCGGGCGGGGGAGCAGGACTGGGGCCGGCTCGAGCTGGTGCTCGCCGCGACCGGGCGCGACCGCCCCGCGGGGCCTGCGCTGCCGGCCGGGGCGACCGCCGCATCCGACGTCGTCACCGCGCCGGAGGGGGTGCTCGGCATCCTGGCCCGCACCGTCGTCGCCGACGATCTCGCCGCCGCCCGCGCGGCCTGGCCGCACCTGCCCGCCGGTGAGGGCTGGACGATCATCACCCGTGCCGGCGACGTGCTCACCGAGTACGTGCTGCGCGGCGGCAGCGGCGCCGAGCGCAGCCGCCTCGAGCTCGTCGCCGAGCGCGACGCGGCGGCCGCAGGTCTCGACGCCGTGCTCGGGCAGCTGCTCCGCGCCGAGGAGGAGCTCGAGCAGCAGCGCGCGGTCACCCGCGCGGCGAAGGAGCGCTCGTCGAGCGCCTACGTCGAGCTGCGCGAGTTCGACGCGCAGCTCGCGGCGCACAGCCAGCAGCTCAGCCACGGCCGTGCCCGGCTCGAGGCCGCGCTGGCCGAGGCCGACCGATTGGGGCGCTCCCTGGCGCTGGCCGACGAGCAGGTCGCCGAGGCGGAGGCCGCCCATGAGCGGGCGAAGCACGAGCTCGACACGCTGCGCGCCGCGCCGCGCCCCATCCTCGACGTCTCCGAGCGCGACGGCCTCTCCGCCGAGCTCGAGCAGGCGCGCGAGGGCGAGGTGGAGGCGCGGCTGCAGCTCGAGACCGCGCGCGAGCGCGCCCGCGCCCAGCAGGCGCGCGTCGAGCAGCTGATCCAGCAGCGTGCCGCCGAGCGCGCCGCCGCCGAGGAGGCCGCGCGCCGCGCCGTCATCCGACGCCAGCAGCTGCAGGCCGCCGAGCGCGTGGTGGCGGCGCTACCCGCCGTGCTCGAGGCCGTCGACCGCAGCGTCACCGAGGCCCGGGTGGCCCTGGCCACCCGCGAGACCGAGCGCTCGGCCCGCAACCAGGAGCTGCAGGCGCTGCGCCGCGAGGAGTCCGGGCTGCGCGAGCGCCTCGCCGCGGTGCAGGAGAGCGTGCACGGCCTGGAGCTGCAGATCTACGAGCGCAAACTGCAGCTCTCGTCGCTGCTCGAGCGCGCCGGCAGCGAGCTGGGACTGGTCGAGCAGGTGCTCGTGGCCGAGTACGGGCCCGAGCAGCTCGTGCCCGACGACCAGGAGCTCGGCGAGAGCGCCGAGGCGGCCGCCCAGGCGCAGGCCCGCCAGCGCGCCGAGCGGGCGCTCGCGCAGGACGACGAGCAGCAGCCGGCCGAGCAGACCGAGCGCGCCGAGGAGTCCGAACCGGAGCCCTGGACCATCCAGCCCGAGCCCACCCGCTCCGTCGGCATCCCCTTCGTCCGCGAGCAGCAGCGCGCGCGCCTGCGCGAGGCGGAGCGCAAGCTCGCCCGCCTCGGCCGCGTGAACCCCCTCGCGCTCGAGGAGTTCGCCGCGCTCGAGCAGCGCCACACCTTCCTCACCGAGCAGCTCACCGACCTCGTCAACACCCGCAAGGACCTGATGACGATCATCGAGGAGCTGGACGAGCGGATGCGCACCGTCTTCGAGAGCGCCTTCGCCGACACGCAGGCCGCCTTCGACCGCGTCTTCCCCATCCTCTTCCCCGGCGGCACCGGCAGCCTGCAGCTGACGAACCCCGACGACCTGCTGCTCACCGGCATCGAGGTCTCGGTGCGCCCCGCGGGCAAGAAGATCGAGCGCCTCTCGCTGCTCTCCGGCGGCGAGCGCTCGCTCGCGGCGGTGGCGCTCATGGTGTCGATCTTCAAGGCCCGCCCCAGCCCGTTCTACATCATGGACGAGGTCGAGGCCGCGCTCGACGACGCCAACCTGGGCCGCCTGCTCGCGATCTTCGAGGACCTCCGCACGAGCTCGCAGCTCATCGTCATCACACACCAGAAGCGCACGATGGAGATCGCGGATGCGCTCTACGGCGTCTCCATGCGCCAGGACGGCGTGAGCGCGGTCGTGGGCCAGCGCGTCGAGGGCCGCTCGACCGTCGAGGTTGCGGCCGAGGGCGTCACGACGGGCGCCGTCACCGTCTGAGACCTCACCGCGGCCGTCGTCGCGGAGTGAGGCGGATGTTCCGAGCCGGCAACAGCATCCGCCATCGTCGGAAACGCGGTACCGCGATGCTGACGGGGAAGCTCCAGCAACCCCGTCCATCCGCTCCTTCGGAGGTCCCGTGTCCTACGTCAAGCCGGCCGAGCTCGTCACCCGCATGGTCGATGCGGGTCAGGCCAAGATCCGCATGTCCACCAGGGACACGCTCGTGCGCTCCTTCATGGGCGGCGCCATCCTGGCGCTCGCCGCATGCTTCGCCGTCACCGTGTCGGTCAACACCGGGCAGCCGCTGCTCGGCGCCCTGCTCTTCCCCGTCGGCTTCGTGCTGCTCTACCTCATGGGCTTCGACCTGCTCACGGGCGTCTTCACGCTCGCACCGCTGGCCGTGCTCGACAAGCGGCCGGGCGCGACGGTGCGCGGCGTGCTGCGCAACTGGGGGCTGGTCTTCGTCGGCAACTTCGGCGGCGCCTTCCTCGTGGCGATCCTCATGGCCATCGTGTTCACCTTCGGCTTCTCGACCGAGCCGAACGCGGTCGGTCAGGCGATCGGCGAGATCGGCCACGGCCGTACCGTGGGCTACGCCGATCACGGCGCCGCGGGCATGCTGACGCTCTTCGTGCGCGGGGTGCTCTGCAACTGGATGGTCTCCACCGGCGTCGTGGCCGCGCTCATGAGCGACAGCCTGCCGGGCAAGGTCATCGGCATGTGGCTGCCGATCATGCTCTTCTTCTACATGGGCTTCGAGCACTCGATCGTCAACATGTTCCTGTTCCCCTCGGGCCTGCTGCTCGGTGCCGAGTTCACGGTCATGGACTACCTGGTCTGGAACGAGATCCCGACCGTGATCGGCAACCTCGTCGGCGGGCTCACCTTCGTCGGGCTCACCCTCTACCTCACGCACGGTCGCACGGCGCCGCAGCGCGAGATCGCCGCGGTCAAGCCGCGCCGCGAGAAGGCCGGCGCCTCGGTCTGACCCGAGCGCCCGACGATCGGCGCCCGTCCCGCAAGGGGGGACGGGCGCCGTTCCGCGTGCGCGGACGCAGGACCGGCACGAGGAGGCTGCGGAGAGCGGAGAGCGGATGTGCGCAGCACCGCGAGCGGCGCGGATGCGCACCGCCGAGCACGGGACGCGGATGCGCGCAGCAGTACTCCGCGGACCGGCCGCGCGCTCAGACGGGCAGCGTCGCGAGGGCGTCGCGGTAGCGCTCCGCCGCGATCTCGGCGATGCGCGCATCCGCTCCGAGCGGAGGAGTGACGACGTCGGCGCCGGCGCGGTGCACGAGCCCGGCGAAGTAGCCGGGTGCGAGCACGTAGCTCGCCGCGATGACGCGCTGCGCGCCGCCCGTGCGGGCCGCCGCGACGGCCTCCGCGATCGTCGGGGTGGCGCCGGCCGCGTAGCCCGCGCTCACCGGCGCGGGCAGCGCCGCGCCGAGCAGCGCGAGCAGACCCTCGACGTCGATCACGGCCTTGGGGTTGCTGGAGCCGGCCGCGGCGAGCACGACGTGGTCCCCGGGCCGCAGCTCGCCGCCGAGGGCCTCGACGATGCGATCGCGCAGCACCTCGACGAGCAGCGGATGCGGCCCGAGCGCCGGAGCGCGTGCCGCGAGCGCGTGGGGCCGCACGGAGCCGGCGATGTCGACCTCGGTGTGGAAGCCGGTGGAGAGCAGCAGTGGCACCACCACGACGGGCCCGTCGGCGACCGACTCGGCCACGACGTCGGCGACCTCGGGCTGCTCGACGTCGACGAAGGCCTGCGCCACGGCGGTGCCGGGCACGAGGGCGGCGATGCGCTCGACGAGCTCGCGCACGACGGCGCGGCCCTCCTCCGACGCGGTGCCGTGCGAGCAGGCGACGAGGGTCATGCGTCCTCCTCCAGGTTCAGCCGGTAGCCGCGCTTGACCACGGTCTTGATCACCTCGGGTGCGCCCAGCGCCTCGCGCACGCGGGCGACCGCCATCTCGACGGCGTTCGCGCTGGTGCCGGCGCGGGGCAGGGCCTCCTGCATCCGCTCGCGGGGGATGACGGCCCCGGCGGCGTCGACCAGCAGGCCGAGCAGCTCGGCGCCAGCCCGCGAGAGCGGGGTGTAGCGGCCGTCGAGGATCGCGCCGCCGCTGCGCAGCTCGAGGCGACCCGCGACGGTCGCGACCGCCGGTGCCCCGCCGCCGCCGAAGTAGGCGACGACGCTGCGCACGAGCGAGCCGAGGCGTCCGCGCTCGGCGATGTGCACGGCGAGCCCGGCCTCGGTGAGCGGGCCCGCGGTGATGGGGCCGACGGCGGCGAGGAGCAGGCGGCCGCTCGCGGCGCGACGGCGGATGCCCTCGACCGCGCCGGCGCGCTGCGCCTCGGCGAGCCATTCCGCGGCGCCGGGCGCGGAGGTGAAGAGCACGGCGTCGACCTCGCCGGCGCCGGTCTGCACGACGGAGCGGTGCACCGCGACCGGATCGGCGGGCGGTCCCCATCGGTAGACGAGGATGCTGACGACCTCGGCGCCGTGCGCCTCGAAGAGCTCGTCGAGGCCGTCGGCCCCGGAACCGTGGTGCTGCACGGCGATGCGCTTGCCGTCGATGCCCTGGGCGACGAGGTACTCGCCGAGCTCGCTCGAGGTCTCCGACTCGGCGACCCAGTCGGCGGTGAGGCCGGCCTGCTGCACGGCGCCCCGCGCCTTCGGCCCGCGCACGACGATCTGCGCGCCGGAGAAGGCGCGCTCGAGGTCGTCGGCGAGGTCCGCCTCGATGGCGGCCTCCATCCAGCCGCGGAAGCCGACGCCGGTCGTGGCCACGACGATGTCGGGCGGCACCGCGATGAGCTCGCGGGAGCGTTCGAGCAGCGCCTCGTCGTCGATGTGGGGCACGATCGTCAGCGCCGGGGCCTGACGCACCTGGGCGCCGTGCCGCTCGAGGGCGGCGGTGAGCTCGCCCGCTCGGCGATCGACGGCGATCACGACGGTGCAGCCCTGCAGCGCCGCCGAGAGCGGGGCTCGGGTGGTCATGGGGTGGATTCACCTGCCAGGAGGGGTTGCGGGAGCAGGAACCCGGCCTGCGCGACATCGCCGACGACGATGACCGCGGGGTTCCGCACGCCCACGGCGCGGGCGTCGGCCACGGCCTCGCCCACCGTCGTGCGGGTGGTGCGCTGCTGCGGCGTGAGACCACTCTCGACGATGGCGACGGGCCGCTCCGGCGCCACGCCGTGCGCGAGCGCCGCCGCGACGATGCGCGGCAGGGCCGCCACGCCCATGAGCACGACGGTGGTGATGCTCGGGTCGGCCAGGGCGGCGAGCGTCGCCGGAGCGAGCTCGGCCTGCCCGTTGACGAGGTGCATGCCGGAGGCCACCTTGCGATGCGTCACCGGGATGCCCGCGGCCTGCGGCACCGCGATGGCGCTCGACGGCGCGGGCACGACCTCGACGGGCACGCCCGCAGCGATGCAGGCGGTCACCTCCTCGCCGCCGCGGCCGAACACGAAGGGGTCGCCGCCCTTGAGCCGCACGACCCGCCGGCCGGCGAGCGCGTGCTCGACGAGCAGCGCGTTGATCGCCTCCTGCGGCACGGGGTGGTGGCCGGGGCGCTTGCCCACGTCGATCACGAGCACCTCGGGGTCGAGCTCGGGCAGCAGCGCCTCCGCCGGGCCCAGCCGGTCGGCCACGACGACGTCGGCCTCGGCGAGCAGGCGCCGGGCGCGCACCGTCATGAGGTCGACGGGGCCGGGGCCGCCGCCGACGAGGTCGACGCGGCCCATCGCATCCGCTCGCCGCCGTCGCAGCGGCAGCGAGCCGGCGGCCAGCGCCGTGCCGATCGCATCGCGGAGCCGCATCGAGCGGCGCGGGTCGACGCCGGCGTCGGAGACGACGCCGACCACGACGTCGCCGGAGCGGGTCTGCGCGGTGAGCCGCGCCGATCCGTGCGAGCCGTCCGAGGCGTTGACGCAGAGCAGCTGCCGCCGCTCGCAGAGCGCGGCCACCTGCAGATCGGTGCGCGGATCGCCCGTGGCGGTGTGCACCAGCCAGGCCCCGGCGAGGTCGGCGCGGTGGAAGCGGCGCGCGTGCCAGACGAGCCCGTGCCCGTCGACGAGCTCACGGGTCGCCGGCGCCAGCTCGGGCGCGACGATCCGCGGCACCGCGCCGTCGTCGAGCAGCCGGCGCAGCCGACGCGCGGTGACGGCGCCGCCGCCCACCAGGAGCACGTCGCGCCCCGCGAGGGAGATCCCCAGCATCGTCGTCATCTCAGGCCTCCCACTTCACGAGCAGCTCGCCGTCGCGCGCCGCCACCTTCCAGACCCGCAGGTGCAGCGGCTCCTTGCCGTGGCTCTCGAGGCAGAGCCCGGTGCGCAGGTCGAAGACCTGCTTGTACATGGGCGAGGCGACCGTCGGCGCGTCCTCGCGCGAGCCGACGATACCTCGCGAGATGACGTTCGCGCCGCTGTAGGGGTCGAGGTTCGACACCGCGTGCACGCCGCCGTCGCGCAGCAGGAAGAGCGCGAGCTGGGTGCCGTCGACGAGCGCCGCCCGCCCCCGCTCGACCTCGAGGTCGTCGAGGCGGCAGAGCCGCAGCCAGGCGGCCTTCGTCGCAGCGGATGCGGTGGGCGTCGCGAGCGTCATCGGCGGACCTCCAGGGTCGTGCTGGCGATGAGCACGGCCCCGCTGCGGCGCTCCTCGCCGCTCGCGGGCCGCACCTGGCCGCGCTCGGGCACGTAGCCGAGCGAGGGATCGGGGGTGCTCGGCGCGTTGACGAAGGACTGGAAGCGGCGCAGCTTGGCCGGGTCGGCCAGCGTCGCCGCCCACTCGTCCTCGTAGTTCGCCACGTGCGCGTCCATGGCCGCGTCGAGGTCCGCGCAGATGCCGAGCGCGTCGTCGAAGATCACCCCGCGCAGGCCGTCGAGGCCGCCCTCGAGCTCCTCGACCCAGGGCGCCGTGCGCTGCAGCCGGTCGGCGGTGCGGATGTAGTACAGGAAGTACCGGTCGATCGCCCGGATCAGCCCTTCGTCGTCGAGCCCCTCGGCCAGCAGCTGCGCGTGCCGGGGCGTGAAACCGCCGTTGCCGCCCACGTACATGTTCCAGCCGGTCTCGGTGGCGATCACGCCCACGTCCTTCGAGCGCGCCTCGGCGCACTCGCGGGCGCAGCCCGAGACGCCGACCTTGAGCTTGTGCGGCGCCCGCAGCCCCCGGTACCGCAGCTCGAGCTTCACCGCCATGCCCACCGAGTCGAGCACGCCGTAACGGCACCAGGTGCTGCCGACGCACGACTTCACGGTGCGCAGCGACTTGCCGTAGGCGTGCCCCGACTCGAAGCCGGCGTCGACCAGGCGCTGCCAGATCTCGGGCAGCTGCTCGAGCCGGGCGCCGAACATGTCGATGCGCTGGCCGCCGGTGATCTTCGTGTAGAGGCCGTAGTCCTTGGCGACCGCGCCGATCGCGATGAGGCCCTCGGGGGTCACCTCGCCGCCCGCCATGCGCGGCACCACCGAGTAGGTGCCGTCCTTCTGCAGGTTGGCCATCACGTGGTCGTTGGTGTCCTGCAGCGTCGCGTTCTCACCGTCGAGCACGTGCTTGCCGACGAGCACGGCGAGGATGCTCGCGAGCGCCGGCTTGCAGACGTCGCAGCCGCGTCCTCGCCCGAAGCGCTCGATGATCGCGCTGAAGGTGTCGAGCCCCGAGACGCGCACGGCGTCGAAGAGCTGGCGGCGCGAGAGGTCGAAGTGCTCGCACAGTGCGTTCGAGAGCACCTTGCCGCTCTTGGCGAGCTCCTTGCCGACGAGCTTCTTGACCATCACCGTGCACGAGCCGCAGGTGGCGCCGGCCTTGGTGCAGGCGCGCACCGAGTCCGCATCCGCGCAGCCCTCGTCGTGCACGGCCGAGCGGATGCGACCGGCGGTCACGCTCGAGCACGAGCACACGATCGCCTCGTCGGGCAGCTCGGCGACCGGCGCCTCGACGCCGCCCTCCGGCATGAGGTAGGCAGCCGGGTCCCCGCCGAGCGCACTGCCGACGAGCGGGCGCAGCGCGCCGTAGGCGGAGGCGTCGCCGACGAGCATGCCGCCGAGCAGGGTCTTCGCGTCGTCGGAGAGCACGAGCTTCTTGTAGACGCCGGCGACCGGGTCGGCGTAGACGACGTCGAGCGCACCGGGGGTCTCGCCGAAGGCGTCGCCGAAGCTCGCCACATCGACGCCCGAGAGCTTGAGCTTGGTCGACAGGTCGTAGCCGGGGAAGGCGGCGTCGCCGCCGAGCAGGCGGGTCGCCGCGACCTCGGCCATCGCGAAGCCGGGGGCGACCAGCCCGACGGCGAGGCCCTCGAAGCTGGCGACCTCGCCGATCGCCAGGATCCGCTCGTCGGAGGTGGCGCATCCGGCGTCGATGACCACGCCGCCGCGCGGGTGGCAGTCGAGCTCGGCCTTGCGGGCCAGCTCGTCGCGGGGTCGCACGCCGACGGTGAACACCACCACGTCGGTCGCCTCGTAGCCGCCGTCCTTGAACTCGAGCCCGGCCACCTGCCCGCTGCGGTCGGGGTCGAGGCGGGTGGTGACCGACTGCGTGCGCACGGCGATGCCGCGCTGCTCGATGCGGCGGCGCAGCGCGGCGCCGGCGGCGAGGTCGAGCTGCGCCGACATGAGCCGCTCGCTCGACTGCACCACGGTGGCGTCGACGCCGAGCCCCTGCAGCGCGCCAGCGGCCTCCAGGCCGAGCAGGCCGCCGCCGATGACCGTGCCGCGCAGGGGTCGGCCGAGCTGCGCCGCGCGATGGGCGACGAAATCCCGCAGCCGCTGCACGTCGTCGAGGGTGCGGTAGACGAAGCAGCCCGGCAGCGAGAAGCCGTCGAGCGCGAGGGTGGCCGCGTACGAGCCGGTGGCGAGCACCAGGCGGTCGTAGCCGATCCGCTCGCCCGAGACGGTCAGCACCTGCTGCTCGTCGCGGTCGATCCGCCGCACGGGGTCGCCGGGCACGAAGCGCACGCGCGGGTCGTCCTGCACCTGCGCGGGGTCGAGGGCGAGGGCCTCGGCGCCCTCGTCGAAGAAGCTCGTCAGCCGCACCCGGTCGTAGGGGGCGAGCCCCTCCTCGCCGATGATCACGAGCTCGAGCGGATGCTCCACCCGGCTCAGCAGGCTCTCCGCGAAGCGGTGCGCGACCATCCCCGCGCCGATCACGACGATCCGTTCGCTGCTGCCTGCCACGGGGCCTCCTCCGGTCCGTGAGCCGCCGCCCGCTGGAACGGGGCTCGGCCCGAGCGTAGGAAGACCGTGTTTCGCGCATCCGCCCGCCCGCGTTTCCCGCGGCGAACATCTCCCTCACAACGCGCGGTGCGCCGATTGTGAGAAGCGGATGCGACCGCCGTTCAGTCCTGCGCGACCGGCAGCTCGCGGAACCGCGCGTAGCGCGCGAAGGCCCGCTCGGCACCCGCGGCCTGGGGCGCCGAGAGCTCGCCGAAGGGCCGCCACTCGGGCACGAGGGCGCCCTTGCGGGTGGTGCGGCCCCAGGTGCCGATGACCTTGCCGCGCGAGACCAGGATCGGCTGGAAGATGCCGTTGCTGCCGGGCACCACGGCCTGCTCGTGCTCGCGCCGGATCACGGGCGACTTGTCGCGGAAGCCGAGGTAGTACTCGTCGAAGCCGGGCAGCGCGTGCACCGTCGTGGGCGGCTCGCCCGGCTCGGGCAGCACGCTCGGCTCGAGCAGCACCAGCCCCGCGACGCCGCGGGTGCCCTCGAGCTGCGCGCGCTCGAGCCGATCGCCGGCGAGCGCGAGCGCCTCGCGACCCTCGCCCGCGGTGAGCTTGGTCCAGTGCAGGAAGTCCTTCATCGTCGCGGGGCCGTGGCCGCGCACGTAGCGCACGAGCAGCTCCGCGAGCGCCTCCTCGCGGCCGAGCGCGCGGGGCTCGCGGATCCACTCCTCGTTGAGCACGAGCAGCTGCTCGCCGGTGCCCGGCGGGCCCCAGCAGACGAGCCCGGTCTGCGAGGCGAACCAGATGAGGTGGTAGCCGCGTCCGCCGGTCGGGTCGAGCCCCGCGGCGGCGAGGTGCTCCTGGGCCTGGGCCCGGGTGAGCGCGCCGCCGCCGGCGAGCGCGTCGTGCAGCACCGTGCGCCCGCGCTCCACCTGCTCGCGATCGAGCCCCAGCTGGTCCCAGCGCTTGTCGAGCCCCGTCGTGAGCTTCGCGCTGGTGAGCGACAGGATCCAGCCGAGCTCCTTCGCCGGCAGCAGGTGCAGGGTGCCGCGCATCGGCCAGCCGCGCACGAGCTCGCCGGAGGCCATGGCGCCGAGCACCGCGCCCTCGGTGGCCTGCTCGGCGCGCAGCCTCGTGCCGACGGCCCAGAGCACCGAGGCGAGGTCCTGACCCTGCAGGGCGAGCATCCGCTCGAGCACGTCGCCGGGGGAGGAGGCCTGCTCGCCGGCCAGCAGCTGCGCGTGCATGCGGAAGCGCAGCAGGTCGCGACGGGCGAGGGATGCGCTCATCCGCTCAGTCTGCCCGTCGCGCTCGTGCGGCGATAGCGCTGCGGCGCAACGGCGACGGCGCCGCACCCCGAGGGGATGCGGCGCCGTCGTGGAGCGTGCGTCAGTCGCGCGAGCCGGGGGTCCGGTCGTCGGCGCTCGGCGCGTGCTCGGTGGGGGCCTGAGCGGTGCGGCCCTCGACCGAGGCCGAGGCGCCCTCGGGGTTCCCGCCGGCCTCGAGGCGGCGGCGCGAGACCACGATGCTCGCGACCGCGGCGACCGCGATGGTGCCGGCGATGACCAGGAGCGAGAGCCAGATCGGGATCTCGGGCACGTTGTCGAGCGGCTGCCCGCCGTTGATGAACGGCAGGTTGTTCTCGTGCAGGGCGTGCAGCACGAGCTTGACGCCGATGAACGCGAGGATGATCGACAGCGCGTGCGCGAGGTAGATCAGGCGCTCGAGCAGGCCGCCGATGAGGAAGTACAGCTGGCGCAGGCCGAGCAGCGCGAAGGCGTTGGCGGTGAAGACCAGGTACGGCTCCTGCGTGATGCCGAAGATCGCGGGGATCGAGTCGAACGCGAAGAGCAGGTCGGTGAAGCCGATCGCCAGGATCACCAGGAACATCGGCGTGAACATCTTCTTGCCGTCGATCTTGGTGCGCAGCTTGTCGCCGTCGTAGTCCTGCGAGGTGGGGATCACGCGGCGGAGGGTCGTGATGAGCTTGGACTCGCCGTCGTCGTGGTGGTCCTCCTTCTTCGTGGCCTCGCGGATCTGCTGGTAGGCCAGCACGAAGAGGAATGCGCCGAAGAGGTAGAACACGGCGACGAACTGCTCGATGATCACGGCGCCGAGCGCGATGAACGCGCCGCGCATGACGATCGCGATGACGATGCCGATCAGCAGCACCTTCTGCTGGTAGGCGCGCGGCACCTTGAAGCTCGTCATGATGAGCAGGAAGACGAAGAGGTTGTCGACCGACAGCGCCTTCTCGGTGAGCCAGCCGGCGAGGTACTCGCCGCCGTAGGTCCAGCTGTCCGGCCCGGCGAGGACGCCGATGCCGATGCCGAAGACCACGGCGAAGGCGACGTAGACGGCCGACCAGATGGCTGACTCCTTGAGGGTCGGATCGTGCGGCTTGCGCACGTGCCCGACGAAGTCGAAGACGATCATGCCGACGATGAGCGCGATGGTCGCGCCCCACAGCCATAGGGGTACGTTCATGGATTCCTCCAGCACAGGATGAGGTGCTGAAGGTCTCTTCCACCCGATGGAATCGGGCCGCCGCCCCGGGCCCGGGTCGATCCGGACCGTATTGACGAGGTCGGCGTGCGGGAATACTCCCCTTCGCGCTGCATATCGTAACGGCCCCGGCGCCGGCCGCATTCCCGCCTCGGGGTCGCCGTCCAGCATCCGCGGTGCCGAGGGCTAGCATCGAGGGCATGGCCGATCGCTCTTGGTCCCTCGCGAGCCGCCTGCGGGGGATGTTCACCAAACCCACCATCGACGAGACGACGTGGGAGGACCTCGAGGACGAGCTGCTGCGCGCCGACTTCGGGCCCGACATCACCGAGCAGCTCATCGAGCAGCTGCGCGAGCAGGTCGAGCGCTTCCGCACGACCGATCCCAAGGACCTGCAGCGGATGCTCCGCGAGACCATCGAGGAGCGGCTCGCCAAGCACGACCCCACGCTGCGGCTCACCGAGCGCCCCTCCGTGATCCTCGTCGTGGGCGTCAACGGCGTCGGCAAGACGACGACCATCGGCAAGTTCGCCAAGTTCCTCGCCGGCTACCGTCGCAGCGTCGTGGTCGGCGCGGCCGACACCTTCCGCGCCGCCGCCGTCGAGCAGCTGGCCACGTGGGCCGAGCGCGCGGGCGCCACCGTCGTGCGTCCCGAGCAGCAGGGCCAGGACCCGGCCGCCGTGGCCTACCAGACCGTCGAGCTGGCCAAGCGCGAGAACTTCGACGTCGCGATCGTCGACACGGCCGGCCGGCTGCAGAACAAGAACGGGCTCATGCACGAGCTCGACAAGATCCGCCGCGTCATCCAGAAGCAGGCCCCGATCGCCGAGGTGCTGCTCGTGCTCGACGCGACCACCGGGCAGAACGGCCTCGCCCAGGCGGAGGCGTTCATCGAGCACGCCGGCGTCACCGGCCTCGTCGTGACCAAGCTCGACGGCTCCGCCAAGGGCGGCTTCGTGCTCGCCGTGCAGGAGCGCACCGGCATCCCGATCAAGCTGCTCGGCCAGGGCGAGGGCATCGGCGACCTCACCGGCTTCACGCCGCACGCCTTCGCGGCGCAGCTGGTCGGCTGATGGAGCACGAGTACTTCGGCTGGATCGAGATCGAGGACGGCCGGCTCTCCTGGGGCGAGACCCTCGAGTCCGGCGACCAGCCGGTCGAGGTCCGCCTGGCGGGCCCCGCGAAGGTCTCCGAGGAGGCCCTGGAGCTTGCGGCCAGCGTCGTGCGCGGTCTCGAGTCGCTCGACGCGAACCTGCGCGAGGTCTTCGTCGGCGAGGTCGCGACCGATGGCAGCGGCACCGTGCGCTTCCTCGACGCGCACCTCGACGAGCTCGTGCGATTCCGCCCCCAGCTGCTGGGGCAGGACTCGGGCGACATCGCGATCGACGTCATCCGCTCGCTGCAGCTGCTCAGCGTGACCGTGCTGCCCGCCAGCACGCACGAGGACGACCCCTTCGTGGTCGCCGCCTACGCGCTCGATCCCGACGAGGCGCAGCTGGCGCTCGTCGTGAAGCTCGACGCGACCCTGCAGCCCCTCGGCACCGAGGTCGAGGCGCTCTAACCGCGCGCCGTCGGGCCGAGGCCCGACTCCAGCCGCTCGAGCACGGCGATGGCCGCCTCGACGTCGTCGCCCTCGCCGAGCGCGTCGCCGATGATCGCGGCCCACGCGGCGCGCAGCCTGCGCAGGTTCGCGGCCGCGAGCGCGGTGGGATGCAGGTGCACCGAGCGCGCGTCGCGCTCGTCGTGCGAGCGCTCGACCAGGCCCTTCTGCTCGAGACCGCGCACGGCCGTGCTGAGGTTGCTGCGCTGCAGCCGCGTGCCCGCGGCCGCGGCGCTCGCCGTGGTGCCCGGGTTGCGGTCGATGTAGCGCATCACGGTCGTCTCGGTGGCGGTGAGCTGCACGATGTCGCCGACGAGCGGCGCGTGGATCGAGCGGGCGACGCTCAGCAGCACGTCGGCGAGGTCGGCGAGGCGAGCGTCGGGGGAGCGGTGCATCCGCTCATCGTATATGGTTATCGATCGATAGTTATTGATTCATAAACGTAAGGCTCGCATGACCACCACCGCCCCCGTGCCGACCGCGAACCGCATCGGCACCCGACTGCTGCTCGTGCTCGCGCTGCTCGCCGCCGTCGCGCCGTTCGCCACCGACCTCTACCTCTCGGCCTTCCCGCGCATGGCCGTCGACCTGCGCACCGACGCAACGAGCATCCAGCTCACCCTCACCGCCTTCCTGCTCGGCATCGCCGCGGGCCAGCTGATCTTCGGCCCGCTCTCCGACCGCTTCGGCCGCAAGGGCCCGCTCGTCGTCGGCGCCGTGCTGTTCGTGGCCTCGAGCCTGCTCGCCGCCCTGGCGCCGAGCATCGGGGTGCTCATCGCCGCCCGCCTCGTGCAGGGCGTCAGCGGCGCGGCGGGCATGGTGCTCGGCCGCGCCGTCATCAGCGACCTCGCCCGCGGCGAGACCGCGGCCAAGGCCTTCAACCTCATGATGATCGTCATGGGCGTCGCGCCCGTGCTCGCGCCGCTGCTCGGCAGCCTCATGGTCGACGCGGTCGGCTGGCGCGGCGTGCTGGGCGCGCTCGTCGCCCTCGCCATGGTCATGCTCGTCGCCGTGCTCTGGGCCGTGCCCGAGAGCCTGCCGAGGGAGCGCCGCGGTGCGGTCGGGGCGAGCGGATGGCGGGCGCTCGGCTCGCGCGCGTACCTGGGCGCGACCGCCGCCTTCGTGCTCGCCTTCGCCGTGATGATGGCCTACATCTCGGCCTCGCCCTTCGTGTTCCAGGAGCTGCTGGGCCTCACCGCGGTGCAGTACGGCCTGCTGTTCGGTCTCAACGCGCTGGGCCTGACGATCGTCAGCGCGGTCTCGTCGAAGCTGCTGCCGCGCTTCGGCCCGGCCGCGCTGCTGCGCGCCGGCCTGCTCATCGTGCTCGGCGCCGCCGTCGTGCTGCTCGCGCTGGTGCTGGTCGACGCACCGCTCGTGCTGCTGCCGGTGCCGATCTTCGTCGCGATCGCCGCGCTCGGCCTCGTGCTCGGCACCGCGACGGCGCTCGCGCTCGGCGCGGTCGCCGGCGCCGCGGGCAAGGCCTCGGCCGTGCTCGGCGCCGCGCAGTTCCTGCTCGCGGCGGTCGTCTCGCCGCTCGTCAGCCTCGGCGGCGAGACCTCGGCGCTGCCGATGGCGATGGTCATGACGGCCGCCGCCGCGCTCGCGCTCGCCGCCTACTCGGTGTCGGGGGTCGGCCGGCGCTGACCCGGAACGACGGAGGGCGCCCCGGACCATCGGTCCGGGGCGCCCTGCGTCATCGCGCCGCGTCAGTGCGCGACGGTCGGCACCGAGCCGGTCGACGATCCCGCGGCGAGGCGCTCCCGCCGCACCCGGTGCGGCCGGATGAGGGTGATCGCGGCCACCGAGACGAGCAGCATCGCGCCCGCCGAGACCGTGAAGGCCGTGTGGTACGCGGTCATCAGCGCCTCGGCGGAGGCCGCCGGGTCGCCCGCGGCATCGGTCATGCCGCGGCTGAGCGCATCGGCGAAGATCGTCGAGAGCAGCGCCGTGCCGATCGCTCCGCCGACCTGCTGGCCGGTGTTGACGGTCGCCGAGGCGACGCCCGCATCCTGCCGGGCGACTCCGGTGGTGGCGGTGTTCATCGCCGAGGAGAAGATGAGGCCCATGCCGAGCCCGATCACGATGAGCGCCGGCAGCACCGTGCCCGCGTAGGTGGTGTCGACGCCGGTGCGCAGCAGGAGCAGCAGTCCCGTCGCGCCGAGCGCACCGCCGATGCCGATGAGCAGTTTGGGGCCGACGCGCGGCAGCAGGCGGCCGCCGATCTGCGTCGCCGACAGCATGATCGACGCCGGCATGGGCAGGAAGGCGAGTCCGGTCTGCAGCGCGCCGAAGCCCAGCGTGCCCTGCAGGTAGTAGGTCAGGAACAGGAAGATGCCGAACATGCCGATGCTGCTCATCGAGATCGCGAGCAGCGCGCCGCCGCGGTCGCGGTCGAGGATGATGCGCAGCGGCAGCAGCGGATGCGCCACCGTGCGCTCGATGACGACGAAGGCGGCCACGAGCAGCACGCCCCCGGCGAGCAGCCCGATGGCGAGCGGCGAGTCCCAGCCGTCGGTCTCGGCGGCGGAGAAGCCCCAGACGATGCCGACGAGACCCGCGGTGATCGTGACGACCCCGGCGACGTCGATGCGCGGGCGCTCGACGCGCGGCGGGGTCTTGAGCAGGATCGCGCCGCCGATCACGCCGACGATCGCGAAGACGACGTTGACGAAGAGGCACCAGCGCCACGAGGAGTACTCGGTGAGCAGGCCGCCGAGCAGCATGCCGACCGCCGCGCCCGAGCCGGCGATGGAGCCGAAGATGCCGAAGGCGCGGCCCCGCTCCTTCGGGTCGGTGAACGTCGTGGTGAGCATGCCGAGCGCCGAGGGGGCGAGCAGCGCGCCGAAGACGCCCTGCAGGGCGCGCGCGGCCACGAGCACCTCGAAGCTCTCGGCGAAGCCGCCGAGCACCGAGGCGAGGGCGAAGCCGATGAGCCCGATGATGAAGGTGTTCTTGCGGCCGAAGAGGTCGCCGAGGCGGCCGCCCAGCAGCAGCAGCGAGCCGAAGGCGAGCGCGTAGGCGGTGATGACCCACTGGCGCTGCTCGTCGGCGAAGCCGAGGGCCTCCTGCGCGGAGGGCAGGGCGATGTTCACGATGGTCGCGTCGAGCACGACCATGAGCTGGGCGATGGCGATGACCGCGAGGCCGAGCCAGCGGTGGTCCTTCGCGTCGGTGGCCGGAGCGGATGAGGACAAGGGGTTCTCCGTC
>Ga0265798_10001357_pt1 | contig 38180 bp, 25 predicted proteins | sample P3T30metagenome_FD_192430 | JGI IMG/M metagenome (GOLD analysis project Ga0265798, IMG submission 192430) | Plant litter microbial communities from East Loma Ridge, Irvine, California - P3 T30 | ecosystem: Environmental > Terrestrial > Plant litter > Unclassified | place: USA: California...
GTGCTTGCACCTTCTTGCGAATGAGACGTCTTCTTAATGTAGCTGTTTGCTGTTTCGCATTCTCCACTGGTTGCTCTCGGATGTCGTTCGCCGAGCGAAGTGACGGTACGTCATCATTGTCGTCCGCGAGGAACCGGGCAAGTTGCGGGTTCATGAAAGAGTCGTCTTTTGAGATCAAGGCAAGAGCCTGGCGGTCAGCATGTCTCAATCCTTGTTCGAAAGCAATCTTCCTGTGACCACGTCCGTAGACCGACTCATCGCCTTCAAGCTGTCCAGTCCTCAATGGTGGAGGGCCTCTGTGGTTGGCACGCTCCAGAACTTGAGGTGGTTTGGGTTTCTTCCTGGCGTGCTGTGAATGGGCCATCTTCGGCAACGCATCACGGTCGAAAATTCCAAGGCCGGTTAAGCGATCTGTGGGTCTTCGAGTGCTTGGTTGTCTTGCTTCAGATGTTGTGTCGCTTTGTACTATGCCTTTCGAGGCTCGCGTCGGCGTTTCCACAAACTGATTATTGTCGACAATGCCCGCTAGTGGTGAGCGTCCGGCTTTGGGTCGCGAAGGAGCGTTGGCTTTCGGCTTCAGCTTTCCGCAACGCCATTGTTCCAGAGTTACATTCGCGTCTGCGGTGTCTCGAAAATCGTGCAATTGCAGCTGTTTCGACTGAAGGCTTTGACGTGCCAAGTCGGGCCTGCGAAGTGCTTGTCGTCTAGCAATTCTCATGAACTGTGGCACGCTCTCACCTTGCTTGGAGGGTGAAATGTCCGCGTCTATCACGCTCATAGCCGGTGGTGGAGTTCGACGCGCTTTTCTCGAGCTGGCGTGTCTTTTGCTTATACCTCCGGTGTGTCGCTTTCTCGCAGTGCCATCAATGGCCTTCAGTCTCTTCGTGTTGCCGAAAGCATCTGTAACTTTAGTCTGCTTTTTGCGCTTCGCTCCTCCCAAGGCGAACAAATGCAAGCGATCATTCTCCATATTGTCGAGGTCGTCGTTGGCGTACTTGTCGTCTAGTGCTGAGGCTATGGCGTTGGCTTCTGCCGCTGAGTTCCGTGCATTCCGGACCTCATGGTGGACACGATTGTCGTCATCGTTATCAGACCCATCAGATATGACCGTGACATCCTTTGCTGGCGTGGTCAGTGACGAAGACCTGCCCCCAGTTCCTGTACGTCGGAAGACCCTCTGAGCTACTCCACGCTGAGGTTCAGAAGGTTCTGGCGACAGCGTAATATTCATTTGGACACGTTCCCGTTCTCTTGCCTGAGCTTCCCGGCGCTCTTGTGCCTCTCGATCGAAACGCAGCCACGACGCCGGCAGAACACCTTTGATTTTCTTGCCAACCTTCCTGAGCTCATGATCGCTTTGCGCTGCTTCGCCAGATGACTCGGAATCTGAGGACGATTGGTCGCTCAGGACGATCCGTTGGGTGCGTCGTGGTCCGTCGCTACCTCGATGAGTGCTAAGTGGAACAGGGTCCAACTCAGAGTCTGGGAAAGGGCGGATATCATCTTGAAAGACGGAAGATGTTGAAGGCGTAGGGAGGGCAGCGGCAGGAGTAATAACAGGGAGAGCTCCTCGTCGACGAGTAAATTCATGTCCAATGAGAGGCGGACTGCTCGAATATGGCGGCGACTGTAGAGGCACAGCCCAGATGTCACCAGGCGTGGGTGGGTCGTCAAATATGCTTCTGTGTACCACGTCAGCTTGAGTTGAAGGATTGTCCAACTTCCTCCTCTTTGGATGTCGGAGCTGTGTGGCAGGCAGCCTGAGCGTCGTCCGGTCAGACGCGCGACGTCTGGGCGAGCTGGCTCGAGGTCTTTCTTTCCGCTGCTTCTGGACGGGTGTGGAGACTGGAATATCAAGCTCGGGAGGACTGTTTGATGGTGTGTCATTTGGATCAAACTCATTCTCCTGGGTCTCGGCCTCGTCTTGTCTTGTCCTCCGCTCGGGAGACCTTGGCCGCGCTACAGGTTTGAGTCCTCTACTCTGTACTTCCCGCCGGTATAGTTCACCTTCCAGAGCGTAAGGATGAAGCTGAATGGGCTTGCGCTGGCGGAACTCGCGCCTTGCCTCCTGCTCGAAGATCTGCTGCTGCAGCGCAGTCGACGACGGTATGACTACCTGGACCGCCGTTCTGCGGTGAGGGTGGGGCACGAGGGGAGCCGGCTCCGGCGAGTTGAGTTCGGTCGGCGGTTCTGAGAGTGAATCGTTGTCTGACGGTGGGTCGTTGTCTGGCAGCGCTTCGTCGTCTGACAGTGGCCCTATACCAAAAGCACCCAGGACATTGGAGGTGGTGTTTGCGTCATGGCTTCCTTTGACAGGTGGAAGACGCAGCTGAACCGAGGCTTCACTCGGAGCCTGCGAAGCCAAAGTAGTGCCTTCATGCTTTTGTGGCTCGACTGTCGCCTGGCTGGCTGCGAAGGTTGGAGAGCCCAGAATCTGCGAAGATACGGCCTTTTGGTGGCGGCGGCGAGGGTTGGGCGACGGAGAGCCCTGTAGCGGATCAGGGCTCTCTGTAGGCTCTCTTGCTGGTTCGTGTGTTGCAGGAGGCGTGAATGGAGAGGCCGAGGGGCGTCGTGGTGCAGAAGACGTCGCTGCTGGACTCTTCGGCTCTTCTCCTCCCGTTCTTTCAATCGAGCTTCTTGCGCTGTTCCTTCCTCTCCCCTCCTCCCTTGATGTCACCGCATTCTCATCTTCTCCTCGTGGCAATTCCCCATTGTTTTCGGTATCCCCAACGGGCTCGACGCGTGTCTGCACACTGCCACTCTCCCTCGAATGCTGGCTCTCGAGCTGGGATTCTTCCTCCTCCTCATCCGAGTCCTGGACAAATCCTTTCTGTCGCCATTTGGACATTGGGCCGGATCGGCATTGCGGTGCGTGTTGTGTAAGGCGGCGGGGTGCTTGGTGGCAGTTGAGAGTGCATTCGCTGGGCAGACGCGTCGACTAGCGCGCCTGGCAGCCAGGCGGAAGTGCGCCGCCGACAACTTTTCCGCGAGCTCGATTTCGTCATACACTTCACTTTCACCCCACTCGAACAATTGCGCAACACTACGATTTTGTTGAATGACGGGTCAGCATGTCCGGCCGTATACTTCCAGTTGCACTTGCGACAGCCCTGGGCGTGTCAATTGGTGTTGCAGCGTTTGACAGAGAGTTCAAGGAGCAGAGGCGCAAGAGGCTCGAAGACGAATACAACCGGTATGTGGTTGGAAGGCCGTAGTATTGACTCAACGTCACTCATATTTGCTACAGCGAAGTCGCGGCTCAGGCTGCCTTGACCAGTCAGGGTCTCAAGCCTATGGCCGCAAATGCCATCTCGCCTCCATCGCCCCAGGATGTACCTGCCCCGCTCGAGCCAAAGATGGACGAAGGTAAATCTTCTACACCGACCCCAGATTCATCTTCATGGTCGTCACTACTAGGACTGTGGGCTTGGAAGAAGGATGCGACAAGAGAAGCGACACCGGCTGCACAGAAGACTGCACAAGAGCAGACTGAGCAGAAGAGCAAGCCTTGAACAAGTTTTACATTCACAGATTCAGCCGCTTCTCTAGATCCTCCCAGCGCCCGCGTCTTAGCGGATCCAGACGCTTCAGCTCAGCGAGCCACGCCACCATATCCGCCGTCGCCACAAATCTCGTCCCTGCATCAACCTCCAGACACGCCTCCGCAAGTCTCAGCAGTCCTTCATATATCCACTTGCAGTCCATCTCGTCCTCCAGTATCTCCCTGATGTACTCCATCTCGTGCTCGTAGTGGCTCTGCCGTTCGCCGTTGGTCAAATCTTGGACAACTAGCTGTTGTGGCGGACAATGTGGGGACATGGTCGACAGCAGATACTGGTGGTAGAACCATATGGACTGGTCGAACGGGTCCGTGTTGATGGCTTCGCATATCAGCGACAGCTCTGCGCCGAGGAAGGCGCGGCGTGCTTTGGGGTCCGCCCCACGCTCGTTGAGGATTTGGGGGATCAGTTGGCTGCGGTTGTGCCAGGCAGAGAAATTGGACAAATTGCTCTTGATCATCTTGGTCGTGTACTCAAACTCCGACTCGGCAAGGCTACGAGCATCCTCCGTAGCGGTAGTAGCCAATCGATCGATTTGCGATACCACAATGCGCCGGTAGCTCCATGCATGGAAGTTCCGACTGTCCGCGTGCAGCATCTTGTTGATGAGCTGGAGCTCTCCTGACCAGAGCTTGTATGCCGCTTTCGCACCCAGTACCGACTCTGCCCTGCGCAACAGCCAGTCTCGGTGGTTCCATATCCAGTAGCACTTGGGAAACTTTCGCAGAAGCACAAAGGTGAGCTGTAAGTCGCCCTGGAAGAGCTCATCAGAAGCTTGCGTCGGACTGTCTGGGGCCAGTAGCGAGTTCAGCACTCTTCGTCGGTGGTTCCATATCGTGTAGTATTCGGGATTCTCGTTCAGCAGCTTCGTGATGTGGCCGAGCACTTCGATGGTATATTGCCTTTCTTTGTTCTAGCGCCTGATTAACATTCTCGCCTAATCATGGACATGATCAATGCTACCTTCGTGTTCACAAGATCCACCAGATCTTTGTACTGGCTGATGTGCTGAAGCTCTTTCTGTCGCGCCTCTTCCGAGCGCACGACTGGACCTGAGCCGCGCGATATCCCATGCTGTGCAAATCAGCGACACTCTGTGCACCATTCCACTTGCTGGACGAACTCACACTTGCCATGGCTGTAGTATTGGTTGCTTGGAGCTCTGCGCCTGCCTCGAGAGTCTGCCTCGGACAAATATTGCCCCACTACGCGTCGCGTGCCTTCCCGCACATCATCCCTCACGGTTGCTGTCATCGCCTGGCCACCCTGCATCTTTTGTGACTTTTCACCTTGAATCCTAGAAACATTTCACCATCATTGCTATACTAACCGAGCAGCAATAACGTTCATAGCAGGCAGTTTGCCTCGCTCCTATCATCACTGTTCTCTGCGTCGTCCGGAAAGCCGGTCGATGCACTGCTCGACATGTGCTGAAGCTCCCAGCAGCTCACCATCAATCTCGACAGATGAACAACATGAGCGATACTGACGATGATGCCTCTTCCTTTCGGTCCGGCTACGTTACGCCGCCCCTTTCGCCCACCAAGACCATCAGCACTGAAGGCTGCTTCTCACCCAGGACACCTGGATCGCCTCGCAAGAGTCGAGTGTGTCTGTTTCCACGCGATGTCGACGACGATGCGGAACATCCTTTCTTCACGCCTCCAGCTTCTCCTACGAAGTCCAAGTCCAAGTCTGGCTCCTTCCACAGCGCTCTTATTATTCCGGAAGTGCTTCATGCTTCCAACGAGGTCATCGAACCACATTCTGACGACGACTCGCCCGTGAAGCGGCAGTCTACAACATATGCTAGACGACTCTTTCCGTCCGGGTCCCCCACGTTCACTGATGTACACGATCTCTCAGCTCCCGAAGCCGGCCAGTCTCTTCTTGACCTCACTGAACTTCCACATGCAAAGGATGAACGCGACGTAGTTCGAGACACTCCATTGAGACACACGCGAAAGTCCTCTCATCGAAGCCTCTCCGATAGCCTACTCGAATTGCCAGACGCCAAATATCTCACCACAGAATTCGACTCGCATGGGGTTACTCCGGAAATCGAATCTGCAGTACATCTATTCGTAGGCAGTGATAACTCTCCATCGAACACCTTGTCAGAGCAGCTCCGCCGATTCCCTCTTCGTCACGCCAGCTCCCCTCTGAGACCAAGTCAATGGGCCGCCCGTGGCGGCTCGCTTCGATCACCACGCAAAGGCCAGTGCAGTACTCCAGACCGCTTCATCGCTTGTCGTCGCCCTCCTACCGTGACCCGGCAGAGCTACGAATTGAACAAGCCGTCTGAACGCCTGGAGGTACATGAGACAGGCCGCGGCTCTCGGCCAAATACGGACGCCTTCAGCCGTCGGTTACGTCGAAGTGGTCGTCTCAATGACGAATTGCGCGGTCTCAGAGAGGCTCATTCAATGATCGTGGGAAGAGCCAGTGCACATCGAAGGAATGCTATCTTGACTTACAGACATAGCTCACTGGGGTCCCGACAAGTTAGCGCAGGTGCTGTGTGGAACGTTGGAGGACCTTCTGCTGTCAGCGATACCGTCATTGGCGTCTCGACCGGCAGAGGTGGTATGCTCGGCAGTGGAACAAATGCTCCGCTGTATAGGTCTTCATTCCTCAATCGCGCAGATCCGGAAGCCGAACTTGAAGCGCACGAACGGCGAATCGCCTTAGCCCTGGATGTCGATCAGGCCGACCGCATTTTGCAGCATTCGCCGGAGCCATCTCACAATGAATACAACGGTGGCCGTACATCGAATGTCAAGCATGCTTGGCGCGACGGTGCCTGGATCAAGGATAGTATCACACCATGTTCGTTTTGGTTGTCCTGAAGCACTACTTTCGTCTTGCTGACACCTTGAAGCGAACAGTCGATCTCGGCAGGGCGCTCAAAGAGCCGTACCGATCCTACCTTTCAGATATGTTCACAGGAGACGCCAACTGAAAACTGCTAATCTTTCACCACAGTTCTTGATGCGCCTCAATTACGAGATGACTACTATTGTACCCTACTTGCATACTCTCACACAGCGAAATGTCTGGCTGTCGGTCTCGGCAACTTTGTTCACTTGTGGTCTGAACGCTCCGGAGTCGATACACCAGAGTCATTGAATGCGGTACCCGCAGGATCTGCCGCCTTAGCTGTGCAGCACGTCACGTCTCTAGATTTCTCCTCCATACAGGGCGCACAAGCAATCCTAGCTGTAGGTCGAGCGGACGGTCGGATCTCACTATGGAGCCCTTTCGATTCCGAACCTCGCTTCGATGCCGCGCAGCCCAAGCCTGTATCATGCGTCTCTTGGAGACCAACGACCGTCCAGCGTCCATCGTTACGTGACAGAGCCGTGACAGTCGCAACCGAAGAGTTGCTCATCGGGGATGAAGTTGGCCACATTTACTTCTACAGCATTGAGTGGCCATCAGAGACTCAGAGTGCGCTGTTCGGCTGGCACGGTGCGATGACACTGCTCGCTCGCATGACGATCCATACACAGCAGATCTGTGGACTAGCATGGGCTCCAGACGGTGAGTTGTTCGCAAGTGGAGGTAATGACAACAACTGCTTCCTGTTCGAGACCAAGAAGATGTTACGCCAGAATAACAGCAGCGGCAATGCTGCAGCCACACTTGACATGCGCGAAGGACCTGGCGGCGAGTCAATCTATACTGTCTCAAACCGCGCCAGTCCAGTCCTTCAATTGCCCCACACCGCATCCAGACACAAATGGACGCTCAACGCCGCCGTCAAAGCCATGGCGTTCTGCCCCTGGCAAACCGGTCTAATCGCAATTGGCGGTGGCTCAAACGATCGATGCATCCACTTCTACCACACACGCTCAGGCACCTGTCTCGCAACCATCGACTGCGCTGCCCAAGTCACCAGCCTCGTATGGTCACAAACACGGCGGGAGATTGCGGCAACCTTCGGGTTTACGCAACCTGAGCATCCGTACCGTGTTGCTGTGTTCGCTTGGCCGAGCTGCGAGCAGGTCGTTGCGGTGCCGTGGTGGGACGAGAATCGTGCGCTGTGTGCGGTAGCGTATCCTGGGAGTCCGAGTAGTGGCGCACCAGCGGATGAGGGCCCGGGAAGTCGCAGTTTGAGCGGCGCGGATGACATATGGCCGAGACGGGGTGTGCGAGATGGGTGCATTGTTGTGGCGGCGAGTGATATGGCGATTAGGTTCCATGAGATTTGGAGTGATAAAGGAGGGAGTTCGGGTGTGGGCAGGGGGACTGTTGGATTGCTGGGTGGAAGTGATATTCTGGAGGGATTGCATGGTATTGCGAGGGAAGGAGCCGTGATTAGATGAGGTCGGTGGGGTAGGTAGTCTTCACGGTGGGGTAGGTTGTAGCTAGCAGGCTGGATTCATAACGAAAGTGCTCTCGACAATGAATTCCTTTGGAAATCACCTATCGAGGGCTACTCCATGTCTTTGCGTTAGCGCTTGTGAGCCTTCGGTGGGTCGAAGCACGCGTGAAAGCAAATGCAAGACTTGTTTGTATGCAAATATGTATTCTACATGTGTCTAGGCTCGCCCAAACGCCATGAAATGCAGCAAGCGTATTTACATCCAGCAGTATGTTCCGCCCAAATGGTATCAAAAGACGCGCATTTTAACATCGGCTCGTCCTCCCCTCACAGATTGACACATCTTTGCTCGTCTATACACGCTTCACTTGTCTGTACATCTTCTTGTGCTGCTCGAGGAACAGGAACGTGAGCACCGTATGCGGCCCAACGCGGATGAAGCTCGGCACCCAGCCCTTGAACATCCAGCGTATGCCCTCCGCCTTCGTAGTTTCAGTCACGAGCTTGAGAATGTTGGTGTGCCCATGCGAGCTCATGACCTTGGTCTTAATGACGTCCACGGGCGAGCAGATTGTCGTTGCGACAAAGCCCGCCAGGAACGAAGCCGTGAAGTGCGTTGAGAGCCCATCTTTCAGCGGCGTGTATTCCAGCAGCGTCCGCTTGAAGCCGTCATATGTCGCCAATTGTCCAACAGTCATGAGGACCGCTCTCGACGAGTTCGGCCAGACGCCTTTCCACAAGCTGCCCACGCCTTCCTCCCGCGCCATGCGCAGGACACCGTCTATCGCGTGCTTGTAGTTCCGCCGTTGTTCGCGGGGGAGCGCTGCGTCGTTTTGCATGCGCACGTTCAGGATGTCGCCTGGGTTGCCGGCTACGCCGCCGAGGAAGCCTGATATCGAGGCCATGCCGACGAGTGTGAGGAACGAGGGTTTCGATTCGGGGGTTGTCATGCGGTCTTTGAGGGTCTCGTAGACGCCGAAGCGTGTCATGCTGTATGTGCCTTGCCGCAGTTGCGCTGCGGATATCTGTGCATTGTGTTAGATTGGCTGGGATGCTAGACTTGAAAGGGACGTACGCCGCGGTACAATGCCATGATACCGTCATTTACTGCGACATGGCGAAACATTTGTATCATATTCAATCGCGCAGCGCCATGTGTTTGTGTTTGTAATCGGACCTTTGCTGGTGAGTCTTCTACGAAGCTAGGTGTTGCGTTGGTGGTACCTTGACTGCACAATCATAAGCCAATGCGATGTCAAAACCACGAGAAGAAACTTACCAAGATCCAGCGGATGTGTGAAAAAGGTCGCGCAACAACTCGCGCTTCCGCCAAACCAGAAAGGATAGTGCATTGGTGTGTTGATCACATCGTTGCTCTTTTTCAGCTCCGGTGCCGTCACCTTTTTCGTGAGGGCCGACATAACAGCAGGATGTGTTTTACAAGCTGCATGTATCCTACAGAGGGGCCCGTGACCTTAAGAACGGGTGTTGTCGAGTCCAATTCACTGTTCGGTGATTGTTATGTTACCGAGCAAAGAACCCGCGGACGTCATCGGCAAAACATGCACTTCGGCTACGCGCACGGTGTTGGGCTTGGCGTCGCGTGGGCGCCATTGCGGTGGACGCGGCTGGACGAGTAAAACCATCAATGTCAAGATGCGAATACCAATATCGGCAGCTGCTGGATATCGACAGTTGAGCCGAAAGACGCCTTTTCGGATACCACGGCCATCACGTGCGCCATGGCCGTGGCTGCTCACAGTGCGACACAACTCTACTGGTACGTTTAGCTGTCATGTGATGCATCATACTACTGGCAACATCAAATCAAGCACTAGAACATTTCCGACAGTGAGATGATAGCTACGGTGTAAGACTCTTTGTACTCCGGTTACATCGGCCCCAGCCTGCGCTGTTGACCCTCTCGCTGAATCTTCGATAAGGCAAAATCTAAGAATGGTCAGGCAAAATACCGAAAGAAGTAGTTGTGGAAGGAAGAACGTACAAGACGGACGACTGGTATAACACACCCTCAACAATCCTCGATGCCATACCGCGGCGGCTCCATCTTCAGGCCGACCATCCTTTGACCATCACTCGAAAGCTCATTGAGTCACGATTTCCGCACTATACTACCCACAACGACCTCTTTCCAGTCGTGACCACTGCTCAGAATTTCGACTCGCTAGGGTTTCCCCTGGATCATGTTGGCCGCAGTCAGACAGACACATATTACATCAACAAAGATACCGTCCTACGAACGCACACTTCAGCTCATCAGGCTGACACGTTCCAAAAGAATGAGAGTGCGGGCTATCTTATCAGTGCAGACGTGTATCGACGAGATGAGATCGACAGGAGCCACTACCCAGTCTTCCATCAGATGGAAGGAGCACGAACATGGGATCGGCAGCAGGCTGGAAGAGCTGGCAAGTCAGTTGCCGAGGTGATATGGGAAGACGTAGAAAAGCTACCCAAGCATGATATCGCCGTCGAGGACCCCAACCCGCCTTTCCATATTGAGCGTAACCCGCTCCAGTCCAGACATGCTCCAGAAGAAGCTGAGGCCGTCGCCGCACATCTAAAGCGCAGTCTTGAGGATATGGTCGTCACCATCTTCAACGCTGCCAGAAGTGCTACGGATGCCACGTCAACAGATGAGCCCCTACAGGTACGCTGGGTCGAAGCCTATTTCCCCTTTACTTCGCCGAGCTGGGAGCTGGAAGTGTACTGGCAAGGAGACTGGCTCGAAGTTCTAGGCTGTGGAGTCGTCTCGCAACCGATTCTAGACAACGCATCCGTACCGGAACGCGTTGGTTGGGCTTTTGGCATCGGTCTTGAGCGCATCGCCATGCTGCTCTACTCTATTCCTGACATCCGCCTATTCTGGTCCAAAGACACGCGCTTCCTCTCCCAATTCAGCGAAGCCAAACCGGCCCAGAAGTTTGTCCCCTTTAGCAAGTACCCGGTTTGCTTCAAGGATATCGCCTTCTGGCTGCGCAGCAGCTCTAGCGCAGCAGGCGGTGCAGCTCAAGTTCTGCAGGCAACGCCGATTACAGCAACCGCAGAGCCAAACAAGAGCTCGCATAGCCAAAGTCAGGTTTCAGACCAGCCTGTGATCGCGAGTACTGGGTCACATGCAGGATCGGGATCGCATATGAGTGCCGCCCCATCCACTCATGTACCGGAATCAGTGGGAGTTGCCACTTCCCCTGCGTCACCTCCCTCCGGATCGAAACCAGAAGGTGCAAACGAAACCTTGATTCCGCCAGCTGCACCTGTACCTGCGCCCTACACCTTTCACGAAAACGATGTAATGGAACTTGCGCGCGAGGTGTGCGGCAACGTTGTGGAAGATGTGCGTCTGATAGATGAATTCACGCATCCAAAAACTGGTCGCAGGTCCATGTGCTACCGCATCAACTACCGCAGCCTCGAGCGCAGTCTCACCACTGAAGAGGCTAATGCGATGCATGAGCAACTGGGGTCGCTCCTCGTCGACCGATTAGGCGTAGAGCTACGTTAGCCCTCATCCTGCGCCCAGCCACTTTGTATTCAAGATAATCGAAAGGGTGTGGAGGCTACTCCAAGAAGTGCAAGTCGATAGGCGAACAATCCCGGAACTACTGCCAGTTGCTCATTTTCTCTCACGTGGAGCATGCGAATCGGCGCAAGTGTAACAGATATACGATGAAAGGATTCAGAATTCCATGGGCATTGGAGGCTTGGCACACTCGAATCTGGACGCAGTGCGATGACAGCTGCAGCAAGAGTTGCGAACGCGGCACGGTGGGCCTAAATAGGACGTTCAACTGTGTCTAGCGTCACTACGCTATGCTTGTACACATATTACACATTTCCCCCTCCACAGTAAAAAATGCTTCACTGCTACCGAAGTCGCCACGAGATCAAATCTAGGACATAAGATCTACGAGCCGTTATAGTACCACGAGCGCAAACGCGCCCGCCCTATTTCCCCGCACGTGTAAACAGGGAAAAAGGGGATGTCCAGCAAGCTTGTTCCTTGTTCAGGAGTGCATCTTGATGGCCGTCGTACTACTACAATTGGCGATCTATCCGAACGAACGACGTGGCGTCTTAGCACCCGCACATATACCCTACCTGACAGGCACGCTACATGCGCTAATGCATGGCGTTGCTTGCGGGGTCGACAAACTGGGGTGAGATGCAGTACCGCGATTTTAGCAGTATTGCCTCGTGGCGTGTATGCAGTGGGTGTTAAAGTATGCGTGAACGAAAGCATTCCGGTTAAAGATGGATGGGTAGCCTAGCGAAGGGGTAGGTGGTGAATGTGGAAGAGCGGTGAGGTGATGTCGCCTCGAGATCTTCCTGGGGCGTTTGGTCATTGTGGAAGAAACTTTATCAATCATGAGTATGTCGTGCGTGTGTTTTTGAGTATACTAAACTCTAGGCTGAGTAATTATTCCGTTCCTGTCCTGGTGCTGCAGGATACATGCCGTTGCCGTGTTGGCTCAGCCAGCCCAGCACTTGGACTGCGTCTTTCGCACATTCGCAGTTCAATTTTGACTCGCACATACATCGTACCTGCATCCTCTCCTGAACTTAGTACTTCTCATATGATGTGTCGACTTGGGCCCGGCAGACTTGCGCATTGACCACGATTTACCCCACACAGAGCAGGCATTCCCCAGATCTTAACCACTGCCACGAGGCCGTGCCACGTCACACAAGCGGGGCGAGCGAGCGATGCGGGAGTCCGTGAGACTGATTGCGTGACCTGGTGCCTGGTCTGCTCCCTTGGGACTCATGTGCGCAATGTCTTGCGATCTGAATCATCGCCGGATGATCTGGGCTGTAGGTAGTAACAGCCGGAAAGCCTGAGTGCGTGTATTACACCGCGAGGGAACGAAGAGGCAGCAAGTTCAGGCTGTGGTGTGCTTCAAGTTTACCAGGAGCCTTATAGTACTTGAAGACCGTATCATGTGAGGGACGAGGATTGTTTGTCGTTGAATTACAGTTTAAGATGCGGGCACGATTGCGATTTGCTGGACCGTGGTCGATGCGGCGACAAGGTACGGGGATGCAATAGCTTATCAGATATTATATCCGTCTCATGCCGACAGCTTGGGAGCACATATTGGACTTGTTGTCTCTTTGGTAGCGACTGGGATGTCATGGCTGATGTGCTGGGTGCATTCTTGCTATTCCGCAGAAATTGCCAAATTTCGTGTTCGGCGTGATTCGGTGTAACCTATTGCTCGGAATCGCATATGTCGTACATGTTGCACAGCAGCCGAGACGCAATCGTGTTGTTTGCAGCTTATGACTCCGTTCGCGTGAAGTGGGGCGTTTTGCCATTGCCATCGGTCAATATAATGCTGCCTTCCTGTTCACCGGCTGTTGTGAGATTAGCGACATCGAGTTGAAGGCCCTAGGAATACCAACATGAGTAGTGTAGTTGACAATTGGCTTGGGGTATGCGGTGCCCGCATTGCTTCACTAGACGGTGTATAGCCAATCGACAAATCGACCCACCCCAGTTGTCTGCCTCTTATCTGGCATTTCCAATAGGACAGGATCGTGGGCGACATATTGTAGATATGACATCTGGTCATTTGGTTTGCAAAAGTTTTACTAGCCGAATGATAATCGATCCAGTACTTGGTGTCTTTTCTGTGTGTACGAGACGTGCTGCGATTCTCCAGGCTGGACGAATGAGAATTTCCCCGGGCCACGTCAATCTAGTAAGATTGCGCTAGATGCCACGAGACGAGTAGTCCAAGTCACTGTCCCAGTCAGTACGTTAGCGACGGCAATACTGCCGGCAAGCTCTATAACGTTCGGTACATACTGTTGACTGCCCCGTAGCAGGTCGCCACAAATGGCCCGACGAGAGGTTGAGTGTAGATGTGATGAAACGCCTTGATAGTAAAAAGACGAGCTGTGATATCTGTTACTTGACTTGTGTCATCAATCGCGCATGTCTTATCCTGGTTCTTTATTCTGCTTCGCGTGCTTCGTCGGTTCTGACACTGCCGTGACTAGCATGAAGGAACCTTTCCCTGAGCCACTTTGTATGAAGAAATCCAAGCCATCGGCCTCGAGAGCGATTCTACGCATATCCGAACACGAGGATAGGTATTCGCTTGTGATACCGTGGGTATTGAATCGGGTTCAGACTCCGCGGCGAGACTCGTTGTAACCTAACAGTATCGGCCGCTTCCAGTTACCGACAATGAGTAGCTGTAAGTTAGATGCTCGCTGATAGACCAAGGCCCAAGTGGAGAAGAGAGCTTAGGTCATCGGTAACGACACTACACATATGATAACAGTTGCAGTGACTCGCAAGCATTGACTGCTATCGGACTGAATGGAGTAAGTGCCACGAGAATTCTCCGTAGTCAAGAACTGCAAAACCGTTGGCCAGGGATATCGGCTCGCCAATTAGACGACCACGTTTCTTGTATGATCACAGCGGACAAGGCAGGATGGGCCGAGGGAAATCTCCCTGATGATCATGATGAGGCGGGTCCCGCAAACGCATGGCTAACAGTGTTCGAGTCAGGCCTTCAGGATGTACCTTGTGCGAGGGCACATGTGATGTGCTGTGAGGTTTGGTGATATTCCAATTGACGATAGTGTTCACTGACGCCGGGCCTTTTCAACCCTCAGGTGAAGGTGCATCTATTTCGAATGGACAAGTGATGACCATGCTGGGCGTGCTTACGGATGCGAAGAAGCAATGTCTGTCAGACACAATGTGCTGAGTATTGCTCATTGCCGATAAAATTAGACAATTGTGACTGATGCAGGCTCTGCTCGAAACGGTCGCTGGACGCTTTCGTCTCAAGCCAAAATCTCCAAATGTAGAATAACTTGGAATTGAGCTTGAGTTCAACTGCGAGTCGTTGTGATGAGTGGAGGCGTCGCACTGGATGAAAACGCTGGCGCTTTGCCTTTTGTGGACTGGGTCGCACGATTCTGACTCTGTGCAAACTAATTTGTGGCAGGCTCGCGCAGCAAAACCCTGCTAGGGTTGTTAATCACCGCATGCCTTGGCGTGACTTCGGAACAAGGCTCGCATGGAGGAGAAAGGGCCATCGCAAAAGCAATGACGAGTAATGGATAGCGGGAGAGCGCGTTCTGAAAAGACTGGTCATGATGGCTGTAGCCGTTATACTCAATGACAGTACATGGTTGTGTAATGTGCGGGATTCTCAGTGGTAGTGGTCGCTTAGGGAATCCGCGTGAATCTGAGCACAGACGAGGATTTCAGCGTGAAACGCTTGCGCAGCCGCATACGATTACGAGCCAACCTGTTCAGCAGGTCTGCTATCTGCACTCTCAGCAGTAAAGGACGATCCGCGCGGACCGCTGTTGCAGCCGAAAGGCGTAAGGGCGAGTATGGGCACACCCGCTATCAACTGCATTGCATACGCAGGTCATTATGCAGTTGGTTGCCCAGTCGAGAGATGGACTTGGGCGCACGATAGAGGTTTGCGATATGTCGAAATGGAGAGCGAACACCCTGGAGAAACTTGGCAGTGAACGGAAAGCGCCGCGACTCTCCGGGTCCACGGGGTGACGGGGATGATAACAGACGGAACTCCCGGCCACGAATGATACCTGCTTCGTACTTGAGAAGGTGCTTGCAGCTCGAAAGACGTCTCCAGGAATCGGATGGACAGCTGGGTAACAAGCTGATGTTGCCACCAGCTCCGCAGACTCTGGTAGGTAGCTACGGTAGGTGTACACTGTATATGGATGGTCAGCTTTGGGGCTCTTCTTGGGCCTTGGTTTGGACGCTGAAGTGGATAGCACGGTAAAACAAAACGTGGCAGCCCCTGTCGCGCGTCTAAGCGATGGCCCACAGGGTATAAGGCTTTACCTCGCCTATACGTCCTGCGCACTGGGAAATTTGCACGTCCACTTTCCTGTCGACAAGATTTCGGAGACGCATCGGTTGGAAATGACGGTGAACGCAGTGAGGGGTATGGAGAAAGCAAGTTGTGTTCCTGTCCCTGTTGCTATTCGCATAGGCAGCTGCACGATGATTAGCATCGGTTCGCAGCACAGCACATGCGGGCGCTCACGACTACAACTCGCACAAGACTTTCTTGGTACATCTCATCAAGATACTTTGTCCCCTCCGGTACCGACGGCATCGGAAGTAGTGAGCAGGCAATCGCCTTTGCAAGAATAGAAATGTCCAGCGTCTCAGGATGATGCCGATGGCCGCCGTGAATGATCTGGAAAGTTCGCCTCAGCCATTGTCCAATCACAGCGCACCTTCCCCTGGCTGCGGTTGCACCTTCCCTGTTCAACGTTCGCCTCGTGATGATGCTTCCTCCTCCCCACCTCCCGTAGGCCGGCTATCGCAACAGCATCTGCGCCGTGCGCTCACACTGCCGCAACTCCATCCACCATGGAACATGGCATGGCAGCGTGGCAGTGACCAGCAGATCGGCTGGTTTATCGCTACTCCTGCACCCGCCGACTATCCGCCAAACGTTCAACTGTCATTCTCCGGTAATGAAATGTAATAAACCGCCCACAGAGATGACTTGCTTCAGAAGTTCAGCAGCTTCGTTCACGTACACCGGCCGTCCTACCGCATTCGTAAGTATACTCCGCCCGCCCCGCCGCTCATTGCCCACGGCCTGCACACCAGAGATAATTGACTTCTGTCAGGTGCGCCAAAAGGTGCGCGAAAGGGTGCGCTAACTACCCTCTGCTTCGCGTCGAATACCTATTCTGCAGATCACCACTACACCGAAAAATCGCGCCATGCAAGTACTACGAAGTTTTGCCGCAAATGCACGATGTATGCAGATCACCCTAGTCTATAATTGTGACGTTATATGTTCACTGTTCCCCACGAATCGTCAGACAAGGGAGGTTAGGCTCGTGTTTCAACCCATGGCGTGCCCTATCCAAGCTTGGGTGCGCCGCCGACAGCCTAGACGCATCGTCGTTATTGGTACTTTGGCGTGGCAGGGGCCTGCTCGCTGCCGCATGTATCAATAGCAGTTTGAGCGAGCCACACTTAAGCAGCTCCATTGCCTGCCGCAGTCTCATGCAGGGTACGCCGTCAAGTTTGAGATGCCAGCCTCCCGAGTCTCATAACCTTGCACTCCAGACAACGACCCACGGCATTCTCAAACAACTGTCATGAATCACATCGCCAATTGTATGAGGTCCGGTGCCGAGCACACTTCTGTTTATATAACGCAGGAAACATCCTTCAACATGAGCGTAAGTTCTCAGGTGGCTTGTTCCTGAAATGAGTTATTCTCCGCCTCGTCGCTCACGCTCACTGAGAGAAATACAGGCAACAAAAGATACCAGCTCGCCAAAAGAATCATTAGTGAAGAGCCCTTCGTTGGCCAATCTCTCTCAACCTACCTCATCTCGCTATCAACTCTGGCCTGCATCGAGGAGTCCTGTTGGCATCGCAAAATTCAATTCATCCTTCGATAAGCTTGCCGCTCTTTCAGCTGGACGATCTTCGACCTCACTCAGTGATACCGCTGTCCTGCCTGAGAGTGTACCGTTCTGGCAACGCACTGGCTCATTAGCAAGAAGACGTAAGGTCAGCGTACCAGAACTTGGAAACACCATGACCACCGTGCAGGAAATGGCCATCGACTCACGTAAGTCAAGTGCACCATAGCAAGCCTGTCCCGGCTAATAATATCAAGCTACGATTCCTGGCAGACCTCCCCTTCGCCAGCTATCCCACGAGACTTTTGGCCATGAAAGGTCGTGCAGCGCTCCAGGAACCAACTGGAGGGTGAACCCTTTTGGTGATGCCATGGTGTCTTGTGTCACTGGCCCATCTCCTGTGCTCATGCAACAAGCGACGACCCCCCTCTCTTCTGATGCTCTCAAAGTGAATGGGAAGCCGTTGTCCCCCATCCTCAGTCCTCTCGCCAGCCCAAAGCCCTTACTGAAAGTGAACACCACGAACATCCAAGCAGAACTTGAGCAACCGCCTCAGGTACCACCAAAGTCACCTGCTACCGAACGCAAGAGCTCGCCGCCACCTCTCGTACTTACGTCCAAAGCAAGCAGAACTCAGCTCCTGACCCCAGCATCTCTGGCCTCCGGCGGAACTACTCCAATGAGCGCAGTTGATAGGCGATCACCGAACAATGTCATACCTCTCCCTACTCCACCATCCGCCTTCACAAGCCCTTTCTACGCGGCGTCTCCGGCATCAAGCCGGGGTTCTCCACGAGTCGAAAGACGGGATCCAATGGCAGCACAATCATCCTCGCACAACAGGAACATGTCCGAGTCTTCTGTCATGGACCGTGGTCGGCCCTCGCGACGGGATAGTAAGAGAGAAAGGAGCAGAACCGTGTCAGAGGCCAACAACGACGGCATCTCCGCACCCGATGCTTGGCAACTACCTCAAGGGATGCGTGTGCCCGAAGCCTCGCGACGCATGAGTGACGCAGACAAGAAGTTGCTTCACAAGCAGGCGTACGATCAAGCAGGAAACTTCGAAGTTCTGAACAAGCGTGACGTTGCTTCTCTATCAAGGGTAGGACTTGTTATTCACTTGGCTGTATTACTATGCTAACCTCGACGCAGGAGCTCCGAGCCCTTGACGAACGTTGTGACTACCTCCGCAAGACATATAAGTCGCTGCGGGCCGGCCGACAAAAACTCCATGGTCGCATGATTTCCTATCTTCGACGTGGTGAAACAGTAATCTTCTCCCGCGAATCGCTCTTGAAACAAGAGGAAGCCCTCGCCGAACTGGACGTTTCCATCGACGAGTTCATCCTCAAATTGGAACAGGCTGAGAACCGACGCTTGCGCCTCCGCCAGAAACTGCTCGAACACGTGGCTGCAGCCATCGTACTTAATCCCGCTGCACCTCGAGTTGACCTCGCTCAGACCACGCCACCCCGAAGTCCGACCAAAGTAGAGAGTAGTCTGGCTCCGACAGCTGGCGATCGTAAGACTACAGAGTCGATCAAGATCTACGCCGATGGCCATGTACTCAACCTATTCTCCGACATTGAGAAGGCCATTGGTAAGATGTGCGAGCAAACTTGTTAGGATGAACGCCTTTTAGCACAACCTGCCGACTCCTTTGACACCACGACATATCAGCCCGCCCTATGTGGCGACTCACTAATCTCATCACTTCGGACTGTCTACGAATTTTCTTGTATCATTGTTCAACGGCCTGCGTTCACGTCACGTTTACTGTTCCTTCGTCGTTATAGGAGCTTTGCTTTCGTTCGCTGTTGCTGTACATAGAGCGATGTTTTGTACATGGCGGCATCTTCCCTTATTCTGATTCGCATCTAAATACCCAGGTCGCCTCAGAACGATGATTTCAGTATAATACTTCAGCACACTACAAATTTGTTTTGCATGCTCGGTGGTCGATGATGATTTCGGCAGAGCTTGTTTCATGTTTCTAGGATTGGTGAGGGGCAAGCGGCAGAGGATGCCATAGTGGCGCATTTTGTATGAAGATACGACCTGCAGGGGTCGACGAGCACAAGCAATGACGTTCCAAGCCTCGATTTTTGCCTCGTCCCAGAATACGTGATGTGTGGTGTCTGAGAAATTCCAAGTACGTTCCACGGTCACTCGTGGCTGACTCGGGGGGTTGCCGCTACGGCAGAACACTACTTGTACTGCGCTGCTAGTCATTAAACCTGATCGCTGTACGGTGCGACATGATCTGGCAAAGATATGACAGTTGCTGTGACAGCTACATCACAGTGGAGAATGGGCGGCAAGTACCTCTACTACGCACGGCGAAATGCACTGTGACGAAGGCAAGGCTTGGATAATATAGGATTGCGCGCTATAGTCTGTTTCAACGGCAACGGGACGTTTGCAGATGCCCAGGCGGGGCTCAAAAGCAAGGACAAACTAGCTCGAAACGTCACGGATGCATGGAGCCTCGAGTTCGACCACTTCAGATGAGTATCATCACATCGCGCTTCCAGGCATGGATAATCGCAATCTTGTCGCCAACGCGGATGATTTTGAACATCAAGAATTGAAAGCATGCGTTACAGGCCAGCAAGGTATACCTAGAAGTGAGGCCATGAGGACAACTGCAAATGTGCTGTGGACTCGCTGACTCGGAGATTGAAGGGCAATGGCAAGTACGCCGGAGGAGCGGAAGAGATAAGGCAGGGTTGCGATACTGATCGCTGGTCGAGATCATGTTCATATTGTGATTAAGTGCAGGGACATGGAGTCTGCTTTCGATAGTCATGCTGTTGTACAGTGTACTGTACGTGGTGTACGACCCTAGCGGAGGCGGGAGCCTGTGGCTGAGGTGCACGGCGCCACCTTACTCCGCACGGTCCGTGCCCGCGTTTGCACGCGAAAAAGTCCTTTGCGTCCACCAGCGCTGCTCCAGGTAAGAGCCCAATCACTTCGACAGCCTCTCTCAACACCATGGCCACCAACAGCATCAAGCTGCTCACTGGCAACAGCTATCCCGAGCTCGCCAGGCTTGTGGCTGACCGGTAAGTCAAATCTCTCACATTTCTTTGTCACTATCATTTGGCCCTGCATTCTTGCGGTTGCCTATCGATCTCCCACTGTGCCGGATATATTATGCTTGGAAAAGATGCACGGCGCTTTTACCGCCTTCTCGACACTGCGGGTGTCGAGGATGGCGACCAGAATAGATCCTCGAACATGTTGAATATTCAACAAACTCGAGCCTCACTGACTTTTGGCAGACTAGGCATAGAGCTTACCAAGATTCTAGTGCTTCAGTACTCGAACCAGGAGACTTCTGTAACTATCGGCGAGTCTGTCCGGGACGAGGATGGTATGCAACAACGTACGAAGTTACCGCCGGCAATGAGTCACTTACCATGTCACAGTATTCATCCTACAGTCAAGTCCACCCGGAGACGTCAATGACGCTCTCATGGAACTTCTGATCATGATCAACGCGTGTAAAACAGCATCGGCACGCCGCATTACCGCGGTGATCCCCAACTTCCCATACGCGCGCCAGGACAAGAAGGACAAGTCTCGAGCGCCTATCACCGCTAAACTCATGGCCAATATGCTTCAAACTGCTGGTTGCAATCATGTAATCACCATGGATCTCCACGCAAGTCAGATCCAGGGCTTCTTCAACGTCCCGGTTGATAATCTCTACGCCGAGCCAAGCACGTTACGTTGGATTCGGGAGAATCTTGAGGTGAAGGACTGTGTCATCGTGAGCCCGGACGCGGGAGGCGCAAAAAGGTAAAAACTACCTGTATAGCCGGCTTTCTTCCAGAAGCGGGAGATGAGCCATTATTTCGATGCTGTTGCACTAGTGTTTGATGTCCGGAGTTGCTCTCCGAAGCAGTTTCTTCGAGAAGATAGAACGCTAACGCAGACACAGGGCTACCTCTATTGCCGATGGCTTGAATCTGGGCTTTGCGCTCATTCACAAGGAACGTACGCGGCCTAACGAAGTCTCGAGAATGGTGCTAGTTGGAGATGTCAAGGGCAAGACCGCTATATTGGTGGACGACATGGCTGACACCTGCGGTACGCTTGTGAAGGCTGCAGATGTGTTGATAGCAGAAGGCGCAAAAGATGCGCTTGCTATCGTCACACACGGCATCCTAAGTGGCAACGCTATCGAAGCCCTGAACGGCAGCAAATTGAAGAAGATCGTCGTTACCAACACGGTACCCCACGAGGACAAGAAGGAGCTTTGTGATCGAATCGAGACCATCGACATCAGCCCAACTGTAAGCACCGCGAGCATCACTGCAGTTCTCATGCTGACCATCATTGCACAGCTTGCCGAGGCTTGCAGGCGGACGCACAACGGAGAGAGCGTATCGTTCCTCTTCAAGCATGCCCCAGTGGACTGAGACCGTCTCACGCTGCATCTTGCCAGACAATCATTCAGGACCGGCGTTACGGAGTATCGAGTAGGCGTGCTATTTTGTCCCGTGGGGCTCCCTTCTTTTCCCCCTAACATTCCAAATGAAGAGGAAATCATCTCAAAAGTTCCAAATCCAATGTTTTCGACCTCTCGGCACAGTGGTGGTAAAGCCATTGTTGCAGCACGTGTGACTTGTCACACTATACTTACATTAGCTGAATGCATAGACCAAAATCATTTCAGCGCTAAGGGACTAGCCACCTGTCAACCGCTGTCAGTCAGTTTGACGTTTTCTTTCGAAGCAGCGAATCAACAGCTGGCTTGTTTTGCATGATGTGCATGACGCGCTAGCGACTAGTCACCTGCGTTAGAGCAAAGCGGCCAAACTTTATATCGTCGTCAAATCCGGCCATCGTCCAACTCGACATTCTGGCCGAAGTGGTTGGCGACGCGGCATCATGGGCGTTCCACGTTCAGTTCTTATTACGATACCGCTCATTCATTCTCTAAGCTACTGGATAGCACGGTGGGCACACGCGGCATCATGTTGCGCCATAGCTTTCACCCCGCTCGCAAGCACGAACGACCCAGGATCTGCAAAAACGCACTACGAGTAATGGCCACGAAGGGCCCGTGGAACAAAGTTGAACCCCACCTCCAGCTTCATCAGTCCGCAGCAGTCAAAGCTTTTGTCGGCGACACCTCTCAACGAAAACCTTCGCAACTTGGGGATGTGACTAAGTTGGTCTTCTCGCGTAATCATGTGGTTCCGAGTCTATTTCTGCGATTAATTTCAGAACTTCGATGGTGCGTGGAAATCATGGTTATACTTCACCACACCTGGCCTCGCCCTATCAAAACCTGCGAACCTCCGCTTGGGGCTCTCATCCTCATAACCGGACGTGGCTGCGGTATCAATGATACCTCATCCAAAGCCCAAACCTCTTCAGCCGGCCCAGGGTCTGTCAGGCCTGAATCATTGTCGAAACACATGACCGCAAGCTTTTGCCGACTCGATCCAAGCCTCGTGGCCCTCTGCCGTCCCGAGTGGCGCAATATAGCACTGAGTCGAATGAATGCAGCGATTGCTTCAAAGTCTGCTGCATGCTCGGCCCCAACAGTTTCCCGTCCGTGACTTGAAGTCTTTGAATAGCTTGGTCGTGTGTGGAGTTGCCGGTCAGGTCCGAACAGCCTCTGCTTCAGCAGCCGCTTGGTCATAGCATCGTCCCACACTGAATTATTTCCGCGATCACGAACGTTTTGGACACAGGCCATCGGCACTCTGCCGCATCGAAAGAAAAAAAACCTACGATCATGTGATCCAAACCCACGCTTCCCTCCAATTCAATTGTCGAAATGGCGCGCACGATCCTCATGCACAGAGATAGCCAAACTCTGGAAGTACACAGCCTGTCGGCTGCTTCCGCACCAGCTGTCCTGGCGATCATCGTCTTGGAGACTTCAAGCTAATCGCAATTACAGGCGCAGATCAGGGTTCTGATGTTCAGAGCCGATCCGAGCGAATAAGGGTGTTCGTTCGGAAGATTCGTGGAAGGCCAACTCAATTGAGTTGCGGCTCTTCATCGGTCAGTCAGCACGGAATGCCGGTGCGCCAATCTTCGAGGTGGTTCGTGACGAGGTCTCTTGCCGTACTTCTAAGTTCTGGAAGTTACTTGGATGGTGGCGTGCAGGTTACGCGAAAGCATATTCGCGGTGAGAGAAAATCAGAGCGACGTCGTAATCGAGCGGGGTGTGCATGAACACTAAGCAGTGAGGCTAACGACTGTTTGTCAGACATTTGTCCGACACTGCGCGATTTCCGAGAATTTGCGTAGCGGGAGTTGCGCGGAGAGCGGAGTGCCGTTGGTAATCATCGCGTGATTCATGTCTGTTGAGCAGAAACACGACTCCAACTGCTAAACAGAATCTTGCTCGTCACTCGTGCTTCCCATCTCAAACATTCACTTATCATGCTAATGATGTTTGTAGCGCTTTGCTTGTTCGATCTCGTAGCATCTGCATGGGCTGTTAATTGTATGACCGACACCAAAGTTATGAGCATCTCCAGGACTTCATCTTCACCAGTAGCAACTACGGACTGAACACTACTACTTTCATGCTCGATACCAAGTTTCTCACATCCACATTCTTACTATTTCTGCACACATCCCCAACGTCATTCTTTCTGTCATGAATGGTTGCGACGTGTAGAATGTGACTATCATACCATATGCAATTTCAACGCTAACTTATGCTAGTAACATTCATTTCCAATACTCGAACGCGTACCCAATCTCAAATGTGCGGACACTGCAAAACATACTAGACTATACAACACTTCCTCCAATAGCACATATCGCGCTTTTCAAAATCACTTTCTCAATCTTCAACACCATATCCAATCTCACATGCGCGGGCACTGTAAACCACTCTAGAGCATGCAATGATTCTCGGAACAGCATATACCGCGCTTTCTGAAATCACTCTCTCACCATTAAACACCTCATACACTCTTGTGTATGCGGCGGGCATTGTAAGACACACTAAAGGAATCGTTCAACACGACCCCCGGCAGCATATATCGCGCTTTTCGAATTCCATTTCTTACTCTCCAATGCCTCATCCAATCTCATGTGCGCGGACACTGTAAAACATACTAGAGGGCGCTCAACACCTCCAACAGCATACCGCAACCTACCCAGTTGTTGATGTGTACCCAGTTCGTGATGTGTACCCAGTTCTTGATGTGTACCCAGTTCTTGATGTGTACCCAGTTCTTGATGTGTACCCAGTTCTTGATGTTCCCCATAATTCATCTTGTAACTGCTCAAATCCTTGTTGCCTGATTGGTAACATCAACAACTAGGTATACATCAACAACTGGGTAGATTGCGGTATATCGCGTTTTACAAATGGCCTCCTTCTTTCATGACTGACATAAGATTAATGTGCATTCACCAATACAGCGTTCCTGCAAGACTGTCACGAATGGCGAGATATTGCTGTCGCTGGGGGACCAGAAGTGCGGATCTTTTTTTATGCTTTTGTCTCAAACGCACGCCTGACCGATTGTGTGTTCGGTTATCGTGCGGTCACACACCAAGGTTTGGCGGACCGAGGATGTTGGCTTGAGATCGTATTGGCGAGGGGAGGAGCCGGTGTGGTGTCTTAATTTGATACTGTACGACGTCTATCCGTTGGATCGATCGCGCTTGGGCTTGAGCGAAGTTGCTTTTTAGATCATAAATCAGCCTCGGCTGTAGGTACGTTGGAATAACTGTATGCATGTGTGCCGTTGTGGAGCAAAAAGCAAAAACATGTGGTGAGTGATGTTATTAGGCAGACTGAGATTGGTTGTGCTACGACCCAACGTTTGAAGGATTAGGAGAAGTGGTACTGTATCTGAAATCGCGGGTGGTACTGCAGTAGCCTCGGCTTTGAGCTCACTTTGGTGGTGATGATCGCATTTGGAAAGGTTGCGTGGCTTGAGGCGGGTGAAGTGACCATGCAGACCCACCCACCACCTCTGCAAAAAGCAAAAAGACAAAATAGAAAGCACGTTTTCCATATCAGGGAACTGCTGATTGTCAGTGAGAGAAACGTTGAGAATACTGGACTTGGACGTACTCGAACCCTGATCTTGCCGGCGCTGCATTGAGAGCGGCATATACTAGCCATTATACTAATATGGATGTTGTTTTGATTGATGGAGAGTTTGTAAATTGCAAAGTACGTATACAACTTCAAACCGGGCACACATCCCAAAGAAACTCCCAGTGTTTCTCTCCAAGAGAAATTTTCATCGCTGCAAATCTTGCAACAAGACTGAATGTGGAGGTAAAGCTTTCACCTCCATCATTAATCTTGACTTCACCTACTACAGCCTAGACCAGACCTAGAGTTTACTGTTGGCGTCCGTAGAAACTACTAGATCAAGGTGGTTCGTCACTTGTTCGCAATTTTGCTGCCTTCCAGCATGTAGTGTATGCGAACGCGATGTTCTTATATACCCATAGCCTGGCATCGAGCGACTTCGAACAAGCACACTATGGAGACAGGCTGCTCTATTCCGCATCCAGCGCTATCGAATGGGGAGGGTGAGTCCCGCGAAAATGGATGCACGCTCGCCTGAGACTGTACAGTGAGAATCGTAGTATGTCTTTTTGGAAGAACGTCACAGTGCTCAAAAGTGGCATGACCTCGCATGTTTGATTTCAGTCTTGCATATGCGCCCGCTCACAGTCTCTTCGACAGTGGCACGCTGACCGACTGCCTTTCTTCCCTAGGTCTCTTTCCACCAACGACCGGTAGTATGTCTTCTTCCTCGACCACAAAAGTTTCGCTTGCGCCGTGCCTCATATCCGCCACGTTCCTCTGCCCAGGTTGCCCGAATCGAGACCCACCAACGACCGGTATGATACTCCCCTCTTCAACCACGAAGTTGTCGTTCGCGCTATCTCTAACATCCACCATGTTCCTATGCCGTGACTTCCACTTTGGTCGCTCGCCATTCGTTGCCCTTCCCACGCCCATCTCTCTCCACACCTTCGGGGGCTTGACGCCCATCTCCACGAGGTTCGTCCATATCCGTTCGCCCCTCTTACTCCATCTCGCCATCCTCGCCACGTATTCTTCGTCGGAAGGCTGCCACCTGCTCTTCAGTATGCGCCGAATGGCTTCAGGGTTGACTTTGAAATGCTCTGCCAAGACCGGGGTCGTGAATTTGTCAGGCTGGGTGCTGTGCAGGTGCCGTATGCCCTCCATCGTGTCGGGCGATAGCTTTTTGCGCGGGTTCCAGGCCTCTCCACCCAGCTTTTCTCTCAAGGCTTCTTTCTGTATTGCCCAGACCGGGCGCTCTCGTCTAGCTTGAGACTCTTGCTCGAAATTCTCTCGGTAGGTTGACTTTGTAGAATTCGTATCGGCTTCATCGGGTTGAAACGGACGATGAGCGATGTAGACGGAGCGCAACGGATTTGTACGGCTGAAGGTTGTTCTTCGGGGCGCGAAGATAGGCTCTGGATTGATGAAGGAGCGGGTAAAGAGGCTAAGCGTCCTCCTGGTACACTCGTGGCAGGCCATGGTCAATGTTGTGCAGTGGTAGACATCTCGTTGCTCTGGTCGCGAACCTCGAAGAATTGCGGTACGCGCACGTGCTAGCTCCAACGCCACAGCGATCCACTCACCACCTCCACTTCAGCACCAATGGGCGTCTCTACCACCATCTTTGTACCACCATTTTTTCCAATCCACGCGAAGCCTTATATGGTGTACGACTTGGATCGAGAGAATTGAGCCTACTGTCGATCTGTAGACCTTTGCTATCGACCTCCAAGATCTGTTCCATTTAGATTCCCCAAACGTCTATGAAAAGTCTGCTGAGGTATGGTATAGATTGGACTTCTAAACTTGATTCTAAGAAATAAAACTCCCCAAAGCTTGATACGTTGTACACTCAGGGTGCTTGCTATCTTCCGGGTATGAAATGGTCAGTCCCATCCGAGCTAACTCTGTGATGACGTCGATACACCTCTAATGAGCCCGCGACGCCACCCCATGGACCGATAGACACGCACCCATGGACTGGCCACACATCTAGCTCCAGAGACATGTGAACAGAGATGAAAAGACGGCGGGAGAATGCTGTCAAGTCACAAGCGGCGATACCGAAGTGGATCACATGTGCTAGCGCCTCGGTAGAACATGACGGTATTGACTCGATCTGCTTTCTTTGGACATTTTCTTTACACTCTTCACTGCAACCATTCTCCAGATCTCAAACACCTTTACGAGTTCCGCCACAGTCACATCGACAGCTATGGTGTTGCGCAATCCTTTTCGTAGGCGCACAGAAAACACTCGGAAGTATGACAGACAATGGTCACTTGATAGTTACATATGCTGACCTGACGCAGCTGCTGGGGCTATGAGTTCGAATGGACCAAAGACCACTTCACAACCGACGAAACAGAACGACTCAAAAGGTCGTACGACGTTCTCGCAGAGGAATGCCTGGACATACTAAACACCATTTCGCCACCAAGAAACAACGCCCTGCCACGCAATAACAGCGACCGCCAGCCTGCCCCATCTACGATAACCGGAAATGATAAAGAGTCGAAAGAAATTATGCCAGTACCCCAGCGAGATCTCTACGCTCTACTCAAGGAACACCACTCCTCACATACCAAACTCGAAGAGCTGTGGCAAGAAGTCAATACCATTCCTGATTGGGTCGATTGGGATCAGATATCACGCGGTCAAGATGTGTTTTACCGATATGGGGGTCCAGCTTTGACCGGACTGACTTTTCAGTCTCTGCTGGGAGGCATGGGCGCTGCACGAGTCGTGGAAACACTCGCACGGACGGGAGGCTTCAGTACCAAGGTCGCTCGAGGTAGATTGTTTGAGACGACGCAGCATATCTTGCAGTGCACAAGAACCCTGGAAGGCATCCAGCCTGGTGGCGAAGGTCACGCATCATCGATACGAGTCAGGCTACTACACGCCGCAGTACGCCAACGCATCGTCAAGCTCGCACACCAGAGACCATCGTACTTCAATTTAGAGGAATGGGGCATACCTGTCAACGACCTTGACCAAATCGCAACTATTGGCACCTTCTCTTCATCCTTGATCTGGCTTAGCTTTCCACGGCAAGGCATCTTTCTCAGTGGTCAGGAGATAGACGACTACATAGCCCTGTGGAGATATATCGCATACCTTTTAGGCACGCCTACTAATGTCTTTGCGACACGAGCGAAAGCAAAGGCTGCCATGGAGACGCTGTTCTACAACGAAGTTGACCCGTCAGAAATGTCGCAGACCATGGCAAACAACATCATCTATGCCCTCAAAGAAGAGCCGCCGACATACGTATCCGCCGACATGTTGATCGCGAGCGCTCGATGGCTGAACGGCAACGAATTGTCAGACAGACTGGGGCTAAAGCAGGTATCACTTTATTACTGGTCACTGATGGCAGGCCAGTGCCTATTCTTCATGTTCTACTGCTATGCTTACCGACTTATCCCATCAATGGACCGAGACCACGTCAAGCGCGCAAAGGAGATATTTTGGAACGTGATTGTCAAGGCGAAGTGGGGCCTCGCTGGCACGGAGACGACATTCGACTTCAAGTATGTGCCGCAATATGATACACTCACGAATCTGGGCGACATTGGCGAGGCAAAGATGAAGACTTCGGGGCTGGAGATGAGAAACTTGCGGACGTTCGGCATTTTCGTTGGGTTGGTAGGTGTGGGTACTATCGTGTCAGTGAAGGTGGCTTCGCATATTTTGGGTAAGCTGTGGTAGCGACTCGCTGCATTTTTCCGTCAAACCTTGCAATGAATCCTCCATATGTTGCTCTTCGTTTCGCAAGGCACAAAACAGCTCTCTTTCACTTTGGCCAATACTTGCAATTCTTGTTGTAGGTAATATTCTTATTGTCCTGACCTTGCCCACTTTCACCTGGCGCGACAAAGGACCGCCTCTCGACCGCTACTGGCCACCTTTACGCACAGTAGAATCCGCAGCGAGCCCCAGCCTCTTGTTTAAAACTTTGCGCTCACGCTGTTCCCCATCTATCGCACGCTCCCACTTCTTCCCTCATATCCCATCACCTCACACCAAACCTGCTCGACATTCAACCTACACCCAACCTGCTCGACACCACGGCTCCGCGCCACAAAACGCCGGCACCAAGCTCATATCACGCATCTCAGAAGAACAACACCTCAATGAGGCAACGCGTATGCCCCTACAACGACGCGCAAGACGGTGTTTGCGGCTGCCCACAATTCTGGCAACCGAAACCCACTCACAATCAAGCGCAGCACAATTCAAGCGCTGCTCCTGCTACGCCCAAAGCCGACATCGATGTCCTTAGGTCACCGTCGCCGTCTCCCACGCCTTCAGGCCCACCACCGCAGACCTGCTTCTTCTGGTACCACGGAGACTGCGGTCACAACCTGTGCACCATGGCCCACGAGTCGCACGTCACTTGGCCTGTGACTGCGCCGCCTGGATTCGTTCACTTCGTACCCTGTCTACTACCTCTTTGCCCACTGCGTGATGATCTGATTCCCTCGATGCGGACACTGCGGCATCAGCGACAGATGGGTGACCAGCTGGGTGGCTCAGCGATGAGCAGCGGCACTCGCGAGATGCCCATCGAGGTGCTTTCCAGCGATGAGAAGAGCGACGATACCGACACAGACATGGGCGATGATGCCGACAAGCAGGACCGCGAGGACTTGGATCCACTGCCTGACTACGAAGATCTGGATCCGGTGCCCGAGAGCGAGACTTTCGTCAACACGACATACCTAAGTGGTGAGAGCGACAGGAGCCGTATCATCGCAGGCGACAGTCCTCGTGTCGTTCCACCCTTCTTTGGTCCTGACGTCTTCGAGTTGCCGCTCAACTACATCTTCAGCGACGGTGGGTGCAATAACACTCACACGAGCGCCACGAAAGATCAGTACGATGCCCGCGCGATGGAAGACGAGGAAGACACAACGGTCGTGGAGGACCAGGAAAATACGACGTCGGCGTTCGAGCTAGACAGCCGTCCTTCGACCGGACCTTACTTTCACGATTCTGGGTCGGACAGCGACACCCTTGTTGGCGAGTGGGTGAGGGTGACCAAGGAAACTCCCCCCATCGCAGTCCCTCTCAACTACAACACCATCGCCAAAACAACAACAATTACCCCGCCAACAGACGACACCATGAAATCCCCCGGCTGGATTGCATCGTCGCCACCTGGACCGTTCGTCGAAATGGACAACGACGACAAGCCTCTGTTGTCGCTCAGTCACCCAGGCACTCTAGGCAAACGCAACAGGACCACGTCGCCAAACGAAGAGAGCGATAACAAACGACGTAGGCGCGAGGACACGCCTGACCTTGACGAGTTTGTTTCCATATTGCAGCGCAAGCGGCAAGTAAATAACTGGGACCGCAGGCCGCTGGACGTCAACGACCACCTTCCCATCTCGGTCACTCCCAAGTGGCCACCTCTATTCCAGATCACAAAGAAGTCACAGCCAATGCAAGTCACTCCAGACTCCACTTTCTCACCCCAAGGCGGCAGTAAATCCCCGCGCACCCTTCCCTTCACACCTACTGGACCTCGCGCGTTCCGCGGCAGCTCACTGGTGTGCTTCTTCTGGTACCATCAAGGCCACTGCAAGGCGCACAGAAGGATGAAATGCAGATTCAAACATACTCTCCCCGGCCCTGCCGCAAAAGTGAACCGGCCTCCATACGTGAGTGGCCACGACCCAGACTGCCGACTGCCACTATGTCCCATACGCCTGGGGCAGACCGACGACTACATTAGCAACGATGTCACCGAGCAGGGTAGCTCACCGTGCTTCCAGGACGAATCGTTTACGCCGTCGAAGTCTGAGCTCTTCACCGCGAATGCAGAATACAGCTCCTCACCGCGCGATGGCATCTCCGAAACGCGCTCCTACCTCAAGGGACCAAAGTTCAACGAGCGCTCGAGGTATCAGCTACCTCAACTCACGGGAGCCAGCCGAGAGCGCTTCAAGCTGCAGAAGAAGACCATGGAGAAGTGGCAGGCCGACAATGGCATCACAACCACGGCCAAGGACGCTGAAAAGGTGCTGGAAGAGAAGCGCGATATGAGGAGGTTGGGCAAACAGCTGAGGAGGCAGAAGAAGGAAGACATGCGAACGATAAGCATGGTGCCTCTAAGTTATGAGGACGACGTCTCGCGAGCCTCTACCCCAGACTACATCGCCACACCAACCAAGCGCAGCCACAAGCAGAAGAAGAAAGCCATGAGCGGGCGACATGCCAGCTCGGAACTCCTCAACGCAGATGGCGCCAACGGCGGACGCATCCAGACTTTCGACGAGGAAGCGGAGCTGTACAGCGACGAATACCAGCCTCTCGACGGCTTCCCAGACAGCGACCCGGAAGATGATCCGCGCGACGAGAATGAGAGCGTTCGAGAGCGCGGCGAGAAGGCACTCAAGATGGTTGAGCTGCTCAAGGAGAAGACGAAGCGAAAAACTCGTCGCTCGTTGTCTGCAGCTCAAGGCAGAGGCAGAGTGAGCAAGAAAGAGGGAGGCATGAAGTTGGACACACGCTTGATCAAGAAGAAGGTGGACTATGAGTTACCAACAGGAGAGGGGCGACTTGACTGGGATACCGATCTGGTTCGTCGGCTGTTTGGTGAGATTGAGTGAGGCGAGCAGGGCTCATGAGGAGAGAGTGGCGTTAATAGACGCTGAATGAATGCGCAACGAGGAACAAGTGGTGGGACATCATACCGATAGATTTTACGACCTTCTGGATCTCACATGGTCGCTGCTTTCAGATGCTGGACATCGAAGCATTGCCAATGGACAGCTTGGATATCATACCATGCATTTTATGCGTTGTGATCTAAAAATATGGGGTATAGTCATAGCAGAGAGAGTTCATCAGACGAATGCGAATTTGAAAAAGCACATCACCACACATACGGCTATGACATGTCAGCAATCCATTGTTCCTACTCAACATCTTACTCACCTTATTCTCGTACGTCCAAAAGGTCCCACTATGCTGTATACCTTTACTCTGTATAACCTCAATCATCTTCGCCACCGACTCCTCTGGCGTGATGATGCCCTGTACTTCCCACGGTAGCTGCACGTTCGCCATGTCCGTTGCGACTTCTCCGGGGTGCATGGCTAGGATGATCGTGTCGTCGTCTTTGCGCTTCAGCTCGGCGGCTAGATGTCTCACAGCCATATTGAGAGCTGCTTTGGAGGCTGCATAGGCAGCGAATCCGTCCTCCATTTCGCGAAAGTTGCCGTGCGAGCCTGAGTCGCTGGACATGAAGACGATGGTGCCGATGGGGATGTTGGTCTGGAGTAATCTGTTGGCTGTGATGATGGGGCCGATGGTGTTGGTGTGTAAGTGGAATGCGAACTCATCGAAGGATCTGTACGTCTGATTAGCAGTGAGGTATCTCAGCTGAAATGAACGCTCTAGTCTAAACCTGGAAAGGTCGGCGAGGGACATGACGTACAGTTCGGTGGCTCTCTGGCTGAATTAGTGCGGCTCTTGAAGGCTGAGGCTGAATATGCAGGCGCGTTTAAGACTCACATTTGGATATCGAAGAACGCCGGCATTGAGGACTACGTAGTCGATCTTGAGGTTGGGAATCATGGCTAGCTGGGCGACGAATTTCTGTGATAATCAGCCCTGATCCGTACTTGACTGGACTTGTAGGCACACCTCGATACTCTGCTCGGACAGAATGTCGCAAATGTACATTTGACATCGTCCATGGTCACTGCCTGCTTGCCCCCACAGCTGCGATGCATGTGCTGCGAATGGCTCCCGCACAGTCGCTATGATCCGATCATCTCTTGCTAATAGCTGCCGGACAAATTCGAGCCCAATGCCTCTGCTGGCCCCGAGAACCAACCATGTGGTAAAGTCCTCATCGGCATATAAAATGCTGGGTATTTGGTTCATCCGGGCTGTTGCTGTAGTGGGGCTCGGACAGACACAGAAAGACAGCGATGACGTCGGCGTTTGAAGCGACTTGGGACGACAGGATTTGGCAGAACTGGTTACAGGTAGGAGGTGTGAAGAAAATGTCAAACAGTGAATTGGCTGCGACGACAGTACTGCGACATTGACGACCCCTCACCACATAGCAGGACTACGCGGTGCGAGTAGCAATGACATGTCACGTTTCGGTACCCTTGTCGACGGAAGAGCAATCACTGTCGCGTTCGGTGCAAATCAGGGTCGGATGGACCTGCAGTCAGCCAGCCTTGGAACCTTGTGCCGACTACGACGCCCGTTACCATGTCGAGAAGCGTTCACGTGCAGTTCGAGCCGATGCTGATGATGGGCATGCGACGCGCTGCAAACGTCGCTAGCAAAGGGGAACAGCAACGCAGTAGTGTGGCGCAAGCGGCTGAAGTAGGACGCATCATCGAAAGCGAATCCACACGTGCCTGGAAAATCTAGTCTACCACACAATTGCGTGCAGAGGCGCATTTCCAAGCTGTGGCGGCATTCCCGCGGCTGCCATGGCGCCCGGTTCTCCCCGACCGCAAAAGACCTTACTTTTTCGCGGGCTGTGATTGGAGCATCAGGATCGGTGAAGGCTCGCTGTCACCCTGAGCTCATCAAGTTTAGCGCAAGGTCCAATGCCTTTTTCTTCGTTACGTTGCCAGCTTTCCTTTCTCTCCAGCAACTGCCATCACAGTACACTACACACTCACAACACTCTCCATTACTACAACTTCACATCTACGCTTCCTCCACCAAAAGTAAACACTACAACTCACCATACAAAATGGGTTTCGAAGCCGGTACGTTTTCCTCGGAGCCGCGGACGTCATCGAGCACCTCCGTCACCGCCACGGCCTCTACAGCCCATTGAGCCAGCGCACGATAAAGACATTTGGCTTAGAGCAGCGGATTATCGCACGCTGAGGCTACGAGACTTTTCTGACGGCTCAACGAGCTGTCTGCGCAGTGTAGTAGCTTTGCGACAACGGGTGGCTCGGCGGCCGATTTTCTCGGCTTCGCAGGTTTACCTCACAACGCACATGGCTGACGCATCTCAACAGGCGACGCTAAGAAGGGTGCCAACCTTTTCAAGGTACGTTCCATTCGCGAGACACTCCAGTTCCAGTGGCGACCCCGAAAACCTGTCCTAACACCTTCCAGACACGATGCGCCCAGTGCCATACTTTGAAAGAGGGTGAGGGCAACAAGATCGGCCCCAACCTACACGGCCTCTGGGGCCGCAAGACCGGCCAGGTCGAGGGCTTCTCATACACCGACGCCAACAAGCAGAAGGGCATCACCTGGGAAGACGACACTCTGGTACGGCCACTGCCGCAAACGGATCAAGAAGGCAACTAACAACACTGCAGTTCGAGTACCTCGAGAACCCCAAGAAGTACATCCCCGGCACCAAGATGGCTTTCGGCGGCCTCAAGAAGCCCAAGGACCGCAACGACCTGATCACCTTCCTCAAGGAGGAGACCAAATAAGCGCCTCGCCACGCAAGCCACCCATGATAATAACAACTTCGACACGCCACCCATGAACCTTCCTCTCTCTCATCCTCCGATTCCATAAAATGCTTTTTCGCGAATGTACCAATACCGATAGACATACGACTAGGGCGGTGACGACGGCTCGCCTGGTGTAGATTATGTTTGGTGTATGATGATGGGCTAGGGCGCGGTTTTTTTCGCGAGCTCTGGCGATGCAGCATAGAGCCGGTTTGGAAATTAGCGGCACGGTCGAACTGAACCAATTCTCCTCCTCCATTGCTTTTCACGATGTATCTTAGTATGATGTGACTAACTTCAGTATCGGATTGCAATATTGCTCCTCTCCACATACGCAAGCAGTATGTAGTTCAAACCACAGCTGAACATCTGACTGAGACTTGCACAAGCTATCAGCATCTCGAACAACTATCAACGGCCAAGATTCCAGCCAATGAAGGGACGGGCAAATTTTCTGACGTGCATGTTGACCATTCCACAGTAAACAAATGGTACGGCCAATAGCGGAAGAGTAAGCTAGTAGGGCCACTCACGCGAGCACCTCGGGCTCAAGGAAGACGGTGCGGACAGGGACATGCGCTTTTCCGGCACTCTTACGGGTAGCCGAGGATCATGTGGCTGAAGCTGTCCTTGGATGTAGGAACAAATGCATGCACTGCGATTGCGGATGGAATGTAAGGTGCGCGTGGGCAAAGAAAAGTAAATCTCCTTGTTCTTGTTATGGGATCTCGTCGCGTCAGGCGTGGGATAACAAAAGCTCAGTACCTTTTTTTGGTGGCTTTTTGTTCGCATCTCCACGTGAAAGTCCAAGTACAAGTGTGTGGGAGCTCTATCTCAAAGGCGCTGGTGTCATCGCGCCGCACTTGTCTCCGCACGTCAATTGTCGAGTCACCACGGGACAGCAGACGCCCTTTCTCTATGCATTCGCTGTATCATTAACGTTCTCCATCTCGAACTCCTTCAACTTAAATCCATCCGTTACCTCGGCGCAATTCCATCAAACTAGTGTTCATAGCGGGGCGGAATATCACTCGGGCACGTAAACACCACCGCGACAGCACCTTGGCGACCACGCAGTGAAGGAGGCCATTCGGCCTTTGAACATTTGGCATCATGTCGTGGAAGCGCACTGAGCGACTGATGGACACGATCAAAGTACGTAATGCTGTCGCACAGTGTGCATGTGAAGCTGTAGCTAATGGCCCAGTAGCACTACAGCAATTTCCCCGCTACCGGTACGTATAAGCACAAGTATGATGGAGTGTGTGGTTGACTCTGGCAGGTGTCTCCCTACGGCAGATGGTACAGTTTGGAGAGAAGCCGTCGACAGGAACTCTCTTCCGCGCATCACAGTTCCTTTCCGAAGAACTTCCCATACGACTGGCACACCGCGTGCAGGAACTCAATGAACTCCCCGATGGCCTCAACGAGATGCCGTCCATCTGCAGAGTGCGCGACTGGTACGCGCAGTCGTTCGAAGTACGTAATGACGGTCCTTCCATCCGAAGTGCCTTGATTCACACCAACCGCAGGAACTCGTCCAACTCCCACGCCCGAACCTCTCCTCGGAGATCAAAGAACGGTTACTGAAGCCAGCGAAGCGCAACGGCAAGGAACAAGCCCTCATGAGCAAAACAACACCAAACCCGAGCATCAAGCAAGGCCAATACCGCTCTGCGCCCGAAAGCAGCAGCAACGGCAACGGCGCCGTAAGCAGAGAAGTCAAGGGGGCGACATCGAGCCGGAGATACTACGCCGCGGCCGACGACGGGCAGGAATGGCCGCCCGAGCTGGGAGCGTACAACACAAAGTTCGCAGACACCCTGGAGAAGATCAAGCGGCGGCACGACAGCGTCGTGACGACTGTCGCCCAGGGTATCCTCGAGTGGAAGCGCAAGCGCCAACGTATGCAGATCGACCACAATATCCAGGCCTTCCTCGACCGCTTCTACATGAGCCGTATCGGCATCCGCATGCTTATCGGCCAGCACATCGCCCTGACGGACCAGCGCGCACGCTCGGATCCGAACTACGTCGGCATAATCTGCACAAAGACGAATGTACGCGAACTTGCACAAGAAGCTATCGAGAACGCGCGGTTCGTGTGTGAGGATCATTATGGCTTGTTTGAGGCACCGAATGTGCAGCTCGTGTGCAACAGCGATATCAGCTTCATGTACGTGCCGGGCCACTTGTCTCACATGCTCTTTGAGACGCTGAAGAACTCGCTGCGCGCGGTCGTTGAGCGACACGGACAAGACAAGGAGGACTTCCCAGTGACGAAAGTCATTGTAGCCGAGGGCAAAGAAGACATCACCATCAAAATCACAGACGAAGGAGGAGGCATACCCAGATCCGCGATACCGCTTGTCTGGACGTACATGTACACGACCGTCGACCAGACGCCGAGCCTGGACCCCGATTTCAATAAGAGCGATTTCAAAGCGCCAATGGCAGGGTTTGGATACGGATTGCCCATCTCGCGGTTATATGCGCGGTACTTTGGCGGCGACTTGAAGCTTATTAGCATGGAGGGGTACGTCTCCCTCGTCCCTAACCTCCACCGTTCCCTACTAACTTTGTAACACAGCTACGGCACAGATGTCTACCTGCACCTCAACCGCCTCTCTTCCTCCTCGGAGCCCCTGCAATAGCAACTACCCGTCACGAGGGACGGCGGATGGACGCAAAGCGAGCTCATCCGCTCCGGCTCCCGAGGACTGGCGCGGGGTAGTAGCACGGGGTCACGGCCAGCGAGCATGCTGGCGATGAAGGCGATGAAGCTGAAGCTTTCGGGGACGATTAGTAGGGAGGTTAGTGAGAGGCGGCAGGTGGGCGATCTAGAGGAGATGTTTGCGAGTAAGAAGGAGGGGGGCACGCCGTGGTGGAGGAATGTGGGGATGGATGAGGGGGTGTGAGGGGGGGTTGTGTATATATGGGTTGGTGGGATAATTTGGAGAGGAAGGCGGGGAGTAGGAAGGGTTAAAGCGACGTTTTGAATGTCGTGTGTATTATCGCAAAGTAAAGAAATCAACAAACAGCGAGACGTAATTCAAGTCACGTACGTACTTGAACAAGTTCTTCTCTCTAATGTGAAATAATCCAATTTCCTTCCGTGGGTATCATATATATGCTCGCTGTTGTCGCTTCAATGCAAATCTTCCCTCAAACACATCGTGAATCATGCCCTTCTCCCTCCCCTTTCGCCACCTCTCTCATCCCCCACCCTTCCCACTAACCCTCCTCTTCCCCTTCTCCCTCTCCCTCTCCCTCTCCTTCCCACTCCCCTTCCCCCTCGGACTCACCACCCCCCTCTCCCTCTCCCCATCAACATCCCACTCCTCCCTCCAAAC
>Ga0265798_10001358_pt1 | contig 38169 bp, 28 predicted proteins | sample P3T30metagenome_FD_192430 | JGI IMG/M metagenome (GOLD analysis project Ga0265798, IMG submission 192430) | Plant litter microbial communities from East Loma Ridge, Irvine, California - P3 T30 | ecosystem: Environmental > Terrestrial > Plant litter > Unclassified | place: USA: California...
CCGTTTTACTGAAAAGCTGGCTGCTAAGGGTGCCCTTTGTGGCCAGGATTCCTATATTCCCTGTCTTGGTGTGTATGGCTGCCGGCTTAATGGCAGGTTCTATGCCTATAAATGGAATATCAAATTTTTGGCGTAGTTCTACTATGGCGTTTGTGGTAGCGGTATTACAGGCCACTACTATAAGTTTAGCGCCATGATCTAATAAAAACTGAACATTTTTAATACTCAGCGCTATTATTTCCTCTTTTGATTTTTGGCCGTATGGGGCATTTTTACTGTCAGCAAGGTAAATGCTGTTTTCATGGGGCAAAAGAGCATGTATTTCTTTCCATATTGATGTACCGCCTATGCCGGAATCAAACAGCCCGATAGGATTTGCATTATTACTCATAAAGGCAAATATAAAAAAAACGGCTCATAATTGAGCCGTTTTTGTATTTGTAAGATGTATGCTTGTTTATTAGAAGCCAAGTTCTTTCTTAACATCAGCAAGAAGATCCGGGCCGTCTGCAAGAAGAACACCACTGCCTACAGATGCATCAAGTACATACTGGTAGCCTTTAGCTTTTGCTACTTTTTGTATTGCTGCACGAGACTTGTCCATAATAGGCTTATAAATAGCAATTTGTTTTTCTTCAAGTTCTTTTGAAGCTGATTGCTGATAATCCTGAATTCTTTTTTGCATATCCTGCACTTCTTTAGTACGCGTTTCGTTTATAGCAGCACTAACTTTAGCCGACTCTTCATCGTATACTTTAATTTTTGCCCTGAATTCTTCTACAAGTTTATTGTATTCTGTATCATAAGAACCTTGTAGTTTTTCAAGTTGTGCGTTAGCAGCTTTCATTTCGGGCATGCTTGTCATTAGCTCCTGTACATTGATATGGGCCACTTTAGCCTGTGCGGTAGCAGTTTGTACACCTGCAAACAGTATAGCAGCGAATAACAAAGATTTTAGTTGTTTCATCATTTTAGGTATTAATATTAATTTTTGTTTTTAGTTTATTTTTACTTACCTCCTTGTGGTGCATCGTTGTCGCCGGCCGGGCCGTCACTTGGTGTACTTTCCTGAGGTTTGTTTTGATTTTTTTTATCTTCACGCGCTTTTTTAGCAGCTTCACGCTCTTCTTCAACTTTTTTCTTCCTGTCTTCAGACGCTTTTTTACGTTCTTCAGCTGCCTTTTTGCTCTCTTCTAATTTTCTTTCGCGTTCAGCTTTTGCAGCAGCGGCCCTTTCTTCGCGTTCGGCTTTTGCAGCAGCAGCTTTTTCGGTAGCTGTGGTTTTTGCAGGTGCAGCATCATCGTCGCCTGTTGGCTCATCCGTTCCGGTAGTGCCGTCACCTTCATCGCTTGTTGTTGTGGTTTTTTTCGGAGCAGTTGTGCCATTTCTTTTTGCTTCCCTCTCTTGCTTGGCCTGCTCTCTTTTTTCTTCGTTTTCTTTCCTTTTTTTATCCTGTGCAGCTTTGCGCTCTTCAAGTTTCTTTTCCCTTTCAGCCTGCTTGACGTCTTTGGCCTCTTTTCTCGCTGCATAGTCAGGATCATTTTCCATATCCTCCTGTTTTTCCTGCTCTTCGAGCACCTTAAGCTCTTTAGAACTTAGTTTTTCAGTCTTGGCAGCCCTTGATAACCTTTTTACAATTAAGTCGCTCAAATCATATTTTTTTGCTGCAAACAGCATCGTAAGGTCGCTTGATTTATCAAATATAAAATCGTACTTCCTGCTGGTGGCTATATCCTGCACTATGGTAAATATCTGGTCTTGTATGGGCTTTACCAGTACGGCTTTTTGGCTGATAAGCTCTCCGCTTGGGCCAAATTTTTGCTGTTGGTACTCGCTCATCTCTTTTTCAAGATATTGGATCTCCTCATCACGCTCTTCTATAAGCTCTTTAGTAAGAAGTGCTTTCTCAGCCTGCAGGCTTTCTTTAAGCTTGTTTATTTCATTACGCTTGGCATCCATCTCCTGTTTCCACTTGGAAGCTTTTTGCTCCAGCTGGTTTTTAGCATCGGCATAATCAGGCGATTTTTCAAGAATATATTCCATGTCGATATATCCTATTTTCAGGCCTTTTGTCTGAGCCCCGGCTGTTAAGCCGGCTGCTATGGTAAGAAATACTACTATAAATTTTTTCATAACCTTTTTACGTATTAGAAAATATCATGCCAATTTTTTTTAGAACTGCTGTCCTATGATAAAATGCGTTTCCCATCCGTTGCGTTGCATGTAGCCGGGTAGTGGGTCAAATCCATAACCAAAGTCGATACCAAGTAAGCCAAATGCCGGCATAAATACCCTAAGGCCAAAACCTGCCGAGCGCTTAAGTGCAAACGGGTCATATTCTTTAAAGGTTGCAAATGATGCACCTGCCTCAGCAAAGCCAAGCACATAAATAGATGCTTGCTGTTTAAGCGTTATAGGGTAACGCAGCTCCAGCGAGAACTTATTATATACTGTTGCACCTACCTGTTGCCCGTATCTGCTGCTGTTAATATCTGTAACTATTGGGCTAAGCGATTGATCAGGATAACCTCTTAGCTGTATAATTTCACGACCGTCAAGCGAGTAGTTTGCCATACCGCTACCACCTACATAAAACCTTTCAAACGGCACCAGGCCACGGTCTGGATTATAAGCACCCATGTAACCAAATTCGGCCGCAGATTTTAATGTTAGCTTTTGATATATTTTTGTATACCACTCTGCTTTAAACTTAACTTTATAATATTCAAGCCAGTTAAACCTTTTCTGGTCTACCTTAGCAGGGTCTGCACCCGCCTGATCAACCGGAACTATTCTACCACCATTTGCAAGCGGTTTGTCAAGATAGTTACCGTTAGCGTCCGTATACTTATATTCCGCCTGGTTGCCCAGGTTTGCATAATCTATGTTGTTAAACAATGAATAAGGCACCGTTGTCCTGAAACTTAAGCTAAACAATGCACCATAGGTAGGGAAGATAGGGCTGTTACCCCTGTTGTCCCTGGTTAGCTCCATGGTGTAAGCAAAGTTTTTAGATGTACCGTTTCCAAAGGTAAACAATCCTGTGTTATAATTGTTTAGGTCATAATACTGATAGGTTAATGAGTGCGAAATCCTCATGTTGTAATCAGGCACATTAAGCCTTTTTGTTAAACCTACAGTAACAGATGATATTGTAAAGCTTTGAGAGCGGTCTACATCACGTGTATAGTAGTTGTATAAAAACTGCCTGCTGTAAGAGAATGATGAAAACATCTGTATAGGCTTTTTACCACCAAGCCATGGCTCGGTAAAGCTCAAACTATATGTTTGGAAATAGGTACTACCCTGCGCCCTTAGTGATAGCTTTTGGCCGTCGCCCATAGGTAACGGGTCGTATGCTTTTTTATTAAAGATGTTGCGCATAGAGAAGTTGTTAAAGGATAAGCCCAGTGTGCCTATAAAGCCACCACCGCCATAACCACCCTGTAATTCTATCTGGCTTGAGCCACGCTCTGTAACATTCCATTCAACATCTACTGTACCTGTTGACGGGTCTGGGTTTTTAACATCGGGGCGTATTGTCTCTGCGTCAAAAAAGCCTAATGAACCCAGTTCCCGAATGGTGTTAATAACGTCTTCTTTATTCCATTTTTGGCCCGGGCGCGTCATTAACTGACGATAAATAACGTGGTCGTTAGTTTTATCATTGCCCACAACCGTAATCTTATTGTAATAAGCTATCGGGCCTTCAACAATACGTATTTCAAAGTCAATGGTATCGTTTACGGTCTTAACCTCTACGGCATTAATATTACTAAACAAGTAACCATTGTTTTGGTATAAGTTAGTAAGGCTTTCTGCATCGGGGTTAGGGTCTGATATACGGTTATTAAGCATTACACCATTATAAGTGTCGCCTTTTTTAATACCCACATATTGGTTAAGTTCCTGGTTAGAATATACGCTGTTACCAAGGTATTTAATTTCTCCAAAGTAATATTTGCGGCCTTCCTCAATATTAAGCACAATGTCTACCATGTTTTTCTTAGCATCATATGTAACTGTATCTGCTGTTACACGGGCATCGCGGTAACCTTTTTCTTTATATTTTTTTACAACGTTAGCAAGGTCTTCTTTATATTTATCTCCAATAAATTTAGAAGGCGAGAAAAGACGCAATGGGTTAGGGAATGCCTTAACCTTGGTTTTTTTCATGGCTTTTTTAATCTTGCTGTCTGATAGCTTATCATTGCCATTTATGGTAATAGAGTTTATCCTTACCTTTTCGCCACGGTCTATGTTAACAACCATGTTTACGGTGTTAGCACTATCCGGCACCACATTTATGGCAACCTTAGTGTTATAATAACCGTCTTTTCTATATTTGTTTTCGATGTAATTTTTAGTCGTAGTAACAAGGTTTTCATTAACGTATTTGTCTTTAGTTAACTCAGTTTCTTTAAGTAACGCTTCGCGTTTTCCTTTTTTTACACCCTGTATCTTAACCTCTTTTAGTTTTGGGAGTTCATTTACTTCCAGCTCTAAAAATATACTGTCGCCCGATATACGGGTAGCATAAAAGTCTACATCTTTAAAAAGGCCCAGTTTCCATAAGCCGCGTATAGCAGTACTTATTTCTTCGCCGGGTACATTTATAACCTGCCCTTTCTCAAGTTTAGTAAAAGTTACAATGCCCTGTGCGTTATAGCTGGTTTTACCGGTTACGGTAATACCGCCCAGTATATATTTTCCTGACTCAAGCCTTGCACCCTGGGCATGCGCATTGTTAAATGCGGCAAAAAATAAAAATCCAAAAAGTAATAAAATGCTTCTGCGAAACATTGATGTGCTATTTAATTTGTTCACTGGTTTTTCCAAATCTTCGTTCTCTTTTTTGGTAGCTGGCAATGGCCATGTGCAGGTCGTTTTCGGTAAAATCGGGCCAAAGCACCTCTGTAAAATACAACTCGGCATAAGCGGCCTGCCAAAGCAGGAAGTTGCTTATGCGCTGCTCTCCGCTGGTACGTATTACCAGGTCGGCATCGGGCATATCCTTGGTATACAGGTGTTCCTGTATTACAGATTCGTTTATATCAGCTGTGTTTAATTGGTTGTGTTTAACTTTTTCGGCAATTTGCTTAACGGCTTGTATAAGTTCCTCGCGTGAGCCATAGCTAAGTGCCAGTGTTAGCACCATGCCTGTGTTTGTTTTAGTTTGCTCTATAACATCAAATAGTTGTTTTCTTGCTCTGGCTGGCAGCATGTTTGCGTTGCCAATAGTGCTTAGTTTAATGTTATTTTTTTGCATGGTAGGCAATTCCTTTTTAAGAGAATTCATTAGTATGCTCATAAGGGCATCTACTTCCAGCTTAGGCCTGTTCCAGTTTTCGGTAGAAAATGCATATAAGGTAAGGAAGCCTATATTAAGCTTAGTGCAGGCGGTAACAATTTCGCGTACCGATTTTACGCCATTTTCATGGCCAAAGGCACGTAGCATACCCTGTTTTTTTGCCCATCGGCCGTTGCCATCCATTATTATGGCAATGTGTTGTGGCAGGTTATCCTTATTTATAGTAATTGTTGTATCCATATATTAATCGCAATAGCAAGGTTTATTGCCAAAAGTATAAGTTAGGGTAAAACCACTGAAAACATACCAGTCATTACTCTCAAGGTTGCCAAAATGCAAACGTTGCTGGTTATCCGGGTTGCTGCCGTCAAGGTTATCGCTAAAGGTATAGCGCGCACCTACTTCTACACCCAGTATAAGTTTTTCTGCAATGCGGGTTTTTATACCAACCGTCATGGGTATTGCAATGCTTTTGTTGTTACCATCTTCTTTGCCCACCCCATCAGTATCTATATACAGTTCGTTAAACCATGCATAGCTAAGGCCACTGTATACATAAGGCGTTATTAAAAAGCCCGATTCGTGCAGGTTAAAGTCAAAAAAGTTGAATTCAAGGCCGGCAGAAAGTTCTTTTATGTTGTTTTCTATTTCAAAGCCACGTTGTTTGCGGCTGGCCATTTCGCTGTCGTTATCGTTAGAGCTTATGTTGCCATAAGTAAACGAGGCCCTCCAGGAGTGGCGCGGCGTGCGGTTCCATTTGTACAGTATACCCACCGCAAGATCATTAGGCGCAATGTAGTTTGTAGGGCCTACATCGCCTATATAATTTGCTCCGCCGGCAAAAATCCCCAGTTCATGTATCTGAGCCTGTGCCGAAACGGTTAATAGCATGGTGAATAAAACAAATAGTATGCGCTTCATTAAACGAAAATTGGGTGCAAATATAGTAATATAGATTTCTAATTAGCCCATTGAGAGACATTTTGCATCTATAAATTACACAAATTATAAATTAATACAGGTTGAAAACGGCAGAAGTGCCGGTGTAGTATGTGGGTAAAAATAAATTTGGTAAAATTAATTGCGTTTGTCTTCGCCCCAAAGCAGTTTTTTACGCAGTGTGTCAAGAAATTTTTCCTGCACAAACTCTACCAGGTCTATTTTAAAATCGCCCCTCTTAATATTTAGTACCGTTTCTACATCAACAGATATAATGCGCGAATCCAGCGATACCAGGTGTTGCTCTTCGCGGCTGCTAACGCGCAGCTCTATAGCGGTGCCATCGGGTATTACAAGCGGGCGTGCATTAAGGTTATGGGGGGCAATAGGCGTTATAACAAGGCTGTTTACATCGGGCATCAGCACCGGCCCGCCGCAGCTAAGAGAATAGCCTGTAGAGCCGGTAGGGGTAGAAATTATGAGGCCGTCTGCCCAATAGGAATTAAGGTGGTCTCCGTTTAAAGATACGTCTATGTTAATCATAGAGGTAGTGTCTTTGCGGCTCACGGTTACCTCGTTAAGTGCAAAATTAAGTCCGCTATCTTCCGGACTCATGCCTTCATATTCCAGTGTAAGTAATGTGCGCCTTGATATTGTGTATTGCTTTTCAAAAATAAGGGGCAGCAATGTTTCTATGTTTTCCTGCTGTACCGTGGCTAAAAAGCCCAGTCTGCCTGCATTTATACCTACAATAGGAATGTTTTTATCGCGCACAAGCGTGGCAGCGCGCAGCATGGTTCCGTCTCCACCTATGCTTATAAATACGTCTACGTCATTTAGTTCTGTATGGCTGCTAAAGGTGGTAAATGCAGTGTGCAGCAGTCCTTTGTCATTGAGTACGTTGTAAAAATTTTCTTCGATGAGCACTTCCGGTTTGTAGCCGTCAAAAACCCGAAGTACTTTTTCTATAATATCTTCGGTGTTGTCTTTGTAGTATTGGCCGTAAAGCGCTATTTTCATAAAAGGCTATATGTTTAGGTATTTATCAAGATAATCGCTGCGGTCTTTAAGCGTATTAAGATAAGCATCTTCCTGGTGCTCAGTAATAATATCGTAGTTGTACCGCCTAAAGGTTTGTATGATTTCACTCAGGCCCCCAAGGCTTATTTTTACGGTTATCTGCACTTTTTGCATGCTTGCTTCGCTTATAAATAGCCCAAGCAGCCTGCCGTTATTGCTTTCTACAATTTGGGCTACTTCGCTCATGCTGTATTCTGAAACACCTTTTTCTACTACCAGTATGCCGCCCTCCTCTTTAAGGAAAGGGGTCTCATCAAAAAACCTGATGATATCTGTAATTTCGTAATAGCCAAGATATTTGTTATTGGCATCGAGCACCGGTACCAGGTTGGTTTCGTTTTTAGCAAAAACCTCTAAAACGTCAAGCCACATGGTGGTGTCGCGCACAAAAAACCGTTCAAAAGTATAGCGGGTATCGGCCATTGTCTTTTCAATGTCCAGCAGTTCAGTATCTTCACTTCCGGCACAGCCTATATACACGCCGTCTTCCAGTACCGGAAAGTGCGAAAACGGGTATTCGGCAAAAAGGTCCTGGGCATCGGCTACCGAATCGGTAGTGCGCAGGGCTTTAATGTTGCTGTTTAAAAAGTCGGTGATTTCTGTCATTTGTAGTCGTACTCTAATAAAGTGCAAAATAATCAAAAATAAGGATACTATGCCTTATATAGTTTGTATTTTTGTGCTTCAATTAACTTTTTTAGTCCAAAACATGGCCAAATTAAGCGTAAATATAAATAAGATTGCCACATTAAGAAATTCTCGTGGCGGCAATGTGCCTAACCTGCTTCAGGTTGCGGCTGATGTTCAAAAGTTTGGAGCGCAGGGTGTTACCATTCACCCAAGGCCCGATGAAAGGCACATACGTTACCAGGATGCACGCGATTTAGTGCCTGTGGTTTATACCGAATACAACATTGAGGGCAACCCTATACGTAGTTTTATCGACCTGGTACTGGAAACCAAACCTACGCAGGTTACCCTGGTGCCCGATGCTGACGATGCCATAACAAGCAACGCCGGCTGGGATACGGTAAAGCACAAAAGCTTTCTGCAGGAAGTAACTAAAGAGTTTAAAGCCAACGGTATACGGACTTCTATTTTTGTAGACGCCGACCTTAAAATGGTTGAAGGCGCTAAAGAGACCGGTGCAGAGCGCATTGAGCTGTACACCGAAAGCTTTGCGCATGAGTACGGCCTGGGTAATAAAAACGGTATCGATCCTTATATAGCTGCTGCTCAACTGGCTCAAAATCTAGGGCTTGGGCTTAATGCCGGCCACGATCTAAGCCTTGATAATATCAGGTTTTTTAAAGAAAACATTCCCGGGTTGCTGGAGGTATCTATAGGCCACGCGCTTATCGCGGAGTCGTTATACCTTGGGCTGGAGAATGTGGTTAATATGTATCTTCAAAAGCTAAAGTAATGTTACACAGCAGGATAGAGGGTGGAGGTAAGCCGTTGGTAATCATCCACGGGTTTATGGGTATGGGCGATAACTGGAAAACCCTTGGTGGGCAGTATGCCGCCGCAGGCTTCCAGGTGCATGCACTGGACATGCGCAACCACGGCAAAAGCTTTCATAGTGAGGAGTTTACATACCAGGCAATGGTTAACGATGTGGCTGAATACATAACGGCAAATAATCTGGGCAGGGTAGACCTGATAGGGCACTCTATGGGTGGCAAGGTTGGGATGTTTTTTGCAGTAATGCATCCGGAACTAATTGATAAACTTGTAGTTGCAGACATCGCGCCGAAGTACTATGCACCGCACCATCAAACGGAGCTTGAGGCCCTTAACGCAGTTGATTTTAATGTTAAGCCATCCCGTTCTGATGTGGAAAACACTATGGCACAGTACATTAAAGACCCTGGTACCATACAATTCCTTACCAAGAACCTGTACTGGCAGGAGCCGGGCCAGCTTGGCTTTAGGTTTAACCTTAAGGCGTTTAACACGCAGATAGACAGCATAGGCGAAGCATTGCCACAGGGCAGCACCTTTGCAGGGCCAACGCTGTTTTTGCGTGGCGATAAATCAAAATACATTAAGGATGAGGATCTTGCGGATATAGAAGTCCATTTCCCGGATTATGAAATTAAGACCATAACCAACTCAGGGCACTGGGTGCATGCTGAAAATCCGAAAGAGTTTTTAGAGTATACACTACAATTTTTAGCCTCCTAAACCCAAAAATTAAAATACGTAAATTCTTACATTAAGATGTCGAAAAGTGCTTAATTTTTCACTTTCGGAACTTGGAATCGGCTTTTTTAAGTTATAAACTTTTTCAAGTCGTAAAGGCATAAGTATCCAGGCCGAAAATTTGCAAATTATAAAAGTCGAAAGTCATAACGATGGAAATTTTACATTCCTCCACTTTATGACTTTCGACTTTTGAATTTATTTAGAAATAAATTTGTTAGCCTGAAAACTGCGACTGCGACTGAAAACTAAATTAAGTGAGCCCCGAAAACTGCGACTGCGACTGAAAACTAAATTATGTGAGCCTGAAAACTGCAACTGCAACCGAAAACTAAATTAAGTGACAATCTTGGGCAGCACCGTTTGCTTCAGTCCGTCCATTACAAACTTCCATAAAAAGTTGAATACCGATTTGTCTTTATTTCGGTCTACGGCTACATTAACCTGTTTCAGTTTGCCTTTAGTGTCATTTTTAATCAGCAGGTTGCCCAGGGCGCTTGTAACCTGATTTTTCTTCTTGCCATCTTTTTTAAAGATATCCACTTTAAGGTCGTCATAATTTATGGCAAAGGTTCCGGTTGAGCGGTTGGCGTTGCCCTGCATGGTAAATTTCACCTCGCTTATTGTGCCCGATGTTTCTACATTCATAAGCGGCTTGGTTATGGGGTTTACCTCTTCGCTCTTAATATTTTGCAGGTGCCCGCTAATGCTAAACGAATCGCTGGTATCAAGCGCATTAAACGACCATGACACATTAAGTGGCGCCGATTTCATAAACATGCACTTTACGTCAATGGTGGCGTTGGGCAGCTTGCCCTTGTTTATTGGGCTGTACACATTGGCAATAGTGGCATAAAACTTAGAAAACGTAACCTTTGCGGCCGGCTTGCTAAAGTTAAGCTGCTCCTCATACACAACAGTACTGTTTTTAAGCATCAGTTTATCTACCTTCAGGTCAAATTTAATGCTGCGCAACAGTTCGCTGTACAGCTTTTTGCGCGCAGGGTCGTCTGCCGGCTCCTTGCTGCGGTATATATTGGCAAATACCTTATCCAGCGTAACTTCGGGCGCGTGCACGTACAGCGTGTCTTTGGCAAAGCCCCAGTCAGCCTTAGGTATGCTTATTTTAGTAGCTTCAATATTAAACTGGTCCAGCTCTTTAGCCAGGCTGTTGCTAAACTGCTTGCGCGTTTGCTTGGGCAGCATCCGCAGGGTTGCAATGGCCAGGGTACTATCGGTGGTTTTAATATTGTTAAGCGTAAGGTTATAGTGCTTTCCGGCATTATAAAACAGGCTGTCGCAGCTCAGGGTATAATCGCGGTAGCGCACCGGTACATTATCGTCTACGGTAGTACTGTCTACCCTTATTTTATAAAGGTCAAAGTTAATGTTTGCACCGCGCAGCTTTGGGCTCATTAAAGAGTCCAGCATTTTAAAGCTACCATTTTTAATGTGTAGGCTGCCCGTTTGTATGGCTTGCTTAAAAGGCTTTTCCACATCATTTTTAATGTTGTATTTTTTTTCAGAATGATATAATATCACCTCTGGGGTATTCAGGGTAACATCGCTCACAATAATGCGGTTGTGCTTAAACAGCTGCCATAGCTTAAGGCCGCTAACGTCAATAGATTTTATCTGGGCAAAAACCCCGTTTTTAACTGCCGCGGTTATGCTGTCTTTAGGTGCCAGTGCGGCGCCTTCCATACTAAAGCTGCCCGTAAGCAGGTTTACATCCAGGTCTTTATAACTCAGGTGATACGGAAAGTCTTTTTGGTCTTTTATAATCGACGGCAGTTTTTTAGAGATGTACCATGCTGCGCCAAAATTTAAAATAACAAGCAATATGGCAAGGCTCCCTAAAACTATCAGCGTTCGTTTAACTATTTTCATGTCAGTAAATTATAACGTAATGTACTACAGTTTGCACAGGCATGCACGCTATTTATGCTTTTCTTAATATTTGAGGTGTTTTTACAGTTTAAACGTTGCCGAATCGTTCAGTTGGTTTTAATTTTTGAGAGGGTTATTGCTTTTAAGTAATTTTTATGATAATTTCTCAAAAAGCCGCCGTAATTTTTGATAAATAAATTATTATGAATGCATAATATTTTTCCTCAAACCTTTGCGTAATCCGTAATTTATTATAAATTTGATATAATGATTATTAAATTGACAAATTAACCCATCAACAATTTATGAGAAAACTATTATCCTTAACATTGGCACTAACAGCAGCTTCTGCATTTGCAGGTGGCTACCGTGTGAGCCTGCAGGGGCAAAAGCAACTGGCCATGGGCCATACAGGTGTAGCCGTGGTAAACAGTGCCGAAGTACTGTTTTTTAACCCGGCGGGTGCAGCCTTTCTTAAAGACAAGTTTAATTTCTCGGTGGGCGGCAATGCGCTTTTTGCCCGTACCGCTTTTCAAAACGAAACGTATAACTGGCGTGCCAGTACCGAGAATACCGGTACCCCGTTTGAGGTGTATGCGTCGTATCGTGCTACCGACTGGCTTACAGTAGGCCTGGCGGTATACAGCCCGTATGGTAGTGCTGTAGAGTGGGACAGGGACTGGCAGGGCTCGCACCTTGTAAACAACATCGATCTTAAGGCTATTTACATTCAGCCTACAGTATCGCTTAAAGTAAGCGACAAGTTTAGTGTGGGTGGTGGCCCTATATTTGTAACCGGTGGGGTAGAATATAACCGTAACCTTACACGCAGCCTTACAGATGAGCAGGGCAACCGTAGCGATGTTACTGTAGAAGCTAAAGGTGTTACTGCCTGGGGGTGGACAGCCGGTTTTATGTTTAACCCGCTTGAAACCGTAAGGTTAGGTGTTAACTACCGCTCAGAAATTACAATGGAAGCACGCAACGGCGATGCTACTTTTCATGACCTGCCTGCTTTTGCACAGGGCATTTATACCAATACAAAATTTAATGCCGACCTGCCATTGCCTGCCGAGCTTACAGCGGGTTTATCGGTTCAGCTTACTGATAAGTGGTTAGTGGCGTTTGATTATAACCGCGCGTTCTGGAATGTGTATGATGCACTTACCGTAAGCTTTGCTAACGGCACGCCTTCATCGGTTAGCCCGCGCAACTATAAAGATGCCGGTACCTACAGGGTAGGGGCGCAGTTTACGCCAAACAGCAAGTTTGCGTTCCGTGCCGGATGGTACTTTGACGAAAGCCCTGTTCAGGATGGTTATTTTGCTCCGGAAACACCCCGTAACGACTCTATGGGCTTTACAGGTGGCCTTACCTATCAAATCAGCCCTAAATTTGGTATAGACTTCTCGTTCCTTTATCTTCACTTTGATGAAATTCAGAACTCTTACGACTATTTTAGCGAAGATGGCACTAATGTATCGTTTGGCGGTACTTACAAAAATGTGGTGTTTTCTCCGGGCGCAGGTATAACTTATAGCTTTTAATCAATCATGAAAAATAAAAATATACTATTTATAGCACTGCTGGCAGTAGGTTTTGCCGGCTGCGAGCCGGAATTTAAAGAAGAGCTTACCAACGCTGATTACAGCGCCGGTGATGCAGATTTTACTACGTATGTAGCCGTGGGTAACTCGCTTACTGCCGGATATATGGATGGTACAATGTTCCGCAGTGGGCAAATGTATTCGTATCCTAACCTGTTGGCGCAGCAGTTTGCCCTTGTAGGTGGCGGTGCATTTACACAGCCTTCTTATGCAGAAGATGTAAATAACCTGGGTGGTATTGCCGGCCTGCCGGGCTTTAATACCAGGCTGGTTATAGATGCTTCTGCCGGTGGGCCTGAGCCTATTGCAGGTACGTCTACTATTTCATTAACACCGCAGGCAATGGCCTTTAATAATATGGGCGTGCCGGGTGCAAAATCATTCCACCTGCTGGCTGCCGGTTATGGTAATGCCGCAGGCCTTTCGCAAGGATTGGCTAACCCGTACTTTGTGCGTATGGCTACATCGCCTAACACAACGGTACTGGCCGATGCAATGTCTCTTAACCCTACATTCTTTACCAACTGGATAGGCGCTAATGATGTGCTTGCTTACGCCACGTCGGGCGGTATTGGTGTAGACCAGACAGGTAACCTTAATCCTGCTACGTATGGCGGTAATGATATTACCGACCCTAACGTGTTTGCAAGCGTGTATTCTACTATTGTAAATACATTAACATCTAATGGGGCAAAAGGTGTTGTGGCTACAGTGCCAAATATAACATCAATCCCATTTTTTACAACGGTGCCTTTTGCACCGCTAACAACAGAGGCACTGGGCGGAACGGCTAATATAACAGCATTAAATACACAGTTATATGGCCCGCTTAAGCAGGCGCTTACGGCTTTTGGCCAGGGCGGCAGGATTAATCTGCTTTCTGAAACTACGGTAAACCCGCTTTTAATAAAAGACGAATCACTGGCTAACCTTCAGGTGCAGCTTACTGCGGCATTAACGCCGGCGGTTGGCGCGCAAACGGCTGCCTTTATTGGTGCCACATACGGCCAGGCCAGGCAGGCAACTGCTCAGGACCTTATACTGCTTACCACGCGTTCGGTTATTGGGGCTGCCCCGGCGGGGGTTCCGGCACCGTTTGATAAATTTGGGGTAACCTATCCGCTACAGGACCAGCATGTACTTACCGCTACCGAAGTAACATTGGTAAACACAGCTACCGGAAGCTTTAATAACACCATACGCGCTATTGCAGCCTCTAAAGGCCTTGCAGTGGCCGATATGAACGCCATATTAGGCCAGTTGGTAACCGGCCTTCAGGCCGAAGACGGGCAGGTTTACAATGCTGATTATTTTAGCACGTCAAGGCTTAGCACCGCATTATTTTCGTTAGATGGTGTGCACCCTAATGCACGCGGTTATGCACTGGTTGCCAATGAGGTAATTAAGGTAATAAACGAGCATTACAATGCTCATCTTCCGCAAATTAGCCCGGGTTATTACCCTGGTGCCACGGTGTTGCCTACAAACTAATACGGTAATAAAATATGTAAAAAGCATCGGTATATCCGGTGCTTTTTCTATTTTTATATAAAATTACCCCCGAATGAAAACAATTATAAACCTCTTTTTTACCACCGTATTTGTGCTGTTGCTGGCAAATTTTTTGCCGGGCGCACACGTGGCAAATTTTGCTACGGCCTTATTGGTGGCGGCTGTTTTAGGCCTGCTCAACATCTTTGTTAAGCCCATACTCATTATCTTTACACTACCGGCCACCATATTTACTCTTGGGCTTTTTTTACTGGTTATAAACGCCATCATTGTAATGATATGCGATGAGCTGGTAGAAGGCTTTAAGCTCGATAACTTCCTCACGGCACTGCTCTTTAGCCTGGTGCTTTCGTTTTGCCAGGCGTTGGTGTCAAAGCTGTCTGAAGATAAAGAGCGCTAAAAACAAGATTAGGCCTGCTATGATTAGCTGTATTGCAATTCAATATTTTAAAAGTTGTGCGGCTGGTAAAAAAAGCGTAATTTTGCGCCCACAATTTGACAAAAAACAATTGAACTGATGAACATTACAAAAGAGCAGGTTGATGCACTAAATGCTGTTGTAACAGTAACTATTACAAAAGAAGATTACAAAACTAATGTTGACAAAGCATTATATAACTACAGGAAAACGGCTTCTATACCGGGTTTTAGAAAAGGCGCTATACCTGTAAGCCTTATACAAAAACAGTACGGCAAACCCGTATTGCTTGAAGAAGTAAATAAATTGCTTCAAACATCGCTAAATAACTTTTTAGCAAAAGAAAAACTTGATATATTAGGTAACCCATTACCTAAAATCAACGAAGACTTTAACTGGGATGCCGAAGACTTTACTTTCCAGTTTGAGCTTGGCCTTGCTCCGGAATTTACCGTAGACCTTAGCTCTAAAAACAACATTACCCGTTACAACATTATAGCCGATGACGCTATGCTAAACGAGCAGGTAGAGCGCATCCAAAAACAGTACGGCAAGCTTATAAGCAAAGATACTGTTGAAGAAGGTGATGATATTGCCGGTACCTTTACCAATGAAGAGAAAGGCATCAATAACCCAACTACCATTACTACAGATGTTTTTAAAGATAAAAAAACAGCTAAAAAATTCATAGGTAAAAAAGTAGGCGATGTGGTTACTCTTAGCACTAAAGGCCTTTTTGATGACGACCACAAACTTATGGATTACCTTAAAGTAGAACATGATGATGTGCACGGTCTTGATATCGAGGTAAACTTTACTATCGACGAAATAAACACACACGATAAGGCAGAGCTTAACCAAGAGCTTTTTGATAAGCTTTTTGGCGAAGGCGCAATAGCCTCTGTTGAAGAGCTAAAGGCTAAAATCAAGGAAGATGCAGAGCAGCAGTTTGCACAGCAGGCTGACCAGAAATTCCTTAACGATGTTACGGAGTCGCTCATCCAGAACACTAAATTTGAGCTTCCGTCTCAATTCCTTGTAAAATGGCTTCAAACAGCAGGTGAGAACCCGCTAACTGCAGAGCAGGCTGAAGAAGAATTCAAAAAATCTGAAAACGGCCTTCGTTACCAGCTTATTGAGTCTAAAGTAATTTCCGGCAACAGCCTTCAGGTTACTTTTGATGACCTTAAAACCTTTACGGCTAAGGTTATTAAGCAGCAAATGGCACAGTTTGGCCAGTTAAACCCAACCGACGAAGATGTTGACGGAATTGTAGCACGCGTGCTTACAAATAAAGACGAGGTTAAGAGGCTTAGTGAGCAGGTTATGAGCGAAAAAATGCTGAACCTGTTTAAGGAAAATGTTAAGTACAGCACCAAAGAAGTTACATATCAGGACTTTATTAAGGAGATGTACGGAGAATAATATATCGAAAAAATTAAGTATATTTGAACGTCAGCTTTTTTAAGGCTGGCGTTTTTTACATTTTATTTTATAATTGTCGAATCATATTCAAAAAACAATAAAAAACTATGGACTTCGGTAAAGAATTTAAAAAATACGCTACCAAACACCACGGCGTAAACAACTTATATTATGATAAACTTGTTAATCGTGTAACACCTACCGGATTAACCCCATACATTATGGAAGAGCGCCAGATGAACGTTGCTCAGATCGACGTTTTTTCGCGCCTTATGATGGATAGGATTATATTTCTGGGTACGGGTATAGACGATCAGGTGGCTAACATCGTGCAGGCGCAGCTGCTGTTCCTTGAAAGCACAGATGCCAGCAAAGACATCCAGATATACATCAACTCGCCGGGCGGCAGCGTTTATGCAGGCCTTGGTATGTATGATACCATGCAGTACATTAAGCCCGATGTGGCTACAATATGTACCGGTATGGCGGCCTCTATGGGTGCCGTATTGCTATGTGCGGGCGCAGCCGGAAAAAGGAGCGCATTGCCACACAGCCGCGTCATGATTCACCAGCCATCGGGCGGTGCACAGGGTGTTGCTACAGATATGGAAATCAACCTGCGCGAAATGCTTAAGCTTAAAGAAGAGCTTTATGCTATCATCTCTAAGCACAGCGGTCAAACATTTGACAAAGTGCACAAAGACAGCGAGCGCGATTACTGGATGAAAGCGCCTGAGGCAAAAGAGTATGGCATGATAGATGAGGTATTAGTAAGAGAATAATAAACAGTCGCAGTCTCAGTTTTCAGTCCAGGAAGTTCCTGAGAACTGAGACTGAGACTGAAAACTAAGAAGATGGCAAAAGAAGTATTAGAGTGTTCTTTTTGCGGCAGGAAAAAGCCGGAAACCAACCTGCTTATTGCAGGTATCAGCGCCCACATATGCGACCGTTGTATTGAGCAGGCGCACGGCATTGTGCTCGAAGAACTAAAACAAAGTGGCGGCTCTGCCCTTGCAGGCGAGCTTGAGCTTAAAAAGCCCAAAGAAATAAGGGCATTCCTGGACCAGTATGTTATTGGGCAGGACCAGACTAAAAAAGTGCTTTCGGTAGCGGTATACAACCATTACAAAAGGCTTACACAGCAACAGGGCGATGACGATGTTGAAATAGAAAAAAGCAACATCCTTATGGTAGGCCAAACGGGTACCGGTAAAACTTTGGTAGCTAAAACAATTGCACGCATGCTAAATGTACCGCTTGCCATTGTAGATGCCACGGTGCTAACCGAAGCCGGTTATGTGGGCGAGGATGTAGAAAGCATTCTTACCCGCCTTTTACAGGCTGCCGACTATGACCTGGCCAAAGCCGAGCGCGGCATTGTGTTTATTGATGAGATAGACAAGATAGCCCGCAAAAGCGATAACCCAAGCATTACGCGCGACGTAAGTGGCGAGGGTGTGCAGCAGGCATTGCTTAAACTGCTGGAAGGTACGGTAGTAAACGTTCCGCCGAAGGGTGGGCGCAAGCACCCGGACCAGAAGTTCATCGAGGTTAACACACAAAATATACTCTTTATTGCCGGCGGCGCCTTTGATGGCGTAGAGCGCATCATATCAAAAAGGCTTAACCGCCAGGCAGTGGGCTACAGCACATCGCGCAATACAGATAACATTGATAAAGACAACCTGTTGCAGTACATCATCCCTAAAGATGTTAAGGATTTTGGGCTTATCCCCGAGATCATCGGCCGCCTTCCGGTGCTAACGCACATGGATCCGCTGGACCGAGATACACTAAGGGCTATATTGACCGAACCTAAAAATGCCCTTGTTAAGCAGTATGTAAAACTGTTTAAGATGGATAATGTAGACTTTACCATCAGCAATGATGCGTTGGACTATATTGTAGGCAAGGCATTAGAGTACAAGCTTGGCGCCAGGGGACTACGCTCGCTGTGCGAAGCCATCCTTACCGAAGCCATGTATGAGCTTCCGGGATCGGATGATACCAGCCTGCACATCGACCAGGAATATGTAGAGCACCACCTGAACCGCACACTGCTTAAGAGGCTTAAAACAGCGTCTTAAGTTATTGCGGGTTGCGAGTTTGTTTTTACAGTTTGTCATCCGAACGAGCGCAGCGCAGTTGAGGAATCTCTTAATATAAAGCCCCAATTCGGGGCTTTTTTTCGGTTCTGTCATTGCGAGGTACGAAGCAATCTCATCGTTGTAGAGTTCCTTTATGAGATTGCCACGCTCCGCAAGCTCCGCTCGCAATGACGTCACCTGAAAAACGTTTCGGTGTTAGTTGCCTTTCGGCCTAACTTTTATTAAGTTTGTTATACAAGGCTTCAACCTTAAAATAACGGTTTTTATTATGGGTTTTTTATCAGGATTATTTAGCAAAGCACCGGCTCAGGACATTTATCCAACAGAAAATTTTGCGGTTGTTGAAGGTGGGGGTGGCGGAAAGCCGGCTACAGGGGTCATTAACATGGGCTATAAAAACTATGCATTAAAGGCGAACTACCCCTGGTGTCTACGGATTTCAATAGGTCTTGATTTAGAAAATGTGTATAACAGCGGCTTGCCCAAAAGCGAGGAACGGGTTATTGCCGATGCATTAGAGGATGTGTTGCTCGCTGAAATCAAAAAGCGTGCAACGGCACACTATATCGGGCATTTATACAACAATACCTACCTGGATATTTATGTTTATCTTGATGATCCTAAAAAGGTGCACCAGTACCTGCAAACCCAAACCAATAACAAAAGCCTTACACGCGGCTTTGGCTATGAAATAAACCGAGACGCCGAATGGGCGGAGGTGGCAGGCTTTTTAAAATAGGATCGCATCATTTTGTACGTCCTGGACTTTCAAAGCATCAGGCATCTTCTTCTCTCAACTTTACAACTTTTAAACATTCAACTTTACAACTCAGAATAAAAACTTTTCAACACGCAAACCTTTGCGTAACTTCAAATTCAGGAATTTGTAAATTTACACGGCTTAAAATGTTAATTTTATCGCTCAACCCAAATTTCAGTCCTTATGAAAAAAATACTATCGGCACTATTCCTGTTAGCAGGCATTGTTACATATGCCCAGCAGGTTACCTCGCCGGATAAAAATGTGGTGCTCACCTTTGCGCTTTCTGCCAAGGGCGAACCTACCTATGCACTTACCTATAAAAACAAACCGGTTATCAAAACCAGTAAATTGGGTGTAGATACTAAAGACGTTGCCCCAATGGTAGACGGGTTTGCTATCGACAAAACTGAAACCGCAACGTTTGACGAGACCTGGACACCGGTTTGGGGCGAAGAGAAGTCAATCCGCAACAATTATAATGAGCTGGCCGTTACCCTGAGCCAAAGGGCGCAAAAGGGCCGCTACATCCGCATCCGTTTCAGGGTATTTAACGATGGCCTGGGCTTTAGGTATGAGTTCCCTGAGCAGCCGGAACTGAATTACTTTGTAATTAAGGAAGAAAAAACCCAGTTTGCCCTGGCGGGCGACCACAAAGCGTTCTGGCTTCCGGGCGATTATGATACCCAGGAGTACAGCACCACAACCAGCAAGCTGAGCGAAGTGCGCGGCCTTATGAAAACCGCCGTTACACCTAACGCCAGCCAGGAAACATTTTCACCTACCGGCCTGCAAACGCCGCTGATGATGAAGAGTCAGGACGGCCTGTACATCAACATACACGAGGCGGCGCTGGTAGACTATTCGTGCATGTCGCTTAACCTTGATGATAAAAATATGGTGCTGGAGTCTTGGCTTACGCCCGATGCTGTGGGCAACAAAGGCTACATGCAGGCCTCGGCGCAATCGCCCTGGAGGACTATTATAGTGAGCGACAAAGCCGGCGATATACTGCTGAGCCGTATGACTTATAATCTTAACGAGCCTACTAAATTTAAAGATGTATCGTGGATAAAACCCGTAAAATATGTTGGCGTTTGGTGGGAAATGATTACCGGTAAAAGCACTTGGGCCTATAACGACCTTACCAGCGTAAAACTGGGCGAGCTCGATTACGGCAAAACGAAGCCTAACGGCAAGCACGGCGCTAACAATGCCCATGTCAAAGAGTATATTGATTTTGCTGCCAAGCATGGTTTTGATGCCGTACTGGTGGAAGGCTGGAACGAAGGCTGGGAAGACTGGTTTGGCAAATCAAAAGATTTTGTGTTCGATTTTATAACACCATACCCTGATTTTGATGTTAAAGAGCTAAACCGTTATGCAGCATCAAAAGGTGTGAAGATCATCATGCACCACGAAACATCAGGCTCTGTACGGAACTATGAGCGCTGGATGGACAAAGCGTACAAGTTTATGGCAGATAACGGCTATAACGCAGTAAAAAGCGGTTACGTGGGTGATATTATCCCGAGGGGTGAGTTCCATTACGGCCAGTGGATGATTAATCACTACCTGTATGCTATTGAAAAGGCAGCCGAATATAAAATTATGGTCAATGCGCATGAGGCGGTGCGCCCTACAGGCCTTGCCCGTACCTATCCTAACCTTATAGGCAATGAGGCCGCCCGTGGCACCGAGTATGAATCGTTTGGCGGCAACAACCCTGACCATACCACCATACTGCCGTTTACCCGCCTTACCGGCGGCCCTATGGATTACACCCCGGGTATCTTCCAGACTAAAATTAATGCCTATAACCCCGATAACAATAGTTTTGTACACACCACGCTGGTTAAGCAGCTGGCACTATACGTAACCATGTACAGTCCGTTGCAAATGGCTGCCGACCTGCCCGAAACCTACAACAAGCACCTCGATGCCTTCCAGTTTATTAAAGATGTGGCTGTAGACTGGGACCAGACATGGGTTATAGAGGCCGAACCGGGAGATTATTTAACAATGGCGCGCAAGGCAAAAGGCAAAGACGAATGGTTTATAGGTTCAATAACCGATGAAAACGCCCGTACGGCAAACATCAGCTTCGAGTTTTTACCAAAAGGCAAAACGTTTACAGCAACCATTTATGCAGATGGTGCCGATGCTGATTACATAAACAACCCGCAAAGCTACAAGATTACCACCATGAAGGTAACCAGCAAAACCAAGCTGAAGCAAAAACTTGCCACCAGTGGTGGTTGTGCCATTAGTATTAAGTAGTTGTTAATCAATATAATAAAAGCCGCAAATATTGCGGCTTTTATTATTAATAGTATTCCTTAAGTAACTCTTGATGATACATTATTTCGCAAAACAAATCAAGGTTTTCTCTTAAAGAGACAGTAAAATCTAAAAAATTTTCAAGATCAATTTCTACATTCTCTGTTGTTTTTGCGTAAAAATGATTTTCATAATCTTTCCCTTTACTAAATGAATATCGAGAAAATCCATTTTACTGTTTAATTCTGTAGCCTCAATTTTTTCATATAGTTCGTCAATATAAATTTTTAAATCCTTTGTAGCCAATATAAAATCTCTAGATTTTATATTTCCTTGATACTTTTTGAATTTGGAATGTATCATATTATAAAGTTGCAAAATATTGTGACTGCCCTCAATATCTCTATTATAATCTAATAATTTATTCAGTATCCAATTCAAAGATTTAAGGTAGAGTTCAATTCCATGATTTAAATTGAACAATATTGGAAAGATTACAATATCTGCTTTTTTATCAGCGTTGTTGTGTAAACATACTTTTAATAATTCAGATGAGGATAATAGAAAGCCGTCAGCAAGATTTAAAAGATTAACTATTTGATCAGTTGTGGATATGCGCCAATTGACAAATGCTATTTTTCTGTAATCTTCATTTCTACTAAATACTTTTTTCATATACCGATACTTTATCTAAAGATATGATATCTCTTATTAGAGCCTTGAATTTTTGGTTCTTTTGTTTCAAGACAAAAGAACAAATAAAAAACCGCCATCAGGCGGTTTAAATATTATTGCGCTTCAATGGCACAGCCATATCTGTTACAGCCGTAGCGCGGCCTTGATGAGCATGATGCAAAAAACATAAGGGCGGCAGCGCCCATAACTAATAGATACTTTTTCTTCATTAAAATCCTTTTCATCGTTATCCTTTAAATAGTTAGCGATACTAGACTGTGCAAACACGATGCCAAAAAATTTAAAACGCTGATTATGTACGTGTTAATTTTTTTATGCGAAGTCGCTGTAGCTGCCTTCGGACTGCATAGATTTTAATTGTTCCAGGTAATGGCGCTCGTTGCTAAGCCGCGGAATTTTGTGCTGCCCGCCCAGTTTGTCCTGCTCTTTAAGCCAGTCATAAAACAGTTTGGGGCGTGCCACATTTAGTACCAGCGGGTTCAGCGTCATGTTGTTGTAGCGCTTGGCCTCATAGTCAGAGTTAAGGCTTTGCAGGGTTTCGTCGAGCGTTTTTCTAAAATGCTCCACATCCTTCGGTGCCTGCTTAAATTCGATTATCCATTCGTGCGCACCTTTTTCTTTACCGTCCATAAAAATAGGTGCAACGGTATATTCCATCACTTCGGTACCGGTAAGCTCGCATGCTTTGGCAATCGCGGTATCGGTATTTTCTACCATCAGCTCTTCGCCAAAAACGTTTATGTGGTGCTTGGTGCGGCCCGTTACCCGTATGCGGTAGGGGCTAAGCGATGTAAACCTTACAGTATCGCCTATCAGGTAGCGCCAAAGCCCGGCGTTTGTGGTAATTACCAATGCGTAGTTTTTGTTGAGCTGTACCTCACTAAGCGGAATAACCCGCTGGTTGAGCGTGCCAAAGGTATCCATCGGAATAAACTCATAAAAAATGCCGTAATCCAGCATCAGCAGCAGCTCATTGCTGTAATTGCTGTCCTGAATGGCAAAAAAGCCCTCGCTGGCATTGTATATTTCATAATACTTAAAGTCTGCTTTTGGCAGCACCTTTTTGTACTGTTCGCGATACGGCTCAAAGCTTACCCCGCCGTGAAAATACACCTCAAGATTGGGCCACAGCTCCAGCATGTTGGTCTTTCCGGTTTCGTCCAGTATACGGTTGAGCAGGACCATCATCCAGGAGGGTACACCTGCAAAACTGGTTACGTTTTCGTGTATTGTTTCCTGTACAATTGCGGTTAGCTTGGTCTCCCATTCGCCCATAAGCGATACGCGGTTGCTGGGTGTACTGCTAAACTCGGCCCAGAAAGGCATGTTGTCTATCAATATCGCCGATAGGTCTCCGAAAAAAGTGTTGTTATCTTCATACAGTTGCTTGCTGCCACCAAGCCTGAGCGATTTTCCGGTAAAGAGCTGGCTGTCTTCGTTATTGTTAAGGTACAGGCACAGCAGGTCTTTACTGGCTTTATAGTGGCAGTCTTCGAGTGCGTTGCTGCTTACAGGTATAAATTTGCTTTTTGCATTTGTAGTACCGCTCGATTTTGCAAACCATTTTATTGGCGTAGGCCAAAAAACATTCTGTTCGCCACGGCGTGTCTGCTCAATAAGCGGCTCTAAATCTTCATAAGATGATACGGGAACACGCTCGGCAAACGTGCGGTAATTTTTTATGGATGCAAAGTCATATTTGCGGCCCAGTGCAGTATTTTCGGCAGTCAGCACAAGGTTTTGCAATAGTTCTTCCTGAACCTCATTAGGGTACTTAAGAAACAATTCCATATCGTGTATACGCTTTTTAAGTATCCACGAGGCAATCGAATTTATGATGGGCAAAGCCATATTTATTATATCTTTATTGCCCTAAATATACTAAATTTTACCATGCAGTACGAAGGCGTCCTCACAAAAATGCAAACCGAACCCGGCAGCCCCATACAGTATTACCTTGTTTTTGAAGATAACTTTATCCACATGAACCAGCTTTTGGGTCAGCCGCTGGAAATTAACTTTATGGGCTACAGGTGCCTTAACTGCAATAAGAAGAAAAAAATATGGCGCACGGGCTTTTGTTACGACTGTTTTTACAGCAGCCCGGCAGCCGGAGACTGGATTATGCGCCCTGAACTGAGCACTGCGCATTTAGGTGTGGCCGACCGCGACCTGGCTTATGAAACCCGGGTGCAGGTGCAACCGCATGTGGTATATCTTGCCAGCAGCAGCGATATGAAGGTGGGTGTTACCCGAAAAACGCAGGTACCCACCCGCTGGATAGACCAGGGAGCCAGTTATGCCACGCCGCTGGTAGAAGTTCCTAACCGTTACCTGGCCGGCATTACCGAAGTAGCCTTAAAGGAGCACTTTAGCGACAAGATAAACTGGAAGAAGATGCTGCTTAATGATGTAACGCTTATCGATCTTATAGCGCGCCGTAATGAGATAGCAGGCCTGCTGCCCGAAGAAGTGCAGCCCTATTTTGAAACCACGCCTGAGAAACTCTACACGCTTGATTATCCTGTGCTGGAATATCCTAAAAAAATAAGCAGCCTTAACCTGGCTACCACGCCGTTTTATAATGGTAAGCTCACCGGTATAAAAGGGCAATACCTTATTTTTGAAGATGGCACCGTGTTTAACGTGCGCAGTTTTGAGGGGTTTGTTGTTCAGATAAATGTTTAATATGATTGGTTCAGGGTTTAAAGATCAGGGTTCAAAGTTGCCATGGTTGACCCTTACCTATTGTATTAGGGTAAGTAATAATAAATGCCGGAAAGATTCCGGCATTTTATTGGTCTGAGTGAAGCTAACTTTAAACGCTGAACACTAAACTTTGAACAGGAATAGCCTTTTTGCTATTCCTTTTTATCTTTTTTCTTAAACAAATCCTTAACAGCACCTTTTACGGCATCTTTGGCTTTGTCTTCTACCTGTTGTTTTGTTTCCTGGCCTTTTGGCGCGGCAGCTTTAGTGGTATCGGTAGCGGTTTTGTTGCCGCCAAGCAGGTTACCCAGTAGCTCTTTGCCTTTATCTTTGGCCTGGTCTACATACTTGTCTTTTTGCTGCTGAATAATCTGGTTAGTAAGCGTGGTGACTGATTTACTCAGGTCTGTAGTAACCTTAGGGCTGCTGAAACTGCCGGTAAGCGTGGCGTTAACCGGTACACTCAGTTTGCCGGCATCGGCAGGCTTAAGCGTGGCAAGCAGCTTATTCACTTCAGTACCCAGGTATTTTGCAGGTACATCAAACGCCAGGTTGTAGCTCATAACCTGGTCAAAACCATGTTGCCCGTCTATTTTAACGCTAATATCCTGGTAGTTTAGGGTAAACGGCTGTATGTTTACTTTGCCGTCGCTAAAGCTCAGGTTCAGGTTCTTGTTTAAATTTACCTTTTTAAGGTCAATGAATTTCAGGTTGCTTGCAATAGCATTAAGCACCTTAGATTGCTCCGGATTGATAGACGTGCCCGCCAGGCCGCCCGCAAGTGTTCCGGTAAGGGTTTTCATATCCGGTGTCATTTCTTTAGGGTCAAGGTTGCCCTTAACCTTAATATCTGCATTAAGCTTGCCGCTGATAACGCCTGCAATAGGGGCAATGCTCTTAAGCATGTCCAGTTGCGTAAAAGACTGTGTAATATCGAGGCTGCTGAGGTCTAACGTCATATCAAATGTAGGAACCTTTCCTTTAGTAGATACATTGCCACCGAAGCCAATGGCACCACCAAAAATGTTAGTTTTTACATTTTGTAGCGAAACTGCCTCATCCTTAAGCACCATCTTACCCGATACATTGGTCAGGTTCAGGTTATCATACACTACTGTTTTGGCGTTAGCTGTAATAGTACAGTCTAAAAATGCAGGTATTTTAACTGCATCGCTTGTTGTGGTAGTAGTCTTGGTAGTGGTTTTAGTTTTTTCTGCAGTTTCGTTAGTGGTCTTGGTTTTAGCGGTCGATGTTTCGGCTGCCATAAAATCCTGTACCACCAGCTTATTGCTGGTCATGGCAAAATTGCCCTGCAGTGTTTGGTTTTTAAACACAAAGCCATAAAAATTGTCAAGCGCTCCGGTAATGGCAATATCGCTGCTGCCGGTTTTTGCATCAAATTTACTCAGGCTTATACGGCTTGGGTTAAAAGCCACGTTGGCCTGGCTTATAATAAACGGATTTTTAAACCCGTCAGGCTTGTAATTAAACCCACTCAGGCTTATGCTGCCGTTATTTTGTATCTTTTCATAAGCGCCGGTTTCTACCGATACCATGTCAAACTTAGTTTCTACATCGGCTTTTAATATGCCCGTAAGTGGCACATCAAGCTGCACAGGATAAGCTTTGGTAACATTAGCCAGATTAACCGTTCCTTTAAGCTTGGCATCTACCAGGGCATTTTCTACAATATTGCGGATGTTTGCTTTTGCATCAAACACATCCTGCGCTATACGGAATGAAAAGGTGTCTATGTTTACATAGGTATCATTAAGCACGCCTGTCTCATTAATAACCTTGGTGTCTATGTTTATATTTTCTACCGCCATAGGCAGGGTAGGGTACTTAAACATGGCATTTACAGAGTTAAACGCAATGTTGAATTTAGGTACGGTAGTTTCACTATACAGGCCATTTACTTTGCCGTTAACGGTAAAGTTCCCTTCGGTTTTTACACCCGCCAGGCTGCCGCTATAGCTTTCGGGTACCAGGGCCAAAAAGTTTTTAAACGATGTTTCGAGCGTATTAAATGTAAGGTCTATTTGCTGCCCGGCCTCCTGCATGGCTACGCTTCCGCCAAATTTTAGCCCCATCTGGTTAATAAAGGCCTTGTTTTCTTTAAAGGTATAAATGCTCTTGTCAAGGTCCATGCCTAATATGGCATCCAGCTTAAGCTTCACGCCACGCATGTAGTTGGCCTTATCCATATCAAAAGTAAGGGTGGCTGTAGTGTGGGTATCAAGGTCCAGCTTATTAGCCGCAAAGTTGCCTTTGCCGGTATGGTTAAGGCTGTCTACAACCACGCGCATTTTGCTGCGCTCGTCATAATATTTAAACTTAAGGTTTTGCACCTCATAGTTATCTATAGTAAGTGCAAAGGGCTTGCTTGCCGCAGTGTCGGCAGGTTTTTCTTCAGCTGCTTTTTTAATTGCGATGTCAAAATTACCTACACCATCTTTATTAAAAAGGATGTTAACTATACCATTCTTTGTACTAAACGATTCAAGAGACATGCTTTCGCCTTCGCTCTTAAACAGCTCCTTCATGCTCATTTTAAGGTTTATTTCGCCCATATATACCAGGGTATCCCCGGCAAAAGGCGCCTTGTTGATAACGCTTAGCTTATCAATGGTTACACTTGCTTTAGGGAAGTTTTTAAAAAGGCTAAGGCTCACATCTTCAAAAGCCACGGTAGCATCTACCTGCTCATTGATGGCCTTGGCTATCATAGCCTTTATTTTATCTTTAAATAAAAACGGGGCTGCCGCCAGTGCAATGATAATGACAAGCAGGGTAATGCCTGTCCATTTTAAAATCTTCTTAACCATGGGAATTCTTTTATTGAGTGCTAAAGGTAAGCAATAATAGTATTATGTTATTTACCCAGGATTACCTTATGTTTATTTCATAAGGCATAACGGCCTGCACACCCCTTAGTTGTGTGGCACGCCTCATGCGCTTAATGAGCTCATAATTCTCTGCGCCCACTTGTTCTTTAATCAGCTCTTCTTTGCTTTGTGCCAGGCCAAATCCTTTAAGGATATCGCCAAACTCTTTTTCATACTCCGGGTAATCTTCAGTAGTATATTTTGTGCTCTTACCCAGTTTTGCGGCATAAGCCACAGCCTTGTCAAGTCCGCCTATTTCGTCTACCAGGCCGTTTTTAAGAGCATCGGCGCCCGTCCATACGCGTCCCTGGGCAATAGCATCTACTGCTTCGGGAGTCATTTTGCGTCCGGCGGCTACACGGCTCACAAACGTGCCATATATGTTTTCTATACTTTCCTGTATTACCTCGCGGGTGTTTTCTTTAAGTGGAGAAAACACGCTATAACCCGATGCGTTGGCATGGGTGCTAACCTCTTGTGCATGAACACCTACTTTATTAGCCAGGCCTGTAAAGTTAGGCAGTACGCCAAACACGCCTATAGAGCCTGTAATGGTAGCCGGTTCGGCAAAAATGCGGTTTGCGCCACAAGCTATGTAGTAACCGCCCGATGCAGCATAGTTGCCCATGCTTACCACCACGGGTTTTTTCTTTTTAGCCAGTTCTACTTCGCGCCAAATAAGCTCGCTGGTAAGTGCGCTGCCCCCCGGAGAGTCTACACGCAATACAATTGCCTTAACGGCATCATCCTCTATAGCGGCCTTAAAGGCCCTGCGCAGGCTTTGTTCGCCTATAAAATCTACATCGCCTTCGCCACCGGTAATTTCGCCCTGGGCATAAATTACGGCAATAACATCTGTAGCACCGGTAACCAGTTTATTTGCGGCCGTGGCCTGTACATAATCAAGTATATCAACAGAGTTGTACTCTTCGTCTTTTTTAACCTTAAGGGCTTTTTTAATGCCGTTCACATACTCATCATAATAGCCTATTTTATCAATAAGCTTGTTGTTTTTCGCCAGTTGGGCCGTGCGTGCCCCTAATGTATTGGCAATGCTGTTAAGGCTGTCTACAGGTATTTTCCTGCTTTTAGAAATATCATCTACAACGGTTGTCCATACCGAGTTAAGCAATGCGCTTATCTGCTCACGGTTGGCATCGCTCATTTCATTGGCAAGAAAAGGCTCTACAGCGCTTTTGTACTTACCATGGCGAATAACCTCCATTTGTATGCCGGTCTTATCCTGAAAATCTTTAAAAAAAAGCACCTCGCTGCTAAGGCCTTTAAACTCAAGGTCGCCTATGGGGTTAAGGTATAGGGTATCGGCCACAGAGTTAAGGTAGTAGTCGCCCTGGCTCATCATATCGCTGTAAGACACTACAAATTTGCCTGCTTTTTTAAACTCGGCAAGTTTATCGCGCAACGATTTGCTTTGGGCAAGGCCCAGGCGTACCTGGCTGTTGGTTATGGTAATGCCTTTTATACGGTCGTCTTTTTTGGCCTCGTCAAGTGCTGCCATAACATCTATAAACCCTTGGTGTGGCTCAGAGTCAAGCAGGCTGAAGTCTTTAAATTTTACCCTTCCGCTATAGTCTGCGGCTACATCTTCAAGGTTAAGCTCTATTACAGAATTGTCTTTAACCTCTACAACATCGTTACTGCTACTGCTGCTGCCGGCAGCAACAACGCCCACAAGCACTATAACTATAAAAAACAGGAAGCAAAATAAAAACAGGCCCACAAGGGTAGACAGTACATTTTTGAAAAATTGCATATCAGAGAAAATTTAATTTGTAGATAGGTAGCAAAAGTACATGTATTGTTACAGTTATAAAATATTATTTTTAACGTTTGAGTGACTAACACTTAGATAAACCACAAGGGGGGCAAGGTTTTTTTCACAAGGTTCACAAAGCTATTCCCCATAACATTTGATTACTCTTTTTAAGTACACAAAGCTTTGTGCACTTCCGCCGCAGGCGGTTATCAACAGTGGCCTTTTGTGCAAACCTTTGTGCGCCTTGTGGTACAAAAAGAATTCGTAATTAAATTGAATTAAAAAGCAAATGTAATAGTTTTCAACAGGGCGTTCTACACAAAAATGTTTTGCTTACTTTGCAGCTATGAACACGCAAAACAGCGCTATTTTATCGTTAGGCAGCAATCTGGGCAACCGGCTGGCGAACCTTGAGCAGGGCATAAGCCGCATACAGAACTATGTAGCCACGGTGGTAAAAACATCGGGTATTTATCAAACACCGGCCTGGGGCTTTGAGGGCGATGCCTTTTACAACTGTGCCGTGCTGGTGCATACTAATAAAACTGCACAACAGCTTTTAGAAGCCATACTTGATGCAGAAGCCCGTGGTGGGCGCGTGCGTACCGATGGCAGCGGCTACATAAACCGCACTATTGATATAGATATTATTGCCTTTAATGATGCGGTTATAAACCAGCCGCATTTACACATACCACATCCGCGGATGCAGCAGCGCAACTTTGTGTTGTATCCGTTACGGGATATCAACCCCGGTTGGGTGCACCCCATACTTAAAGAAGACGTTAACCGCCTTATTGAACGCAGTGGTGACGAAAGCCTGTGCGAGTTTGTAATGCAACTGCCTGAACCTTTAGATGGTGCCGACCTGCAAAAATTTCGCTATATGGCTATTGAGGGTAATATAGGTGCCGGAAAAACATCTTTGGCAACAAAAATTTCGGAAGATTTTAATGCCAGCCTGGTACTGGAAGGCTTTGCCGATAACCCGTTCCTTCCTAAATTTTATGAAGAGCCTGCACGCTACGCGTTTTCTTTAGAAATGTCTTTTTTGGCCGAGCGTTACCGCCAGCTTACCGATGACCTTGCACAGCTTAACCTGTTTAGTGATTTTGTAGTGGCCGATTACCACAGTTTTAAGTCGCTCATATTTTCTAAAGTAACTTTAGGCGAAGACGAGTACCGGCTGTATCGCCGCCTGTTTGATATTTTATATAAAGAAATACCCAGGCCCGGCTTGTATGTATACCTTTACCAGGACAGCGAAACGCTTTTGCAAAACATTAAAAAACGCGGGCGCAGCTACGAGCAGGATATATCGGCGCAATACCTTGAAGATATTAACCGTGGCTACCTGGACTACATGCGCAGTACTGCCGGACTTAATGTATTGATTATAGATGTTACCGGCCGTGATTTTGTTAACAACCAGGAAGATTATATCTGGATTTTAGGGCAGCTGCAAAACACGGCTTCCTATAAAAAATAAGACGCAGATTTCACAAATTAAAACGAATTGAATTTGTGTTAATTTGTGAAATTTGTGTCTAAAACTTGTAGGTGCTATAGCTTATAAATCAAATTAAAAATTACCTCACTAATGCAAAATGCCCTTTAATCTCAGGAGTTGCATCATCAATCTTTATAACGTACCAATAATCTGTAGCCGGTAGCGGATATCCTTTGTGGGTACCGTCCCAGCTGCGGTTAGAGCGGTTAAGCTGCGTAATGAGCTTGCCATACCGGTCAGTAATGTACACATTTACACGTGGCAATGCGCTCATACCTGCTATGGTAAATACATCGTTTATATTGTCTCCGTTGGGCGAAAACACTTTTGGTATCAGGTAAATAACAAACGGAAACTCATCTGTGCCACAGCCTATAAGCGATCTGGCATAGCCGGTATACTGCCCCGCCGGCAGGTTGTTAAAGGTAGATGATGCCTGGTAGTTTATGCCGTCTATAGAATATTCAAAATTTTCAAGGTCGGGGTTAACCATTATTATGGTGGCGGTGCTGTTAGTAAACACCACATCCTCTATAACAGGTGCATCGAGCATATTAACGGTAATGGTTTTAGTATCGGTACACCCATTAGCATTGGTTACTTCTACCTTATAGTCTCCGGGCTCATCTATAACTATGCTTTGGGTAGTTTCTTCGGTGCTCCATAAATATGTTACACCTGTTAAATTAGCGTCAAGCGTTAAGGTAAAGCCTTCGCAAAACTGTAGCTGCTCATCATTGCCCAAATCAGGCAGCGCATACATTATAATTTGTACCGCCTCACGCGCGGCCGATTCGCAGCCGTTGTTTACCGCGGCGGCATATACCGTGGCAAGGTTAGTTGTGTTAGAAAAAGCATAAGTACCGTCAATAGACACGGTGTTTAAAAGGTTGCCGCCAGTAGCAGCATCATACCAGTTTACAGATCCGGCGCTTGAAGTAGCCTCTAATATAACGCTTTGGCCTTCGCAGCCCGCGGCGGGTGTAACCACCGATGTTACAGTAGGTATGGCCGTTACACCTACGCCTACCTCAATACGCGTTGCCGAAAAGCAGCCGTTAGGGCCTACAGGTTCGGCATAAAAATAGGTGTCGGCGGTTAAAACAGGTGTTGTAAACTGGTTGCCCGTGCCCACAAGGTTACCGCCTGTAGGGGCGTCATACCAGTTAACGGTGGCTGGGTCTATGGGTGTAACAAATATAGTGGCACTACCCTGGCCGCACACCGTTTGTGTGCCTCCGGCTGTTACGGTAGGGGGTGTATCAAAATTAACCGCTACCGGTGTGCGTGCCGCCGATGCGCAGCTGTTTGCTGCAGCTTCGGCATAATAAATTACACTCGATGTTATGTTAGGCGTTGTAAAGTTATTGCCCGTGCCCACAAGGTTGCCGCCTGTTGCAGCATCATACCAGTTAATCGTGCCATTGTTAGCGGTAGCCTGCAGTGTTGCAGTGCCGCTTTCGCACACAAACTGTGGATTGTTAGTAGATGTTATCAACGGTTGTGCCAGCACGGTAAGTGGTACTGCCACACGTTCGGATACGCACCCTAATGAGTTTGTTGCCTCTACATAATAAGTAATGTTTGCGGTAAGCACAGGTGTGGTAAAAGTATTGCCTGTAGCTACGGCGGTGCCACCTGTGGCCTGGTTAAACCAGCTTATTACAGCCGGACCTGCGCCTGCGTTTAATGATGTGGTTGAGCCCTCGCAGACGGTAGTTGTATTGTTTTGGCTGATTACCGGCAGCGGCACAATGGTGGCTACTACAGCGGTGCGGACGGCGGTGGTACAGGTTTCGTCGTGTGCCGAAACATAGTAGGTAGTGGTTTGTGTTAAAACCGGTGTGGTAAAGGTATTTCCTGTAGCCAGCGGAGTGCCGCCTGTCGCCGCACTGTACCAGTGCACTGTGCCCATGCTTACAAGGGCGCCAAGGGTAACGGTGCCATCTTCGCAACGAGATGCCGGGAAGGTTGATGTAATAGAAGGCATGGTTATGGTGGTACTGCCCGATATTTGTAAAACAGGGTCGCCGGGCATACCGCCATATTCTGCTATGTAGCCCTGTGCGGCATAATTGCCGTTTCCGCCTATGTTGGGCAGGTCATTCCAGGAGCCTGGTATACCCAGTCCGGGTGCGGTTATATGTGCATAGTCTTCATCACCACCCGTATCGTTGGGTTCGCCGTTATTCCATTTGGCATAGGTGGGTGTAGAGCCGTTTTGCTGGCCATTCCAGAATACAGTGCCTATCTCGGGGCCCGTCATCCAGCGCCAAACGCCTTCGGTTTGCGAGTCAGAGCCGCCTATCCAGCCGTTGCCCGACGATTGCTCGCCGCACAGCTGCGATTCTTCTGCCGAAAGTAAAGTGGCAAGGTAACCCTGTATGCCATAATAATTACCGGCTTCTGCCGCTGCCTTTGCTGCTGTCCAGCTTATGCCCGGTTGCGATATAAACCTGTAATAGTGTTCTGTAGAAGGCAGGTAATTGGCTTCGCCCACGGTGATGGAAAAGGTGCGTACACCGGTGGGGTTTGCAGCAGAACTGGTGTAAACAACATTGTTTACTGCGTTTATTAGTGCAGCATAGGTTAGCTCCTGGCCGCCCACGCCCGATATGATAAGCTTTGCCGAAGTAGGGTTCCAGCTCGCGTTTACATTAGGTATAGGGGCGCTAAGCCCAAGCTGGTCCTGGCCATTTACATAGCCCGATGATATTTGTATATAAATGGCGTTGGTGCCGGTATCGTCAGGATCGGTAATATTAAAATTTTGTACAATGTTTAATGCTGAGCCCGGGCAGTACAGCTGGTTGCCGCTTGCCGTAACCACAGGAGGCTGATCGGCCTGGCTAAATGCCGGAAGCGCGAAAAGCAAAAAAAATGAATACAGGCTTAGATACAACGATGTAGAATTCTTCATTTTGTAAAAATATAAAAATATTTTTGGCAGGTTACTAATTTTGAGGATATTGTAATTTTTTGAAGAGGTCCCAAACCACTATACCTGCACTTACCGAAATGTTGAGGGAATGTTTAGTTCCCAGTTGGGGTATTTCTATAACGCCATTGCACAGCGCCACAGCTTCCTGGTTTACGCCTTTAACCTCATTGCCAAATACTAAGGCGTATTTCTTGCCGGTTTCAGGTTCAAAATCCTGTAAGAAGACGGCATTTTCTACCTGCTCTATGGCTAGTACGCTTACGCCCTCTTGTTGTAGTAATGTAATGGTATCTAAAACGTTTAAGTTATGCTCCCAGGCTACAGTTTCCGTTGCTCCCAGTGCAGTTTTGTGTATTTCTTTGTTTGGAGGGGTTGCAGTGATGCCGCACAGGTATATTTTTTCGATTAAAAAAGCATCGGCTGTACGAAATACCGAGCCTATGTTGTGCAGGCTGCGCACATCATCTAAAACAAGTATCAGGGGTGTTTTTTGCGCTTCTTTAAAACCGGATACGCTTTTGCGGTCCAGCTCGCTGTTGGCAAGTTTTCTCATAGCAAGGAAATTTTGTGGTAAAAAAGCTGTAAAAATAAGCTATTACATCGTTACAGCATGGCCTCACAATAAAAATTGTATTTTAATGAGGCGTATTTGCCCACCGCCTGCATAAACTATTTATTGTAAATTTGCTGTAATGGAAAGCAACCTTTTAAACCACATACAAACCCCGGCACATTTGCGAATGCTAACGCCGCAACAATTGCCGCAACTGGCCGCCGAACTGCGTGCCTTTATAATTGATGTGGTTTCGGTTAAAGAAGGCCACCTGGGTGCCAGCCTGGGCGTTACAGAGCTTACCATTGCCCTGCATTATGTGTTTGACACACCAAACGATTTGCTGGTGTGGGATGTGGGCCACCAGGCATACGGCCACAAAATACTTACCGGCCGCCGCCAGGCTTTTGATACCAACCGGCAGTGGGGCGGCATAAGCGGTTTCCCAAAGCGGGAAGAAAGTAGGTATGATACCTTTGGTGTAGGGCACAGCAGTACGTCTATTTCGGCGGCGCTGGGCATGGCCATTGCCAGCCGGCTTAAAGGCGATGCTGCTAAAAACCATATTGCTGTAATAGGCGATGCCAGTATAGCATCAGGTATGGCCTTTGAGGGGCTTAACCACGCCGGCGTTACCGATGCCAACTTATTAGTTGTGCTAAACGATAATGCCATAGGCATTGACCCAAGTGTGGGCGCGCTTAAAAACTACCTTACCGAAGTTAAGGAAGGCCGCAATCCACGCCAGAACAACATGATTAAGTCGCTTAACTTTGACTATACCGGCCCTGTAGACGGGCACAACCTGCCTGCCCTGATTAAAGAGCTGGAGCGGCTAAAGCATGTTAAGGGCCCCAAGTTTTTGCATGTTATTACCACTAAAGGTAAAGGGCTTAAGCAGGCCGAAGAAGACCAGGTTAAATATCACGCACCCGGAAAGTTTGATAAGCTAACCGGCGAAATAGTGGCTAAAGCCGAAGAAGGGCTGCCACCCAAATACCAGGATGTTTTTGGCCTCACGCTGGTTGAGCTTGCCGGAATGAATGAAAAAATAATTGGCATAACGCCCGCTATGCCCAGCGGCAGCTCTATGAAGTTTATGATGGAGGCTTACCCTGATCGTGCTATAGATGTTGGTATTGCAGAGCAGCATGCTGTTACCCTTGCGGCCGGTATGGCCACGCAGGGCATGGTAGTGTACTGTAATATATACTCCACATTTTTGCAACGTGCTTATGATCAGGTTATACATGATGTGGCACTGCAAAACCTGCCTGTTATTTTTTGCCTTGACCGCGCCGGCCTTGTAGGCGAAGACGGTGCAACCCACCATGGCGTGTTTGATATTGCCTATCTTAATTGTATACCCAACCTTATTATTTTTGCGCCGCTTAATGAGCTTGAGTTGCGTAACATACTTTATACTGCACAGCTGGGCCTCCCGCAGCCCATTGCCATACGCTACCCCCGTGGGCGTGGCCAAAATGCGCATTGGCAGCTGCCGTTTGAAAAAATTGAGATCGGCAAAGCAAGAAAATTAAAACAGGGCAGTGATGTTGCCGTACTCTCAACAGGTACTATTGGCAATAATGTGGCGATTTCAATATCCGAAAGTGAAAACCAGGCGCTTTTTTCGCATTGGCATTTTGGGTTTGTAAAGCCGCTGGATGAGGATGCCCTGCACCTTATTTTTAAAACGCATAAAAAAATCGTTACGGTAGAAGACGGTGTTATAACGGGGGGCTTTGGCAGCGTAATTTTAGCATTTGCCGCAAAACATAATTATACACTGAAAATTACTACGTTAGGTGTGCCCGACGCATTTATTGAGCATGGAACGGTAAATGAGTTGCAACAATACTGTGGTATTGACGTTAAAACCTTGAAAGATATTTTTTCAGGTTACTGAAATTACCGACTTTTGTAGCGTTTTTTCCAACTAAAGCCAGTATTAAATGAAATTAAGAGCCGCCTTAATCACCTTACTGTTCATATCCTTTATACAACAAGTTAAATCGCAGGTACTTATAACCACCACGCTGCCCGATAGCATTACCTATTGGGAACGCACTAATGCCGTGGGCCTTGATATTAACGAGATTGCATTTGTAAACTGGAGCGTGGGTGGTAATAACTCGGTTTCTATATTGGCTAAAGGCAACTTTGTAAGGAAATACACAAAAAATAATGTAAACTGGACTAATGAACTCATTATCAAGTATGGTATAAACAGTCAGGAAGGCCAGGAGATGCGCAAAACAGACGACCAGTTTGGTTTTAACTCTACTTTTGGTTACCGCAGCGTGCCCACTTCTAACTGGTTTTATAGTGCAAAGTTTACCTTTAATACCCAGTTTAGCAACGGTTACTCCTATCCTAATACAATAGACGAAATTTCGGGGCCGTTTGCGCCGGCATACATATTTCTGGGTGTTGGTAGCGAATATATCCGTAAAGACCTGGGCCTCACGGCTTATTTTTCTCCTTTAACCGATAAGACAACGTTAGTCCTTAACCAGACTCTTGCTGACAAGGGGTCTTTTGGTGTGCAAAAAGCAATTCTTGATGCCGAAGGCAATGTACTTACCCCCGGTAAACGATCGCGGACGGAAGTAGGTATATTACTTACCAATCAATATAAAAAGCAGCTGTTCAAGAACATAATGCTCGATCAGCGCACTACGCTGTATACAGATTATCTTAATAACTTCGGAAATATAGATGTTGATTTTCAGTTTACTTTAGATATGACTGTAAATCAATATGTCAAAGCCAATATCGGGGCGCATATAATTTATGACGACGACATTAAGGCTACCGAAGAAGTAGCCGGCACACAGGTGCAGGTAGGGCCTAAAATGCAGCTTAAGCAAATGCTGGGCGTTGGCCTGAGCTATACATTCTAGAAGTGTTTTATTTTAGTATATTGTTAGATTGTTAGACACAGATGCTCCGCGTCCCATCTAATATACTAACCATCTAATATTCTAAAATCTAAAAATCTACTTAACAAGCATCCTTTTTATCTCATTCAGTTTCATCAGAGCCTCAACAGGAGTTAGGGTATTGATGTCTAACCCTATAATTTCCTGCTTAATTTCTTCTAAAAGAGGATCGTCAAGGTTAAAGAAACTCAGTTGCAGGTCATCTTTTGCCTGGGCCTTCAGGTTATTGCCAAGTGCCTCCCCGCTATGGTCTTTCTCCAGTTTTTTAAGCAGTTTTTGCGCCTTTTGAATTACCATTTGTGGCATTCCGGCCATTTTAGCAACATGGATTCCAAAACTGTGTGCACTGCCGCCTTTTACAAGCTTTCGGATAAATAACACGTTATCTTTCAGCTCTTTAACCGATACGTTGAAGTTTTGTATACGGTTAAAAATATCCTGCATTTCGTTGAGCTCGTGGTAGTGCGTGGCAAATAATGTTTTAGGCTGCGCCGGGTGTTCATGCAAAAATTCGGCAATGGCCCACGCAATAGATATTCCATCATAAGTACTGGTACCACGGCCTATCTCGTCCAATAGTATCAGGCTCCTGTCAGATAGGTTATTCAAAATACT
>Ga0265798_10001359_pt1 | contig 38149 bp, 38 predicted proteins | sample P3T30metagenome_FD_192430 | JGI IMG/M metagenome (GOLD analysis project Ga0265798, IMG submission 192430) | Plant litter microbial communities from East Loma Ridge, Irvine, California - P3 T30 | ecosystem: Environmental > Terrestrial > Plant litter > Unclassified | place: USA: California...
TTCACCGCCGGCGAAGCCTTTCAATTCGACTGGAGCGAGGACTGGGCTATCCTGGGCGGCGAGCGGGTGAAACTGCAGGCAGCACACACCAAGCTGTCGCACAGCCGCGCGTTCATCGTGCGAGCGTATCCCCTCCAGACCCACGAGATGCTGTTCGATGCGCACCAGCATGCCTTCCGCGTGCTGGGCGGAGTGCCGCGGCGCGGGATCTACGACAACATGAAGACGGCTGTCGACCGTATCGGCACGGGCAAGGCGCGGCGGGTCAACGCGCGCTTTGCGGCAATGGCGAGCCACTATTTGTTCGAGCCCGAGTTCTGCAATCCGGCATCGGGTTGGGAAAAGGGTCAGGTCGAGAAGAACGTCCAGGATGCCCGTCGCCGGCTGTGGCAGCGGCTGCCCGAACTTCCCGACATTGCTGCGCTTAACGCATGGCTGGAAGAGCAGTGCATCGCGCAGTGGGCACAAATCCCGCACGGCAACCTGCCGGGCACCGTCGCCGAGATATGGACGCAAGAAGTGCCGGAACTGATGAAACCGGGGCGCCCGTTCGACGGCTTCGTCGAGCACACCAAACGGGTGTCGCCGACCTGCCTCGTCCATTTCGACCGCAACCGCTACAGCGTCCCGGCGTCCTTCGCGAACCGGCCGGTGAGCCTGCGGATCTACCCTGAGCGCATCGTCGTGGTCGCGGAAGGGCAGCGGCTATGCGAGCACGTCCGGGTGATTGACCGGGCACACAGCTCGCCAGGACGGACCATCTACGACTGGCGCCACTATCTGGCGGTGGTCCAGCGCAAGCCGGGTGCCATGCGAAATGGTGCGCCCTTTACCGAATTGCCCGACGCCTTTCGGAAATTGCGTCAGCAATTGCTCAAGCACGCGGGCGGCGACCGGGAGATGGTCGATATCCTGGCGCTGGTGCTCCAGCACGACGAACAGGCGGTGCTGTGCGCAGTCGAACTGGCGCTCGAGGCCGGCGTCGCCACCAAAACTCACATTCTCAACATCCTGCACCGATTGGTCGACGGCAAGATCGCCAGCGTCACGCCCATCGCTGCCCCGCAGGCGCTCGTGCTGCGACGTGAACCCCAGGCCGATGTCGGTCGCTATGACACGCTTATGAAGGAGGTGCGCCATGCGTCATGATCCCGCCAGCGCCGCTGTCGTCGTCATGCTGCGCGATTTACGCATGTACGGCATGGCCCAAGCCGTCGGCGACCTCATCGAACAGGGCGCGCCTGCCTTCGATGCGGCCGTTCCCATCCTGTCCCAGTTGCTCAAGGCCGAGATGGCAGAGCGCGAAGTCAGATCCATCGCCTACCAGATCAAGGCCGCAAAGCTGCCGGCGTACAAGGATCTGACCGGCTTCGATTTCACCTCCGCCGAAGTCGACGAGACCATGGTTCGTCAACTGCACCACGGCGACTTCATTGACGGTGCCGATAACGTCGTCCTGATTGGTGGCCCCGGCACTGGCAAGACGCACATCGCTACCGCGCTCGCTGTGCAGGCCATCGAGCACGGACGTCGGAAGGCTCGATTTTTTGCGACGGTCGACCTGGTCAACGCGCTCGAGCAGGAGAAAGTCATGAACAAGGCAGGGCAGCTTGCCGAGCGCTTGCTTCGCCTCGATCTCGTCGTCCTCGATGAGCTGGGCTACCTGCCGTTCAGTTCCTCAGGCGGCGCTATGCTGTTCCACCTGCTCAGCAAACTCTACGAGCAGACCAGCGTCATCATCACCACGAACCTCAGCTTCAGCGAGTGGGCTGGCGTCTTCGGCGATGCCAAGATGACCACCGCGCTCCTCGACCGCCTCACCCATCATTGCCACATCGTCGAGACCGGCAACGACAGCTTCCGGTTCCGCGTCCGGTCCGAGGCCGGGAAACCAAAAAAGGAGAAAGCCTCACCTTGACCCGCAACCCCGCAGGCATGACATGAACCCTTCGACCCGGGTCACTTCTCGATGAAAACTCCGGGTCAACTCTAAGTGAAAATCAACACGATGACTTCATCCAAGGATGGTCAGGCACCGTGTAGACCAGGCTCAGCGGCTCCTTGGCCGACATCCAGCGCTCGACGACACGACGGCTGAAGGTCTGGGTGATCGAGTTGGTGGTGATGAAGCCGAAGCGGCGGAGCGGATTAGGGTTGCCCTTCTTCGCCGGCCGAGCAGTCAGGTGCCGCGCCGCCTCGTCCCAAAAATGCATGACAAAGTCGGCGCCGCCGGGGATTTCGGAGCGGACCTTCCAGCAGGCTTCGGCATAGCCGTCGCCCAGCTCTGCGCGCATATCCTTGCCGCCAATGAAGGGCGGATTGCCGACAATGAATTCGGCGGCGGGCCATTCGGCACGGCGTGGCTTCACATAAGCGAGTCTGCTCGCGCGCGAATTCGGGCTGAGGGAGACCAAGGGCACCGGTCAGCCGCTCGACGAAGAGCTGGTAGTTGGACATCTCCGAACCGCCCGACGGCTTGACGTCCTCAATCAGCTTTTTCAGCCGCTCGATCTCGATTTGCCCTGGCCCCATTTCGAAACGCTAATAGCCGAACACCCTACTGCATAGCCCCAGCCGAATTCAGAATCGCCTTGCGAGCTCTGGCTACCACGTTCTTCGGGCCTGAAGGCGAAAGACTGGATGAACGAGCGGCCGGTTTCGGGAAGCCGAATGCGGGGCGTGGACGTCCGCAAGTGGGTCAGGGTTGCAACGAAGGTGACGGCTGCATTTGACCAGATCACGACGTTCGTGGCCGGCGACGCGAATGTCCGGGTCTGACAAAGAACCAGTCATCCCTGCATCGGGAAGCAGTCGCCCGGCAGCCGTCACTTCAAGCGTCCCGCCGCTTGCTTAGCCTTCTGAGCCGACAACCGAGCTACGATTGGGGACAACCGAACGCGTTTCGACGCTGCAAAGGCTGGCGAGGAGGCTGGTCTGGGTCTGACCAGCTAGGGTGTGCCAATGTCCTGTGAGCCATGCTGGAGCAAGCAATCGACGACAAGCGCCACGCGCGCATCGCGTAGGTCATGCGCAATGCGCCCAGCGTGCTCCAGCTCGGCGAGCCCGTGAAGTGCCGCCCAAAACGTCTCGGTTATCATTTCGACATCGCCGGCGCGGGGACTGACCACCGCAGCCAGCGCGGCGAACGCTTCCTTTAGTTCCGGTTCGATGTCGCCTTCCGAAAATTGCAGCCCCGTCGGCATGGAAAACATGGCCTCGTACAGCGCCGGGTTTTCGCGCGCGAAATCCAGATAGGCCAACGCCACGGTTCGGGGCGCATCGTGGCTATTAGCGGCCTCTTGCGACGCCCGGCGAATCTCGACTGCGATATCCCGGAAACCCTCCACGGCGACTGCAGCGACAATGGCGTCCCTGTTCGCGAAATGTGAGTACACCACCGGCTGACTATATTCGATCTCGTCCGCGAGACGGCGGATCGTCACCGCGGCCCATCCCTCACGTGCGGCGATCTGTCGCGCAGCGGCGGTGATGCGGTGTTCGCGCTCGGCACGTTCGCGATTTCGTCTCTCCGCAACACCCATTGCTCACTCCTAACACCAGCGCCGATCAATAAAATCCATAACACGGCTCGGCAACCTATCGATGTTAGAACATATAGCACGCAACAAGAAGGAGGCGATCTTGCATTGGTTCTCGATCATAGTGGCGCTGTTGGCAGCGATCGGCATCATCGCCGTGGGTGCGATGTACCTCTTCAGCCCGAGAGCGGCGACGCAGAGCTTCGGACTGCCGCTGCCGGAAGCCGGAGCAAACGTCGCTTGGTGGCTTCGCCTGAAGGGCACCCGGGATATCGTATCGGGATTGGTCCTCTTGGCGCTCGTCATTTGGGGAGCGCCCCGGCTGACCGGCATCGTCATGCTAATTCAAGCGCTGATCCCGGCCGGCGACATGACCCTCGTCCTCGCATCGAAGGGCTCGACCAAGTCCGCTCTGGGCATTCACGGCCTCACCGCCACATTCATGATCCTGGTCGCCATCCCGCTGATTTTGGGAGTTGCATGAGATGGTACACGCAGCCTTGCTCTGGCTCCTGGTCTCCGCGTTCTTGGGGGCGGGCCTGTTCAACGCGGTCGGCACGTCAGGGACGAGGAGAGACTTCGTCCACTGGGGGTACCGGCGTGGTGGTGCCGCGTCACAGGCGGCCTGGAGTTGGTCACCGCCCTTCTGATTGCGCTTCCGGCCACGCGTCTGGTGGGGGTGATCCTCGGCGCCGTCATCGTCCCCGTCGCGGTTGTTACGGTGGTGCGGCACCGCGACCTGTCGCACCTGGCGCCGCTGGGCATGTTTGCGGCCTTGCTGGTGTTCGCCGTCGCCATTCGTTGATCCAGGACCAACGTCCGAACCTTCCGGAACCCGTTAGCCGCTGTGACGCGCTTTCATAAGCCATCTGCTCTTGCGTCGTACGACGCCTGTGCGGCCGCGATCTGCTTGAGGTTCTCGAAGGCCCACTCGCCCAGGATCTTTACCGGACCCGCCAAGGACTTCCCGACGTCGGTTAGCTCATAATCCACGCGGGGCGGGATCGAAGGGGTCACGGTCCGCGTCACCAGGCCGTCCCGTTCCATATTTCGCAGCGTAAGCGTCAGCATCCGCTGCGAGATGCCGTCGATCCCACGCTTGAGCTCGTTGAACCGGTACGCGCGCTCGTGCAGCATGATGATTATGAGCACGGCCCACTTGTCGCCAATGCGACTTAGCACCTGCGTCACCTTGAGGCAGGCCGCGGTCTCGCGCCGTACCGGTGCGTCCTCAATAGCGATGTCGGTCACACGGATGTGCCTTTGGTATCAAACATGTGCGTCCTTGTGAGCCGTTGAAGGCAGGCACATATCATAACCGAAGCAACAATCGGAACCTAGTCTCATGAAGATCCTCCACGTCGACAGCAGCATCACCGGCGAGCGCTCGGTATCACGCGAACTTTCAGCGCTTACCGTCGCGCGCCTGGGAGGGCGCGAACAGCATGAGGTGACCTACCGTGACGTCGTTGCGGACGATCTGCCACACTTCACCGCCGCGACCGCGCCCACCGCCCACCCGCTGTCCAAGGCTGTGCCGGTGCTCGACCAAGCGCAGCAGGCAAAACGGGATGCCAGCGACGCCATCCTGAAAGAGTTCATCGAGGCTGACACGGTCGTGATCGGGGTGCCGATGTACAACTTCACGCTTCCGTCCGAGCTGAAGGCGTGGCTCGACCGGATCATCGTTCCGGGAACGACCTTCAAACCCGGCCCGAACGGCCCCGAAGGTCTGGCGGGCGGCAAGCGCGTCATTCTCGCAATCGCCAGGGGCGGCTATTACGGCGAAGAGGCAGCGTTCCAAGCCGCCGAACATGCAGAGTCGCTCCTGCGCACGGCACTGGGTTTCATCGGGGTCGAGTCCATCGAGAGCGTGATCGCCGAAGGCCTCAATATCGCCGATGCCCGCGAGAATGCCGTCGCCTCGGCCCGCGAAGCCGCTCGGCAGATCGCATTCTGACCTTTCCGAGCCCGGCCCGGGTGCGCTCCGGCCGGGCCAAGTCTCACATCATAGGACGACGACCGTGGCACTTCACCGACTGCCCACCTACTTCCTGTCGCACGGAGGCGGCCCATGGCCATGGCTGAAGGACCTTCGGCCAGGCGTTTACGACCAGCTCGAAAGGTCGCTTCATAACACGCGCAGGGAGCTGGGCGAGCTTCCCCGCGCCGTGCTGATGATCTCCGGGCATTGGGAGGCCGATCGCTTCCTGCTGTCTTCCGCCGCCCATCCCCCGATGTACTACGACTATTCCGGGTTACCCGAGCACACCTATCGCATTCGCTACGATGCGCCCGGCGACCCGCAACTGGCCGAGACGGTCAGGGTGATGCTCGAGCGCGGCGGCGTGCCGAGCGGGCTCGATCCCCGTCGCGGCTACGATCACGGCACATTCTCGCTTATGCAAGTCCTGTACCCTGAGGCAAAGTTGCCGCTGGTGCAGCTCGCCATGAAGGCAGACTTCGACCCGGCCGAGCATATCCACGTCGGCGAGCTGCTCGCGCCGCTGCGCGACCAAGGCGTGCTCATCGTGGGCAGCGGGTTCAGTTTTCATGACACCCGAAGCATCATGAGCGGGGCCGGCAAAGTTCCTTCGGCGACCTTCGACGCCTGGCTCAACCAGACGCTGGTCGATTCTGCGCCCAAGGACCGCAAGCAGCGTCTGATCGGTTGGGCGGACGCCCCAGCCGCGCGGGCGGCCCACCCGCGCGAGGATCACCTCATACCGCTCATGGTGGCGGCAGGAGCCGCGGGTGATGACGTCGGATTGCGCGTCTACCACGAGAGCGCGTTCATGGGGGCGATCACCGCATCAAGCTATCGGTTCGGCACCCCGGTCGTTTCAGCGCCGCAGCGAGACGCGGTCAGCGCGGCATGACCGAGCGACCCGATGATCCGGGTTGGTGCGGGCCAGCAGCTTACGCTGCATTACAGGCCGGACAGATGGCAGCACCCGACTACGTGTCAGAACTTCCAGATACCGCTTGCAACCGAAGGGGCGTCCACAGATGATTCAGGCTTTGTGCCGGATCGAGGAGGCCGGGATGGATGCCGCGAGTACTGTCGCAGGACCTTCGGGAGCGGGTGGTCGCCGCAGTTGATGGCGTGATGTCGTGCCGCCGAGCCGCCGAGCGGTTCGGTGTCAGCGCGGCGAGCGCGATCCGATGGCGGCAGTTGGCGTTGCGTCATGGTACGCCGGCCGCCAAGCCGCAGGGCGGCGACCGCCGAACGGCCCGGATCGAGGATCATGCCGCTTTCATCTTGGAAGCGATCGAACAGCAGCCTGATCCGACGCTCTTGGAGTTGCGGGTCATGCTGGCGGAGCGTGACGTGAGCGTCAGCATCGCGACGCTGTGGCGCTTCTTCAGTCGCCACGGAATCACGCGCAAAAAAAGACCGGCCACGCAACGGAGCAAGATCGTCCCGACGTCCTGAAATGTCGAGAGGAATGGTTTGAGGGGCAACTCGATCTCGATCCTGACAAGCTGGTCTTTATCGATGAAACCTGGGCGTCCACCAACATGGCGCGCCGCTATGGTCGCTGCCGTCGAGGCCAGCGACTGCGCGCCGGCATTCCCTTCGGCCACTGGAAGACCACCACCTTCACCGCCGGCCTGCGCCGCACCGGCATGATCGCTCCCTGGGTCCTCGACGGGCCGATGAACGCCGATGCGTTCCTGACCTACGTGACCCGCGTCCTTATACCTGAACTCGCGCGCGGCGACGTGGTTGTCATGGACAATCTGTCGAGCCACAAGACGCCAGCGGTGCGTGCCGCAATCGAGAGCGTCGGCGCCACGCTCCTGTTCCTGCCGCCCTACAGCCCCGACTTCAACCCGATCGAACAGGCGTTCTCCAAGCTGAAAGCGCACCTCCGCAAAGCCGCCGAGCGCACCATCCATGGCCTCTGGAACGCCATCGGCCGCATCCTCGACCTCTACTCGCCACAGGAGTGCGCCAACTACTTTGCCGCCTGCGGCTACGATGCAGACTGATCGAAAACCGCTCTAGTCGTAGCAGGGATCATCCGGAGGCCACTTATGAGCGGAATTTAACATTAAACAGCGAAATCGCTGCTCCTACATGGGAGCTCGGAATGACAGCAGGACATCGGCAACAGCATGAGGAACTGCTTCGACTGGCGGATGCCATCCTGGAGAAGGTTCTTGACGCGAATTTTGTCATATCTGGCGAATTCACACGCCTCCGGCTCCGATTTGCCCGAGCCTTGATAGCACATTGCGAGGAAGAAGCTGTCACTGTCCAAGCTGCTGTAGCGCGCGGCCAACTTAGTTCCATGATTGTGTCTAGCTTTCGTCGAGACCTGGTAGCTTGGCGCGCTGATCTAGCCTCTAACAACGCGGATTGGACCTCCTCCCGCGCGCTTGAAGATCCACAGGGATTCAGGCGCTCTTTTGCGCCGATCGTCAAAGCTCTTCACGACTACATCGCTCGGGAGGATCGCGACGTTCTGAGTGCCATCGATCAGCATCACTGATTTGTGACGCAGGCCGCACGCACCTACATTACCGCTCGGCTGATCTACTGCCAATCAGCAGCCGCAATCGCTGAGTAGGCCCGGCGGCAGTCGCCCAGGTTCGGTCCTTCTGGTAGATCGACATGGCATTCTGAAGCCGGCCGCTCCTTCCCAGCCTACCCGCTCACCGTGTTGGGAGCAAAATCGACCCAGCTTGCCCCACGCGGTAAGTCTGCGTGCTATAAGAGGTAAGGTATTTTTATAATCGTCAATTGAAATAGCCGTGTCATACATTGCAGTGTTCGAGTTGCTAGCAACAGGTCCACGAATGGCATCTGATCAATATATAAAGCCATCCACGTCCGCAAAGGTTTGTCTTGCAGATGCTCCATTTGCGACGATAAGTTATATTATGTCAGGTTTAAAGCAGAGTGTCACAGTCTGCGGCGAGCCAATTAAGATCGAGAAAACAGATTTATCTGCTGAGGTCCTGAAGCGACCCAAGGTTAGCCGCTGACCTATGAAAAAACTTACTATACGATGTTAGAGGTATCAGCGCAAAATTACTGGTTTGTAGCGCTGGTAGTCGGCTTAGGGGTATTGTGTGCCAACCCGGCTCTAGCCTGCGACGTCAGTCCCAGCGTAAATACCAACCTGGGTTCTTTCTCTCCTGCAGCGGTTACTGCCAAAGCTGTACCTTCGCTGCAAAGCAGAGCCGGCCTTACGTGTTCGTCTGGTGTTCTCATGCTGCTTAGCGGCAACTACATTAGAGCGACCTACCAAAGCAAGAACGGGCTCACGCTTAATCAGGTTGGAGGCTCTGGTACTGCGATCCCCTATATCTTGTCGGCTGATCCTGGCGGCACAGTCGTCGCCGCTCAGAACGGCACTATTGATTATATGCAGAACAATCTGCTCAATCTTCTAGGCTTGCTTGGCGGAAGTTCTGCGGACCTTCCGTTCTATGTCAAGCCTGGCGCTAGCTCTGCACCCGCAATCGGGACGTACACTGACAGGATCACGATCAAGTGGAACTGGTACCTTTGTCAAGGCATCGGACTTCTCGGCGCCTGCCTGCTCGCCGAGGATAAAGGATCGGCAGAAACCGTGGTTGATGTCACGCTTACGGTCACGCCGAAGAATATGGTTGTGAGCACCAGTAGCCTGACAACTTGAGACCCCGTTAACGGAACATCCTCGCCGAAGGCAATTCCTGGAAGCAAGCAGCGCATCAGCGTATTGATGAGCAACCCCGACATCGTCCCGACGGATACCGGCATGAATGTCGTTGTTCCGATCAACAGCCGGCAATCGATCGCACTGGATGGCGATGGAACATCTGGGAGCTCGTCAGTAATCCAGTCGACGGCCGGAACAGCCACAACGCTGACCTATAGTAGCGCCGCGAGCACCACTGATAACGTCGATTTCTCTTCGGATGGCGGCGCAACTTGGAATTACTCTCCTGCTTCCGGTGATACTGCGTCGCAGAAGACTGTCACCGCAATTCAATTTCGCCCGCAGGGCGGGCTGGCAGCGGGTGCGAACTTCGTCGTGTCGTTTCCTGTCACAACTCAATGAGCTTTGCGGCCTTTTCTTTGACAGATACGCATCGATGAATGGCAGCTACTGCTGGTACGTTCCCGAAACCGGTCGGACCTCTGACCACCAGACCCGGGCGTAGAAGGCGAAAATTGCTCCAGCTGGTGAACGTCCGCTTCCGTTCAGATCTGCCGTACGGCGCCCGCTGTGGTTACGGCCGCTAAGTCCCAAACAGCGTCTTCGAGCGTGGAGATCAGCAACTCAATTGGTGGCGGCCTAGCAAGATGAACGAACGGCCGAAGTTGGGGGTACGAAAAGAGGCTGCGAACGGCCGGGATTGGGTCAAAGCGGGCGGCTGCGCTTGTTATTGCCCTTCCGCTTCCTGACGGGAACTCGCGGGTTCTGCTCGGAGATCAACGCTACGCCGTCGAAGCTACACCACGCGACCGGACACGATCTTTCGACTTCGACCTAAGTGAAAGTAGCTGGCAGCACGATCTAGTAGGTTCGATCGTGCAACTTCGTGTGATGGCTTCAATGACTCCTGACGAAGAACGCTGGGCCGAGGCGCTGGCCATTGAACGCACCCACGGCGAAGCCGCGCACGAATGGGTGATCGATCGTATAACGGAGCTAGCCGCAGATAACGACAGATATGGCGTCGCGCGGTATTTGGAGATCATCGACCGGCTCGACCAGCTTCGCGAACGCGGCGCGCAACATTGATAACGAGCCGGGCGGCCATGCACGAACCGCCCGGCTCTAACCACTCCCCTTAGGGTCCGAGTGACGGTGGCTGATTGGCTTGTAACAGAAAACTCCAAAGCGGCACTACCAAGCAAGCTAAATTCGTTCGCCGCCTCAGTGCGAAGCCTGCGCGTTGGCGCCGGCGCAGTGTGGCGCCGAGGCAAGCGGCAAAAAAAGGAGCCGCCCGAAAGCAGCTCCAGTTAAATGGAGTGAAACATGCTCCACGTAACGTCACCGCTACGCAGGAAACGAATCAAGGTCGACGACTCGCCTCCGTAGTTATACGTAACGTTAACTATCCACTACGTAAAGGGAACGAGCGCGCTGCTCCCCTCCCCCCAAAGATAGCGCGCTGTTCAGTTGGCTAACCCAGGCCGGCGCAGTTGCTTATCCCGCTGGTCTGGGACCCGCTTACATGCGCGTGGCAATCGACTGATGCTTATCTGTTGGCATTTACCGGCCCGACATGTGTCACCCCTTCGACCCCTGCGCTTGCCGCATCCCGCCAGAGCTGTGGTGCGGCTAGAACACGACACAACTGCTCGATTTGTCCACCGTGACGCTGCTGTCGGCGAAGGCCCGCGCGGTGTTCCCGGTATGCCCTTCTTCACCCACTCTTGTAGCGTCTGCGGAACGCAGCCGATCTTCCCGGCAATCGATACCACGGTCGCCCACCTGGACGGGTGATCCCGCTCGTGATCGAAAACCATCCGCACCGCTCGCTCGCGGACTTCGGGCGCAAACTTGTTCGTCGTCTTGTTCGTCATGGCTCCGCCTTCTCAGGAGTTGGAGCCTCCGACAAACCCAGGGTGGTTCAGTTCGCTGCGAACGCATTGGTCCTGGTCGGACTCTGCTTCCATCGGCGCTTTGTGTGAAACTGAACAGCCAACAAAGCTGGCAGGTTGCTGTTCACGTCGGTGCTGAAGGTCACCTTGAGGAGCGCTGAAGCCAGCTGGAGGCGTTAGAAACCCTTTGAGTGCCGGAAGTACGGCCGACGCACAACGCAACCTAAATTAATTGTAATGTCTGCCTCCATCAAGTATAGTAAATCTGCGATAGGGGTGATCATTATCGCTGTTGGCTTGCCCTTAGCTGCAGAAACTTACAGTGAATTGCGAGTTGATGGTGCGTAAAGCGTTATAATGACGGCATTTATTACTAAATGACGTCGCACACCAACGCAGGATCTCGCGTATGGAGCACAGATCAGAAGCGTTATTGCCCCTAACACCCCGAGAACGTGAAGTTCTTGTCTACGTTTGCGAGGGGCACTCATCGAAACAGATTGGGTTGAAATTGGGACTCCGTCCCCAGACGGTCGAGGCCTACATCAACCACATGCGTTTGAAGTTGGGGGCGACGAACAGGTGTCATATGGTGGCGATCGCCATCGGTCATAAACTATGTGATGATGGCGATCGTCCCACCTAACCTGTCGTTCTTATCGAATTGCAGCAAGCTGCGGCTCCGCACTAGCCTTCTTCAATGATGCCTGAGGTGTGTTGACAGGATCATGATACCACGCATTCCGTTTGGATTGTTCCGCTGTCAAATGGTTCAGCGCGGGATCATTCGGATCGTTCGTGAAAACGACCAGCGCAACGAACTTCTGCGTGGGCTGAAAGCCAGTGGGGAGGGGATGAAGCGATGCCATACGGCGCACTGCGTTGAGCGCGGCACGATCGAGCAGGGCATCTCCGGAAGTCCTAAGCAGCGATACTTTGTCGGGTCGACCACTTTCCGAACAGTTGAACTTCACCGATACAGTGCCGCTTCCAGCACGTAGTCCCATGATCGGCATTGGGTAATGCAATTCTTTCGCCAATAGGCCGTGCATTCGCTCGTTCCATTCTGCCATTGTTACAAGTTTTCCTGGGGTGGTATGACTGACCATTGCCTCCTTCGCTGGAGAAGTCGGCGCGGAATTTTGCGCTACAAGCTGCGGCGCCGACAAGGCCACAGCGATCGCTGGGATCACTCTGAAGATCATCACCTGCTCCTAAACGTTCTAGCGCAACGCTCACCGCGAATGCGCGAGGCCGGCAGTACTGTTCTAAAGAACGCTGCGTCAGTCGCATGATCTACATGGTGTAATCATGATGAGTGAATCGTGAGATGCGCTCGACGCCTCACGGTCGTGGCAGAATTCCAAAGCCTTTGGCGGCATCTGATCGCTTGATGATCTCGATCGGTTTCCGGGCTTCGCAGCTGCGACGAAAGCCCGGCTTGCCTGTCGAAACCTGTTTTCGCGAACGTTCGCTCAATCGTCAGAACAAGGATACTGAGTAGAGGAAAGCCGATAGCATTCGGCGCATCGCCTTCATGTCAGATCGTGCGAGAGGCTTCCTGGATAGACGAAGTGATCGGTGATCTCGTTTGTTCCTAAGACATTCGCGTGGTATAGGCCGTTCATCGCTGTTCCATTCGCGTGATAAGTAACGACATCATCGAAGTCGATCGCGCCGTGGCTACCGGTGAAGACAGTTGTGTTCTTACTCGAGTCCTGAAAGGTGCTGCCCTCGATTTTGACATCGGCGTTTTCGCCGATCCAGACCTCACTTTGCTGACTTGATCCACCCCGTTTGTGAGGATCATAGCCAGCGCTGTCTATCAAGTCGGCTGAGCCCCAAATCCGGTAGTTGCGCGTGTTATCATCGGCAACTGCACCAACAAGCACGGTGTCGTGCGACTTCAGGTCATAGCCCGCGTCCGTGTTACCGTTGGCGACTGTGTCTTCGAACCGGACATCATGGACGTTGCCTTCCGTGGCGAAACCGTCCCCGTTCCAATATGCGGTAGATTTTCCGGTGGACTGCACGTTGGACATTCTGGTGTCTTGGATCAAAACTTCGTGGACAGTATCACCGAGATGGACCCCCTCCGGGTACTTCTCACCCGTTTGCCCGGCCATATCGGCAATCACGTTTTGGACTTTTACGCCGTGCGTGTCGTATGCCAAATAGATTGCCTTGTCGGAAAAGCCGACCACATCCGCGTTCCTGATCGTCAACATATCGACGCTGGCCGACTTTGCGTCACCGGAAGCCAGATCATTGATAAAATATGCGACGTTTTTGGCGTCGACATTGTCGATCGTGACGTGAGCTACATCGGCTCCGAACCGGAACGCAGTCCCGGTGTCCTTCACTACCAGGTCCTTGAACTTGAGATTGTCTGCGCCATCCAAAAGCTTGAACAGCTCATTGCCCGCGCCGACGTCGCCGGCGTATTTGGCTGGGCGGCTTCCGATGATCGTTGCTTGCGCACTGTTGCCTGAGCCATCGACGCCTCGGATCGTGATCGGCTTGCCGTCGGAGCCGCCAGCGTGGATCGCGATTTGCGAAGTGACATGGTAGCTGCCTTGGTCGGCCCGCACGAGTATCTGATCGTTCGGACCGGCTTTGTCGATCAGCGAGCTGAGCTTGTCGATTGTCGCGGCGTTGGCGGAGCTTGAGCCAGTGCTGTTCCCCGCTCCGGTAGGAGAGACGTAGTAGTTTGCCACTATGAAAAACACTTTCGAAATTTCGCCCGCAATTAGGAGGTTCCGGGTGAATCAGGTATGTTTGGGCAATACCAGAAATCCGGGATCCGCGAGTTCTGCGCGTCGGCAGTCTAACCTGTGTTGCGCACCGCCCGCCGTATAGGTCGCCAACGGAGGTCAGGTCACGTCTGCGGAAGCGCCTCAGTTCCGAGCAGCGGCACGTCGTGGGGCAATGGACCGCTCAGTTAGCCAACATTTGCGAATGTCCGAGCAGCCGCAACGACTATCAAACCGTTTTACCGCCAGCTTTACGCAGACGGCGCATCTGGAACGCATTTGCCAGATCAGGATGTGCCACAGCGATCCCTTCGGGGGGAGGGGGCAGAGCAGCAGATCGTGCTTCGAAGGGAGCACGCATAGTTTTAAAGCCGGCCCATGTTTTCCTGCTTCTGCCGCGCCCAAGGCCGTCGCCACAGCCTCGCCGGACATTCAGGAGGTCTGGCGCGCCGCGCCCGCTACAGGTCAGTGCCTTCCCTAACCGATCCCGACCGCCGCCAGGGTAAGCTCGCCAATGGTCCTCCTTAGCCGTTTCGTCAGCGACCCGCCCGCCGGTGGCGCCGCGAACTTCGTTTAGCGGAGCGTTGAAGCTAGCCCGGCAGGGTAACGGGCCTCCTAGAAGTGCAGCCCTGCCGCGTTCGCTGCACTGCCTTGGAGAGAGTAGACGTAGTAAGTCTCACCAGCGCGTTGCACAGTGCCGTCGAATTCGAGTGACGTGATCGCCGAACCGTTCGTGCCAAAAAGGCTTACATGCGTCTCACCAATGTCCAGCACCTGGTCACGACCAAAGTCGATGACGCCGTCGCCGTTCGCGTCAGTGATTTTTGTAGTCGTCACGAAAATGTCGCTAGCCCCAAACGACCGAATTTGATCGTGACCAAGCGAAGCGCCAAGCGCAGTATCGTAAAAGAAGGTTTCGGCTTTCCCGCCAGCAGCGTCGCCCTTCAGAGTGTCGTTCGATAGCGTTCCCTCGATGGCGGCATTTGGGCGGACGCGTGCATCCGCATATGCGTATAGACCATCGCTCACGCCCAAGTACCGTAGTGCTGTCCCTGTTCCGAAGTGGATTGTGTCGGAAGCGCCGCCGGGACCATCCAAATCGAGGACGCCGTTCTTACCAAATTTGACTACGCCGTCACCGTTGCTGTCGTACAATTTTGCAGTGGTGAGCAACACGTCGGCTTTGCCGAATCCGGCAATGCGGTCTTGGCCGGACATGGCCGCTACATCGACGTAAAAGCTGTTGGCACCAGCCGCGCCAGTCGCAGCCTGATTGGCCGACGGCGACAAGTCGATCGTTCCCGGTCGCGTATAAAGCGGCGATGTTGCCGCCGCAGTCACCTCGTAAAAAATTCTGGCCTCAATGCCATCCGGTCCTTGCCAGCCGACCACAAATCCGTTGGCGCCGATCGCTGCAACGGAAGGCATTTCCTGATCCCCGGCCGTCCGCGTGTTGACGACGAACGCATCACCTGCGGCAGAGCCATCCGGGTGGAAGATGCGCGCCTCCACGGCCGTGCCCGATCCGTCTGCACCATTGGCATCAGTCCATGTGACCACGAAGTCGCCGTTGCCCAGTACGGCTACTTCGGCATGATCTTCCCCAACGTGCGATCCTACCGACAGCGGGCTTGAAACCTCGCCGTTCGACGCGTCCACGATCGCATACTTAACATCCCCGCTATCCGACCAGACAACGACGGCTCTGCCATCAGGGAGCGATTTGGCCGAAGGATCTACGTTTCTCCCCGTCGGTGGCGGCGATAAGGAATGGAGCGCCGGCGCTTCCGTCGGAGGACTGAGCCTGAGCGTAAAGACCTGAGACGTCGGTAGACCCGTCCTCCCCCACACCATCGTATGACGGATAGCCGTGCCACAGGAGCAGGTACCCGCCATTTCCGAGCGCAGTTACGCCTACTTGCGTTGTATCGATGGAGCCGAAGTCGTAAACATTCGTAATCGTGCCGTCGGCGGCATGAAACTGTGCTTCGCCTTGTTCCTCTTCCGCCGACACTATGACGTACCGACCATCAGGCAAGTTGGCTACGTCCGGGCTACGGTGATAGTAGCTGTAGTCGCCAAACTGCTCCTGGCCAACGCGAGTGCCGCCAATGCTCAATATCTGGCTCGCGGCGAAGGTACCTTCTAGATGGTTCTCTTCGCCACTGCTGTAGGCCACCACGTAGCTGCCGTCAGCACGTGCAGCAGCTTGCGGGTTGAACTGGCCATCCCGCTGCTCTGTGTTGACAAGGAAGTCATTGGAAGTTGCGTGCGCGCCCGCGTACGTCCGGCCGAGGATGTCATAGCTGTTGCGACTGTCGCCGTCCTCTCCGATCGGTTCAGTCAGCGCAACCCAGGATACGAGAAAACTGCCATCGTCATGGCCGGCGACGCTCACCGCAAACCCGGCATCTGCCGTGATGTTGTTGACCGTGAACTCGGCGCCCGCTGATATTGGCATGTCGTTGCTCCCGTGAGCGCGCAACTCATCCACTTGGCACGCTGTGTTAACCATCATTCCATGTCTTCATTGCATGGGCAATAGCGACCCATACAGCGTCTATTCACCCGAGCTACTTGGGCGGCTTGCGCCGGGCGCTGCACACGCGGTGCGAGCTTGGAACTGAGCTGCCCCGCTTGAGCGGTCCATCGACTTCGCCAGTCTGGATCAAGGTTGAGCCTCACCCCGGCTCTGGCCCGGCCGTGCAGGCGCCGCTGCCGGACAGCGGCCTTAGCATGAGCGGGTGCCAACGAGAGCGGTCTCCCGCGCAACGACCTCTTTCAGCGCTGCCGACGCTTCGATCGTCAGATCGCCGGCCCAACCGAAAAGGTGGTTCGCCAATTTCAACAGGCCGCCGGAACGGAAGCGGGTTAGTGATTCGTCGCCATCATCCTCGATCTGCTGATGCGGATGGAAACACGAGGCCATTGCACGTTCCACGGCCCACCCGAGGCTCGGCTAGCTCGCATCCAGCCTCTCTGAGATACGTGATGTATTGAGTCTCCTGAGCTTGTGATGTCGGGTGCTTGGGCATGGGTATCGGCAAGCAGCGCAGGCATTCGGCTTCGCGATCGGAGATTCGGCGACCGCATCACTGGCAAGAAGAGGCCGCCAATCAACGACGAAAGCCGGCAGACGTCGCCGCATATCAAGCCAAATGAACGTCGGAAGTTGGATAGATGGGGAAGGACCTAGAGTGGCTGCTTGTGGGTCAAAGAGGCACCTCGAGCCGCACCAATGAGATCAACCCCCGTGCCCGTCCAGCAGCACGCGCAGCCGTTCGGCATCGTCGGGCGAGGCGGGATTGTAGATGATCATCCCCAGTTCCGGCCTGCCTTCGACAGCGAACGACGAGAACTCCATCGCGAGCAGTCCCGCATCGGGGTGGTGAATTCGCTTCACACCCTCGCTATGCGCGACCACGTCGTTGTCCTGCCACAGCGCGTCGAACTCCGGGCTGATCCCGGATAGCTCCGCCACCAGCTTCATTACCTCCGCGCTGGTACTTGCACCCGCCCGCGCCACGTCCGCGCGAAAGGCACCTACGACGAAGCGGGCAATGCTTTCCCAATCCTCGTTCCGGCTGCGGACATGGTCGCTGCCGAACATCAGCCGGAGAATGTTGCGCCCCTCACGCGGCAGCTTGGCATAGTCGGTCAGCAGCACCGCCGCCGCGCGGTTCCAGCCCACGACATCCCACATCGCCGTCTTGATGATCGCAGGGCTCAATACCAACGCGTCGAGCACGCGCTGCAGCCGGGGCGTGATGCCGTCGACCGGCTGATAGCGCGCCTCGGGCAGGCGACCCAAGCCCAGCATGTACAGGTGCTCGCGTTCCGGCTCGGTCAGCATGAGACCTTTGGCGATCCGATCGAGCACGTCGGCCGATGGTGCACCGCCGCGCCCTTGCTCCAGCCAAGTGTACCAGGTCGAACTGATGTTGGCGCGGCTCGCCACTTCCTCACGGCGCAGTCCTGGCGTGCGACGCCGACCGCCGCCGAAGCCGAACGCCGCTGGATCGAGCCGGGTGCGGCGATCCCGTAGATAGGTGCCGAGCTGGTTGGGCGCTTCGCTGGCCATCATCGATCCTATTGCAGTCTATACTAGGATAAGCTCACTACTTTAACAGGGTCTAGCCGCAAGCGATAAGTCGCTCCGACAAAAAGGAGATACACTATGCGCGTGTTCCTGACCGGTGCGACCGGCTTCATCGGCTCTCATATCATTCCCGAGCTACTCGGCCGCGGCCATCAGGTGCTCGGTCTTACCCGTTCCGAGGCGGGCGCCCGCCAGCTCGAAGCGGCGGCCGTCGACGTTCATCGCGGCGACCTGGAAAAACCGGAGACGCTAGCGAGTGGCGTGGCGGAGGCCGATGCGGTAATTCACTGTGCGTTCGACCACAATTTCGCAAATTTCTTCGAGAACACCAGAAAGGACGAACGCAATATCGCCGCGATGGGTGAGGCACTGGAAGGAACGCAGAAGCCGATCCTGATCACCTCGGGTGTTGGCCTCGGCACGCCGCTGAATGGCGGCCCTGCAACCGAGGATGTGCTCAACCCGCGCCACGCCAATCCACGTATCGCCACCGAGCTTGCCGGCGCGGTACTGACCGCGCGACGCATTGACGTGCGGACCATCCGATTGCCGCAGGTGCACGACACTGTCAGGGCCGGGCTGATCACGCCGCTCGTCGCCGAGGCGCGCCGTGCCGGGGCGGTGGCGTATCTTGGTGACGGGCAGACGCGCTGGTCCGCGGCGCACGTCAGCGACGTGGCGAAGCTCTACGTCCTGGCGCTGGAAAAGGGCGAGCCGGGCGCGCGCTACAACGCATCGGTGGAGGAGGGCGTCACCGCACGCGCCATTGCCGAGGCGATCGGCAAGGGCACCGGGCTGCCGGTCTGTTCGGTCGCGGCGGACGAGTGCGAGCACTATTTCGGCTGGATGACGCCATTCGCGGGCCTCGACATGACCGCATCGAACGCCTGGACTCGCGCGCGGCTTGGATGGGAGCCGACCGGCCCCGATCTCCTCACCGACCTTGCCGCAATGAACTATTCAGCGCTTACGGTCGCCTGATCTACTGCCGTTGCTCGCTGGCTGATCGGGTCGTGAAGCCGGTGAGCAACGGCGCTAGGCGCGTGATAAGCCGCGTCCCCGGCCTGTTCACACATGAACGAGCGGCTGGGTTCGGGAAGCCGCGCGGAGGCCGTGAACGTCGCTTTCTGGGTCAAGGCGGTTCAGGGCGCAGCAGTGTGCTCCTGCGCCCTACTGAATCAGCCGATAGCGTTGAGTTCGGCGACGGCCTCGTCGGGCAGCGTCAGCGATGCCGCGGCAAGGTTCTCGTGCAGGTGCGCCACGGACGAGGTGCCGGGGATCAGCAGGATGTTGGGCGCGCGTTGCAAGAGCCAGGCAAGCGCCACCTGCATCGGCGTCGCGCTTAGCCGTTCCGCAACATGGGAAAGCGCCGACGACTGGAGCGGGTTGAACCCGCCGAGTGGAAAGAAGGGGACATAGGCGACGCCCTCAGTTGCCAGCATGTCGATGAGGGCATCGTCTCCGCGATGGGCGAGGTTGTACTGGTTCTGGACGCAGATGATCTCGGCGATGTCGCGAGCTTCCTCGAACTGGGCGGGGGTGATGTTGCTGAGGCCAATATGCCGCACCAGTCCTTGGCGTTGCAGATCCGCGACCGCCTTCAGCGGCGCGGCCAGCGATCCTTCCGCCGGGCCGTGCACGTCAAACATCAGGCGGAGGTTGACTATGTCGAGCGCCTCCAGCCCAAGGTTCGCGAGATTGTCCTCAACTGCGCGTGCGAGTTCGTCCGGTTCCAACGCCGGCAGCCACGACGCATCCTCGCCGCGGCGCGCGCCGATCTTGGTGACGATCGACAGGTCCTCGGGATAGGGCGACAGCGCCTCGCGGATCAGCCGGTTGGTGACGTGCGGGCCGTAGAAGTCGCTTGTGTCGATGTGGTTCACGCCCGCCGCAATCGCGGCACGCAGCACCGCCAGAGCCTCGTCGCGATCGCGCGGCGGACCGAACACGCCAGGTCCGGCGAGCTGCATTGCGCCATAACCGAGTCGATTCACGCTGCGCCCGGCCAGCGAATAGGTACCTGCTTCGTCGATCATCGTCGTCTCCTGTGCTGAGACGAAGATACGACTTGCGGATCGTGCGGATAAGTCCGAGGGATCCGCACGGGTTGTACGGAAAACCGAACGATGAGAGTCGAGCTTGCCGACCTCAACGCCTTTCTGGCGGTCGCGCGGGCGCGTGGGTTCCGCGATGCCGCCCGTGCGGTCGGATCGAGCGCTTCGACGCTTAGCGAAGCGGTGCGGCGCCTAGAAGCGCAGCTGGGCGTTCGCCTGCTCCACCGCACTACGCGCAGCGTCACTCCGACTGAGGTGGGCACGCGGCTGATCGAGCGACTGACGCCTGCATTGAGTGAGGTGGAGGCCGCGCTCGAGGTGGTGGACCTGTTCCGTGAGCGCCCGGCGGGGACACTGCGCCTAAACGTGCCGGTAAGCGCGGCGCGGCTGGTGCTTCCGGCGATCCTGCCCGGGTTCCTCGCTGCCTATCCCGACATCCAGGTCGAGATCGTCGCCGAGGACGGCTTCGTCGATATGGTAGCATCGGGCTGCGACGCCGGCATCCGCTATGACGAGCGGCTGGAGCAGGACATGATCGCGGTGCCGATCGGACCGCGCGTGCAGCGCTTCGCAACCGCCGCGTCACCGGCGTATCTGGACGCGCATGGCCGCCCGAGCCATCCGCGCGACCTGCTCGCGCATGCCTGCCTGCGCGGCAGGTTCACCAGCGGCGCGCTGACCAGTCCATGGGAGTTTGAGCACAAAGGCGAGATCGTGCGAGTTGAGCCGCAGGGCCCGTTGATCGCCAGCGTCAAGGGCGCGGCGGATCTGCTGGTCGACGTGGCGATCGGAGGCGGCGGGATCGTCTCCCTGTTCGAAGACTGGCTGCGGCCGGCGATCGATAGCGGAGCGTTGGAACCGGTACTGCCGGACTGGTGGCAGGCATTCTCAAAACCGTTCCTCTATTATTCGGGCCGCCGCCTGGTGCCGCCGCCGCTGCGCGCGTTCGTCGACTTCATTCGCAGCCACGCTGCAGCCGCTGGTAAATGCCCGACCAAATGAACGGATGTCCGCTCCTTGGGAGCGGCTTTGTGCGTCTGAATGGCGGATTGTGGGTCGTTTCGTCGTCAGACCTCGGTACGTTCCGCAAGCTCCAACGCATCCTCCACATCAACGCCGAGATAGCGGACGGTGCTCTCAATCTTAGCGTGACCGAGTAAGATTTGCACAGCCCGCAGATTGCCGGTCGCCTTGTAGATGATAGAGGCTTTTGTGCGCCGGAGTGAATGGGTGCCATAGTCCTCAGCTTGAAGGCCGATACCTGTAACCCATTCTCGAACGAGCCTCGCATACTGGCGAGTACTCATGTGCCCCATGTAGTCGTTCCGGCTAGGGAAAACGTAATCGTTGAGCGTACCACCTCTCCGTTCAAGCCACGCGATTAACGTTTTGCGCGCCGGCTCTACTAATTCGAATTGCACGGGCCGCTTTGTTTTCTGTTGGACTACAATCGCGCGATCTCGAACGCGACCGCCGGCGACAATGTCACCGATGCGGACTTTGACAACGTCACACCCGCGTAGCTTGCTGTCGATCGCGAAATCGAAGAGGGCACGATCTCGCAGGCGGCGGTGCTGATCCAGCCAGAAGCGGATTGCCCAGACCTGCTGAGGTTTGAGTGCGCGCTTAGCGCCCAGCACCCGACCTTCGTTCCACGGTCGCAGCTCGTGAAAAGCAGGATCAATCGAGGAGTGGCCCATCGCTCACCTCCATTGGTTCATGTAACTACCTTGATAGTCAGCTGAGGTAAACCAGCGGTTGCGAGACATGGTTAGACAGCCATCAACTGCGTCTGACCGTCGGCCAAAAAGCGATCACACCACCTTCGCTCGCCTATATTCTGTCGGTCGCATTAATTAACGCGGAGCGGGACAAACGGAGGACTTCATAAGAGGGGACGGACCGCTGATTGTTACTTAACGAGTCTTGCTCCCGCAGCCTGCCGGCGACAGCGACGCGTAGACGGCTCCGCGTTTCATTTACGATAAGCAACGCGAGATGGCGCCCGCGCCGGTGTACCAGCGGAGGCACTACCGATCAAGCCGCCGTCACGGATGCACTATGACGTAGCCGCGCTTTCGCATAAGCGGCCTAATGAGCAGTGTTATCGTGCAAGGTCTGAGCAAAAGCTTCGGCTCCACGACCGTGCTGCGGCCGACCAATCTCGCGATCGACGAAGGCGAGTTTGTCGTGATCGTCGGTCCCTCAGGATGCGGCAAGTCCACGCTGTTACGGCTGATCGCCGGGTTGGAGGAGCCGACCAGCGGATGCGTTCTGATCGATTATCGCGATGTGACGGCACTTGACCCGGCTGAGCGTGGTCTTTCGATGGTGTTCCAGTCCTACGCGCTTTACCCGCACCTGAGCGTTTTCGATAACATCGCTTTCCCGCTGCGCATGGCGCAATGCCCGAAAAATGTGATCGCCGCTAAGGTTGCGGAGGTGGCCGAGCTGCTGGAACTGAGTTCGCTGCTGCAAAGGCGACCAAAGGCGCTGTCGGGAGGGCAGCGGCAGCGCGTGTCGATCGGGCGAGCGATCGTGCGCGATCCGGCCGTTTTGCTGCTCGACGAGCCGTTGTCCAACCTCGACGCCGGCCTGCGGGTCCGCATGCGGCATGAACTTGCCCGACTGCACCAGCGGCTCGGCGCAACGATGGTCTATGTGACTCACGACCAGATCGAGGCGATGACGCTCGCCAACCGCATCGTCGTCATGTCGAGCGGCCGCATCGAGCAGACGGGAGCACCGCTTGACCTTTACCGCACGCCGGCAACGATCAGGGTTGCCGAAGCGATCGGCTCACCGGCAATGAACCTGCTACCTGTTTCAATCGCGAGCGTGGAAGAGGCTGGCACGTTCGTGACCATTTCAGGCGAAGTCCAGTGCCGCGTTGCCGTTCGCGTGCCGCCGTCAGCGGTTGGCGGCCGAGCTACCCTTGGTGTCCGACCCGAGCATTTGCGTGCGGATCCCCTGGGTGCTTTCGGCGGTCGCGTAGAATTGTTCGAGCGCCTTGGTCCGTTATCCTTTGCACACCTCGGAGAAGCGGGCGTCGAGGCTAGCGTAGTCGCGCAGCTGCCGAGCGACAGGCGCGTCACGCTGGGGGAGGCGATCCGCTTCTCAGTCGATGCAGACGACGCGCACTTGTTCGCCGAAGACGGCATCGCCTACACTCGCGTCAACCCTTGATCCCCCCGTTCAGCGCTCCGTCGAAATAGTGGCGTTGAAGCAAGAGGAACAGCAGCAGCACCGGCGCCGTGGTGACGACTGCGCCCGCCATCATGAGCTCGACGTCCCCGCCATGTTCGCGACTGATCGCGGCCAGGGCTACGGGTAGCGTGTAGTGCGTCTGGTCGGTGATGATGATGAGCGGCCACAGGAAGTCACTCCAGCTTGCCAAAAAGGTGAACAGCGCCAGCGTGACGATCACTGGCCTCATCAGTGGCAGTACGATGGCGGTGAAGATCTGCCATTCGCTCGCGCCGTCTACCCGAGCGGCGTCGAGCATCTCGTCAGGGATCGCGAGCGACGCCTGCCGTACGAACAGAACCCCGTACACCCCGGCCAGCCCCGGAGCCAGGACGCCTGCATAGCTGTTCACCAGACCTGCTGACTTCAGCATGAGAAACAGTGGCAGCATTGCGACCTGTGCCGGTACGACGGCGAGTGCCAGCAGCATCTTGAGCAGCGCAGCCCGACCGGTAAACTGCAACTTTGCGAAGGCGTATCCGGCCGGCACGGTGAGTGACAGACCAAGCGCCGTCGTCAGCGTGGCAAGGAGGAGGCTATTCGCAATCGCTGGCAGTATCTTGTAGCTTGTCGCGGCGCCGAACGCGCTGGGGTGGGCGAACAACAGCTCGCGGTAATTGGCGAGCGTCGGGTGCATCGGCCAGAACGGCGGCGGGAAGGTTGCCGCTGCGCCCTTCGGCATCAGCGAGACGTTGACCATCCACAACAGCGGCACGGCCGTCGTCAGCGCGGCTAGCGCGACCAGCAAGGTTCGCGTTCCAGCGCGCGCGCTCATAGCCATTCGTATCGCTTCCCAACCTGTGCCTGTACGGCCGTCAGCAACAGGATGGCAGCAAACAGCAGCACGGCGACCGCTGATGCCATGCCGAGGTTCCACCAGGTAAAACCCTGATCGAACATGAAATACAGCACCGTGACCGTACTTTGGGCAGGCCCGCCATGCGTCATCACATAGGGCTCGGTGAAGACCTGGAGGAAATTGGCGACACTCAGCACTGTGGCGAGCAGCAGGGCAGGGCCGATCGCGGGCATGATGACGTGGCGGAACCGCGCCCACGCACCGGCCCCGTCCAGCCGTGCGGCATCTTGCAGGTCGTGAGACACCGTCGAGAGCGCGGCGATGAACACCATCATGTTGTAGCCGAACGCTTTCCAGACGATGAAGACCAGCGTCGCAGGAATACTGAAGCGAGGATCGCCGAGCCAGTCGACGGGCGCAATACCGGCGAGAGAGAGGCCGTAGTTCAACAGCCCAGTGCGTGTATCCAGCACGTAGCGCCACACCAATGCGGTGGCGACCAGGGTGGTGACGTAAGGCGCGAACAATAGCAGTCGCCACACTGGCTTCCACCTGACCGTATGCGAACTGACGAGCAGTGCGGCGATGAGCGACGTTCCGATTGCTGCCGGTACGCCAAGCCCTGCGAACAACAGCGTGTTGCGGACCGCGTGCCAGAATAGCGGGTTTTGCAGCAACTCACGATAGTTGCCGGCACCGACGAAGCGCAGGTTATGAACGTCTGCCAAGGCGTAGATATCGAAGTCCGTGACGCTCAGCAGAATCGCGCCGGCCGTCGGCACGACGAGCACCAGCAAGGTGCCGAGGAGAATTGGAATGGTGAAAGCGAGACCGGCCCGGGCTTGCCGCGTCATGATCGCTGCCCGCGATCAAGCAGCCAGCGGCGCTTCTCCAGGATCCGGTCGGCGCGACGGTCCATCTCGAGCGTGGCGGCATCGACGCCGTACTCGCCGCGGACCATGTGCTCTGCGACCAGTTGCACTTCACCGACGATCCGTTCCCATTCCGGCACTGCGGGTGGTGCGATGCTGTTCGCGATCTGGTCCGAAAACACCGCTGCAACCGGATCTCTGGCGAGATCGCCTGCGCTCCAGGCGCTGGGCCGCGTCGGCAAGTCGCCGGTAATGCCGTAGATGCGACGCTGCGTGGTTGCCAGGCTCAGAAAACTGACCAGCGCCCAGGCGCCGGCTGGATCGTGCGTGCTGTGGCTGACCGCAAGGCTGGCACCGCGCGCCAGTGCGCGCGAAGCGCCGCTTCGTCCCGGCGTCGCGACGGCGCTCCATGACAAAGGGGGAAAGGCCGCCGCGCGCCGACGCAGATCCCCGATTGAAACGGCGTCCGAAGGCAGGATCGCAAACCAGCCGCGCCGGAACGCGATGTACGTATCGCCGACTTCCGACCCCGTGGCGATCGGCGAAAGCCGGGCGTCGTAAATCGCCTTGTAGAAGCCGAGCGCTGCTCGGAAACCAGACGAGGAGAAGTTTCCTCGCGTGTTGGCGTCGCGCAGCAAAGGTTCGGGCTGTTGTGCCGCAAAGGCGAAGAGGGGCTCGGGCCAGTCGAGCAAATGCAGCGTCGCGTATCGATCAGGATGTCGCCGCTTGATAGCAACCGCCATCCGCATCCACTCCGTCCAGTCGAGCGGTGGGGCGGCGTAACCCACCTCAGCAAGCAGGTCGCGACGGAAGAACTGCACCCAGCTGTCGCTGGTCCAGGGCACAGCCATGGCACGTCCATCGACCATGACCGAAGCGTGCGCACCGGAGAATTGATCCCGGAGCAACGGCGATGCGGGCGGCAGCGGCGCCACGGCACCTAGCAGCGCGAGTTCGGGCAACCAGGCGCTATTAACCATCATGACGTCAGGCAGTGTGTTGCCCGCATACCCGGTCAGCAGTTTTTCATGCGCGCCGGTCCACGGCAACGTCTGCAGATCAACGTGTATTCCGGTCTTCGCCAAGAACGGCGGTAGTAGTAGGTCGGCATTCTCTCCCGTCGTACCGATCGCCCACCACCGGAGCGGGTTGTCGCTTTGCGCGCGCCCGCACCCGCATAGCACTGCTGTCGCAGCCGCCATGCCAGCACCGATCACAGTACGACGCGATATCACGTCTTGGAATAATCGCGCTGCACCCGATACCGCCCTTTCGCGGCTCTCGTAGGAGACCCGGACTTGCACTCCAAGCGCATTCCACAACGTCGTGCATGATCCAAATCAACTTCGTCGAAGTCATGCGTGTCGTCGGCGCATCACCGCTGCTGCAAAACGTCTCGGATCCACCTTTGCTGATTGACGGAAGAGCACCTCTTGGTGGCACGGTGAAAGAACAGGGGAGATCTAGATGTTCTTGACTACGCACCGCCGGCTTTTGGCCGGGACTGCACTGCTGTTCGCGTCTGCGGCTGTTCATGCGCAGACCGCGCCGGCGCCGGACACGCAGGATGCACAACAAGATGAACGTCAGCAACGTACCGCAACTGCCGATGCTGCGTCGTCAGCTGAAGCGCAGGGCAACGACATCGTGGTCACCGGCTCGCGCATCACGCGTTCCGAGTTTGCAGCACCTAATCCGATCACCTCGTTCAACGCAGCCGCTATGCAGCAGTCCGGCAATACGAACATTACCAGTTTTCTCGAGCGCGTGCCTGCGCTGTCGGGCTCACGCGACTTTACGCAGACATCCGGCGGAAACGCGGTCTATTCCAATCCCTTCGGAGCAGCAGGTCTCAACGAACTGAACCTGCGCAACCTGGGCGTTAATCGCACGCTCGTTCTGGTCAACGGTCGCCGCCACGTGGCGGGAGAGCCCAACAGCGCCGCAGTCGACATCAACAGCATCCCGACTGACCTCATCGAACGGGTCGACGTACTGACCGGCGGAGCGTCGGCGGTCTATGGTGCCGACGGCGTGTCGGGCGTGGTCAATTTCATCCTTAAACGGGACTTTAACGGTATTTTCGCCCGCAGCCAGGTTGGTATTTCGAGCCGAGGCGATGCCGGCAACCGCTTTGCCTCGATTGCTGCGGGCAAGACGTTCGCCAACGGTCGCGCGAACCTGACGGTCGCATACGAGTACAACGCTGACGATCGGCTGGAGAACGACGACCGCGCGTACCTCCGCAGCGATCGCCGCCAGTACCTCATCCCGAACGACGCGGCGGCAGCGAATCCGAGCCTTCCACATAATGTTCTGGTCGGGGACCTGCGCTACCCCAACGAGTCGCCGATCGGTGCGGTCGACGTGAACGGCGACGGCTATCCTGATTTCAACGGGTATGGACAGCCCTACCGGCACGGGACCCCTGCCGCATACTACTCGACCGGCGGTGACGATACACCCGTCGCCGGTTTCTACTCGGGCGACCTTGCTCCGCGCATTGTTCGTCACGACGTCAACGCGCTCGGGCATTACGATGTGTCGGATGCGCTGAAGCTCTCGATTGAAGGCAAGTACGCGCAAACCCGCGCGACGACATACGACTATTACATTGGCACCTACGGCACGGCAATCTCGCTTGAAAACCCGTTCGTGCCAGCCGCGATCCGGGATGCCGCGCTCGCTGCCGGTCAGACGTCTGTCGCAGTCACTCGCGACAATCTGGATTACGGCCGGCACGGTGAAAGCGATCTTCGCCGAACCTACCGCGGCGTCATCGATGCAGGCGGACGGATCAGCGACCACGCGACCTACGACGTCTATTACGAATACGGGCGAACCGACGTCGCCATCACCAAGCTCAACGACATCCTCTCTGATCGCTACGCCGCTGCCATCGACGTGGTGGCAAACCCTGCCACCGGCCGCCCAGTATGCCGATCCAATCTCACTGGCACGAACAGCGGGTGCCTGCCGGTCAACCTTTTCGGCCCCGGCCCGATCGATTCTCAAGCCCTCAGCTTCATCCAGATTGACGACACCAGCTACGCCCGCATCACGCAACAGGTCGCAAACGCTTCGGTGAGCGGCGACTTCGGCGCGTTCTTCAAGCTGCCCGGCGGTCCGGTGCAATTCTCGTTCGGCGGAGAGTATCGGCGCGAGACCAGCGCGTTCAATCCCAGCGACAACCTCATCGCCAATCGCTTCGCGGCCTTTACCGAACCTACCTTGGTGGTGCCTTCGGGCGGAAGCTTCGACGTGAAGGAGGCGTTTGGTGAATTGAACGCCCCCTTGTTGAAGGCTGCGCGCTTTGCCGAAACACTATCGGTCGGTGCCGCATACCGCTTCTCGAACTATTCCACGATCGGCAATACGGACACATGGCAAGTCAACGGCGTCTATGCGCCGGTGCGCGACATCACCTTCCGGGGTTCGTACGGGCGATCGGTGCGCGCGCCCAATATTGGAGAGCTGTTCCAGCCGATAAGCGGCGATTCCAACTTCTTCATCGATCCGTGTGCGCCAGGCGAACTGAACCACGGAACGCAATATCGCGCGGCTAACTGCAAGGCTGCCCTGGCGGCGGTCGGTGCGACGATCTCGGATGCGCTGCAAACGCCTAACAACATCGCGGGTGTCCGCTCGGGCAATCCCAATCTGCGCGCGGAGACCGCCGCTACTTGGACGGCAGGTGTCGTGCTGCGACCAAGCTTCCTGCATGGGCTGACGGCCTCGTTCGACTGGTACGACATCGACCTGAAGGGTGCCATAAACACACCAGCGCCTTCGCAGCTCGCCACGTTGTGCGTCGATCAGCCAACCATCGACAATCAGTTCTGCCGCTCTTTGACGCGGGCCAGCGGCACGGGAATCATCAACGGCTATACGGTCGAGCCGCAGAATGTCGCGCAGTTCCGTACAGCCGGCGCCGATATGAACCTCGACTACCTCATCCACACGGCCCGGATCGGCACATTCGATCTGCGTTTGGTGGGGGGATATCTGCATCGACTTGAATTCGTCGGGACGCCTGGCGCACCGGCGACTGACAACGTCGATCAACCGGGTGCGCCGAGGTTCAACTTCACTTTCTCGCCCAGCTGGACCGTCGGCGTGCTGACGCTGAGCTACAATCTGCGTTGGGCCGACGGCACGAGGACGGTGGACAAGCTGACGACCGACAACGATCCGGATTATGCCGCGGCCGCCCAGCTTCGCTACAGCGAACTATGGCAGCACGACCTGCAGGTCGGCGTCAACCTCCCGAGCGGATTCTCCTTCTACGTCGGTGCACAGAACCTCACCGGGCAGAAGCCGGACACGGGCAATGCCATCAACCAGCCCATTTCGGCAGTCGGGCGCTACCTCTATGCCGGAGTGAAGATCAACACAGGCGGTCGTTGATCAACCAGACTGATCCGGCTGTTGCCGGTTCCGGCACGGAGGGGTCTGTGCACAAGCAGACTCTTGCCCGGAGTCGCTTCGTCCAGCATAGCGCGGCCATGCAAACTGTCGCCGAACTTTTCGCAGTGGATCTGCCGCTGCCGCGCTATGACGTGGTTATTCCCTGCTACAACCGCGCGCATGTGGTCGCTGATGCAGTCGCCAGTGTCCTGTCTCAAGATCCAGCCCCGACGCGTGTTGTTGTCGTAGATGACGGTTCAAACGATGAGAGCCCTACAGTCATTCGCGTGCTTGCCGCCAAGTACCCAGAGCAGGTGACCGGAGTGATCTTGCCCCGCAATGGCGGGGCTTCCAACGCTCGTAACGTCGGGGCTTCCATATGCGAGGCACCTTGGATCGCGTTTTTGGACAGCGATGACATCTGGGTACCGGGCGCGGCGCGCTCGTTGCTGAAGGCCGGCACTGACGCGGACGTGGTCTGCGGATTTTTCGCGCGCATGGAAGAAGGGAGCGCGGCAGGCGAGCCCGAATGCGGCTGGTGCGGCGGCGATATCCGTATCGCTTTATGTCATGGCGGCGTGATCGGACCGTCCTGGGCGATTGTTCGCCGTGAAAGGGTGTTCGCGGTGGCAGGATTCGACCCTAGCTTCCACAATTGCAACGACTGGGACTTTTATACCAGGGCAGCGGCGGCGGGCGCACGCTTCCGCCGCATCGACACCCTTGTCGCTTACTATCGCACCGTCGCTGGGAGCCGCCTTGTCAACGACTTTACCATCGGTGCCGAAAACGCGCGCCGCGTCCTATCGCATCCATATCTCGTGGGAGCCCGCGCGCTGACGGTGACATAATACGCAAGTTTAGGTGAATGACCGGCCGGTCTCGGGAGATGACAAAGTTGTCCCGAACGTCGCTTTGTGGGTCAGCGATGGGGGGGTCGTGTCGTCAAAAGCGCGAACTTTTGCAAATGAAAACGCTAGTACCCAGTTGTTGACAACGCACCCATTGGTGCGCATGTTCGCATCAGGAGATGCGCCATGAGTAACGTTGTTTCACTTCAACGCCCTGCCACCATGGTTGGTGGCCTTCAAACGTTCGCAGGAGAAGGCGACCGCCGTCGTTTGACGGGTGCGGCGCTGAAGGCCGTGTTGCGTCTCATCGAGGCTTGGGACGGGACTAACGCTGAAGGTGCTGCCCTACTAGGTGTCTCGGAGAGCACTTGGGATCGCATCAAGAGCGGGCGGTGGGACGGTGTGCTGAGCCAAGATCAACTTACCCGCGCCTCCGCGCTGACTGGGGTCTTCAAGGGCCTGCACCTGCTTTTCGCTGACGACATGGCCGATCGTTGGCCTCGTCTGGTTAATCGGGGACCGATCTTCGACCGGATGACGCCGATCCAGGCGATGATCGACGGCGGGATCCCGCGAATGCTTGAGACGAGGCAGTATATCGACGGGCTACGTGGAGGGCTCTGACGTCGGGTCCATGGACGGACTGCCGCTAATTCGTGAAGCTTTTCTGCGAACCGTGCGGCTCGTGTCCAGCGCGCGTCTGCGGGACGCTGTCATGGCATCATTAGTCGATAACGACGATGAGATGGCGCTTCTGGCTGAGATCGAGGGGGCAACAAGCGGAAGGTTGATCAGCGAGGAACGTGGGAGGGGATCTCTGACTACGGCCGAACTCGTTCATGGTGTTCCGCACGCGAAGTTCATCAATGCAAGCTTTGCGTATGCTAAGCCACGCGAACCTAACCGCTTCAACCCAGCGGATCGCGGCGCCTGGTACGCAGCCTTGAATGCCGAGACCTGCGTAGCCGAGGTTGGGCATCATCTGACCAAGGCTCTTGCCGACGCGGGCGACTTCAATGCGGTGGTCGACTATGGCGAAATGCTATCAAGCATGGCTGGCGTGTTCGTTGATCTCCGCCAGCTTCCTGATCATGCGAGCCTCAATTCGGACCCTATGATAGGCTACCCCGCCGGCAACGCGGTTGCGGCCGCGACCAGAGCGTCCGGCCACAACGGGATTATTTACCCATCCGTTCGATACGAGGGCGGAACCTGCATCCTCGCGCTATGGCCCAACGTCGTCCAGTCCGTTGTGCAAGGTGCTATGTACCGCCTGACGTGGTCGGGAAAACCGACATTCAGCGTCGCGGCTCTTTGAAGCCTGTTTTAAAGCCTTGTTGTAAGATGTCTTGTGAGGAGAGCAAAAGTGCCTCGCGATGAAGATGAATGAACGGCGGGTTTCCGTTGTCGGCTAAACCGCGTTGAATGTCTGGGTTTGGGTCCGAGTGGCCGCGTCTGATGCTTATTGGCGAACTTACGCTCGATCACGCAGTTCCTGCCATGTCAGATTAAACCGCTGAAGGTACTTGCGCAGGCGGTCGGCATCGTTGGAGGACGCGCGCTTCGCTAGCGATGCGGCGAACAGCGTGCGGCCGGCTTCGGAGAGCGAGCGGCTGCGTCGGCAGATCTCCACGACGTGGGCCAGCTGAACACGGTCGAACGGATCAAGCGTCCCGACGCGGTCTGGCGACAGTACTTCGACCAACCCGTCGTCCGGTGCCGATCCAACCGACCACAGCCGCTTCAGCCGGATAACCTCCGCCTCGACGCAAGTGGCGTCGATGCGGCCTTTCGGGCTGAACGTTGCCATGCGGGTCACGCTGGAGGCGAGATCGCGAAAGTTGCCGGTCCAGCGCGCGTCGGGGCCTCCCGCAAAGGCGAGATAGCGATCGCGCGCCTCCTTGTTGAAGGTGACGCGTGTGCCCTCGCGCTCAGCGAAGCGGTCGAGTTCGTAATCGAGATTGGGCGCGATATCCTCACGCCGATCGACGAGGCCTGGCAGCGTGAACGTCCATAGGTTGAGGCGGGCGTAGAGGTCGTCACGGAAACGGCCCTCCGCGACGGCCTGCGCGAGGTCGCGATTGGTGCCCGCGATGAGCTGGAAGTCGGACCCGGCCTCCTTGTCGGCACCAATTGGTAGAAATCTCTTGTCCTCGATCGCGCGCAGAATGGTGGCTTGCTCGTCCAGCCCGAGCTCGCCGATCTCGTCGAGGAACAGCATGCCGCCGTCCGCCGTGCGCAGCAGCCCGGCGCGGTCGGCGGCGGCGCCGGTGAACGCGCCTCGCTTGTGCCCGAAGAGCGCCGACATCGCGCTGTCGCCACGCAGCGTCGCGCAGTTCACCTCGACGAAGGCGCCTTTTACCTGATGCTTCAGCCGCTTCAGATCATAGATGCGCCGGGCCAGCTGGCTCTTCCCAGCCCCCGTCGGTCCCATCAGCAGCACCGGTGAGCGGCTGCGGGTCGCGACCTGCTCGATCTCGTCAATCATGGCGTTGAACACGGCGCTTCGCGTCTCAATACCGGACTTTAGAAACGATGTGCTCTCCGCGCTCGCGGCGGCGAAGCGCGTCGCGATGCTGTCGTAGCGCAACAGGTCGAGGTCGATCGCGTTCCACGTCCCCGCCGGCTCGGCCGTTCCTCGTCGGGGCTGCGTCTGGAGCAGGCGGCCGGGCAGGTAATGCGCCTCGGTCAGGAGGAAGAGGCAGATTTGGGCGACGTGAGTGCCGGTGGTGATGTGGACGAGATAGTCCTCCGCCTCAGGATCGAACGGCCAGCCGCGAGCGAAGTCGAGCAGCTTGCCGTAAACCTCCTCAAAATCCCATGGATCGGCGAAGTCGATCAGGTGCGGCTCGACGCGCGTCTCGGGAGAGACCGACGCAATGTCCCGCGCGACGAAGTCGGCAAGCCGCTGGTGCGGGGTGCCGTGGATGAGGACGAAACGATCGATCCGCAGATCCTCATGCATGGCAAGGCCCACGGACGGCCGCCACTTGTTCCAGCGGGAGGCGTCGTGCTTGCTCCCATCCAGCGTGGAACCAAGGAACCCGATCACTACCAGCGGCTTCATGGTTATACGATAGGATAAGTCGGTATCCTTGTCACTCATATTTGTCGTCGGCCAAAGAATGGCAGTATGCTGTCCCCAAAAATAACGTGGATAAATTACAGACTTTTAGTCAAAAGGTTGGTGCAGATACCGGAAGTTGGCACAACCGATGCATTGGAGATCGCGTCGGATCGAATCGTATCGAACAGTCCGACAACGCGGCCGGGGCGGCTGGAATTGGCCGGTCGCCCCAAACGCAGAGATCACCGGAGGCAAACATGATCGCGAACTATGATGTCCAGACCGTCGAGGGCGGCGTCCCGATCAAGATGTGGGCGCGAGGCGTCCCGGTCGATGACAAGGCGCGGGTGCAGCTCGCGTCGGCGGCGAAGATGCCGTTCGTGTTCAAGCACGTCGCCGTCATGCCCGACGTCCATGTCGGCATCGGTGCAACCGTCGGTTCGGTCATCGCGACCAAAGGCGCAGTGATCCCGGCAGCGGTTGGCGTCGACATCGGCTGCGGCATGATGGCGGCGCGGACGAGCCTGATGGCGAGCGACCTGCCCGATAATCTGGAAGGCGTGCGCGCCGCGATCGAGCGGGCGGTGCCCGTCGGCCGCGATGTGAAGATGGGCAAGCGCGATCCGGGGTCGTGGGGTGATCCGCCCGTCGAGATCGTAGAGGCCTGGGCGACGCTCGCTGGCCGGTTCGGACAGATCGTCGCCAAGTATCCGAAGCTGGCCAAGACCAACAACCTGGTCCATCTCGGCACGCTGGGGACAGGCAATCACTTCATTGAGGTTTGCCTCGATACCGAGCAGCGCGTGTGGGTGATGCTTCACTCGGGTTCGCGCGGCGTCGGCAACGCGATCGGCACCTTTTTCATCGAGCTGCGAAGCAGGATATGCGCAAGTGGTTCCTGAACCTTCCCGACGAGGATCTCGCCTATTTCCCGGAAGGGACCGAACACTTCGACGACTATGTCGAGGCGGTCGGCTGGGCGCAGGACTATGCGGCGCTAAACCGGCGGATGATGATGACAAACGTGATACGCGCCATACGCGGCGTCATCGCCAAGCCTTTCGACGCGGAGCTTGAGGCCATCAACTGCCATCACAACTACGTTCGCCGGGAGAACCACTTCGGCCAGAACGTGCTCGTCACCCGCATTCGTTAAAGCGATCTTGCCCGTTTTCCTGGAAGGTTAAGCGCTGGAGGTAGGCCGAGAACATGTCAGCCATAGCGTCCGAGAAAGAAGTGATCTCCGCAGCCGATCGCGTGCTTTTTGAGAATTCGCTGCCGACATTGGCGAGCGTCATCTCTACGAGGTTGGCGGCCACGTCGATGTCGGCACCCCTGCGATCTGGCAGCGCTTCCTGCATGAAGGCTAGGATCACGGACGAGCCCGCTTCGCGTGCCTCACTAGTTTCTGGCGCATCGCGGTATAGCGGCGCTGCATCAGACAAAGCGATCCGCACCTCTGCTTCGTCGCACTCCGACTGAATGAAGGCGTGCGTCAACGATCGCAAGCGAGCCTCTGGCATCGAGCTTCGGTCCTGCAGAATGTCACGCAGCAGCGCGCTGGTGCGACGCCATTCGTCGCTTTGGAGGCGAAACAGGATCGCGGCTTTATTGGGGAAATATTGATACAGCGAACCCACGCTGGCGCCGGCTCGTTCGGCGACCCGCGCCATGGTGAACCTAGCAGCACCCTCGGTCCGCAAAACCTGAACAGCAGCATCGAGGACGGCCGCTACGAGTTCGTTAGCCCGGGCCTGTTTTGGCTGTTTTCGCGAGGACAGCTCAGGTTTCTTGCGCTCCGCCACGGGTGACTCCTGCAATGCGATTAGTGAACCTGACGAACTAGTCGTATTTTCCATTGCATCGCAAGACGCTTTCAAGGAGCTTTCCCATGACGACCCTCACAACCAGCCCGGTCGCTTCTCTGCTCGACCGTCTCTTCACTAAGGCCGACGCCGTCGACATCGCGACGACGCCGTCGGTCGCCGACTATTGGAACGGTCTGTCCGATGACGAAAAGGGGCGACTGGTCCGCAGCCGCAACGACTACCTCGACCTCTACGGACGTATGAAGGACATCCCCCTCGCCGTATCTCGGGTGACGGGCGATCTGCTCTACATCCTGGCTCGCTCGACCGGTGCCACATCGATCGTCGAGTTCGGTACCTCGTTTGGGCTGTCGACGATCTGCCTGGCAGCAGCATTACGAGACAATGGCGGCGGCCGGCTCGTGACCAGCGAGTTCGAGCCATCCAAGGTCGCGCGAGCCAAGGCGAACCTCGCCGAGGCGGAACTCGCAGATCTGGTCGAGTTTCGTGAAGGCGACGCGCTCCAGACGCTGGCAATTGATCTGCCGGAAAGCATCGACCTGCTCCTGCTCGACGGAGCCAAAGCGCTGTATTCGGATGTCCTCGATCTCGTTGCGCACCGGCTGCGCCCCGGTGCTCTGATACTTGCCGACGATGCAAACTTTTGCCCGCCTTATGTGGAGCACGTCCGTGCGGCGGGCAGCGGCTACCGGTCCGTGGCGTTCGCCGATGATATCGAGCTTAGCATCCGCCTGTGAAGCGCGGGTGTGGCGCTGCACTAACCACCCGCGGACGATGTCCGCCCGCCCGTCAGGTCCAGCCTCGATTATTCGAGCGCTGCTGTTCTCTCGCAAAAGAAGACCCATTATGATCGTCGTTACTGCCCCTACCAGCCAGATCGGCAGCAAGGTTCTTGACCGTCTCCTTGTCAGCGATGCGGACGTGCGCGTCATCGTGCGCGATGCGGCAAAACTCCCAGTCGAAATCCGCGACAAAGTTCAGGTCGTGGAGGGGTCGCATGGCGATCCGGCGGTGGTCGAGCGCGCCTTTAGCCGCGCTGATGCCGTATTCTGGCTCGTTCCACCCGATGCCACGAAGACGCTCGACGAGGCATGGCTCGACTTCACCCGCCCCGCCGCAGAGTCTCTGCGGTGGAACGCGGTGCCGCGCGTCGTGTCCGTCACGGCGATCGGGCGTGGCACGCAATGGCAGGACAAAGCTGGACCCGTCACCGCATCTCTCCAGGCAGACGATCTGCTAATGGCGAGTGGCGCGGCGTTTCGCGGCTTGGCCATGCCGTCCTTCATGGAAAATATCGTTCGTCAGACCGGCGTTATCCGCGAGAAGGGCATGTTCTTTGGCCCCATCGATCCCGATCGAACGCTGCCGTTCACGGCAACGGTCGACATGGCGGAGGCTGCGGCACAACTGCTTCTGAGCGAGAGCTGGGAGGGTTCGACTGACGTCCCGGTCCTTGGACCGGAAGAGCTCTCCTTCAACGACCAAGCGGCGATCATGTCGGAGGTCCTGGGGCGCCCCGTTCGCTATCAGCAGATCAGCTACGAGCAATTCCGTCAGGGGTTTCTAGATCGCGGCGCGAGCGCCTCGTTCGCCAGCGGCTACGCCGACATGTACCGCGCCAAAGAAGAGGGCATCGACAGTACCGTCGACCGAAGATCTGGCGTTCTTGGCACGACCAGCTTTCGCGCGTTCTGCGAACAGGCTCTGCGCCCGATAATCGCTGGCTAGGTGATTTGATGCGGCATGCGGTACGGCACCGTGCGCATGCCGTCTAACCGAACGAAGGGGTCAATTCGATGCCGTACAAGTTCATCGCCATCGCCGCGCTGATCGGCTGTCTTGGACAGTCTGCCCATGCACAGGAGGCGGTGCCGAGTGTGGGCAGGATGGGCGACATCCCCGACGCACGGGAGAAGCCTGACCCAACCCTCGATTACAAGATCGTCTTCGACATCCGGACGTCGGCCGATGCGCCAGGCGATATCAGTCCGGCCTTGCGGTCCGTGGCAGCTCTGATCAATACGTATCGCCATTATGGAGTGCAGCCCGCGCATCTCCACTTGGCGGCGGTCTTCCATGGCGCCACGATCGTGCTGCTGACAGACGACGCCACGTACAAGGCGCGCACTGGCTCACCCGTCAATCCGAACACAGCGCTTCTGGGCGAGCTACGGCGAGCAGGCGTAAACCTCATGGTTTGCGGCCAGTCGGCGCTGGCACAGGGCTACGATCTCGCTGCGATCGCCAAGGCAGCTCAGATCAACCTTTCGGCCACGGTCACTTTCATCAACCTTCAAACACGCGGCTATTTGAAGGTCGAGGAATAGTGATGCGCCTCATGCATCAGAGGATCATCCTTCCGTGACGCTCGAAGCGACCACATCTTCATCGCCGGACCAGCGCCGCGGTCGCTCCTTCTGGATGCCGATGTCGCTGGGCTTGCTGGCCGCCACCCTGATCCCCATTGGCATTCACACGCTGCTCCTCGACGAGTTCGGTGTGCCTTACCCTGCCGCGTTACCGCACACTGGCTTGCCCATCGTTCCGGATCATGTCCTCCTCATGGGGGGTATCGTCGTTCTCGATACCATCATGCGGCGTCGCGGCGTAACGATCGCCGGCCGTCTGGCGTTCCTCTTTCTGACGGTCGCAGCGATCAACCAAGCGTTGTTCCGCTTGCCTGTCATGCGGAACGTCGTCTCGACCAAGTGGACGATCTACCCGTTCATCGACAACCTGCCGGATTTAACGCGCATCGGTGCGATGGTGCTCTCCGCGATGGTCATCAACCACGTGGCGCGGCGTGATGGGACCAAGTTTGTTCTCGCGACGATCACGACCACGGTCGTTGATCTTGCACTTATGCCGGTTATCCGCGGGGCCTTTGTCGGCATCATCGCCAGCAATGCCAAGCGTGAAGGCGATCAGTTATACAACATACCCTATGATTGGCACGTCGACGTACCGAGCTACCTGACGTTCGTTGAGCCTGCTGCCGGTGCATTGATCGTAGCGCTCGTACTGCACCGGGCGAGGGTCGGGCCATTGGTGAGCGTAGGCGCGATCTTCGCGTTACAGGCC
>Ga0265798_10001360_pt1 | contig 38143 bp, 31 predicted proteins | sample P3T30metagenome_FD_192430 | JGI IMG/M metagenome (GOLD analysis project Ga0265798, IMG submission 192430) | Plant litter microbial communities from East Loma Ridge, Irvine, California - P3 T30 | ecosystem: Environmental > Terrestrial > Plant litter > Unclassified | place: USA: California...
CCACCTGCCTCTCCTTCGCTCTCAAGCTCAGCAAAGCTCCCAAAGCGCAAGCCGCACTGCCCGTTGCAGGATCTTCCATAACACCCTCGATCATCCTCGACCTCACTCTGACAACTTTGCTGCCACCATTGCCCTTCTCTTCGCCAGTCCGGACATAGAACAACGCCCCGACAAACCCAACGTTCCACTCTTCATCCAACTTTGCTGTAGGCCTCGATCCAGTACACCCAACCAACCCCAACGTCTCCAAACTCTCCAACTCAACACACACAAAGTTCATTCCTCGCACGGGGCTCACAACATCAATCTTCAAGACCCGTCCTGTTCCGCCGCGCAAGCTCGGCTGCAAAGCCTCCAGCGTTTCCATCGAGAAAGCGCTCTCAGCATGCAAGTGCACATTGTGCGGGATCGCAGCTCTGGCCACCCCGTTCTCAAAAATCGAATCGACCGTGCCGGCTGGGATGTTCAGACGACCTTTCTTAGCGGTGCCACCGCCGTTGCCCGCTACTAGCGTTCCCAGGGCATAGCATGCGGTTCCAATCGTTGGGTGGCCGGCAAAAGGCAGTTCGGCGTCTATCATGAAGATGCGGGCGCGCCAGGCTGGTGCCGCGGCCTGATCTTGGTTCTTACTGACATCAGTCTCATCGTTCATGTACAGGAAAGCGGTCTCCGAGAGGTTGAACTCGCGCGCGATGGTTTGGAGAGTCTCGGTCGAAGGGTCTTGGCCTGCTGGAATGAAGACCAGGGCTAGAGGGTTGCCGTGGAATTTGGTTTGGGTCTGTTTTGGGGGGGTTCAGTGGTTAGTCATTTGGTCGGTTTAGGGTGCACTTTCAATAGGCAACGTCGGAGATCGCGCGTGAAACACTTCCTGGCTGTTACTGCTGCACATGCAAGCATGCAAGCACAGCGCCCAGCATGGCAGCTTCAGTGCTGTCTAGTGAGTATGTGTGATTCTCAAAGGTATTGGTCGATCAGACCTGTGGTGGTGAAAGCAGACACTACCGCAAGGTCTAGGTGACAATTCACCCATACCACACACACCCAGGGCAACCGGAACGGGAGGCAGAAGGAATAGTTGGAATCCACAGGCATGGACGTGGGAGTGGAAAGTCAACAACATACTAATCGCCCAAGAAAGGCGTTCCTGTCAGCGACCGCAAGCAACAGAACAAAGCATGAAGGAGATGAGGCCTCTCAATCTCTCTCCCTTGTCTAAAGAAGAGAAGGAAAGAGAAACTTACCAAAGACATCCAGAGTAACGAAATCTAGTTGCTGCGGCATGGTTGCCTGATGTACTAGTAGGTCACTGACTAGCGAGTACTGTACTGTAAACGACGATGTTGTTCGTCTTGCAGAAGATGACTGGACCAGCCCGTTAGTCCAATTCCGACAAATTGGGAAAGAGCTCGTGCGGGCGTCCTGCCACTACCGGGCTGGTATTGAGTGCAAAGTAAAAGAGACAGATCAACATCTCTCGCGGCCCAACGGAGTATATTCCTGATCTGATGGGTGCGAACCAGTGGCTCGTCCTGTTGTGTATTGCTTTCTCCACAAACTACACAGAGGCTTAAAGAGATTTAGAGTATTTACCGTTGTATTTTCCTAGAGTGGCAGCAGTAGCAAAAGGTTGAGAAGGATGATGTTCAACGGCTCTCCCAGGTTCAAGTAGGGCGCGGAGCGCGTGGGTATAAGGTTTGTGGTGGTGTTGGTGGTTGAAGGTGGATTGAGGATTGAGTTCGACAAGCTGCGTTCGCTTTCTTTCCTTGTGCCGAGCACTGTCGATCCGCGTGCCGAATGGAGAAACCACCTCCCTTCGACGGAGTGAGGTGATCAGGCATCAACCAACGGCATGTAAAGGTTCCTAGTAAATGTCCAATTTTTGCGATTTGGCTATTGGCCCGACTGAGAATGGACAATATTCACATTCGTCAGATTCGACGGAACTCATCAGGCCCCTTTGGCTCGAATGCGTCAGAGTTCAGATCTCATACCACACGCTCGGGGTGGAGATGACGAATGGAGTATTGACCAGGTACAAACGTAACGATTTCGTACACATGGCGCGTCGGAACTTGCTAACAATCTCATGCCTGCATCCGTTACTTGTCAAGGTTTGTTGAATAAGGCAGTCTCGCTGACACTGCGGATGTAAGAACGCTGGCGGCATACGAGAGCTAGGTACCGACAGTGCCAGTTGTCGCATTTCTATCCGGTGAAATACTAGCAATCCGGAGACTGCTCTCTCACGGGCACAGGTAACAATCAGCATGCGAATGTCTCTGATACCATAGTGGAACTCAGCAGACTTTAGCATACACTCCGAGGCCGCGGTACTGTATGTCGAAGTCAAAAGTGAGACTATATTTTCTAATCCCCGTGCCGCGCGACAACTTACAGTTTGGCACGGCTGGAGAAGCGTTCGGACCGACCGTTTGGCTCCAAACCCTGGATGAAGATACTTTACCTTGGAGCCGGAAGCAGGCAGAAGTATCGTGCATTACCAGAGTGGAGAACCAACGAGCGGAAGATGAACCGTGGTAGTGGAAATGCGATTGGCTTCGGAGGTCTGGCGGCTCATGGCTGAACCCCATTGGTATGTGAAAGAAGTGTGAGCTTGAGGTAAGGTACGTGACAAATTTTGCCATCATGCCCAATCTGTCTGTCTAGGTAAGCCACAACGGCTGGCCACATGCGGCAACATGAAACACGCCGTTTCCTTCCTATTCGGGCGTCATCCCACTTTTCCCACCTCAACATGCAGTCTATTCTCTACATTCGTCTCCCAGTCCATTCTGCTGGTTATCCCAGCCAGCTCTTCGAAGAAGCCACCAGCAACGGACGCCTTTTTCCGCCTGTAGAGGCAATTTTCCATGTCAGCCGCCTGTATCCCCTGTGCGCCGTACCGTCCGTCCCTTCCACCCACAAAGCAAAGTAGAATATGTAGACAATAAGAGAAAAGGAAGTAGGATGCGAAAGCAGTAACGCCCGTGTCGTGGTATCGTCGCAACAAAGAATTCGTACAGTCCAGACAAAACGTAATGAAAGTCGTAAAGGGGTTCATGGCAGAACCCGTGCGTTGTACAGGTGGTTTCGCTCAGACTTCGAAGCTGCGGCCAGCAGTCAGACGCTTCTGGCCGGCCTCGTAGGCCAGGCGGTGGCGGCGCATTTCATCCGCATCAAAGGCGGGCGAGTCACTGGCATGCGCGGATTTGAGTGAGCGGTCTCCCATACTCCTCATCTTGCGCAGGGCTCTGTGCGGTTTTTGGGGTGATGTTGGGAACATCCCCTCTCTCGGGCTGATTTCGGTAACATCCGTCCGGCTTCGGCCGATCGTCTTGAGACCCCGAGCAAGCTTCTCCAGAGCAGTGCCGCGGCCGCCGGATGGTGTCTTGGGTCTAGAGTGCTCGTCTGGGGTGGCAGGCGTGCTGATGGTCAGAGGGCGTATGTCAGAGCCGCTCAATGACACACCAGAGTCGGTCTTTGCTCTTGCGTGTTTGCGGTGCTTGATAGGCTCGAGATCCTCGAGATCTTGAACGCCGCAGCACTCGTTGATCATGCTGTTCGCAAGCTGGAGATACATCTGCAGCTGGCGCACAATGGGCGCCCATCCGTTGACGTCACCGTCGCCTCTGCCCTGGTTGATGACATTGGACAGGACCCGCGGGCCACTCTTGTCGACAGCCGAGATGTACTTGAAGAAGCCATCTCTCTGCTTCTGCAGGTTGTCTTCGGAGATTTTGACTGTGGCAGGAGCAGATGCGAAGGGAGGGTACAGGGTGTTGAGCATGGCAACACAGTTGTGCCTATTGAATGGTGCAAGAGAAAGCTCGTTGATCAGAATCTTCGTCAAGTTAGCACGCGTTCAGTGAGAACATAACCATTGGATCACTTACCCATCGTCGTAGCCCGATGTAGAGTGTGGTATATAAGTTCTCGACGATGCGCTCCTGAGCTTTGATGTTTTGCTTCCAGCGAGCAACGCCAGGGAACTGACGATACAGCTCAGACTCGTTCTCCAGTATTAATGGGTCGACTTGAGTTCTGACAAGCGCGGAAGCGAACTCTCTCTGCCTTCGAGTCTCCAGATCCTTCAAGTAGTCCAGTCCGGTCAAGGCTTGGGGGAAGTCTACGCAGACGAGATCAGGTGGGAAGCACCTCCCCAGGAATGATGTGATGAAGCTGGGTGGCAACGAAGTCGGCTGCTGAGGCAGATGCGAGAGCTGTGCCAGCAGGTTTTCGTTGAAAGCGTTGGTGGTTGGGTTCTCTTGCCATGTGTTCATGAGAGGAGAGGTCGGTGAACTGCCGGCGCTGGAGGTCGGCGTGCCGTTGCGAGTGGGTAGAGGTTGCGCGCGAGGTGCGCTGTTTAGTGTGTACATTGTGCGGAGAGGCATCTCGTAGCCAGTGTTGTAGGTCAAGACATGGTCGAGGATGTACTGGTATGAAGAGCCGGTTGAAGATGTGTCAGAGCCCGAGCGAGCGTGGTCGTGGAAAGCCATTGTGGGATGTGAGCGGGAGGCCGGAGCCGGGAAAGTCGAGATAAAAGATCAATCCGAGAGCGCAAGAAGTAGAAGAAGAAGGATGAGTGAGAGTTTTGAAGGTGAGCAAATGTTGGCGACAAGTTGTACTGTAGGTGACGTGTGCGTGTGGGCGTTGATGTTGACGTTGATGTTGTTGATCAATGGAAGTTGTCTGATTTGATGTTCCAGCCGTAAGACAAGCTTGCCCCGCACTTTTGGTGAGAATCCGCTGGCGACGGCAAGAGTCGATGGAGAATGTGAGACAGGAATATGCAAGATGAGGTTGGGTATGTGTATGTGTAAAGACGGCGAGGATGATACCGAGGAGGATAGCACGTCTTAGGCACGCGTTAAGGACCGCGGGCGTATGTAGAGTTTCGAGGGCGCGAGAAGTCAATGCCAGAATGCTGCCAGGATTGGGCCTCAAGAAGGCTGCTCCAACCAACCGTCCAGTCTGGTCTTGGACAAGGGTCCTAAACTCAAGCACGAGCCGGGAAGTGGAAAAGGCTGTTGGTGTTGCTTGTTGTCGTGGTCTTCGGCAGCGATAGCTGGGGATGCCGTACTCGTAGCGCCTACTCGACTGACGTGTATGGAGTCGGGTGGTGTGCGTGTGTATTGCAGTGTGCAGTGTGCAGTTTACGGTGCAGTAGAACAGATAGCAAACGCGAAAAAAACAACGGGTGTGCGTGAAGACGGGCGAACTACACCAACACTACTGTACTGTACTTCTTAACGAGCAGCTGCAGGTTCCCTAGACCCAGACGTGCGTGCAGCGGCGGCGGCACCAATGACAATAATGCCTGACTGGACGGAAAGACAAACACGAGCATCGAGTGGTCGAGTGGATGCGGCCCGCCGACCCCAAAGTCACGCATTCTGCAGAGCAGGGCGGGCAGCGGCTATGCGATGTGAGCTATCAGGTTTAGTGCCTGCAGACCTCACAGGCGACCGGCGATGGGCCTCTAGGCTGAGGCCTGGCTCGGCGAGAAAGAGAGCATCGAGAGAGCCCCATCCCCATCCCCTTGCTTGCATATCTGCACGGGCTGTTCGTACATACAGCATGCCCGTGCGTTTGATGGCAAGCTGTCTGTGCCTGAGCCGGTGCCTCTCCACTGGCTTATCCCCCGTCCCGACACGTTGGGCCCAAGAGACTATTCACAATTATCGTTGTTCGCTGCAGAGTTGGTGCATCCTCTTCCTCGTCTGCCCTGTACATAGCCATTGGGACTCGCCTGTCATTATCCTAGTACCCGAGTCAGTCGGTGTTGAGTTCGCCTAGAAACAACCGACCATACGAACTCACACTGCTGAAGAGGCACAGTACTACTGTGAGCAGACACAGACAGATGTAGCCACGGTAACGATCGAGGGGCGGTGTTGTCATCGGTCTTCGGCAAGCGTGAAGAATGCAAACGTAAGAGACGCCGAGGCATCGTGAGCAAGAAGACTGGACGACTGCACCTCTGATGGGAAGCTTTCAACTCCCAAGCCACCACCGGCACCCATCCTCCTCCGGCCGGCGCTACTGCACAACCAACAACGTAATTCTCCGCCAAAAAAGGTGGAAGCAGTGGAATCTGCCATCGACATGCTTCTCACTGGTTCGCACACGTCTTCGGCCGGGCGGCGGCGGCCTACTGCAGGTGTTCAGTCTAGCAGTGCGCGCGTTCCTACTCCTGCAGCGAACATGCTAACTGTTGCAGCTGCAGTAGTGTACATTTTTAGTATTGCAGCTGCACTACTAATGCAGAGAAATATCTTCCTCTCCACTGGAAGATACTACTGACACAAAGATGACAACAACTCAAGGGATACGGCAGTATGCAACATCAAACTTCAATGCGCCATTCCCATGTGGCAACGTGGCAAGCCTGCACGCCACTTCATCTCTATCCTGTCAGGCCTAAATGCATGACCCGTGTCGTTGAATGATGAACACGGCCTGTCCTTGCTGTGCTTGTACCTACACTATGTCTGCAGATTCCGTACCTGTTCCTTCGACACGTTACGCCGATGACCCGTGCCGTCACGGCTCCTTGAGGCGTCACGGCCTCCACTGTTGGTGGGCGTTTGCTCTGGATCCTGCAGCTCGCCCGTTTGCTCAAAACCCGCTCTTGGGCGCTCGGTGTTCATGGCCAACACGTAAGCCCATCACTATTGTCACTATTATCGCGGAGGCCCGTTTCCTCAACACCATCCGACTCCACATGCCATATCGCGGGATCGGGCCTGGCCAACGACTCCCGGTCGTGCACTTTCTCCACTCGACACGTCCACCCTTGCAGCGACTCTAGCGAGGGCTTGCCCTCGATATTATCGCCTTATCCCTGCCCTTGATTACGAGCACCGCGCCGCACGCTACCCCGGCCATACCAATATCGAGACAACGGGAACCTGGTCATAATACCCCGACCGGCCAGGGCGGGAATCCTTCTGGCGTTCGCCAAACGGCCACCATGCGCCGTGTACTCTATACTACCCTACAGTGTGCGCACTCGCGGTTATCTGAGGCGGAGCTGCTCGCCGATTGATGCTGATAACATACAGTCTAGCCGGTCGCGGTCGGGAACCGGGTTTGGGAAGTTATTCATCTTCCAACCACGCAACAAACACCAGTCTAATCGCGATCCCGTTCTTTATCGGCGAGCCCGTCTCCTTTCGACCAAGGTTCACCGCCTCACTCTCAGCTGAATGTCACTGCGGGCTACATTTATCCGCCGGTAGTTCTTGTTCTTGGCCTGCAGGGTCAACTGGCGAGAAACACGTTCAGCGTGTGCTGACAGGTGACGCCGCAGAACGCTTGCAATTTCGACGCCGTACCGTGCTTGCAATCCTGCAATTCTGACGCCGCAGTATACAGGCGCGTGCTACATGACCACGCCGCACGCGTATGCGTTACGCCAAAGCATAGACCTCACGGATCCTCCACAGGACTCACTGGCCCGGAGACCTTCCGAAGAAGTGACTCGAAAGAGGCGTCGTATTCAGTCGACGATTCTACTGGGTTCCAGGTGTATGGTAATGCGCTATCAATGTCACGAAAAGGCCTTCGACATCTCGTTGGCCAAGCTGCAAACATCACCGGGTGATAGGTAAGTCAAGCGCTTATCGATGCTGCACGGCTTTACCGTCCTCATGCAGGTTCAAAAAAACAGCTCGCCGGCATTCAGGCGCCGGTACATACGATCGTGTCGATTTCTTCCTGTACGGTGACCCAACACCTGCAGCATACGGGACGCTGCATGACAGCGAGGTGAACAGGCCCGGCTTTCCAAAAGACTTGGGATGTATCGGTAGAATCCCGCTAACATGCACGCTCATTGAATGGTGTCCTTTGTCCTTTGGTGTGTCTCTTGGCGGACAAGTCAACCGGAACAGTCCATTGCCAACGTCGCCTAAGTCTGAGCCTGCTTCTTCGCCCACTGACAGCCTGTCCAATCCAGGACATCAGGTCGCTTTGAAGCAGGTGCTACAGCTTGTCTTAAGAACAATTGAGACCATCTTCCTTGCCAGGTATACGCATCAATCCTGCTATCGCTGGTAACAGCCTGCTGTCGTCAAAAGGACAGTGCATAGCAATCAGCCAACACGTGAAATGTCTTAGTACATAGCACAAGTGAGTTCAGCAAGCGATACACAGTCGATACATTCACCTTATGGCGGTGTTTGTCAGTCAATCTGAATAATTCCATCGTGACCAACAAGTCAATGTTGGCCATCGATGACAATTATTGATCTTTTCTATTTTCGCCTTCCCACCCTCAAAGGATATTGGCTGTCCAGCTTCCATACCTCTCTAGCCTCAAGACAAGTCTTGTCTACATCATGGAGAACACGGACGGATCACTTAAGATGCACCAATTCCTACGTGAAGGAGAATCATCATCATCCGCCGGCATGCGAGGAGTTTTGACCAAACATCTTGAGGATGCCTCGTTACCAGCGAGAAATGTTCTTCTTAGTCGAGCATCGACTTCCAGCTCTGAGGGACTTGATACCTCGTTACCGGGACCGATCATCTCAGAATCCTCCGACCAACCTACTTCCATGCCCCTCGATCGACATCTCCCTTCCAACACCACTACTGACAACTTGACAGGCGGCTCTAATCACACTACCACTCAATCTCCCGAACCATGGCGAACACAACTCCAGCGTCTCTACGCCCTCCTCGACAATTTCCAATCAGACTTCAATTGCAAACTCGAGGAGTTACGCGCAGGCATCCCTTTCCCGTTGCGGAATTCCAGCGAAACCGACTATCAAACACCCAAACAAAGCATCAAGTTCCTGGCCCGTCACGGACGAGCAATACAACAATCGAGCGAGACTGCCTTGCTCCGACTTCGTTCCGATCTCGCTCCGACGACGGCAGTAGCGGTGGTCGTGAACTCTCCGTATACTTCGACATGGAACAGTGGTGGCGATGGCGGCGACTAGAATGATAACTATGATCTCTCATACAGTTTGGAGGGATTCTTCGAAGCTTCTTCTACAACGAGAGAACCCTTCGAACCTTCAGACCCTGACTCATCACGTGGCGAGCAAGGACTAGCCCTCGTAGGATCCTTCCCTTTTCCTTCTTCGACTTCTGCTTCTGCTTCTTCGGACTCGGCTTCTTTGAGTTCACAGCCGGGTCTGTCTCGGGCGTCGTCTTTCTCGGCTTCTGCTTTCCTGAACAAAGTCGATGGGTTTACACCAATTCTCGACAGCGGACATGGCAAACCCTCATTCTCATCAGATGACAATACACGAAAGGATTCCCCTGCAGCGTCGGATACTACTTCACAGTACGAAGCGGTGAGACCTCGTCACGAGCATCGTCACTGGCGGCAGCCTTCGCGAGGAGAAGTGATCATCGACTGGCAGCGTTTTCACGCGGGGAACTGCAAAGAGTCCAGTCAATTCTCAAGTTGTAATGCTTGCTTAGGCTGGCGAAGGGGTTTCGACCGGGCTGGAGGTGGTGGTCCTGCTGCTGCCGCTTGGGTTTAGAAAATCGGAGTGCGCGTGTTTCATCGCCATTGTCGATCTTTAGGGTTTTGGGCTGCGTTGGTCATGTGTCTTGTGTGTAGGTCGGACTTTCCTGGTATTGAGTTAAGATACTGTTGCCTTGAGAGTGTTTCCCTGTCGAGAGCTTGTAGGTTCTCCTCTCATTCTATGTTATTTCCAGTATGTATTGGATCGAGAGGCCTTTAGTCGTAGGTTTCTCGGTGTATGACCATGACCATTACCATGTCCTTCGCCATGACTTTCGTGTGTCGTACGTAGCACTCTCTCTCAGAGTTTACAGGGACATGGAGAGAGCTCTACGGAGAGGTAGAACACAACATGGATACCATCGCCCACACCTTTGCTTTCGCGAGTCGTCTAGCACGAAGTCTACATGACGCATCCGATGGGCCACGAGAAAGATTGCTTATTTCCAGAATGTTCACGACCGACACAGTCAGTATAGAGTTCTGATTACTTGTAGAACTTGACACTTTCACATGACAGTATGTCTACACCTGATTAAGGCTTCAGTGGATTCAATGTTCTTGCAAACAAACAGATGACACAGTGATTATAACCCCAACCCTAACCCTCATAAAAGGGGATTCGAGATCCAATGTCGAGCCGATCGGACCAGTATCTCTCTGGGATCCATGTGATGACACCAAAGACATCTCCAGGTACTAGTTGCCTTGCACGTTGCGCTCCCACGTGGACTTTCCGCCTTCGGAGTATGTCCGAGTCTTAGAGACTAAGTTCGGTGTACCTTGTCATGTCACAACGACTCGCAAGCCACTTCAAAACCGAACCAACAGGCCTATCCATGTTATGTAATGCCCGTTATCAGGCTCGAGGACCACGTGTCGAATGAGAGCTTCAAGCTAACACCATGTCCGCGTGGTATCGATTCAAAGAGCAACGGCCGGCCACCAACGCCTCGCTAATATCACAGGGAGAACAATGACAAACGTATCGTGACCCTAACCCGCTCCTCGCACCGCACTCCCATTCCTCATCCTCAAACCATCACTATCAGTTCTCTCCAGCGTCGACTTCTGCCTCTGCAGTCCTCGTCTCCTATCCTTCTCCTCAGCCTCTCTCATCTCGACACCCGCAATCTCAAGTTCCGACATCCCTTCCTGCCGCTTGGTCGGCGTGGGAGTAGCAGTGCCGTTGCCCTGCTTAGGAGCACCTTGCTTCGCAGCCCAGTCTCGTGTGCGTTGCTCAGCCATAGTTTCGCCCACACTGCCCTCTTTCCGCGATCGGGACTCCACAGTCGGTGCATCTGCAGTCGCCTGATCGTTGGCCGAAGATGTGTTGTCGGCCGACTCCTCGTTCTCCGGGTTCTCGCCGCCACGTGTGTTCTTCTTACGCGGCCACAGGGACGGCAGGACGATCTGTTGGAAGCGAGGCTCCACGCATCGGGTGTCAAACCAGGCGTGGATCTTGTCTTCGACCAGCTGTGCGATTTTAGGGACATCTTGTAATCTGGCTCTGGATCCTATGAGCGAGTGCACGCTCAGGTCCAATCGGTAGTCGTCCATGAACGTGAAAGTAAGAGTTGTCGGAGATTGGCCAGTCGGGTTTAGTGGGTGTCCTTCGTTCTGCGGGCTTGGCTGGGACGAAGGCGAGAAAGACAGGCTTAGAGTGCCAGAAAATCGCACGACAGACACTGCGAGTGCGACTGGCAGTCCGGCGGTGAAAGGTTTAGGGTAGTTCAACATCAGCTTCGTCTCAATGCCTAGCGTCAGAACGTCGCCCAAGTCCACGTCCATCCTGGCCTGTAGTCGCTCTCCTCTGTCGCCCCTAAGCTCTTTGATCGGCGTGCCATGCTCGTCCACAGGAATCACACGACAGTTGCTGAAGATGGGGAACTCTTCTCCAAGGTTGATCTCAGTGACGCGGATCTCGTCCAGGAAGTCCGGTTTACTGGGCCCGTTGAGCAGCTGCGTCAAACTACCCAGCACCGCCTGATCCTCAGCAGCATCTGCTCGTAGTTGCGCAATGGTCTGCGCGATCAAGACATTGAACCAATCCAAGCTCTCCGGCTGGTGTCCTTGCACATTGTAGTATGTCTTCTCAAGAATCTTCTGCACAGTCAGCCCTCCTTCAGCGCGAGGCTTGAGCACGGCAGAACTGGGTTGCGGACGGAGAGCGGAGCTCAGTGTTCGTGAGCGGGTGCTGTGAGAAAGAGTGCGCTGGCGACGCGCAGCAGCGCGCTGAGTTGCTCGGGCATCTGCACTGGGCGCCTCGCCAAAGATGAAGAACTTGATGAAGACGAAGAGGATCAGGGCGAGGGTGAGCTGTCCGAGGAGGAAGCCTGAAGCGAAGCCTGCCGAGGAAGATGTTTGTGCATATTGTTGCTGCGCGTCTGGAGGGAAGAGAGAGGGAGTGAGTAAGATTTTGTTCTGAGGGGAAAACCAGAGGCGACTTACTCTGAGCGGCCTGCAACTTTGCTCGAGACATACTACACGAGGACCGACACTGGCGTATTTATTGTTTGCGAGCAGGGTATGCTATGCAGGTACAGGCAAGTATTTAATCAATCAATCAATTCGATGATTCAATCCATCAAATGCGGGCGCATGACGTCTCTGCCTGGGCCTCCACATTGATGAATGAGGCTAGTAAATAGCCTTGTAGCAGCACCCCGAATGGTAGGTAGTAACCGCCGCTCTGCTCCTGTCATCCTCCCACCAACCCCGACATGTAGCATCGTCCTACCCAGAACGCCGTAATGGCGGCCACATCTCCACAATCACCCACATCGCCCTCATCCTACCTGTCAGCAACCCGCCTGGCACTCCCGCCCAACACCGACCCTCCCTCCGAGACCAACCCGCCCACGCCCAAAGTATGGCTCGTCTTCGGCGCGACAGGCCACATCGGCCGCTCGCTGGTTAAGAAAGCCCTCGGACACGGCGACAGCGTGACGGCCGTCGGCCGCACGCACGAGAACACCCTGGCGCAGATGCAAGGCTGGCACGAGCGGTGTCTGGGCCTGCTTTGCGACGTGCGAGTCCGCGAGACCGTCGATGCGGCCATTCAGAACAGCGTCAAGCGCTGGGGTCGTATAGACATTGTCGTCAACGCGACGGGATATGGAGTCATTGGTGCCTGTGAAGACCAGGACGACAGCGACTTGCGCTCGCAGTTCGAGACGAATTTCATGGGGACCTTGAACATCATCCAGCTCAGCCTGCCGCAGCTTCGCGCGCAAGCTGCGGATCGCAAAGAGGGCGAGAACGCCGGCCGATATCTGATCTTTTCGTCGACGTCTGGCGCTCTGGGTGTCCCTGGTCTGGGTCCTTATTGCGCCACCAAATATGCGACTGAAGGGTTGATCGAGAGCATGCTTTACGAAGTCGACGCATTCGGGATTAAGGCGACACTGGTCCAGCCTGGGCACATGCGGCTTGACGAGCCGACCGGGCTCGACGACAAAGCTGCCGATGCAACCGAGGTGAGGGATGTGAAACTGAAGACGTACGGACATTTCTTCGTCAAGCCGCCCAGCAAGCCTTACAACACACCAACTGCGCCAGCCGGCCACGCACGAAGGATTGTTCAGTGGCTTTCAGACAGGCAGCCTGTCAGCGCAGTGAAAGGCGCGGAACTCGTGTGGCAACTTGGACACTGTCGATACCCACCTTTGCGGTTGTTGCTTGGAAGCTTTGCGGTCGAGTCTGTGCGAGATCGTTTGCGCAGCGTTATTGAAGAGATAGAGGACTGGAAGCACTTGTCTTTCCCGACTGGCGACGAGAACGGCAAGGAAAAGAAAGGTGCCAAGGAGTCTGACGACCGAGACGGGGAAGATGCCGACGAGGCCATGGATGAGGATGGCAATGCCGACACCTCAATGCGAGACGATGGCGACGACGACGAGCCATGATGATACAGTAATTTTACGATCTGACACTCCATAGTAAAAATACAGACCGGCTACCTATGAACTTTTGATCGCACACCCAGATCCGACGTATCCTTTCTCACAGGAAAAAGCGGAGCGCGGAAAGACTCTTTTGTGACTACCTCTCGTTGGCCAGAAAGGAAAACAAATGGACTGAAGCCTGTTGCGCGTGCAGTCAGAGGCGTGCCCTTTTGTGGGCAAGCATGTCGCTTGTTGCATCGGACATTCTGTCGATGTCCATAACTCCAGCAAGCTGCATGTCCCACGTGCTTTGAGCTGGAAGAGCCCGTTCCTGGGGTGTTGCCGCCGAATAGATTATCGGAGGTGCATAATCTTGAATTGAGAGGGATGTCATCTCGTCTTCACCACGGCGCTTGTTGCTGTGGCTGAAGGCGGAGCGGCCGGGGTTGCCGTCGGATGCCTTGAGGCCGATATGAGAAGTGACCTTCTTTGGAAGTGCACGACAACCGCTCTCGATGGGCGACAACCGAGTTTGAAGTGATGCTCCAGTGTGGATTGAAGCATCAGATGTCCTGAGTTGACTGGGCATCGCCGGCATGTGCGATGGGAAGTGATGCGAACGGACTTCATCGTGTAGACGAGCTTCGTACCCAGTCACTGGCGTCTTTGCAGCGGGCAATGGATCTTTCAAGTGCTCGATGAGATCGTTGGTGTTGACGCGAGGCGTCCAGTCGGCGATCGCCCGAGCGTACTCTGCGTGCATCTCTTCAGCGAAACCTGGATGAGCGACCCAAGGATGTTTCAACGCCTGGCCTACGGTCAAACGTTGTGTATCATCCATCATTGCGCAGCCTCTGATGAAGGACTTGCACTTGCGGCTCATCAGCTGCCACTCCTTGGAGGTGTCCAGGAACTCGAGGTTGTACGCCGCTGACAAGCCGTTTTCTTCTCCATTGCCTGTATGCTGAGAGTGGTTGCTCCTCTCGCGAGGGAACAGATACGCGTTCGTGAGCAATGTTCCGGCCAGGCAGCCGATAGACCAGACGTCGACCGCCTCGTTGTATCCAGACTGACCGCTGGACTCGTCGTCAGAGGGTCTCATGTACACCTCACTGTGTATTGTTAGCTTTCGTCTGCGGTGTGCGTGAGAGAAGACACTTACGGCGCGACGTAACCATACGTGCCGACTAGCGAGCGCATCCGAGAAGACACCTGCGCAGGTTTGCTGGCGCCGTGCTCTTCCACAAGCTTTCTCGATTGCCCAAAATCAGTGAGCACGATTCTTGCGCCTTTGCGCCATGATGTCAGAAGAATATTCTCAGGTTTGATGTCACGGTGCACGATCCCATGGCCGTGAAGATACTCGAGAGCCTTGAGAAGTTGGAAGATCATCACGGCTGCTTCAGGTTCATCAAGTCCATCCTGTCGCTCCAAGTAAGACATCAAATCGCCGCCGCTGACTAGCTCCTGGAAGATGTAGATGTGTTCTGCGGTGTAGATGGCTTTCTCAAGCCTGATGATGTTAGGGTGATCAATTCCTTTGAGGATCTCGAACTCACGGCGAAGATCTCGACAGATCTTTTGGTGGAGGACAATGTCTCCAAGGGCTTCATGGGCAGGCACTGTTCGCCCCGCTCGTGGCTCCCACTCATTCAAGCTCGGGATTGGCGGCTTCTTAGGCAGGCGCACCACCTTGCAGGCGACTTGCCGGCGAGACTTCATGTTGATGGCGAGGAAGACGCTTGCAAAACCGCCGGCGCCCAGGACTCGAGGCGTGATAGTGTACTGTTTGGCGAATAGCTTCGCCTCGGTTTGTGCGACACTTCCCAGGCGCCTGTGCTGGTCTGGGTTTTGGGGAATTGCTTCATATTGGACGGAGACATTATTGGAGAGATGAATGGTGTCGCCTTGGTTGAGCAGGACGGACGGATGGCCATGTTGAAGGAAACATGTTGAATTGCTTCCGTCAGGCGCTGTTTTTGAGAAACGTGCACCGTGACGTGATAGTATACGAACATAAACCAATGGCTCAATGGCAGCCACGGGGTTCTCATCGTAAGTCACGCAATGAACTCGCATGTGATGTTTTGAGATTGTGCCGTCGTTGACACCCAGATAGCTGTTGACTTGGTCTCTTCCAAGATCGAACTCGGCATTAGCTTCAACGACTAGGTCGACGCTGGATTTGGCGTTGTCTGTTCGTTGTAGTGACAGGTAGGCCACAGCCGAGTTGCGTGCATCGTCCATCGTGCAGAGAGACATCTCCTGGAAGATGATGGAATGCGTTCGATGATCGAAACGCAGCTGCGAAACACCGCGATACTTTGGGACATGTGAAAGCTAGCGGTCAACTTGATGTGAGGTCTTCCAAGCGCTGGCCATCGCCAAGAAGCGGGCCGTGCTGCCCCGCACACACAATGATGTTGACCTTGAACTTCGAGCCGGGTGACCGACTTTCCTTCTCTCCCTCATCCCATCTCATCCTAAGCAAATGTGAGTTCACGCTCGAACCCAATGGCACACGCCATGAAGCCATCGCAATCAGCCACTAACAAATCCTATAGCAGCCCAAGATGAGAGCCAAGTGGAGGAAAAAGCGCACGCGCAGACTGAAGCGCAAAAGAAGAAAGACGAGAGCGAGATCGTAAGCCACCCAACACATCAACGCAGCGAAATACAAGCCATCATACTAACAACACAATAGCAAATAAGCGACTCGCCCCTACTCTGCCGGCAATGACTTCCGACACTCACCAATAACATCCTCGATCACGCGACCAGAAGGCCGCTGAAGACATGTTCACGACTTCGCGCCATGCACCACGGCTCGCCTTAACGACTACGTAACGACTGGCTTATCGAGGATTGGGAAGGACAGGGAGGATTTGCTTCAATGCACCCAGAGTTGATGTGAAGGACCTTACGACCAGCACCAACCGAAGCTTGTCTAATACCGGCCTGATTCACACACCGTGGAAGCTGCCTTTGACTTGCATTCGGCGTGCGAAAACCCAAGTAGTTTGGTATCAATGATTCCTTGCTGCTGAAACAACTGTTCCGTCTCACTGTTCCTTATCTCTTGATATATATAACACATGTGCGTCATTTCCATTGTGCGCCAATGGCCCGTGCTTATGATTGGACTGCCATGCAGGGTACAATTCTCGACTACATCTACGGCTACGACTACATATCTAACCCTCACAAGCTGACGTCGTAATACACACAATGTCCCGTGCGGAAGTTGAACAAACAAGCCTCCCTCGATCCATCACCCTCAGCACAGCTCTTCCTCCAGCCCGCCAAGATATCCTGAACCTGCTGCAGATACTGTCTCTCATTCAAATGCACGCTCTGTACCATCTTTCGCCAGCTCTCAGCATCACTCAACCTCGTCTCGCGTAGCAGCTCCAAGACATCATCCCTAGTCTCGATCGCAAGAATGGGAGCGTCTTTCCACTGATCAAGCTTCTCCTTCCACTGACGGTCCGCAGCGGTCACAATGTGAAACTTGTTCGACTTCTTACTGCGGTGTTGAGCCATGAGCACTTGGACACTGCCCCTTTGCTCCGCGTCTTGATGGCCGCTCGGCTGGCGCGTGAGAGCGGGATGACGCGCCTTCGTGCCTTCGCGCTCGCGCAATTCTTGATGGACGTGGCTAATGAGGGAAGTGGTCGGTACGTCGGACTCGGTCGCGTCCTCGCTGGTGCCACGAACTCTGACAGTGGTAGATGCTTCGTGGCGTAGAGTGACGACAAAGCGGTAGTGATCTTCGTTGTCCCACGTTCGTTCGTCGATGGCCAGCTCTGCACTAATGTGGTTGGCCCAAAGCGAGGATAGGATCTTGAGGCCGGCGATGCGGACGCCTTCGGTGCCACCCGCCACGAGCAGGACGTTGCACCGCTTGTCGAGGCTTTGGAGGTGGCTGGAATTGTCTTTCACCGACAAAGCCTTCGAACTCCCCTTGGCGCTCTTGAGGATGTTGGCGACCAGCCGGTCAATACCGATCGAGACCCCGACGGCGCCCTGTGGCGTATGAGTTGCGCTCGGAGCTCGTTGCGCGCGAATGAGACTGTCGTAACGGCCTCCGGCCGCGATGACATCTCGGGTTGACTTGCGCTCGTGCACGCACTGGACAAGGATCCCGTTGTCATAAAATTTGGCGTTGAAGCTGCCTAGTGGTGTGACGTACAGCCTCTGGTAAAGACCAAGGTGATTGAGGTTTTGCAACACGTCCCGGACATGTTTGATGCCGCTGTCGAGTTTCGCAACAAGGCGTGAACCAGCGCCGTCCAAAAGTGCGCGAAGTTTGGCGAATGCCTTCTCCGGTGTGTCGCGGAAGTCGAATTGCTGCAAGTCGTTCACCATTGTGATGGATAGCCCAATTTTCGGAGAGCGTAACTCAGCACGTATCTTTGTCCATGTGTACGCGTGGTATCCGAGCTTGCTGATGCACTCCTTCACGGCAGCTTGCTGAGCAGTAGGTATCCTGCAGGACTCCAATATCGTGTCCAATATGTTCGCATGATTCAAGTGAAAGCAGATGGTCCCTGAAGACGTAAGGTCAGGCAGCTCTTCCGTCATCTCGTCCAGAACCTTGACAATCTCGGCATCGTCAAGAGCCTGATCTTCACTGCCCGCGAGGCTCACGATGTCGAAATCTACCTCTTCGTTGGCCTTGGGTGGGCCACCCGAGAACGAGTCGCGATACACTCGGTCGAATGTGTATACGTGACGTAGTGAACACTCCCTATGGGCCAATTGCCTCGCAAAAGGGAACGTCAAATCGTAAGGGAGCTGGACAAGATTACCAGACGCATCGAGGAGCTGCACCACGTTTGGATTGTCATAGTATCCCGAACGAGGGAAGACACTCTCCCTCCGGACCTCCTCGGCTCCATGGCGTCGAAAGACCGACTCAAGCACGCCTTTCGCTATGGTGCGCATCCTCAGCCTGGAGGTATCTTCTTTTGAAGCTTGGTCTTTTGCGTCCCATGCAAGCGCTTTGATTTTGCTGTTACTTGCTTGGTCGTGCGAGAACAGCGCGGACATCATCTTCTGGTGGTAGGGCGATCGCGGGTCAGATAGACCGTTCAAAGCCTGGCGGATGGTTTCATCTTCGATTTTGAGCGGCAAAATGTTGCTCCTAAGCAGTTCGGTACTGCTGGGCCTTTCGCTCGGTTTGTGTGAAATCAGACATTCGATGAGCTTACCTTCCGCAGCTTTGGTACCGTTGGCAAGATATGCAGCTGGTAGCTCGTGCTCCTTTTCCCGGATGTCCTGCAAGGAACGGATGCGCTCCATGGCAGTGCCAAAGGGTTCGCACATCTCGAAGAACATGATTCCGAGAGAGTACATGTCGACTTTGTCGTTGTAGTTTGTTCCAGAAGCGGAGCGCAACTCTGGGGCAACGTACAGCGTAGTACCGACGCTTCTTGTCATGTCGCCGCCTCCTGTAGCTCCACTCATCGTTGTGAGCTTGTCGGTGACCTGGTATTGGCTGGTGGTTGCCAGGCCGAAATCACCAATCTTCGGATTCCCAGCCACGTCGATGAAGATGTTGTCTGGCTTCAGGTCACGGTGAATGATGCCGTGGCTATGTACGTGCGCCAGTCCTTCTGTGATTTGACGCACAAATCGCCAGGAGTCGTCTTCTGTCAAGGTGGCTTTGCGAATCAAGTCTCGCAAGGTCTGGCGCTCGCAGTACTCCATCTGGATGTACAACGTCGACTGTGCTTTGCGAGATTCGGATCTTGACTTTTTGAGTCGCAGTGCGCTGGTGGATTCTTCGATACTTCCCAGCTTTGAGCTGCCGTTGAGCTGTAGCTCGATGTCGCCCGACTCGCTAGTGACGGCACTATCGTCCGAATCGCTGTCTCCTCCAAATTCGATGTTGGGATAACCGCTTGAGCTGACAAAATCTAGGCCGCTGGTACTTTGGTAACCGAAATCGAAGCGCTGATCGTCTGATTGCTCAGAGTCTTCGGAGAACTCAGTCGCGTCTTCGGTAACGGTATCCTCAGTCGTGGACATCGCTTCTTCGGAGAAGGCTTGCAAAGTCTCTTCTACCCACGTAGAGTAGTACCTTACAACGTATGGATGGTTTAGCCGGTTCAGCAGCATGACTTCCGACAAGATCTTGTCCAGCTGCGGTGCCTGACTGATTTTCTTGACGGCATAAACACCACCATCGAGCTTGTTTCGCGCTTTCACCACCTCACCAAATCCACCTTTACCGAGACGACCGACCTCGGTGAAGTCATTCGTGTACCGTGAAACAGTGTCCATGTAGTTTGAAGAGCCATGGCGTGAGCGGCGTTTGAACGGGCTCTTGAGACCTGAGTGCGATGACCTATCACCGCGCCGGTCGATTGCTGATTCCGTCTCAATCGCAGCGGCATCTGTCCGGAGGAACTCCACCGGTAGAAGGTCGAAGGCGGTGGGTCGCTTTTTAGCATCACTGTTGAGCATCTTGCGAACAAATTCCTCGAACGGCTCTGTGACGGAGAGCTTTTCAAGAAGATTTTGAGGGGAGCCTTGTACAAGAATGTCCAGACCAAGGAACATTTGCAACACCAACACTCCAAGCATCCAGATATCAGTCTTCCGAGCAACGTGGTCCGAAACTGGCGACGAGCCTTCCGGAGCATCCCACTTTGAGGGCAACTCGTATCGCTCCGACTGTATGACACTGGTGTAGCCGACATTGGCAAGTTTGGGTACTGGTGCAGTGCCGCCAGTTACACACACTGTCTTCACACTTAGGCTGCCATGTGCAATCCCTTTGCGGTGGCATTCGTCCAGCGCCTCCAGTAGCTGAATGGTGAAATGCCGGGCTTTGTCCAGCTGAAGTGGCCCACATAGCATTAGGAGATCTTCCAGGGTCCCGCGTGACGCGTACTCAGTGCACAGTGTGAATTCTGAGAGAAGATCTACCTTGTCGATCCGATATGCGTACACACTGAGGATATTTTGATGCCTCAGGGCACACACACCATCCAGTACTTTCTCAATGTTGAGAAGATCAACGCGAGACTTCTCCTGTGTGGCATATCGTTTGATGGTGACCAGAGGAGGCAAGATTCCAGGTGAAAGTGTCGGTTTAGCCAACAGAAAGCCGCGGCCGTGGCTGACAATGCTGACTTTGGAAAATTCAAGATGTTCCGAGCCGATTGACAATTTGGCAGGCTGGTCAAATGTTACCACCTCGTCGTTAGCATTCAGAGCTAAGAGATCGCCTCCGTCTCCACCAGTGCGCGTTGGGCGTCGTTTCTGTCGACGGGTGACTTCTTCATCCACCATTTGCTTCAGGACACGATCCTCTTCCTCTTGAGCCTCCAAATTACGACGGGTCTCTGCCTCTTCCGCTTCCTTTGCTAGAGCAGTCGCTACTTCCTCTGCACTTGCGCGTTCTTCCTCGAGACTTGGCAATGTGCCAGTCTGTTTGGCCAAGACTGCATCTTCAAGAGCTTCCTGAATGTCGGAGGCGATGGCGTGTATCATCACCTCACCGAGCATTTGACGAGGCTTTTTGAGGATGACATTTTGAATGCGTTTCTGCGTTCTCTCGTGGAACGACTGTAGATCCGAGATCTCGAGAAGAGGCGCGGATTTTGGGTATGTCGCTGTCAACTGAACCGAAAGAATGACAAAGCTCTCGGCATCGCTGTAAGCTCGCAACTTTAACTTGAAGCGAAGATCGGTAGTCTTGCTCCAAGCACTCTTCGTCTCTACTTCTTCGTAATCTTCCATAAATATGGCCTGGAGGACCTCGACTTCCTCAGCCTGGACCTCTGCATAGTTGATCGGCGCAGCGCCTGCCTGATCAACAGGCTGGGCGTGTTTCTGAACATTCGGTGTAGCTGGGGCTTTCTTGTTCCCGTGCGGTTTTGGCGCCATATCTGCTTTTGACAAGGGCTTTACGGCCACCTATGTGGACGGCTCAGGAAGACTAACAGCCGAAGCTGCAGTCTCTTACACGAGGAACATTTGCAACGATTTCCTTGAGTTGTTTCCAGAGTTGTGAAAGGCGGTGGGAGGAAGAGTCAGGCGTCAAGGTTGCATGTAGCGTGCCACGCATGTGAAGAGGGTCCTGGCGTGAAGTTCGGCACGCCGCCACAGTGGGGTTGCCGCAGGCCGGCCGGCCGTTGGTTGACAGGATAAACAACGAGAGGTAAACACACAGGTCTCACTTTCAAGGCGTTGCGCCGGCGTCCACCACGCGCACCACAGTCGCTCAGGAGTCTTGCATTGCTATCGATTGCATCACTCCCACAGCGCTCAAGATGCTTCACTGGCTCGCCGGCGCAAAGCAGCCAGATGGCTCAGGTAAGTTGATATGCGCAGTAAGGAAATACCGTCGCATTCGTTGACTGACAAACGATGCAGATCACGACACGAGCGCGTTCATAGAAGCGCCCGAGACTCCAGCGCCAGTGTTTGCTGTACGCGCATTCAAGCATGCCATATTTGGAACTCCTCAGCAAACACCGCAAAACCCGCGCCGCCATTCGACCAACGAGCGAGAACGACATAGGCCAGTGACAAGAGGTGCAAGACCCCAGTTACCACGCCCTAAAAGTGCCGGCGATGCAGCTGCTCTCAGGAAGCGAGAAGATGTGCCGGAGCCTATGGCTTCTCCTACCAAGGGAATCCTTATGACGCCTGGCACGGCCGCTGCGCGACGTAAGACTGTGACATTCGGAGCACATGTCGTGGACAATGCAAAAGACAAAGTGAAAGAGGAGAGCAAGACCGGCTTGCCAAACGACTGTCCTGGAAAGTTTCCCTCTCCATGGGTGCAGCCCGGAGAGAAAGTTATAGATGCGGATACACCCAGCGAGCGAAAGCGAGGTCGCAGTAAGCTTACAGAAGAGTTACACAAAGCAAGAGACGAATCTGCAAAGAAGAAGGCTGCGGAGGCAGAGATTCGCCAGGTTGAGGATCAGCCATATGATGATGCGGGCGAGCCCGATTCGGAGTCTGGACGATACTGGAAGAAAGAGTACGACGTGTATCGAGCAAATACTACCCGGGAGGTCAAAAAGCTTGTGACCAAGCAGAGAGCGGCAAAAAGCTATGCGAGAGACAAGGACTTGCAATGCACAGAACTTTCCGATCAACTGCGCCAGGAAAGGAAGAAGGTCGAGAAGCTAGAGTCGCGTACCGCTGAGCTCGAGGCACAACTCAAAACACTCCAAGCTGAGATGGATAATGCTCGATCATCATCACCAACAAGGAACGCAAGAGCGTCCACTCGACGAAGTGTGCTGGTCGGAGAGGGCGCGATTTCGGTCCCAAAGCCGCCACAGACGCGATCACGCTCCACGGATCAACCGAGTATAGTGGCACTGGATAGTGAGCTCGCCGCGAAGCCTTCGGAGCCCGAGTCTTACAAAGCTCGAACAAGAAAGCCATCGCTTGACCTTCAAGCCGATGCTGCAGGCGTACGATCTCGCATTCGACACCAACCGGGCAACCTACCGTCGGACCTCTGGACCCATAGTGTGGCTTCTCCGGTTACTGCCGCGCCCGTCAATGCTGAAATACCCACTGCTAGCACTAGAAACAGCAGAACTGTGACCAGTGGCACGGATCTGACGCCACTCAAGTCTTTGAGCATCAACTCTCGCAATCCCAACAGAGCTTCGCAACAGGAAGCAGCCCAACGATCACCTGGGACTGAGCGACCGAAGACAAGTACCCCGGCCTTTTTGCGCGACAACCCAATGCTCGCGCCTCCAGGGACCGAAGCACAAGTACCCAAAAGATGCGACTCTCTCGACCTCAATCCTGAAGCGAGGGCGAAATCTTCAGCCGAAAAACTGTCGGCCAGTCACTCACCAGTACTTCCCTCGAGCCCGTTCGAGCCTGAAGCTCGGTCTCATCCCGCGACAGACAAGCCTCTACCTCCACGGCCTACAGCCACAGGACGTCTATACTCCAAGGAGAACGTCAGCCCAAGTCGTGCAGCCTTCGTGCCATCTGGCGGCGACAAGGAAGCCATGGATTCTGTTACGGCCCCGAGAACAACAAGCACGTCGATGAGAGCCAAAGACGGCACCGAGGTCAGCAATGACCGCATTGCGGCGGCGAAAGCAAGACTGGCCGCCAGAGGAAGGAAGATATCTTGATTGCTGTTGTGAATTTTTTGCGTGTTGGATCAGGATGCTGCTGTGTCCTACCAACCCCTTGATTTGTTTAGCGCGGTGTTGGAGGTTCCGGTCTTTACTGTGACAGGAGGAGGTCATTGGAAACGGCATCTATGACTTCGTCGGCTCGTTGTTTTATCAGTAAGGTATATACCCACTTATCTTTCATTGGATTCACCCCATGTGCAATGTGATGCAAGTCTCTATCATTAAATGGCATATATTCATACAGGATCAATGCCATTTCACAGTACCAGCAGCAGCAGTGATCTTCACTGAAAGATGAACAATGGAAAATGATGGGCTTTTGAGGCTGCCACATAGAGTGCATTGGTACGATACGATATCTGTGACCCTTATGCCGGCATTTCATAGCAACTGCAGAATGCTCGCTCATCCAACAGAGCATAGATCTCGTCGTCTCACCCTATACTGGGCCCGAACGGATCTGCGTTGGCCTTAGCACTCGCCTCACGCTGCAACCTCTTCCTCTCTGCCTTCTCCTCATCCTCCTCTCCCTCGCCGCGTTGTTTCGCAAGGTGAGCCTTGACCATGTCGATCGTACTTGGATCCCTGCATTTCTCCAGCTTGTCTTCCAATGCCGCGCGCTCGTCCTTACTAAGGACGTTGCTCTGCGAGAAGCTTGACAATGTCTCAGCGCAGGACCTCAGCGTAGCCAGGACCTTTGACCTTATGGGTGAAGAAGTCGGGATCTTCGTCGATAGGTACCAGTCCGCGAGTGGCGGATCTGCAAGTTGAAGCGACGCGAAGACGATTTGCGAGGGCGTGAAGAGGAAGTACGCGTCTGTCAGGAGCGCAGGAGAGTCCAGCATGGCTCTCGCAGCCGAGTAAGCCAACTGTACCCTCTCTCTCACGCTGGATCCAGCCCGCCACGAAGTCCCCGCTCCCTTGCCCGGCGCTTCCAATGCTTCGATTTCGGCTTTCAGTCGCGCATCTGGCTGGCCTTCGACAATGTTGTCCAGCTCCATCATCACGCCTTTCAGTCCACGGTTGGGCTGCCGCACGTCGAGCGTGAACCGCAGCGCTTGGATGACTTTGTATTCACATGCGAGAATTTCTTCGGGTTTGGCGGAGATGCGTTGGGCGAAGGCGGAGACTGCCCAGCCGTTGGATTCGGCTTTGTTGGCGAGGTAGAGAGCCGTTTTGTAGATTTCTTTGGGCGGATAGGTCAGGGCCGAGTTGGAAAGGTAGAAGCGGCGGAAGTATTGGATGGCGGTCGCCTGGTTACGAATGTGTTAGCATGACTTCCTGGAATATCTAATTTGTCTGGTATTGTCCATACCTTCACGTTCGCCGGCCAGCTTAGGTGGTCGTTTGTCGCGCGTATCATATCGCAGTATCGTTGTACCAGGCGCAGCTCCTCCTCTTCTGTCAGGTAATCGAGTTTCTCCTCGTGCGGTTGACCATTCTCGCCATTACTTGACGCGCCGTTCGCGCCATTCTTGTTCCTTTGGCGCTCGATGCGCTCAATCGCGATCTCATGTGTTTTCCTGCGCCGTTCTGCTAGGCTTTCGGGTGAGAAAGACCATACTCGGAATTGTGATGAGGTTCGATAGATGTCGTCTTCGGTCAAGACGCGTACCTCGGGCGGTAATTGGTGTGTCATAGTTAGGTATGTTGTGATGTTTGATGTTTGATGTTGCTATGATGGAGTTCGTTGGTGGGGAAAGAAGTTCACTTTTGACTTCACTTGCCGACTTTCACATGCCAATCGTTGCGAAGCAATGTTGCCTCACTACAAGGACATCGAGATCGTAATACCCTGAGCCTTCTCACTGGAAAAAGAACACGGTGCCACGGAGAGCGACTTGGTTATCTGAGTTGATATCTCCTACATTTCAACCTCTACGTACTATCCTAGGAGGTCAACTCGATCGAGGCCACAATCCTACGAAGACATCTTGCAAGGCATCAAACATAGCACCATCGCGACCATGACTACGACGATCCTCAGCCTTCCGCCGGAACTGCTTGCGAACATCTTCTTCCATCTCGACGATACTTCTTTCTTTTCGGGACGACTGGCGAACCGGAATCTCGAGCAGGCATCTTTCGCTCTCTTCGGGAGACGCTTTTTCCGCAAGAAGGGATACATGATAACGAACTCCAGTCTGGATGTCCTCCGATCTGTAGCATCTCACGACAAGCTCCGCGTCTATGCCCAACATGTGTGGTTTAATCCAGATTGCTATACTTATGATCCTTATCCGGACTGGATCGTGTCTTTGGAAGACAAGACATATCAAGGCAACATACCACAAACACATCCTCACTCAAGCGATTCGGCCATAACAATGGGTGAACGCATACGCGGTCTATCTATGATGGAAAACAGGGCTCTTCTGAGCACCAAAGCTCTTTTCAGCGACGACAGGCCGTTGTTTGACATATTAAAATCGACATTCGCCACTTTACCCAACCTCAAGACGGTTGGCATGCGAAGGTCCGAACAACATAGTCCCTGGGGATGGTCACGGCTCAACGATGCGGTTGGAAAAGATCCTCGCGAGCTTGGCAACTTGAGCAACGTCTCAACTGTGATTCCTGGACCGACGATGTTATACATGGCTTTGATGCACACTCTCAATACGAGCGGGTCTCGAATACAACGCCTCTACACCGATGCTATACAAATCGATGATATTTCACCACGGCAACTTACGCCTGTGGTGATAACTGAGGCCTGCAGTTCTTTGCTATACTTAGAAATCAACCTCACCAGGGGTAATTCAAGCCCGCACGCGTTTCTTGAAGATCAAGACCACGGTACGGACGCCAACCAAATAGAGCCCCACGGAACAGGCCTGGTCAGGTTACTGTCTGCTTGCCCCAATCTTCGCGAGCTAGGCCTCATGATCTTCCCAGACCGCCACGAATCTCACTTCGTAGCACCCGAAGGAGGGTGGCAGAAGAGCTACACGTTCTCAGTCCTCAAAAACCTGACGGACAACGTCCAGCTTAGCAATCTTCGCCGCATCAAGCTCGAGGAGTTCACAACCTTACCTTCAGCCCTCATCTCCTTCCTCCAGCCCTCAGCACCGCACCTGACGAGCATCAAACTCCGCGACATTCGCCTCATCAAGGATCGCGACGACGACGATAGACCCTGGCAGTCCGTCTTCACCTTCCTCGCCACCTCCTGCCCCAAACTCAGCTATCTCCTGTTGTACCACCTCTACCACGCACGCGGGGGCATACGTTTCGTCCAGAACCTTCCTTCGCATCCTTCTCCACAGTTTGAGGACGATCAGAACGTTGTCAGCAGCACGGACAATTTCACAGACTACGAGAATATTGCCGTCGAAGTCGGCACTCCGCACAGCGATCCTGACACTGAAGGTTCGGAGCGGCGGGCGGCCATTTTTAGGGCGAGGGAGACTGTGGGCGATCGTGTGAGGGCTTTGGTCAACGGCCATTGGTACGGGCAGAACTTGTTCAGCTATGAGATGGATGAGACGCTGTGGCACACTGATACGAGTGATGAGGAATGGTGAAGATTGAGACCGTTGGTCTAATCCCTAAGGCACCCTCGGTGGTAGCAAATGATCGATGGAATCCCAATATAATCTGTCGTTCTTGAATCAGAAAAGTGCAAAGAGGACAGAGACACGCGCTGCTGATGATAACTTTGGTCCTCTCAGCGGCATTATGCAAGAAGTTCAGACCAAATTTTGAGGTATTGGGTGTGAGGTGGTGACGAAGGAGAGGAGATGGGCATCAACTGTGTAACGCTAAATTGTTGTGGAATGTCGTGTCATTCGTTCATCATTTGTGAAACTGTCCCAGCGCCTCGCTAACTCGTATAATAATGCTCATCATCGCTCATCCGCGTATGTATGCTCTCCAAGAGCTCCCATGATCTGCTCGATGCAGACCTCGTACAGGGATTTGTTCATCGACAATGTGTTTACATCTCGTTAAACAGCCTAGCGGTAACATCGCCAAGGTATTCCTCCTCCAGCTCGTACTCTTCGCCACCGGCTCTGTCAATGCCAACGTACTCGAAAGCATCAACGACACGCTCGACGGGGAAGCCCATTTCCACGAACCTGTCGACCATGTCCCGGTTGTAGCCGTGGTATGCCTGACGCTGGCGCTCGTCTTCCTTCTTCTTGCGATCCTTCTCGTCTGCTTTGCTCCGAGCTTTTAACGCCGCCTCGTCGAGTCCTCCAGAGGAACCTGCACCTGTGCGGCCTGACCCTGCCGATGGTTTGGGAGCACTCGCATATCTGATGGCCCACTCCCTGGCCACGTGAGCGAACTCCTCGGGTCTGGAGATCAACATGGAGGCAACTTCTGCATCTTGCGGGTCTTTTGGCTCAGGGCTGCTTAGAAGACTCTGAAGACTGATCAAGGCGCTCTTGAGCGTGAGTACGGGGCTCCACTGCTGGCCCAAGGTGTCCAGGCAAATCGCTCCGGTCTGGCTGCTAACGTTTGGGTGCCAGATGCGAGTGACGAATCTCATCTCTGGTGGCTTGAACGGGTACTCGGCTGTGATGCGGATGTCGACGTCGTATTTACCACCGTCATACGGAGTATCTGGCGGCCCGGTGAAGTGGCCGTGGAAATGGGTGAGGTCTGTGAATTCGGTGCTTCCAGAAGCCGTGCTGATTGTGATTCCTGAGTCCGTGTCCTTGAGAATATCTTGAATCTCCTTTTGCAGGCGGCGGTTGCGGTTGGAGGCACCCATGGTTGGGCTTGGTGGGGTCGGAGAGCTGCTACGAAAGTGGACGAGGCTGGTTCTGAAGCTTGTCGTGAGGAGACTCGGGTGGTTGTATACACAAGGGTAGCGAATAGGGTTGTTCGTGTAGTGTCTCTCTCTGAACCGTAGAATGCTGAAGAAGACGGGTGAGGATTAAGCCGTCACGAGATGCCGGCTGTTGTGAGCCAGTAGCTGCTGTAAGCCGGCGACTAGAGGTCGGCTGGCAGTGTTACGACAATAAGAACGCAACTGCCAGCAGCTAACGGCTCGCGTGAGAGTACCAAGTATTGTACAGCTGGTGATTGTCGAGTCGAACAATGTGAGGTTGAGGTTGAGGTCGAGGTAGACCATCAATGTAGCACGACCAAGACAAAGTTACATGTATGTCATGATTGCTGCCTGAGGCAGAAGTCCGGGCGGCTCTAAGCTGTTGCTGGTGACGCTCGACTGCCTGTCCTGTCCATTACCTTAACAACCAACACCCTCACCGAACTCATCACATATCGCCACGCGTACAAACCCAACCAACCTTGCTACCTAAGGAAGCGAGATCCCTCACCTTATAGACTGGTTAGCTACACTTCACCGAACACTTAACGGCGATGGTAAGCGCTTCCTCCACCAAACAACACATCCGTCAGCGGCATTGCTAACATCTATCGTACAGGGCCAAAACCAGTCCGGCCTCGGAGGCGCCGGCGGCCCACCTGGCGCGCCCGGTGACAACAACAAGAAGGGAGACAAGAAGGACAAGCCGAAGTACGAGCCACCGCCACAGCCCACAACCCGCATCGGCCGCAAGAAGAGAAAGCAGGCCGGTGCATCAGCTGCCGCGAAGCTGCCCACAGTCTACCCGACCGCAAGATGTAAGCTCAGAATGCTGCGCATGCAGCGTGTGCACGATCACTTGCTGCTGGAGGAGGAGTTTGTGGAGAACCAGGAGCGTCTCAGGAAAGCAAAGGCCGCGAGCGTGGTGACACCTTCATCGGCTGGAGGCGACAGCGACGCCCTCGATCGCAATGCCGACGAGAGAGGTCGCGTGGACGACATGAGAGGTTCGCCGATGGGCGTCGGCAACCTGGAGGAGTTGATTGATGACGACCACGCGATTGTCTCATCGGCCACTGGACCGGAGTACTACGTTTCGATCATGTCTTTCGTCGACAAGGATCTGCTGGAACCTGGCGCTTCGATTCTTCTCCACCACAAGTCTGTGTCTGTGGTCGGTGTGTTGACAGATGACACCGACCCGGCTGTCAACGTCATGAAGCTGGACAAGGCACCCACGGAGACATACGGAGATATTGGAGGTCTTGAGACTCAGATCCAGGAGGTGCGCGAGGCTGTTGAGCTGCCTCTGATGCACCCTGAGCTGTACGAGGAGATGGGTATCAAGCCTCCGAAGGGTGTCATTCTCTACGGTGCGCCAGGTACCGGCAAGACACTACTTGCCAAAGCCGTCGCAAACCAAACATCAGCCACGTTCCTTCGCATTGTCGGTTCTGAGCTGATCCAGAAATACCTCGGAGATGGTCCTCGCCTCGTACGACAACTCTTCCAGACCGCTGCTGAACACGCGCCCGCGATCGTCTTCATCGACGAGATCGACGCCATCGGTACCAAGCGTTACGAATCCAGCTCTGGTGGTGAGCGCGAAATCCAGAGAACCATGTTGGAGTTGCTGAACCAGCTTGACGGTTTCGATGATCGTGGTGATGTCAAGGTCATCATGGCAACAAACAAGATCGACACCCTCGACCCAGCGCTCATCCGTCCTGGCCGTATCGATCGCAAGATCCTCTTCGAGAACCCTGATCAAAACACCAAGCGCAAGATCTTCACCCTGCACACCTCAAAGATGAGCTTGGCACCAGATGTCGACATCGACGAGTTTGTCACTCAAAAGGACGACCTCAGTGGCGCCGATGTCAGAGCCATTTGCTCTGAGGCTGGTCTGCTGGCGTTAAGAGAGAGGAGAATGAGAGTCAACATGACCGACTTCAGGGCTGCGAGAGAGAATGTGCTGAAGACGAAGACCGAGGGCGAGCCGGAAGGCTTGTACTTGTAGATCACTAGCTTACGTTACGAGTATACAAATCTGGGATACCAGGCAGCATGAGCTAAGGCGGCCCTGGCGTGCTGGAGGATAAACCAAGTGTATAACAGCTTTTGCGACATCGATAGTATCCCGAGCATGCGTAGCTACACTTGACTTCAATTCCATGTCTCCTTGTGAAATTGTATGGGAACAGCCGATTCTTGTAGTAGTACCATGTCTCTTTGATGCACTAAGTATAGAGGTAACCTACGACACATTGACATAACCACCAAGCAGAGGAGCCTGCGTCCACCCACGGAGCTATTGGGGGTTACGACTAATATTGGTATTTACATGTACCCTACGAGGGGAATGAGATCATTCCCGTCGATACAGGAATTGGGCACGTGCGGACGTGTAGTGGCAAAAAAGTCTAAGCGCGCAGCACCAGCCTCATCTAATGCTGCCTAACTCGACTCGGCGGCCCTCCCAACCACCACGTCAACAATTACGATGGCCTTGCTCCGGCCGAGTATGCACTGCCCGCTATGCGACAGTGAATTGGCCCCGCGATCGGACTACCATGTGAACAATCGCGAGTAACCACAGCTAGGTGTTTTTCTTCTATCTTCACAAATCACTTACCAACAACGTCCCAAATTGTGAATCTTCCCTTGCATCTCCTACCTGGCAACACTCTCCAATGGCACCGTTCACCGGCCGAACTCCAGAAGCGCTCGTCGGCCGCAACGACTCGAAGAATCCGGCCACGACTTGCAGAGGCATCACCAACTCCGGCCGCCCATGTCGCCGAGCTCTAGCGCGTAAGAGTGGCCTCGTCGCAGTCGTGGAAGACGATGACGGAACCGTAGAAGAGGCCAAATATTATTGCCACGATCACAAGGCGCAGGCAGGTAGCGCGGGACCAAGTACGAGCCCACCTGGACGGACGAGAACAGAGCTGTACACTTTGAACTCGAGGAACAGCGTCGATACCCTGGTCCAGAGGCTGGGCGTCGAAGGTGTGGGCAGCGAGATTTCAACAAAGGTGCGGCGGAAGAGGCACGATGGCAGGCACAGACCGGAGGGTAGGCAGGATGCGCCTTACGGGGAAAAGTACGGACTTGGGCAGGGAGAGGGAAGGCAGAGCAAGAAGGAGAAGAGCTCATTTTGGTCGCTGTGCTGTGGAGGTGGTGGTGGACAGGACGACGACGACTATGTGGAGATTGTGCGACATAAGAAGCGACTTGAAACCTCGAGACCGACCAACATGAGCTCAAGGCCACCCGTTGCTACACAAGCGAAGCCATCGAGTCCTGGACGCCCATCCAGGCCAACGACCGACTTGCCTCTCCGCCCAGCTGCTAACCAAGCGTCGCCCAACTCTCAAGCCGGCAGTCTACTATCTCTAATCCCACCGACCGTATCTCCAACCACAGCCTCCGCCCTCCTCGCCGAGCTCAGCAAGCCTCCCAACCCCAACGACGAAGAAGGCTACATTTACATCTTCTGGCTCACACCTCAACAAGACAAAGCCCCAGACAAGACCACCGCCCGCTCCCTGCTGTCCCCAGAAACCCACCCACGCCGCGAGAGACGCATATCAGACGTCGTGAGCGAGTTCTCATACACAGCAGAAACCTCCCGAAGCGCCAATCCAAGAAACGGCACCAGCAGACCGAAACCCACGATCCTCCTCAAAATCGGCCGCGCCAACAATGTTACCCGCCGCATGAACGAATGGCAGCGCCAATGCGGCTACGCCCTGACTCTTGTCCGCTGGTATCCCTACGTCTCGTCGTCCGCGGCTCCCAGTCCGGCTCCGAGCAGCCCGGCGCGGACTCACGGCCGCTCTCGATCGGGATCTGCTTCAGCATCGAGACCCGACGCTGGTCGCCGCGAGTCTTCAGGCCTGGTGCGCAAAGTACCCTGCGTCAAGCGCGTTGAGAGATTGATTCATCTTGAGCTGGCGGAGAGGCGGATCACGAAGGACTGTGAGGTTTGTGGGCGCGAGCATCGCGAGTGGTTCGAGGTTGATGGGACTGAGAAGGGGGTAAAGGGCGTTGACGAGACTGTTCGGCGGTGGGTTGCTTGGGGGGAGAGCCAAGTCAGTTGAGTGAGGATTTGATGGGCTAGGAGCATTTTCCTTATCTCCTCTCTTCGGGAAGAGACGACGACCTGCGAATATCTATTGGTTTGACTCGAAGGATGCTTTCTAATCTCAGACCGTCCAAGTGGCCAGTATTGCCACTCGAAGTGCATTAATCCTTCTCTTGTATCGTTGAGAAATCGTATCAACGATCACAGTTCGAGATGCATAGGACGCATATCAGACCCTCTGACGCTCTCAAAAACAGTCTTTGCCACTGAGATGTCATGCAGTCAAGCTCTAGGGGTGGCTTCAACTCCCAAAGAAATCAACGGTTCGTCGAAGCGCTCTGGCCAAAAGCGAGCAGCCTTGCCAGCGCGATGCTGCTCACTTTACAATGGATGTCATAAGCGAAATGTCCTGACCTTCCAACAAGGGAAGAACGACCGCATCCGAACTCGCTTACATTCGTGCACTTCAAACGGGCGCGATGTGGAAAACAAGAACGTGGAATAGAGTACAAAAAGTGCGTGGTTGTTCGAAGTGATTGTAGTACTACAAGTATGCTAGATTTCCTATGTGATCATGATGCTTTGGTATCCAATGTATATTCTGCCCCCAAACGCCGCGTCCTCAAGTAGGGCGGAAATGAAATCCTTTTTCTCTCCTTCAATGGTCAACCGCCACTGATATTTGATCACCGCCAGGAGATCTTCGGCAGTCAGTCCAATCAAGCATAACCCTGCCCCCTGCTAGCTCTGCGCGGTCCACTGTGTCTGCTGTGGCTCGCACGCCTCACGTACCCCCTCTCGGTTTTGTAATATTCTCTCCTGGGCGCTTCCCTAGGGCTACGCTCCCTCTCGCTGCCAGACTCACTTCCCTTGGACTGGCTCTCCACGTGAGTGGCGCTCGACTGCCCACGTTTCCGCTCGCCGTAGATTGCAGACAGGATGTATGCCACGCCGAAGAAGCCCGCCACGACAGCATAGCCGATAACGGCGCTTTGCGATGGCACCATATGGCCAGTCCGCTTCGCAAGTCCCAATCCCAGACCGCCGTTCACGATTCCGAGGATGATGGCGATCCGGCCGAACCAGATGTGCCCGTAAGACCAGATGGTGCGGGCGCTGGTACGCTTGAAGAAGACGTGGTGCAAGAACCCTAGCATAGGCTGGAAAGCGAGGAGTGCAAAGAGCACGATTCCAATGATCGGGTGCGCGTCGTTGAGCGTGTAGAAGTTCTTGGTCATCCAGATTCCGATTCCGAAGGCTACCGTGTACAGCACGAGGCCGAAGATTTGGAACAAGCCGTGGACGATCCAGAGGCCTGGGAAGGAGCCTAGGCGAATCATGATGCCGCCTACGGGGAAGAAGAAGCCAAATGCTAGAGTGGCGAGGACGGCGTGGGCGACGATTATGGTGCGGCCACGATCGGCGTAGTCGCCGGAGAAACCGCCTCGACCACTTCCGCCGCCATTGCTGTTGCTGTTGCTGCTGCTGTATGGGTTGCTGGAATATGTGTTGGAGTCGGAGTCTGAACTTGAACTTGAGCTACCGCCGAAGCTGCTATAGCCACTGTTGCCGAAGCCACCTTGAGCTGTGATTGAAGTTGCTGTGATGTCTGTTAGAGAGGGAACTTTGAGTGAGTAGTGTAATGCCTTACCTAGCGACACCAGAATAGCTGCCCGTTGCAATGTGAGAGTCGCCATGTTTGATATGAGATATTAATAGCCCCTCCCAGCGATGTTCTGTGCACAGATGACTGGCTAATAAGAGCAGTTATCAAAGGCAAATGCCTAGCTGTAACAATGGCAGATGAAGAAGATATCGAACGGATGGACGGATTGGCTGTGAATGGAGAGAGGAAGACTGCAAGGGAAGGACACGGATTATGTATAAGGACCGGCAAGAAATCAATACCGGCGAATAGGACCTACCGTACCCGAACACCAGCCTCTGAACCTTCTCCATGGGATGATGTGGATAGGCGAGGGCTGGCGTGTTTCTCGTGTTGCACTGCGGCAGACCTATTCTCGCATGGCATGCATGACGCGCTGCGCGCTAGAAGCTCGAGGTTGGTGACGGATTGATCAGAACGCGCGTTTACGTTTGTTCGTTCGCTGACGTTGGACTGCATGTGGTTGGCTGGTGAGTCGCGAGGCTGGTTGTTGTTTCGGACAATGTCTTGGAGACCCGGACGGAACTTTTGGGTGGAGCTCGCGCTTACATAAGTCTGCCTCGTCCGACTTCACTTCTCTCGAGAAGGCAAGACGACTCCAAATACTATATAACATTTTGTACCCATTCTTTCATTTGCTAATTCCGGAGGACTTGGCTACTCGCGATGTCTCTCTAGCAGGTATGCGTCCTCCAAACTGCTACCTAGCTATACTATCATCCGTAGGTTCCTCCGAAGCATCTCAAGGGAATGAATTGTCATTTGCGTGGCCTTCTCAGTGATAAGTGTTGCCCCGACGGCGCTCTTCATATATTCACGCAGGTCTCCTGCACTGTGCCATCGAGATGTCTAGTGAATTAATATCGTATTCCAAATTGCACATCCCGCATGCGACTCAAGAGATCATATTCGCTGCCTTCGTCGCGACGTTCTGTCGAGAGATCTGTAAGGGCATCCAAACTTACCAGCAAGAGCTTTCTCTAAGACGACTCAGACCTCACCTCACTTCAGATCCGCGCTAGCTCAAAGCAGCCATCACATGTTAGAAAACAAACGCTCGTTCTGTCACATGCAAGCGACCTACTTCTTCACCGGCTGACAGAAGAACTGCTATCCACACCTCTCTCTCGCACTTCCACTATAACCCGAACATCTTCGCACACACGGAAATTACGCCCATTTACCTATCGATCCATCGCAACATGGAAGACAACACCGCCCCAGCAACTCCCGGCGGCAAAGCCAACTTCACCGACAACGAAACCCAACTCATCTGCGCCATCATGCAGAATCTCACCTCCGAGATCCAGGCAAGTAATCCAGAAAGCAGAACGCCAAACCCCTCAACCGTCACTTCTACCTGGAGAGGCTGCGATCAACATGCATCGCAGAGCAAATCGCTAATTCACAGACTGCACAGTTCGACGTCGAGAAAGTCGCCCTCGAGCTCGGCTACAAGAACAGCGGCTCCCTGCGCGCCCGCTGGAACTCTCTCAAGCGCACCAAAATCGCTACTGGTGCTTCGCCGGCCGGCGGAATTGACAAGAGCACTCCCAGCAAGAAAGCCAAAACCACTCCGAAGAAAGCCAAAGCCGCCGAGGATGGCGAGGACGGAGAGGAGACCCCCATCAAGAAGTCTGCGGGCAAGAAGACTCCTGCAAAGGGCAAGAAGGCTGCCAAGGGTGTCAAAGTTGAGGTGAAGAGTGAGGAGGAGGAGAATGCTTTGGAGAGTATTGAGGGGTCGGGTGGGAGGGCTGTTACTGGTGGGCTGATGGGGGCTGATGACGGAGAAGTTTTGCCTCCTTTCTAAGAAGCTTAGGTTGAATGAGCTGCAGTGCATTTGGAGGCAGGCTGCGAGGCCATGTCGCTTTTCGCCCTTGGACAGCACCGCTAGGCATTGATGAAAACGAAGGAGGGCACTCACGAAGAATGAACAGAGATTGCTCGACAGAAGACTTGGGTTTGGCTAGAGCAATCTCAACAGCGCGAACATCGGAATCGCGAAATGCAGACCACATTTGTTTACACCTGCCCCGAAAGTGAACGAAAGAAACGTGCATGGAAAGCGAAAACAGAATCCAGGACCCCGATTGCCACGTTGCGCGCCTTGACCATTTTTTTGAGTTTCTGTAGAGCTGCTCAACAACGATCTGTATCTTCTTGTCTGATCATCCAATCCCAAGCGCCTTGTTTTCTAACCATTTATCAAGCCGAAGAAAAAAGATTGGTGCCGCGATGAATAAACCTTATGGTGTGCTTTGTAATACTTGACATCGTAAAAACCACAGATGCCAAGCCAAAGCATGCCATCACGCAATGTCTAGGAGAAAAAGCTGATGGTGCAAGAGCCACCGACGCGGCCCAAGTCTCAATATCCTTCATGTTCCGCAGCGGGAGGCCGGCCGTAGACTGCTCAAGCAGCAGCCTCAGCAGCTTTAGCACCAGCGATCCAAGCTTCTGGTACACTGCCCGTCATAAGCCAGTTGCGGTTCAACGCACGGCAGACTGACATGGTTCTGCCTTCCGTGACCCGCATTGCCGGAAGGTGTCTAGACTCGGGATCTAGGAGTACGCAACCATACTCCGAAGGGATGAGGCGCCTGTACCCCGGGTCATCATCCCGCCGCACTTCATAGAGAGAAGAGCCTCCCACGAAAACCATGAGCCCACCTCTGAAAAGTCGCTTGCCAGGGTCGGTGTGGTAATCGATCATGACTTTTGCACTGGCTTTATCAATGACCATGCCGTCCATGGTTGCGACGAGCGATCGAGCCAATTGCTCTGCTTGCAGAATCGCAGTGCGCTTGTCCACCTGCGAGGTTAACGCCTTGGAAATGTTTGGAATTTGGTGCGGGACGGTAGATTGGTGTATGTCGACGCCGTCTCTCTGGCGCGTAGAAGGCAAACTGGTTCCGGCTTTGGTGGTGAATTGTATGTTTGGGAAGTACGGCGGTTCCCAAAAGAACGGCGTGTCAGGAGGTGGAGTAGCGTGATGCCAACTTAATGCACTCCTGAGGGCCCAGCTGGGGGCTTGAGTGGTGCAGTCAAGACCGATTACACATCTTAGAGTCCACCGCTGGAACGTGGACGGGTCGATACAGGACGCCGTCCATTGAATGTAGTAGCCATCCTCTTCTGCTCGGAAAATCGGGGCGATTAACTTTCGCCGGCCATGGTTCTGCCTTCTCGTCGCAGCTTCGAGAATCAAGTGCATGGTGCTTGATGATGCAAGCTTCGACGGGACTCTCTCCTTGGACATGTCTTGAACTCTCCCAGGGTATCGGTTGGCCGCACTAGCAATTTCGAGACCGATACGTGAAGCAACAGCCATGTCGCACTGTGTGGAAAGGAAGGTCGCGCCGAACCATCTTCTTTCATCCGTAGCCTTATCGACGAGCCAGTAGATAGCGCAGCCAAAGTTCGTCCTGGTGTTTGCGTATTGCTCAACCTCACACTTCCAGTGGCGGCCAGTGATGGCTTTCCCGGTGAACGATTTGTTGACCGTGTACTCTGCCTCTAGAGGTATTGGAACAATTGGGCTATGAGGGGCAAAAGTCGTGCGAATGCCGTTGCGCTCATGGTGTCCGATAAGGCGGAGAGCTTGGACTGTCTCGTTCTCACGTTCGATTTGAGTCAAGATCAAGTCGGCAGATATATCTTGGGAAGTTGTAGAGCGCAGCTGAACCGGGTGCGACAGAAGCGTGCTCGTTAACACATCGCTCCCCCGAAGAACACCAGGGACTTGCTGTGCTCTGACGCCAGATGCTGGTGCTCGTGTATGGCGGCATGTCCTCATTTCGCGCCGACACATTGTCTTTTTCGGTGCAGGGGCGCCTGCGTCATCGCTTGTACGGCTTTCTGATGCGGTTCTCTTCTTGCTGCGTTTGGGTGGCATCTTGGAACGACTGATGCTGTTGCTATTTTGGGTAGCAGAGAATGTAAGTGGGATGAAGTCTCGAGGAGGTAGGAGATTCTGTGTGAACTTCCAAGTGCTTGCAAACGCATGCCTACAATGAGGCGACAAAGCAACTGAAGTGATGATGTGGTAAAGCTCGCATGCAAACGACGTACCGCGGAGACGTTAC